>Ga0247727_10001024_pt1 | contig 68087 bp, 68 predicted proteins | sample WisWelCaveWW1625_FD_202498 | JGI IMG/M metagenome (GOLD analysis project Ga0247727, IMG submission 202498) | Biofilm microbial communities from Wishing Well Cave, Virginia, United States - WW16-25 | ecosystem: Environmental > Aquatic > Deep subsurface > Groundwater > Cave microbial mat | place... | reverse complement strand
AGCCGTTGTCGCCATTACGGATGGCAAACTTGATTTCGGTCCGTGGGAGCAGATTTTCTACGGTGAATTCGATGGGAGGCGAAGGAAGCGCGTGCTTGTGAAAATTATTGGGGAGTAAAATATAGATTGGTGGTTTCGATATGGGCTACGCCCTACTCAACCACCGATTGCCAATAAACAAAACGTCCCGAAGGCTTCAAATCCTTCGGGACGTTCATCTTTCCTACGGACAATCAATCCGATACGTCACAGTTTGCTCGATCTTCTGCGTGCGGTCCACCACGCCGCCGCCTTTGTTCAAACCAACCAGTTGAAACTCAAACCAACCGAGGTCGAGCCGCAGGTCAGGGTGAACGGTTTCACCAGTGACCAGCATCGAGAACACGCCATTGCCTTCCGCCTTCATCTTGCCGGCGCTTCTCCATTCTGAATAGTACAACGCCTTCGGCTTGTCCACCATGCGGTAGAACAACTCCGCTTCGACAATATCCGCCAGCGCGGCAGTGCCGGTAATTGTCAATTCGCGCGTTACACAACGCAGGGAAAACTCATTGCCCGATACCGTGATATTGCTAAAGACACCTTTGCCAAGCAGATTATCAACCGCAATCAGCGCGGCGGCCGTATCCGCAGATGTGGCGACAGGCGGGGCAGATTGTTGTGTCGGCTGGATAACGACGGTCACGACAACGGGCGGCAACGGGGTCGGCGGCGGAACGTCTGTGGGAACCTGCGTCGCTTCAACCACGACCGTCTGCAACAGGACGACCGGCGTCTGAGTCGGTTCAGGCAGTAGCGGCGCGGGCGCTTGTGTGGGCGCCGCGCACGCGGTCACTGTCAACCCGAACGCCAAAACCAAAAATAAAAGTTTCTTCATATGTTTCACTCCTTTTCGAATATGGAAGAATCATAGTCCGATGTCAACCGTCTGTACATCATCCCGCATAATTTTTGCTTTTCATTTTAGATAACTTGCGTGATTTTACCAAGATAAATCATCCCCCATTTTACCCATCTGGCTCTGATATAATCTGCGCCATGTTGACCCCCGAACAGATCGAAAACAAACTAGACCGTATCCTGCTCAAGGTGCAGAAACCCGGGCGCTACGTTGGCGGTGAACTCAACACCATCGTCAAGGATTGGGATACGGTTCGAACCAAAGTCGCGTTCGTCTTCCCTGATATTTACGACATCGGCGTTTCCAACGTCGGACTCAAGATTCTTTTGGATCAAGTGAATCAACGCGACGACGCGCTCGCCGAACGCGCTTACGCGCCCTGGCTGGACATGGAAGCCCTCATGCGCGAGCATGGGATTCCACTGTACGCGCTCGAATCAAAACGACCTTTAGCCTGCTTCGACCTCCTCGGCTTTACCCTCCCGTACGAGACTCTCTACACCAACGCGCTCAACGTGTTGGATTTGGCGGGCATCCCGCTCCGCTCGGCAGACCGCGACGAGACTCACCCCATCATCATCGCCGGCGGACATTCCACGATGAACCCCGAGCCTATGCACGCGTTCATGGATGCGTTCGTCATCGGTGAGGGGGAAGAGGTGATTCACGATATTATCAACACGATTCAAAAGGTCAAAGGTCACAGGTCAAAAGTCGGCGAGGACTTGCGACCTTCGACTTTCGACCGCGAGAAATTGTTTTACGAGCTCGCCAAAATCCCCGGCGTTTACATCCCTCAATTCTACGAAGCCAACTACCTCGAAGACGGCACCGTCTCGCACATCGAACCGATCATCGCGGATATTCCAAAGGTCGTCACGAAGCGCGTGGTCGCCAAACTGCCTCCCCCGCCGACAAAGTTCATCGTCCCGAACATTGACATCGTTCACAACCGCATCTCGGTGGAGATCATGCGCGGATGCACGCGCGGGTGCCGGTTCTGTCACGCCGGGATGATCACGCGTCCCGTCCGCGAAAGACCCGTGGACGAAGTCGTCGAAGCGGCGGAGGCGGCGATCAAATCCAGCGGGTTTGAAGAAATTGCGTTGCTGTCGCTGTCGTCGTCCGATTACACAAATGTTTTGGAGTTGGTCACGAAGGTCGGCGAAAAATTCGGCGGCACGCATCTCAAAATTTCACTGCCGTCGTTGCGGATCGAATCCGTTTCGATTGACTTGATGGAAAAGTTGAAAGACAAACGCTCCGGCGGGTTCACGCTCGCACCCGAAGCCGCCACCGAACGGATGCGCCGCATCATCAACAAGTTTGTGCCCGATGAAGAAGTCGTCAATACGACGCGCGAAATCTATCGCCGCGGCTGGACGACCATCAAGTTGTATTTCATGATCGGGCATCCGAGCGAAACGCTCGAAGATGTGCAAGCCATCGCGGATTTGTGCAAGCGCGTGATCGCCGAGGGACGCAAGGTGATCGGCATGAAAGCAAAACTCAACGCGGGGGTAAGCACGTTCGTGCCGAAATCACAAACGCCGTTCCAGTGGGTCTCGTGCGATACGCCGGAACAGATCCGCGCCAAGCAGGCGTTGCTCCGCCGCGAACTGGGGCGCGATCGCAACATCAAGTTGAGTCTCACCGACGCGGAAGATTCATTTTTGGAAGCGTGGCTCTCGCGCGGTGATAGAAAGATGGCGGAGGTGGTTTACTCGGCGTGGAAGAAAGGCTCGAAGTTCGATGCGTGGAAAGAAGGCCGCAACTACAACGGCTGGCTCGCCGCATTCGAGGAACATGGGCTTGATCCGCTTTTTTACACGCACCGTCAGCGCCGCACGGACGAGGTCTTCCCGTGGGAACATATTACCGCCGCCGTGCGCAAGAACTTTTTGTTCCAGGATTTCCGCCAATCGCTCGAGGGGCAGATCCGCGTGGATTGCCGCTTCGATTGTTTCGCGTGCGGAATCCTGCCGACGTTCGCGCAGATGCGCCGCGAAAACCCCGGCGACGTGTGGAAATGCCCGGAGGTGAAGTCGCCGGGAAGAGCGGTAATCAGTGAGCAAGTGATCAGTAATCAGTTATCAGTAGTTGGGGATTGATGAAACCGGCGCAACACAAGGAAGTGTTTCTTCGCCGTTTAATGCGCGAACGCGATAAGTTTGAGTTACTGCTCAACCGCGTCGGCTTCACGCGGCGGATGACGTTGAAAGGCGTGGCGGGGAACTGGTCCATCAAGGACATCCTCGCGCACGTGTGGGCGTACGAGCAGTACATCGCCGATCGCATGAACGAGATCGCTCACGGCGAGAAGTATGTTCCCTGCAAGACACGCAACGCGCTGGATGCGTTTTTAGACGAGCACGGCTATCCCGACTTTGGCTCTCCTGTGCTGACCGATGACGAAGCCAACGCGTGGGTGTATGAACGATATAAAAACGTCCCTCTGGAGGAGATCGTCGCGCAGGAGATTCAGGCGTTCGCTTCGATCATCGCCTCGCTCGAATCCCTGACCAATGAATCCATTGCCCGGCACAACCTGCTCAACCGCATTGCAGACAACACGTACCATCATTACCACGAATACGTCCGGGACATCAAACGCTGGCTGAAAGTTAACAGTTCCATCGCCAGGTCATGATGCGCATCCGGATTACATTTTCAAAACAGGGCGCGTTGCGATACACCGGTCATCTTGACCTGCACAAATTATGGGAACGCGCCGCCCGCCGCGCTGAACTCCCGCTGGCGTATTCGCAAGGATTTCACCCGCAACCGAAGATGAACCTCGCGGCGGCGTTGCCATTGGGATTCTCGTCCACTTGCGAGGTGCTGGATATGCGCCTCGAACGCGACATCGAATTGGATGGTTTGCGCGAACGACTCAACGAGACGCTTCCAGCGGGACTCCAAGTATCGGCAGTCGAGCAAGTGGACGAGCGCGCACCTGCCTTGCAGACACAAGTTGCTTCGGCGGAGTATCACGTCGAGTTGAAGGAGCCGGTTGACCCGGCGGAATTGAAGCGGAAGGTCCAGTCCGCTTTGGCATCCGAATCCATCCCCCGCGAACGGCGCGGCAAATCGTACGACCTGCGTCCGTTGATCGAAGCCCTCACCCCCGCCCCCTCTCCCGATGGGAGAGGGGAGTTAATCTTCATGCGGCTGGCAGCGCGCGAGGGCGCAACGGGAAGACCCGAAGAAGTGTTAGATGTGTTAGGCATCGCGTTCGAGGAAACGAGGATCGAGCGTACGCGGTTGATTTTTAGATCATCACCATCAATTGCAGAGATTGCTTCGGGCGAAACGACATCGCCCTCGCAATGACAGACAAAAAAATGGAGGAAGCATGGCATTACTGGGATCGTTTTTCTTTGGATTTGTGCCGATGTTCATTTTCGCGGCGTTCGTGAACTGGCTTGACCGCTACGAAAAAGAACCGAAGCTATTGCTGGGCGCGGCGTTCGGCTGGGGTGTGGTGATCGCCGGGGGCGGCGCGTATATTTTGAACACAGTGTTCGGCATCGGCATCTACGTGTTGACCGGCTCCGCCAGCGCGGCAGACTTCGGCACCACGTCCATCGTCGCGCCGATCATCGAGGAAGCGTTGAAGGGACTCGCCGTGCTGGTCGTGTTTCTGATGTTCCGCAAGGAATTCGACTCGGTGCTCGACGGCATCGTGTACGGCGCGATCACCGCGATGGGATTCGCCGCCATCGAAAACGTGTTGTACATCTACCGCAACGGCTATCAGGAAGGCGGCTGGGAAGGCTTCTGGTTTTTGGTGGTCATCCGCGTGGTGTTGGTCGGGTGGATGCATCCGTTCTTCACAGCGTTCACCGGCATCGGCTTTGCGATTGCACGCCTGAGTCGGAACACGCTGGTCAAGATCATCGCCGTGCCCGCGGGGTATGTTGTGGCGGTCTTGTTGCATTCGTTCCACAATTCATTCAGCACACTGGCTGGCGCGGTGATTGGCGATAGCGCGTTCTTCCTCGGGCTCCTCGCGGATTATCTCGGCTACGCCATCATGATCGGCATCATTATTTGGGTGGTCGTCCACGAGCGGAGTTTGCTGAAAAAGCACCTGACCGAGGAAGTGACAAACGGTTCGATCTCGCGAGCGCAATACAACACCGCCATTTCATTTTTTCAATTTGGCGCGCATTTCTCTGCGTTGACCTCGGGCAGTTTCGCCAGCACGAAACGCTTTTATCAGGCGCTCGGCGAGATGGCGCACAAGAAGGAACAACTTGTCAAAGTCGGCGATGAAGCGGGGAATATGAGGATCATCGAGGGGTATCGCACCGAATTGGCGCGGCTCGCGCCGTTGGCGAAGGCGTAATGTATGCGTAGGGGCGGGTCTTAGACCCGCCCCTACAATAACCATTGTGATAAAATTTTTTCATCGCCCCCGTAGCTCAGTGGACAGAGTGTCGGCCTCCGGAGCCGAAGAGCGCAGTTCGAGTCTGCGCGGGGGCGCACGATACCGCCGCAAGGCGGTTTTTTGTCCGCTAATCAAGGCGAAAGTTCCAGTTGTTATTTTGGATTACAATTCTTTTGTGAAGCAAAAATTTTTCTCCGTCATTCTCATCGCCGCACTTCTTGCGGGGTGCAAGTTTCAGGTGGACGTGATCGAAGCGCCCACACCGATAACCGTCATCGCGACGGTGACGTTGTTGCCTTCGGTGACTCCGCTTCCATCTCTGACTCGGATTCCGATTTTTCCAACAAGCACAATTGTCCCAGTGGAGGCGGTTGCGTCCACGCAGGTGAATGTGCGCGCCGAGCCGAACACGGCGAGCGAGGTACTGGGTGTTCTGCCGCCGAAGTCGAGAGTGCAGGTGATCGGCAAAGATTCCGGCGGGAATTGGTGGCAGATTCAATATCCGTCTGGCGCGGATGGAAAAGCGTGGGTGGCGACTGAATTTGTCGCGCTAGCAGAGGCGCGCGAAGTTCCAGTCGTTGGGGCAAGCCTAAATGGCGGCAACGATGCGGTCATCCAGCAACAACTCAACGTCCGCAGTGGACCTGGCACGAGTTTCAATTCCATCGGCACGTTGAACGCGCAGGATGTCGTCACGCTCACGGGCAAGGATGCGAACGGCGCGTGGTTGCAAATCAACTTTGCGGCGGGACCCGATGGCAAGGGTTGGGTGAACGCCGCGTTCGTGAAAGCGACGGGCGTTGAGACTCTCCCTATTGTGGGCGACGCGGGACAAGTGATCGGGACCGGCGCGCCAGTGGACACGCCGCTTCCTCCCCAGCCGACAGTTGCCCCGGCTCCCCTCGACAACGACTCCGCCTCAGCCCCGGCAATCAACGTCACATTGACATCGAGTGGCACGCGCTCATTCCAATACTCAAGCGACGTTTCCTCTCCCACTGGCGACGCGGAGGATTGGATTCAGTTCAAGACGTTTTCGGTGAACACAAAATTGGAATTGGAATGCACCGGGAGCGGGTCGTACATCGCTGTATTGTTGCAAAACAATACCGTCGTGGACAATCTTGTCTGCGGAAAGATTATTTTGTTCCTCACCGACCCCAGCGCGGTATATGCCGTGCATTTTGTTTCGTCGCCGACGGGGAGTTTGGAGTACACGCGGTTTACGGTGAGGGTGGAGGCGATACCATAATAATCCCGCTGGTCGAGTAGTGACGCCGTTTGTTAGCGTCACGTATCGAGATCAAGCCCGTATCGAAACCACCGGAGAGAGTTCGTTTGTGCCAGTTTGTACAGATAATCCTTTTATGGTAGAGTTAATCCAATATTTCACATACAGCGAGGGATGCTCTGCATGACCACTGAGAAGATTCCAGACATCATCATTGGCAGGTTGCCCATCTATTTGCGGGCATTGCAACGACTGTCCGATTCAGGGACACAGACCACCTCGTCGCAGGAGCTGGGGGGCATCGTCGGCATTTCTGCCGCGCAGATCCGCAAAGACATTTCACAATTCGGCGAATTCGGCAAACAAGGGACGGGCTACGAAATCCACTACCTGATCGAAAAACTGCGCGACATTCTGCAGGTCAACCGCGTATGGGAGGTGGTGATCGTCGGCATGGGCGATATCGGTCACGCGCTCGCCCACTATAACGGATTCGCCAACCGCGGCTTTCACGTGAGCATGGTGTTCGACAACGACCCTAAGAAGATCGGGGATACAGCGGGTGATTTCGAGGTGTTCGATTCAGCGCACATGATCGAGAAGATAAAAGGGCACAAAATCAAGGTGGCGATGATCACCGTCCCGGCGACTTCCGCACAGTCAGTCGCCGATCAGCTTGTGAAAGCCGGCGTGAAGGCGATCTTGAACTACGCGCCCATCAGCCTGACCGCGCCGGAGGATGTGCGCGTGCAGTACATTGACCCGGTCACACACTTGCAGAGGATGACGTATTATTTGTAGACCTGCGCCAGAACCGCACGCGCTGAGGAGAAAATGATGCCAGGATCTTTTTCCATCGTTTCCCGGCTGGTTCTCGCAATGCTGTTGGTCGCAGGTTGTACAATAGAGCCGCAGCTGACATCGCCTCCCGCGCATACGGAAAGCGTACCGGCAACCCCCTCAATTCCAACTGTCCTTTCGCCAACTTTTACGATAGTCCCAACCAATACATTCGATGAACAACAGAAAATGAACAAGCGGCTTATTCAAGCGGCTGAAGTTGGCGACACCGCCACCGTTTTTGAACTCCTGAAAGCAGGCGCGGATATCAACGTGCTTGATGATCAAGGTCGAACACCGGTCATGGTGGCGACGCACGGCAATCATGTGGACACGGTACAGGCGCTCATTGAAGCGGGAGCCGATATAAACATTCAGGATAACCGCCTGGACAATCCCTTCCTTTATGCCGGCGCTGAGGGCTTTCTTGAAATCGTAAAATTGACAATCGCCGCCGGGGCAGATACCCGGCTGACGAATCGCTTCGGCGGGACAGCGTTAATCCCTGCCGCCGAGCGCGGACATGTTGAAATAGTCAACGAACTGCTCACATTTACCGATGTGGACATCAACCACGTCAACGACCTGGGCTGGACTGCCTTGCTGGAGGCAGTCATATTGAGCGACGGCGGCGGGAGGCACCAGCAGATCGTACAGGTCTTGGTGGACCACGGCGCGGACGTTCACATCCCTGACAAGAACGGCATTACATCTCTTCAACATGCGCAGGCGCGCGGCTTCAATGAGATTGAACGGATTCTGCTGGAAGCAAATGTGAATCCAAGGGATGTGGACACGGAATTGATCCTTGCCGCACAGCAGAGAGAAAGCAAGGCTGTCAAAGAGTTGTTGGGGAAAGGCGCAAATGTTCACCTTCAGGACAATCAAGGAAGGTCTGCGCTCATCATTGCGGCGTACAACAACGATCCTCGAAATTGTTGACGCCCTGATCGAAGCGGGCGCCGATGTGAATCTAAAAGATGACACCCAACAGAGCGCGTACCTGATCTAAACATCCGAAGGGTATCTTGAACTTTTGAAGCGCACACTCCTGGCGGGCGCGGACGTACACAGCACCGATAGCTACAACGGGACAGGCCTTATTCGTGCCGCCGATCGCGGGCACGTGGAAATTATCCAGGAATTGTTGAAAACCGACATCCAGCTGGATCACATCAATCGGCTTGGATGGACCGCCCTATTGGAAGCCATTATTCTGGGCGACGGAGGTTCGCGTCACACGGAGGTGGTAAGGCTCCTCGTTGAAGCGGGAGCCGACGCGAATCTCGCCGATGGGAACGGTATTACTCCTCTCGCACATGCACGGCAACGTAATTACACTGAGATCATGGAAATTTTGCAGAATGCTGGGGCGCGCTAACGCAAACCGTTGGGTGCTTGCCCTAAAATATCAAAACAAAAGCGAGGAAAAATGAAAACAATCGGCAAGGCAATATTACTTTCAATTCTAGTTATCGCATTAGCATCTTGTAGTTCTTTTGCGCCTAAACCAACAGAGACGCCCACGCCCACCGAAACGAGTTTGTCAACTTCAACCAGTACTCCAGAACCAACAATTACTCCAACCAAAACTCCTGTTCCGTCAACTGAAACACCATCTGCCCCTGTTCTGCCAATGCCATCAGGAAAACCATCGAGCGAATGGGAAGGTATTCCCGTTATGCCAAATGCTATCGCAGGAGAAGGTGACAGCAAGGGTTATTCTTTTACGATTAATGCTACACCCGATGAAATCCAAAAGTTTTACGAGAAGGAACTGGGAAAACTAGGATGGAATATGTTTGCAAGCGGACAAGGTACAACTGGCGCCATTTTGTTGATATTCATGAAGGATACAACCACGTTATCTGTGTCCATAATTCCTCAGCCAGATGGCATCATGTATGTTTTGTTAGTAAAATAAAGAGCGCAAGCAACAATCCGCTAAAAGTTGGTGAGGTCTTCCAAAGATAAAGTTCCATTAGGTTCAACCGCGCCTAACAAAGCCCTTTCGGGGAGGCTTCGCCATCAGCGAGTGGGGCGGCCCACTCAAACAATCATGGCGCGACCAGAAAACAGACATGAAATTCACCATCCGTCCTCTTACGCCTGAACTGTTGCCCGCGCTCGAAGACCTCTTCGGGGAGAATTGGCCCGTCGGCAAGTGCTGGTGCATGTATTGGCGCATCGGCAACGACTATCGCAAAAGACCCGGCGACGCGAACAAGGCAGACTTTTGTGAATTGGTAAAGAACGGTCCCCCGCTGGGCTTGCTCGCCTTCAACGGCGACCTGGCTGTGGGCTGGTGCCAGTTGACGCCGCGCGCTGACCTGCCGTGGCTGGATCGCACGTGGCGACTCAAACGCCTCGACGATGCGCCGGTCTGGTCGCTCACCTGCTTTTATGTCCGCAAGGGCTGGCGCAAACAAGGCGTTACGTCTGCCTTGCTTGCCGGGGCACTGGATGCCGCCAAGCGCGCCGGGGCGCCGGCTCTCGAAGCCTATCCGCTGGATGCGAAGTTGTCGCCGAGTTCGTCGAGCACTGGTTATGTTTCATCCTTCAAGCGCGCCGGGTTCAAGGTCGTTGCCCGGCATGTGCCGCCTCGTCCGATCATGCGCTATGAGTTCAAAAAAAGCAAGTAAGTGATCCTTCATAAATAATTAGCAAGCCGGGTTCTTTATTTTTAAAACAAAAAAACGATCACGCCGATGCGTGACCGTTTACTTTACACCTGCGGAAGAGTCCGCTTCAAAATATTCAACATCGGTAGAGCCTTCACCGCGCCTTCGACGACGCACGTGAGCGGCGTATCCACGAGATACGCGGGAATGCCCAATGATTTAGTCAACAACTTGTCCACGCCGCGCAGGAGCGCACCGCCGCCGCACAACGCCACACCGCGGTCAATGATGTCCGCGACCAGTTCGGGGGGAGTCCTCTCCAGCACGCGGCGACCGGTCTCGATCACAGCCTTGAGCGGGTCTTGCAATGCCTCAACAATTTCACCTGTTGTCAAAGTCACCGGGCGCGGCAAGCCGGTGACTTGATCCTGTCCCTGCACTTCCATGCTGTTCTCGGTATCCTGCGGCACCGCCGCGCCGATCTTCGTTTTGAGTTGCTCGGCGGTCACCTGACCGATCACCACACCGTATTTCCTCCGCACGTAATTGACAATCGCTTCGTCAAAGTCCATGCCGCCTGAGCGTAACGTCTTGGCAGAGACGATTCCATACATCGCCATCACCGCCGCTTCCACACATCCGCCGCCGAGGCAGATCACCATATTCCCGGAGGGCGAGCCAATGGGCAGATCAACTCCAATCGCGGCGGCGAGCGGTTGCTGAATCAAATACGCCTCGCGGCTCCCCGCCTCCAGCACGGCTTCGTAGACCGCGCGCCGCTCGACGCTGGTGATTCCGTACGGGACGGAGATCATGACGCGCGGGCGAAAGATGCGCATGCTTCCGCTGACGCGTTGAAGCAAATATGCTAACAGCGTCTCGGTGATTTCATAGTCCGCGATCACGCCGTTCTTCAAGGGGCGCGCCACTTCGATGCTCTCCGGCACACGTCCGTACATATCCAGCGCCTCTTTGCCGACCGCCACCATCTTCTGCTCGTCCGCTTCAATCGCGACGATGGTCGGCTCCTGCACCAGCACCTGGGTTGTGTCCGCGAGGCGGGTGAACATCGTACCCAGGTCTATGCCCAGGTCTTTTGAAAACAATGCCATTCGAGTTTTTCTCTTTCCCGTGTCTTTGTTCTTTGGAAGTGAACCGATGATACCTGAAAGGCAGGGCATTGTCTAGCAGGGCGTTTGGTCAAACAATTTCATCGGATTTCTCAAAATCTCGGTGGTTGCTGTGGTTGAGCCTTCTTAACCCTTGTCATATCACCGCATTGCGCTATCATTGGCGCAGTTAAAAATTTTTTGGATCACGCAAAGGAGATTCAAAACATCATGAAACGATACTGGAAAATCGCCGTCCTTGCCAACATCAAGGATGACTCGCAACCCAAACCGGAAGGCGTGCCGCCGGACGCGTTCTCGGACTTCGACCACGTCGAGACGATAGATGCGATTCGCGCCGCCCTTGAAACGGATGGCCACAAAACGGTTTTTATCCAAGCCGACAGGGACCTGCCCTTCGCATTGCGCGACGCGCAACCCGACATCTGCTTCAACATCGCCGAAGGACTCGGCGGCGACGCGCGTGAGGCGCAGGTGCCAGCCTTGCTTGAAATGCTCGCCATCCCCTACACCGGCTCGCGCGTGCTCACCAACGGAATCTCCCTCGATAAAACATTGACAAAACGAATCTGGCGCGACCGACGCCTGCCCGTCGCACCGTTTCAGGAATTTGTCGTCGGCGACGAATCGCTTCGACCTGAGTTGAAGTTTCCCCTCTTCGTCAAACCCGCGCGCGAAGGCACCGGCATGGGTGTGGACATGAAAGCCATTGTCAACAAGGAAAAAGAATTGCGTGAACGCGCCCAGTACATCATCAACACCTACCAGCAACCCGCGCTGGTCGAGGTCTTTTTGCCGGGGCGCGAGTTCACCGTCGGCATCCTTGGTCGCGCGGACGCCAAACTGTACTCGCGCAACCCCGATTGGTATGAAAAGGATGGCTTCCACCGTTTTCCCATCCTTGAACTGGATATGACGCGTTCGGTCACGCCGAAAGTGTATAGCAACGCGTCGAAGTCGAAAGAGGTTGGCGAGGAGGGCGCACCCGGCTACTTCTGCCCCGCAGTGGTCGAACCCGAGCTCGAAAAGAAACTCAGATATTTCGCGTTGCGCGCGCATCAACTCTTGTTTGCATTGGATGTCTCACGCACCGATATCCGCCTCGACGAAGAAGGCAACCCGCGCCTGCTCGAGATCAACACGTTGCCCGGTCTCACGCCCGATTACAGCGACCTCGCACTGCAAGCCAAAGCCGAGGGCATCCGCTACGAGGATCTGATTCTGGAAATTCTCTACCTCGGCGCGTCGCGCTGGGGCATGGTTGCGCCGCGGGAAGTGGCGGCGAGTTCGACGAAGAATTAATGACGAGGAGAAAACCTTCACATCTTCTTCACAACTTTCACAGCCTCTACTTAAGTTCCCTGGGTAAACTATCGGAGAAATCAAACAAAAGGACAAACAATGAAAAGAGCAATCTTAATCATCCTTGCCGTTCTCCTCGGCGTTGCCGCCCTTGCGGGCGCGGGCTTTGTCGGCTTCCAAATGGGAGCCCGTCACGCCGCCGCGTTTCAACCCGGCAACGGAAAAGCATTCGAGCAATTCCACCGTTTCGATAAAGACAGAAACCCCATGCGTGAATTTCACCAATTTGGGGGTCCGCAATTCGAACAACGAATCGGTCCCGGCGGCGGACCCGGTAGAATCCATCACGGCGGCAGAGGCTTTGGCATATCGCCTGTTTTCTTCCTCGTAAAAATTATCGCCCTCGGTCTTGTCGTGTGGATCGCTTACAACCTCTTCAAAGGAAACGGCTGGCAATTGACGCTGGCGCGCGTCCAACCCACTGCTGAACCGGCAAAACCAACGCAGACAGAAAAACCGAAAAAGGGTAGGCAATAATCCAGTCCGTCCGTCTGAGTGGTAACAAAAATAAAACCCTGGCATCCCCAGGGTTTTATTTCAGAATGAGGAGAACATTAATATGGATTTCATCAATCGTTTCATCACTGCCATCACTGAATTACATCCGACACACCCGATGGTTGTGCACTTTCCCATCGCGCTCACCGGCGCGGCATTCCTGTTCATCCTGCTCGCCCGGTGGAGGAAGAATGCCTCGCTGGAGCAAGCCGCGTTTGCAAACATTGTCCTAGCCGCGATCAGCACGATTGTCGCCGGGGTTACCGGGGTGATGGACAATGTAAAAAATTACGAAGGCGACGCGCCGAATGCGAGCATCAAAATCATACTGGCGCTTGCGCTGTTCGTCCTCACCCTCGGCATCAGCATCGTCCGTTATCGCAACCCTGAAATTTTCAACACCGGCAACCGCGCGCTGTACGCGGCTTCCTATGGTTTGAGTTTCCTCATCGCCTTTACGCTGGCATTTCTTGGCGGCGTCATCTTATACGGTTTCTAGGAGAAACATGAAAAAGTTTGTCATCATCTTGATTTTGTTGATTGGATTACTGTCCGCCTGCGGCGCGCAGCCAACGGACGCGCCCGCTTCACCCTCCCTTGAGCCTGCCGCGCCAACTCAAACATCCCTCCCCACCGCCACCGCCCTCCCGACGATCATCATCCCCACCACGCCGCCGACTGAGTCCTCGAATCAAACCGCGACAGTTAGTTTTGCCAACGACATCCTTCCGATTTTAGACAGTCGTTGCAAAAACTGTCACGGTGGGCAACGGCTTGAAGAGGGCTTGAACTTAACGACCTATGCCCACCTCATGGCTGGTTCCGAAAATGGATCAGTCGTCGCGCCCGGCGACGCGGATAACAGTTTACTCGCAGAACAAGTTGTCTCGCAGGAGATGCCCAAGCGCGGGCCGAAGTTAACACCTCCGCAGGTACAACTCATCATTGATTGGATCAATCAGGGCGCGTTGGACAATTAAATTACGCATGGTATAATCTGCCCGTTTGAACCGAATGGAGAGGTCGCGTAGTCTGGCTTAGCGCGCACGCTTGGAAAGCGTGTAACCCCAAAAGGTTCGCGGGTTCGAATCCCGCCCTCTCCGCTAAAACATCCCACTCTTGTCGGGGTGTTTTTATTTTAGGTTCACGCGCCCTCATTGAGAGGATGATATTCGAATCCCGCCCTCTCCGCCAGAATCAAAAATCTCCCGTAAAAAACGGGAGATTTTTATTTTGAAATTTACAACTTGCTGTTATCAGGGTTTTATGCTCTCGCAGGGTCTACGACCCTGCGAAGTTACTTGAAAAATACGGCGGTCTGAGACCGCCTTCGAGCGAGGTTTCGTAACGTGAGCTATCATGGAGTTGGTGTTGCTGTGGATTCTACAACCGAACCAACATACAACACAAAATCGTTCGGTGCGGCATCGGCTGAATGACCGGTGGGAACCATGCCCTGGGTGAGTAACACAGTGAACAAGGAGGATTTCTCCCAATTGCCGCCGCCGAAGATGTCAATACCGTTTGCATTTACGTCGGCGCGTTGTGAACCCAATTGCATCGCTTCATAACTCGTCAGGTCAAGCCCGCCGCTGCGAGTGGTCAACGCGGCGTTGTGACACGATACACATCCGATGGCGCCGGGATACCATTGACTGTTTTCCACAAACAAGGGTTGGATATCGGCAAAGGTCGCTTCACAATTCTGCCCACGCAGATCAGTGAAAGGGAAGGCTTCTGATTCAGGTGCGCCTGCCGAAACCCACGCGCTAATCAATTCGCTCGCCGCGACTTCGCATTTATCGAACTCAGCGGCTCCATCACCCATTTGCGATTCAACGTGCTTGACGGGAATCAACGTTGGGACGGGCGTCCGCTCGACGATTTGGGAGGCCCGCTTGCACTCGAAGGAAAATCCACAAGAGAAAATGAGAAGTGTGATAATCCAAAGCGCTATCAGAGCTAAGAACCCGATGATCGTCCCGTAAATTAGTTTACTAACATCATTCATAACAAGAATCCTATTTATTTTGCTTGCGCGAACGTACGGACAAAGTTGACCACATCCCAGCGTTCAGACACGGTGAGGTTTTCATTCAAGGCGGGCATGCGACCATCTATACCGTTCGAGATCGTGAGGAAGATGGAACCGTCACTTTTGGATTGTGCGACAGCAGAAGTGAGGTCGGCTGGTTTGAAGTTGACGAGGAACGGGGCAATGGGACCGTTCCCTGCACCCGTCTGCCCATGGCACATCTGGCAGTGGATGACAAATAATTCCGCGCCACGCGTCAGTGAGGCTTTATCTGCAAGGGTGGGGTTTTGCGGCGCGCCCAGGCCAGGGATGGCAATCGCTCCTTCCACCGGAACAGACCGACTGGGCGGAGGAAGCGGGTCTTCCATCGGACGATACGAGGGTTGAATCTCCATGAAGCTAACCCAGTCAATTTTGATGATGTCGAACATGAACAACTCAAGGATTCCGAAAAGAATGCCGAGCGTGAGAAAGACCCAGAATAGTTGTTTTAATAGTCTCATAATTGTTGCGCCTCCGCAGGTTTGACAGTTTCAGCGCCCAGTTTTTTCAGCGCGTCTGTGATTTTTTTGACTTCGCCCTGGGCGCATTTGAAGAAGACGGCGATCTTGCCATCGCTCACTTCACCGACGTATTCCAGCGGGCGATAATTGGGGAAATAACTATCGAGGAACACGCCGAGGAAGGTGGCGAGCATGGCAAAGAGCATCGTCATCTCAAAGGTGATGATCAAGCCAGGCGGGATCGGCGTGAAGTATTGCCCGCCGACCTGGACGTTGTATAAATAAGGTGTTCCGAAGTTCAGGAAAATCCCAAAGACGAAGCCGGCGATTGCGCCGCCCATGGACAGCCTCGAAACGTTTGTCCACGGGTGCGGGCGACCGAGCATTTTATGCGCGATGGGTACGCCGGAGATGACGTTGATATTCTCGTCCGTGATACCCATCTCGTGCAATTTCTCGATGGCATCCGCGGCGGGATCGATATCTTCAAAGACCGCTAATAAAGTTGCGTCAGGCATATTCCGCTCCTTTTACTCGAACTCGCTGACGGTTGGGACGTGTGTCTTGCCGACCTTGCGGAGGGTGTGCGTCATCTGCCCTTCCTGCACCTCCCAAACCGGAACGAGAGGGATGAGGCGCGAGGCGATCATGTAGAAGAGCAGGAACATGGAGAATGTTCCAACGGTCAGGAAGATTTCGATCCCGGGTTGATACAACTTCCAGGTGAAGGGCATGCGGTTGATCGTCAACATGACCGGGATGATAAGATAGCGCTCCCAATACATGCCCACGTTGATAAGGAGCCCGATTGCGGCGAGCAACCAGGGAGTCTCGCGTATTTTCTTACTCCATAACATGAGCGGGGGAATTACGATGTTGAACAAAACCAATTGATAGAACATCCACGCCATCGGACCTTCCTCGAGCCAGTGCAGGAGGGTGTCGGTCCACTTGTCGCCGCCATACCACTGCACGATGTAGTCGTTGAAGAAAAAGTACGAGTACGCGAAAGTAACGATCAACATCAACTTGCCGAGGGCGTTGAAGTGCTCCTTGCGGATGAAGTAATCCATGTGCTTCATTGTTGTGCGCATGATGAACAACACCACCGCCACCGCCCCCATGCCGGAGTGCAACGCGCCAAGTACAAAGTATGGACCAAACACCGTGGACGACCAGCCCGGGCGCATCGCCATCGCAAAGTCCCAGGACACGATCGTATGCACGGAGAACATGACGGGGATGATAGCGAAGGCGAAAAAGTTCATCGCCGTCGTGAGATGCCGCCATTCGCCCTCGGTGCCGCGGAAGCCAAGCGCAAGGATTCGGTAGAAAACTTTTCGCCAGCCAGTCGAGCGGTCACGCGCCATCGCCAGGTCGGGAATCAACGGCAGGAACAAATACATCGTGCTACCGAGCACGTAGGTGGTAATCGCAAGCAAGTCCCACATGAGCGGTGAGTGGAAGTTGGGCCACAATTGTCTCGCGTTCGGGATCGGGAACAACCAGTATGCCAGCCATACACGACCCAAGTGCATGAAGATGCTTGCTCCGGCCTGGATCAAGCCAAAGGTGGTCATCAACTCAGCCGCACGCGTGAACGGACGGCGGAACTCCGCTTTGAACACACGCAAGATCGCGGAGATAAACGTCCCAGCGTGGCTGATGCCGATCCAAAACACGGTGTTGACGAGGAAAATGCCCCAGTACGACGGGCGCATCACGCCCGCCACGTACAACCCTTCATTGATCATGTACCCCCAGCCATAGAAAAAGCAGGTGGCAACAAGGAAGGACAAGATGCCCAGCACCAGCCAGAACTTCCACGAGGTGGTCATCATGGATTCCATCACCATCGCGTTCATTTCGCCGCGCGGCTTGGGATCGTACATCAAGTACTGCTTGGGATCCTCTTCCTCATGATGGGCATCGTGCGCTTTTTGTGCGCCGGAAAAATATTTGGAGGTAGCGGTCATATCCTAGCCTTCCTTGAGGTACGTGACGCGCGGCAGGGTATTGAGTTCTTCGAGGTGCTTCACGCCGCGTTGCTGGTGCGCCAACTGGCTGACCAGACTTTCAGGGTGATCCATGCGCCCGAAGGTGATGGCAGTCGCCGGGCAGGCTTGCGCGCAGGCGGTCGTAAATTCGCCGTCTTCCACTTCACGCCCTTCGGACTTTGCCTGGTCCTGCGCCTTGTGGATGCGCTGGATGCAGAACGTGCATTTTTCCATGATACCGCGGCGGCGAACCGTGACATCGGGATTCAATTGATTGTGAAGCGGGAAAACAAGAGTCCCGTTCACCATGTTTCCGCGCTCAGGGATGGTATGGTAATCGCGCCAGTTGAACGAGCGCACCTGATATGGGCAGTTGTTGGCGCAATAACGCGTGCCGACACAACGGTTGTAGACCTGCAGGTTGAGATCTTCCGCGGGGCTGTGCGGAGTGGCAAACACCGGGCAGACCGGCTCACACGGCGCATGACCGCATTGTTGGCACAACATCGGCTGGAAAGGAGTCGCCTTCACTTCGGGATACTCACCCTCCCAAAAACGCTCGATCCGGATCCAGTGCTGGGTTCGCCCGTAGCCGGCATCCTCCTCCCCGACGAAGGACAGGTTGTTTTCCATGGCGCACGCCGCGACACAGGCCTGACAGCCGGTGCAAATATCCTGGTCAATGGTCATCCCCCACTTGCCTTCGGCGGCTTCAGCGATCGCGCCCTTGGCGCCAACGAGATTCAAATCAACGGTCATGATTAAGGCTCCTCGGGGAATCCCTCGCCGTAGACGCCGATGCGGCTCTCAAGGCGGGATAAGTATTGTTTACGTCCGGTCTTTTCGATTTTCACTTTCATGCCCGCGAACGCAAGGTCGCCGGCTTCATTGAAATGTGCGCCGAGCACGTCCGCCGGGTTCGCGCCGCGTTTGAACGCATCACCCACCGGTCCGCCATATGGCACAAGCCCCAAAAATTCTTCCTGGGGAAGTTGCGCCGTGGCAAACCTTCCGTAGGCAGTGTGCCCCTGACCGAAAGGCATCGCGAGGACATCCGGGTGAATGGCGGGGTACAAGTAGACGGCAACTTCTAGTTCACCGGCTTCGCTGACGAGCTTCACCACATCATCGTTGTCCAAACCGTGGTGATGGGCGGTTTCGGGGTTCATTGCCACCCACGAATTCCACATGACAGTTGTCATCGGATCGGGTAATTCCTGCAACCAGGGTTTGTTGGCGCCGGCTTCGGCTAAGGTGGGCGAGACGAACGGGATGAAGAAAAATTCGCCTTCGCCGGCAAACTCAGCCTCTTCGGCTTCGATACCCTTGCTCAACGCGTCCGCCGCAGACGGGGCATTGGATGCAACGGCTGTAGTCCACCAGCCGCCATGTTGCTGGAAATACGAAGAGAAGGTGTTGATCTCCGGGGCGATGAATGATCCGTCTACATGACCGACGAGGCTCGCAAGCTTGTTTTGAATAAAATCCACTTCATCGGTAAACGGCATCGCTTCGGCGAGTTTTCCGCCGGCGAGTCTGGCGGCTTCGATCAACACATCTGTTGTGGCGCGTGTGTCATACATCGGTGAGACAACCGGTTGCGAGCCCGAAAGCACGGATTGCATGGCACCGGTTGCGGAGCGTTGATAACCCCACGACTCGAGTCCGTGATGATCGGGGAAGATGTAATCGGAGGTGAGAGCCGTTTCATCAGGGAAAGTCGCAAACGAAATCACAAGGGGAACATTGGCAAGCGCTTCGGCAAATCCAAGCGATTTGGGAAGTTCAAAGACCGGGTTCACTCCATGAATGAACAAGGCTTTGATCCCACCACTCTTCATCCTGGCGATGAAGTCGCTCATTTCTTTTGCGCTGGCAGGACGGTGATATGCATCTTCGTTGGGCGAAAGCGGAGAGATAAACACGCCGCCCGGTTTGCCGAGGTTATCGGTCAACGCGTTGAGGGCAAGCACGGCTTCGGCAGTGGAGAGTCCATTGCTCTGACCAAGCGCCTGTCCGCCGGGAATGGTGAGCGGCGATTGAGCTTCGGCGATCAGACCCGCGACATGTTCGAGTTGTTCGAGCGAAACACCGGATTTGGCAGAAGCTTCTTCCACGTCCACAGATGAGAATGCACGCGGCACTGAGCCGCCCTTTGCTTCCGCCACGAGTCTGCCGAGGGCAAGCGCGACCAAGCCTTCGGTTCCGGGAAGAACCGGAATCCACTCGTCGGCTTTCGCGGCGGTCTGCGACATCTGCGATTCGAATTGGATGAAGTAGCCTCGTTTTTTCGGATTGCCGCGTCGCATCCTGGAAAAGCCGCGGGTGTACGCGACCGGGGAAAGCCACGTCTCGAGGAAATTCGAGCTGAACGAAACAACCACATCCGCATTGGCGAGATCGAAGAACGGCAAACCAGCCGAGCCGAGAAGATTTTCAGCCGCCTTACTTAATGTTGCACGTGACTCAAACATGCTCAACGCGCCGAATCGAACCGGCGCCGGCGCGCCGACTGCATTGGTCAAATCGGAAACCATATCGAACAGATGATCCGACGCGGTTCCCATCAAGAAGGCGATCTCAGAAATGTTCGTGTTGTTTAGCGCATCGGCAACGACCTGGAAAGCATCTTCCCAATTCATCGGTGTGTTCACCAGCGCCGAACTGCGCCCCTGCTTGACCGGGAATTCCACGCGGTCGGGATTGTATAAACCCTGCAGGGTTGCCTGCCCGCGCGCGCACGTCTTGCCGAGGTTGATCGGGTTCGCCGCGTTGCCCTCGACCTTGATCGCGCGTCCCTGCATCGTGCGGACGATCAGCCCACATCCCGCCGCGCACTCGCGGCAGGTGGTGGCGTAATACGTGCTCAAGCCATTGTAGGTGTACTCCGGCATTTTGGTATACGGCTCGCGCGTGATGTAACGCGAGGCGGGACCGCACCCGGTCAACACGGCGGTGGTCGCCGCGCCTGCAGTGGCTAATTTGAGAAAATCACGCCGGGAAATTTTTTGACTCATGGATTATTCCTCTGTACCCGGATTAATAGTGACACGTTCCGCAATCGGTGAGTTTGGTGAGTTTTACCTCATCGTCACCGGCTTTTGCTTTATGACAGTTCAAACACCACCCCATGTTCATCACCTGCGGGTTCTCAGCGATCTCCACCTTGGTCATATCGCCGTGACAGTTCTCACAGTTCAAGCCTGCCGCAACGTGTGGGCGATGCGTGAAATGCACGAAGTCCGGCACTTGCGCCACCGGCACCCACACAAACCCAACGCCGGCGTTCATCGCTTCGACCATGGGTTTCAATTTTTCACTGGTTTGCGTTTTGGCAATTTGCTGATGACATCCCCAGCACTTGTTGATCGTGGGCAGACCGGGGGACGGTCCGCGCAACGCGCCGGGATGGCAATACAAACATTGGATTCCCAACCCCACATGTAATTTGTGTGTAAACTGGATCGGCTGTTCGGGAGGCTGTTGAGTCTGGTAGATCCCGTATGCGGCGAGGCTGAACAGGGACAATACCGTGATCAGCACCGCGATCCGCCCCATGGGGCTCATCACCCATTCAAAAAATTTTCGGATCATGCATTCTCCTGGAACGAGGATTTATTCGTGAAATATTGCACGATTATACCTAATCGAACCAACTTTGTAAACATGAGTTTGCGGAACGAGTCAAACGCCGCCACCATGCAACCCACTCACCCATGTATGCCGCTTCCATTGAGGGCAAGTGAAAATCTTTTGAAATCAAAGTCAACTTCTTCCGAGGCCTTCACCCCGGAGGTGCGGCAAAATTATACTTCAAAAGAACAGCCAAGTACATACGAAGCTAAAATGCGCATGATATACTTGCCCGGCATGAAAAAATTTACGAAATTTTTTGTCATAATTATTCCGGCGCTGCTGTTGGCGTTGCTCGTGACCGTGTTCACTCAATCACTGGCAAGCCGCGCATCGCAGGCACAGGCAGATACAAACGCATCCTTCTTATTTCAAGTTACTGCCACGCCCCAGCCGGACGACCAATCTGAAATCGGCTCGACCGATGGCATCGTCATCATGGGCGGAGTGATTGCGCTCATCGTCATTCTCCCCATCCTGGCGCGGCGCAGGTATTGGGTTCGCCAGGTGCCGCAATAATTTTGCCGCGTTAACAAAACTTAAAATCCATGTATAATCAAGGCAATCCGCAAGGACCGAACAAGACAATTTCTGCCGCTCTGCGGCTCGGCTGTACCATCTCTGGATAATTCGAGCACGAACCTCCCCCGTTCTGGGAGATATTTAAAGAAGTCAACCAACTCAACGTGAATAAGAACCTGACTTCACCCCCACAACACGTTCGCCGCCTGTGACTTAATTCCCGTCACGCGGTTTGACCCATCCCGGCACGCTTCTTTCGGGACGTTGAGTCTGCTCCACATCCCAGACATTTCCATCCCGCCCACGCGGGATCTTCGACAGCCGAAACCGACAGTCGGTCCTTCGGCTGTGTTTGTTTAATGAAAAAGATTACCGCCCTCACCGTGCAAAAGCGCGACCCGAACCGGGTAAACGTATACCTCGACGGAGAGTTCGCTTTCGGGCTGGCGCGCATCACTGCCGCGTGGTTGAAAGTCGGTGAGGGGCTGGACGAAGCAAAAATTCAGCAGTTGCAGGCTGAAGATGCGAAAGAACGTGCGATCCAGCAGGCGTTGTTGTTTTTGAGTTACCGCGCGCGGTCCGAATCTGAGATCCGCAAGAACCTCCGTAAGCACGAAATCCCGGAGGCTGTAATCGAACAAACGCTGGCGCGGCTCAGGCATGATGGCCTTGCCAATGATGGGCAATTCGCCCGCGCATGGGTCGAGAACCGAAGCGCCTTCCGCCCGCGCAGTCGCCGGATGCTGGCGATGGAAATGCGGCAAAAAGGACTCGATGATGAAACAACCTCCGCCGCGCTCGAAAACGTGGACGACGAAGCGCTGGCGTACGAAGCCGCACAAAAGAAGGCAACGCGCTTCAAAGATTTGGAATGGCAGGACTACCGAAAGAAATTATCAGAGTTTCTCGCGCGGCGCGGGTTTTCCTATTCAGTGATCGCGCCCGTGGTAACGAAAATTTGGAACGAAATACATAACAACGAACATCATTACGAAGATGAGGAAACATTATGAATCCGATTAATATTCTTATTGACCTTCTCGCCTTGGGCGTCGGTTTGATTGCCGGTTATTTCTTCCATCGCTATCAAGCAGAGCGGGCGCTCAAGAACCAGCAGGACAAAGCCGATAACATTCTGAAGGTCGCCAATGAACAGGCGCGCTTGATCGAAAGCCAGGCGCGCGAGAATGCCACGAAGATCGTCCAAGCCGCCGAAGGAGAGATGAAGGAACGGCGAATCGAGTTGAACAAGGAAACCGACCGGCTCGATAAACGCCGCTCAGAATTGGACAGCCGGGGCGACAAACTTGAACAGCGCGAACAGACCATCAATAAACGCCAATCGCAGGTGGATAAGCGCGCCAATGATATTGACAAGTTATATGAGGACCAGGTGAAGAAGCTCGAACAGATCGCCTCGTTATCGTCGGACGAAGCAAAGAAGGAATTGTTCGCCGCCGTGGAAAAAGAGGCGCGCGGTGACATGGCACGCATCATCCGCCAGATCGAAGCGGAGGCGCGCGAGGAAGGCGAGAAACGCGCCCGCAAGTTGATCGCAGACGCCATCCAGCGCGTCGCGTCCGAACATGTCGCGGAAGTTACGCGCGCCGTGGTCACCCTGCCCAGCGAAGAAATGAAGGGACGCATCGTCGGTCGCAACGGACGCAATATCAAAGCGTTCGAGCAAGCGGCGGGTGTGGACGTGATCGTGGATGATACGCCTGATTCTGTAACGGTCTCATGTTTCGACTCCGTGCGCCGCGAGATCGGTCGCCGCGCGCTGGCAAAGTTGATCCTCGACGGACGCATTCATCCCGCACACATCGAAAAGATCGTGGAAGATGAAACGCGCGCTGTGGAAAAGATCATCAATGAAGCAGGTGAGCAAGCCACGTACGATGCGAATGTTTCGGGTCTGCATCCTGAAATTTTGAAGATGATGGGGCGGCTCAAATTCCGCACCTCGTACGGGCAGAACCAACTCGCCCACGCGGTTGAGGTCTCCAAACTGGCGGGGATCCTTGCCGCGGAGATTGGCGCAAACGTCGAACTTTCAAAGCTGGGCGGTTTCCTGCACGATATTGGCAAAGCCATGGATCACAATCAGGATGGAACGCACGCGAAACTCGGCGCGGAATTTTGCCGTCGCTACGGGGTCAACTCCATCGTGGTGAATGCCATCGAGTCACATCACCATGAGGTTGACCAACTCACCGTGGAAGCAGTCATCACCGAAGCGGCAGACGCGATCTCCGGTGCGCGGCCCGGCGCACGTCGCGAGGATTTGGAAGCGTACATCAAGCGCATCCGCTCGCTTGAGGAAATGTCCATGTCGTTCGACGGTGTGCAACAGGCATTCGCCATCCAGGCGGGACGCGAAGTCCGCATCATCGTCAAACCCGAAGCGATTGATGACCTCGCCTCCGCAAGGCTGGCGCGCGATGTGGCAAAGAAGATCGAAGAGACCATGCAATACCCGGGGCAGATCCGCGTGACCGTCATCCGCGAGACGCGCTCGACGGAAATCGCGAAATAGCTGTCCTTCCACTTCATAATGAAAACGCCGGTTCCTGAATGGGAATTGGCGTTTTTCATTTGTTCGGAAATAAATGTCAAAAAATAAGACACTTCGCATTCTTGTAAGGGATGAAATTAACATGCGCCTGCCAACAGAATTGTAAATTCAATTATGAACACAGGGCAGTATACTGTCAGGCATCCATGCGATTTTTCGTGCCGGACTTCAATGAAAAAAATTTTGATGCCCACCAAATCGCACAGGAAAGCGATGAAACAATCATGCCTAAAAGGAAGTTCTCACTCCCTGCGAACCTGGCATGGCAATGAAGGTATCGTCATCATTAAATGAGTAATCTTAATATCAAAATCCTGAAAGAGAGCGCAACATGAACAAACAATTCTTCCGCCTTCCTGAAAGCATGACCCCTCAAGCGCGCAACGCCGTATTGATCTCAGCGTTTCTAGCCGTGCTTTTCGGCGCGATGTTGATTTATTTCCTGACGCGAGAACAGCTCGTAGATTACTTCTTCATGGGTTCCATCGCAATAACGATGCTCATCGCCATGCTGTCCACATGGTTTAGTTACAAAGGCTACGTTCAGCCAGGTATGTTGGCACTGATCGTCGCCATGTTGGCTGTACCGATTACCTACCAGTTCAGAGGCACCGGGGACAGTCTGTTCAACGCCATTTTAACCCTTATAACTGTGGTGGGCATTGCCATGCCCACCCTGACCGGTAAATGGCTGGGGCGGGCTGTGCTGGCAGGCGGCGCGGGCGCAGCGCTGGTTTTGTTAATTGACCTGTTTGGACCGGCAGGTCGGAAGCAATACACCTTGCAGGCAACCGATTACGCCATTATGGTCGTTCTGGTTGGCGTATTTCTTTATCTGGCCCTGCGCGGGTTCAGGGACTACAACCTGACCACGAAACTGGTCTCTGCCTTTCTCGCTGTGTCTATTATCCCAACTGTGGGGTTGTCCTATTACAACAACCTTATCGTCCACCAGGACTTGACCAATGCGGCCAACGCGGCCCTGAGCGGCGCGGCCGTCGAAACAGCCGAGTCTCTGGATGGATTCATCACCGACAACCTGAACCTGGCGCGTATAACAGCCGAGCTTCACATTATGCAGGAATATATGGCTTTGCCTGTCAATGAGCGCCCCAGCAGTGAGACCGAGACGGTATTGTACGTTGACTTGCGCGCCATTGCCAGCCGCGACCCGGCCTACATCACCTCGGTCAGCCTGATGGATGCGCGCGGCAGGATTGTGGCTGATACCGCCCAAAACGAGATCGGCGAAGATAACTCAGATCTGACCTATTTCACTCAACCTCGCGATACGGGCCAGCCGTACGTATCCCCGGTCGTGATCGACGATGAGGAGTTTTCGCTGATCTTCTCTGCTCCCGTGCACGACCCTAACGGCAAAATCTTCGGGGTTGTGAGAATCCGCTATAGCGCAGCCATCCTCCAGCAGCTTCTGACGGCCGCGTCTGACAACCTCGGCATCGAAGGCACAGTGATGGATCTTTTCGATGAAAACCATATATTCCTAGCTATTACCGATGCGCCGGAAGAGGCTTTTAGAACAGTCATGCCACTCCCGGCTGATAAATTGGCGCAATTGCAAGCCGAAGGCCGTCTGCTTGAAGGTTCGGCGGAATCACTTTCCCTAAACCAGCCAGATTTGGAACAGGCGTTATATGATGCCGGACAAATCCCTGCCTTCACTTTGGAATCCGAGGGTGAGCAGGCTGCTGTAGCCCCTCTTACAAACCAGCCCTGGGTCATTTTGGCCGCTCAACCGCAGGATATCTACCTGGCTCCGATTGGGGCGCAAACACGCACCGGCCTTGTGATCACCTTAATTGTTGCGGGCTTGGTCAGCGCGATGGCTTTCTTCTTCAGTCAATTTCTCTCGCGCCCGATCCTGCAGCTTACGAATGTGGCGCAGCAAATTGCGGGCGGCGACTTTAACGTGCAAGCCCCGGTCACATCCGCCGATGAGATCGGCGCACTGGCGGGCGCATTCAATCAGATGAGCCGGCAAATCCAGCAGACCCTGCAGGTGTTGCAACGCCGCGCGGCCGAACTCGCGACGGTGGCAAAAGTCAGCACCGACGCGACACAAACCACCGACACGAACGCCCTCCTGCAACAAGTGGTGGATCAAACCAAAGCCGCGTTTAATTTGTATCACGCCCACGTCTATTTGCTGAATCAAACGGGAGACACGCTCGAGCTGGTAAACGGCGCGGGTGAGGTAGGCAAACAAATGGTGAGCGAGAAGCGCACCATCCCGATGGACCGGGAGCAATCGCTGGTCGCTCGCGCCGCCCGTACCCGTCAGGGCGTCATCGTCAACGACGTGCGTGCAGATGCCGGCTTCCTGCCACACCCCCTCCTGCCTGAAACCCGCTCTGAAATGGCTGTGCCGATGATCGTGGGCGATAAAGTGTTGGGCGTGATTGACGTGCAAGCGGACACTGTGGATCGGTTTTCCGAGGAAGACGCCAACATTCAGACCACGCTGGCGGCTCAGATCGCGACAGCGCTTCAGAACACCCGTCAATATGCCGAGACTCAACGACGCGCCTCCGAGTTGGAAGTGGTGGCGAATGTAAGCACGGCGGCTTCCACGATTACGAAGGCTGATCAACTGCTTCAAGAGGTGGTGGATTTGTCGAAACAGTCGTTCGGGTTATATCACGCTCACATTTACCTGCTCAACGAGACCGGAGACACGCTCGAACTTGCCTCTGGGGCTGGTGAAATCGGCAGGCAGATGGTTGCCGAAGGACGCCAAATTCCACTCAACCGCGAACAATCGCTGGTGGCTCGCGCGGCACGCGACCGCGTGGGGTTCTTCGTAAATAACGTGCGGGTGGACCCGGACTTCCTCCCCAACCCGCTTCTGCCAGAAACGCGTTCAGAATTAGCCGTACCTTTGATCGTCGCCGATCGAGTCCTGGGCGTGCTTGACGTGCAAGCGGATACGACGAATCACTTCACGGATAACGACATCCGTATTCAAACGACATTGGCTGGTCAGGTTGCCGTCGCGTTGCAAAACGCCCGGGCATTCTCGCAGGCGCAGAAACAGGCGGAACGCGAGTCCAAACTCAACGCGATCAACCAGAAGATCCAAAGCGCCACCTCGGTGGAAGCCGTGTTGCAGATTGCCGCCCGCGAGTTGGGACGCGCCCTCGACGCGCCGTTGACGGTCGCCCAGTTGGGCATCCGCGAAAATGGCAACGGCGCGAATAATTAATGACGATGATGAACCAATTAGATTCATCCAATGGAGCACCTGGCCATGCTAATACATGAAGATAGGAATTACCGTCAGCGACTCGAAACCTTGTTCACGGATATAGAGCGTCTCGCCGCAGATCCGCTTCGGAACACTCCTGAGACGAATCGCGAACTGGAGGATTTGCGCGCGCGCCTGGAACAACTGGAGGCGCAACTTCTTCAACACCACGAACAAGCCATTCTTCAGACGGAACGAACCAGCCCGCACGGACCTAAAAATGGTGCGAGGGCTTTAAACCCCGTGTTGTTTGAGAACGATCAGGTTGGGTTCGTTTACGCAGCGGGAAGCCTCGAACCTTTGGAACAAGCTGTTATCATCCCGAAGCACAAGGGCGCCATCAACATGCCATTCATGGTTGGCGGGCAACCCATCGGAGAGGTACAGGTCGAACCGACGCCGCAACGCGCCTGGAAGGAAGACGAAGTCAGCCTGGTAAACCAGGTGGCGCAACAAGCCTCGCTTCAAATCCAGACGTTGCGCCTGCTCGCCTCCACTGAACAAGCGCGCGCCGAAGCGGAATCAGCCTCCCGTCGCTTCATTCATGAAAGTTGGGACACGTATCTGAATGCCATTCAACATGCGGAGCGCATTGGCTATGCCTACGATCAAGCCTCTCTGCTGCCTCATACAGAAACAATCGAAGGCAAAGAAGGCATTCGGAAACCTATCGCGGTTATGGGCGAGCAAATCGGCACGCTCTATCTGCAACCGGACGCGACTCATCCGTTCACGGATGCAGATGCAACATTAATCACAGAAGTGGCGAACCAGGTTGCCCAGCAAGTGGAAACCATTCGTTTGCTCGCCGATGCCTCCCGCGCCCGTGCAGAAGCGGAGGAGGTCTCCCGCGCGCTTACGCGGGAAAACTGGCAAGCGTTTATTGTCCGTCAAGACGAGGCAAATCTCGGTTTTGTCTACGATAATAACCGTGTGCTGCCAGTGACAGACATCCAGCAAAAATACGATGTGTCATTGACCCAACCGATCGTCGTCCGAGGCGAATCCATCGGGCAATTAGCCATCGCGGGTTGGGAGGTTGTCTCACCTGAAGCTGTTCAGATGGCTTCTGCCATCGCATCTCAGGTCAGCGCCCATCTTGAAAACCTAAGGTTGCTTGAACAAGCCGAAATCAGCCGCGTTGAAGCTGAAAAAAGCCAGGAACAATTTGAATTGGCAGTCCAGGGTTCCAATGACGGACTCTGGGACTGGGATATTGCCAACGAGAGCATCTACTATTCACCGCGCTGGAAATCAATGCTTGGGTATGAAGAACATGAACTCACTCGGGGCTTTCAGGAATGGGAGGACCTCATTCATCCTGACGACCGTGCGTATGCAACGAAATCACTCACTGATTATCTCGAGCAACGAGCGCAGGAATATGATGTGGAAGTTCGTCTGCGGCACAAAGACGGCTCATGGATTTGGGTTCGCGATAGAGGCAAAGCACTGCGACGAGAAGACGGAACACCCTACCGCATGGCTGGTGCGCACACAGATATTACCCAACGCAAATTGGATGCACAGACCATCGCCGAACGCGCGAACCAGCTCGAAACGGTGGCAACTGTATCCACAGCCGCGTCAACCGTACTGAATCCTGACGCGCTTCTTCAACAGGTTGTGGATCTGACAAAATCCCGTTTTGATCTCTATCATGCACAAATGTATGAATTGGATGAAGATGGAAAGACACTCTTGCTCGCCTCTGGGGCAGGGACAGTTGGCGCGCTCATGATTGCCGCAGGGCACGCCATTGACATGGGTGTGGAGCAATCCCTCGTTGCGCGCACAGCGCGGGAACAAAAGGCAGTCATCATCAACGACGTCCTGAATGAGCCGGGCTTCCTCCCCAACCCCCTGCTTCCAAACACACGGGCAGAGATGGCGATCCCAATGATGGTGGGCGATAAGGTGCTTGGTGTGTTCGATGTGCAATCGGAGAACATCAACGGCTTTACAAAAGAGGATGCAGATATTTACACAACTCTTGCCGCACAGGTGGCTGTTGCTCTGCAAAATGCCCGCCGCTATGTGGAACAAGCCGCGACTGTGACCCAGTTGCGCGAACTCGACCGCCTCAAATCATCATTCCTCGCCAACATGTCGCATGAGTTGCGCACACCGCTGAACTCCATTCTCGGCTTTTCCGATGTGATCCTCGAAGGGTTGAATGGACCCCTCACCGCAAATATGGACAACGACATACGGCTCATCCAGAAAAACGGACAACACCTGTTGCATCTCATCAACGACGTGCTGGACATGGCAAAGATCGAATCTGGCAAGATGAACTTGAATCTCGAAAAATTCAAGGTCCATCGTGTATTCGACGAAGTCACCAGCATCACGTTCACATTGGCAAGTGAGAAAAACCTTTCGCTCCTCATTGATGAAACCTCGGATCAAAACGTGGAGATTTTTGCAGACAACACACGCCTGCGACAAGTGATGATCAACCTCGTGAATAACGCCATCAAATTTACAGAGGCAGGTAAGATCGTTCTTTCCGCAACGCCCATGGAAGGCGCCCGCGTATTGATCTCCGTAATAGATACCGGCATCGGCATCTCGCACGACGAACTTGAAGCGGTCTTCCAGGAATTCACACAAGTGGATACCTCCACCACACGCAAAGCCGGTGGCACAGGCTTGGGTCTGCCGATCAGCCGCCGCCTTGTCGAAATGCACGGCGGCCGCCTCTGGGCGGAAAGCACTGGCATCGAAGGTGAAGGTTCTACTTTCTATGTTGAACTACCTCTCGAAGCCAGAATTACTGAAGTCGTTGAAAAGCAAGAAAAATAAAATGGCAACACCCAAACATCTGGAATGTAATCTTTGCGGCAATCAACAGCCGTATACGCCTCTCGCCCCGGCGATTTGCTGTAAATGCGATTCGCACTGGCTGGAAGCGCGCTACGATTACGATGGGTTCAAGCGCGATATTCTGCGCGGCCTGCCAAACCGACCCTCCAACATGTGGCGCTATCAGGATGTCCTCCCGCTCGACGACCCCGCCAGCCTCGACCTCTACCCCGCCGGCGGGACTCCCTTGTGGCATTCACAACGCTTCGCGCAGACGGTTGGGCTTGATTCTGTTTTCATCAAGGATGAACGCTACGGGCCAACCTCCTCGTTCAAAGACCGGCAAGCCGCGGTGGCGGTCGCCGCGATGAATGAATCAAACGTACGTGAAGCGGTGATCGCCTCCACGGGCAACGCCGCGGTCGCGTATGCGGCGGCTTGCGCCCGGGCTGGGATCAAACTCTGGGTGTTCATGACCAGCCTCGTGCCGCAGGAAAAGTTGCGGGAAGCCGCGTTGTTCGGCGCGGAGGTCATTCGCGTCAGCGGCAACTATGACCAGACCAAGCAAATCGCCGCGCAGTTTGCCCAACGCCGCCACCTCCTGTTGGATCGCGGCGCGGCATCCGTCCCTGCGCGCGAATCGATGAAGACCATCGCGTATGAAATCGTGGAGCAACTCGGTTGGCGTGCGCCCGATTGGTACATCCAGGCAGTCAGCGGTGGTTTAGGTCCGTTGGGAATTTATCAGGGCTTCAAAGAACTTTATGCCATGGGCTTGATTGATCGAATCCCCAAACTCGCTGTGATTCAATCGCAAGGTTGTGCTCCGATGGTGAATGCCTTCAAAGCAGGCAGAGATTTTGCCGAGCCGGTTATTCCAGACACGCGCATCACCATTCTATCCACCGGCGACCCTGGCAAGGCATATACCTATCTTTGGAACCTCACCCAGCATTTCGGCGGTCAGATGGAAGCCGTAACCGACGCCGAGGCATTTTCAGCCATGCGCGCGCTCGCCAAGAGTGAAGGCATGGCGGTCGAGCCAGCCACCGCAGTGGCATTCGCCGGCTTGCGGAAATTGCAGGCAAATGGAACGATCAAGGACGACGAACTCGTGGTCGTCAATTGCACCGGTCATACCTTCCCGGTTGAAAAGCACGTGCTTGGCGATCAGTGGGCAGTGGATGTGCACCTCAGCGAGAATCAATCTCCCGCGCCGAAAGAAGGCTTGCAAGCCGCGTTGGAAAATCTGGATGAGAAGACCACGACTGTGCTGTTGATTGACGACAACGATGACGACGCGCTACTCGTCCGACGCTTGCTCGAAATGCACAAGTCCTACCGCCTGCATCACGTGAAGGATGGCTGGGAAGGTTTGGCGCAAGCCCGGCAAAAACTCCCCGACCTGATCGTCACCGACCTGATGATGCCCGGTGTGGATGGCTTTGGGCTGGTGGAAGAATTAAAACTCGATCCGCGCACCCGCGACATCCCGGTGATCGTGGTCAGCGCAAAGGACATTACAGCGGAAGAACGAAAACGACTGAACGGCAATATCGAGGCAGTCTATCAAAAAGGTTCGCTGATGCCGCGAAAGTTCGTGGATCAAATGATCCAGGTGATCGAGGAAAAAAACGGAGAACTAGGAGTGTAACTATGAACAACAATGTTTTATATATCGAAGATAACCCAGATAACATGATGCTGGTGAAGCGCGCGCTGGAATCACGCGGCTATTGTTTACTCCAAGCCATGAATGGGTTGACCGGTGTAGACATGGCGGAGAACCGGGAGGTAGATCTCATCCTCCTGGATATCAACCTGCCGGATATTGATGGGTATGAAGTAGCGCGCCGGATTCGGCAAAGCTCAAAAATTCAACTTTCACGTACTCCGATCATTGCCATCACCGCCAATGCGTTGAAAGGCGATGCCGAAAAGGCGCTGGACGCCGGGTGTGATGTGTACATGTCGAAGCCGATCAATATCCGGGAACTATGGGCGCGGGTCGAAGCGTTCGTCCCAACACCTTAGAAACTGCCATGATACACTTCAAAGGCGGGGACGCGAGCCTAACGCGTTCGCCTGCCAAATCTATGAAATCCTCCTATTTTGTACATTTGGAATGTTCAGGTTGCGGCAAAAAGTATGGACCGTTTCATGTCCATACTTTTTGCCCTCAGTGTCAATCGCCATTGTTGCCGCGCTACGAGTTGGATCAGGTCCGCGCTCATGTTGATCGCGACCAGATCACTCACCGAAAAAAGGGTATGTGGCGATGGAATGAATTGCTTCCCGTGATCAATCCCGAGAACCAAATCTTTCTGGGCGAGGGCGATACGCCTCTGCTGTTGCTTCCCAATTTACAACAGGAATTGGGGTTGAGCAAGTTGTACGTCAAGGACGAAAGCGGAAACCCGACCGGCTCTTTCAAAGCGCGCGGGTTGGCGGCGGCGATCTCCAAAGCCAAAGAACTTGGCGTCAAGAAAGTGATCATTCCAACTGCCGGGAACGCCGGAGGCGCCATGGCGGCATACGCCGCGCGCGCCGGGTTGAAAGCGCACATCTTCATGCCGAAAGATACGCCCTTTGCAAATATCGAAGAGAGCCGCATCGCCGGCGCGGAAGTCACCCTCGTAGACGGCTTGATCAGCGATGCCGCCGGCATGGCAGGCGAAAAAGCCCGCGCGGAAGGCTGGTTCGATGTCTCCACCTTCAAGGAGCCATACCGCGTCGAGGGCAAAAAAGTGATGGGCTATGAATTGGCGGAGGCGTTCGATTGGGAATTACCCGATGTTATCATTTATCCCACTGGTGGCGGCACAGGCTTGGTCGGCATGTGGAAGGCATTCGCTGAACTCGAGGAACTCGGCTGGCTTGAAAACACAAAACGCCCGCGCATGGTCTCTGTGCAAGCCGAAGGCTGCGCGCCGGTGGTCAAGGCGTTCAACGCGCAGGCAACCTTCTGCGATTTCTGGACAAACGCGCACACCCTCGCCTCAGGACTCCGCGTGCCGAAGAGTTTTGCCGACCACATCATTTTGCAAAATATCTATGACAGCGCCGGCACGGCAATCGCTGTCAGCGACGAGGCGATTCTGGAATCGCAGGGACAACTGGCGCGTGCCGAGGGAATTTTCGCGGCGCCCGAAGGCGCGGCAACCCTCGCGGCCTTGAAAATTTTGATCGAGCAAAAATGGGTTCAGCCCAATGAGCGGATTGTCTTGTTCAATACCGGTTCAGGTTTGAAGTATTTGGATTACAAGAGTTAATCCGCTTCTCGCACAAACGGATTCGACCGCTTCTCCTCCCCCACCGTCGTTTCCGATCCGTGACCAGAGAGCAAACGCGTATCCGCGGGCAATGTGAAAATTTGCTCGCAGATACTTTTTTCGAGCATATTCCAATCTCCACCGGGCAGGTCGGTGCGACCGACCGAGCCGGCGAAGATCAAGTCGCCGCAGAAGCATGTCGAGGCTGAGGAAACGTAAAAGATGCAGTGACCCGGCGTGTGCCCCGGCGTGAAGCGGACTTCAAAGTCCACAGCCCCGAGTTTCAGTTTCATCCCGTGCACAAAATCAATCGTCGGTTCAGGTCCGGGGTCAATATCATAGCCGAAGTACGCGCCTCCGCCGCCCGCGCGCCACAATACGTGATCGTTCGGATGCAATGCAACGAGGGGAAGTGGATTCAACGCGTCCGCAATCTCAGCCGCGCCGCCGATATGATCGAAGTGCGCGTGCGTGTACCACAAATGACCGATACGCCAGCCGCGTTTCTGCGCGGCGTCGAGGATGGCGCGCCCGTCCCACGATGGGTCAATGACCGCGGCGTCTTTTGTTTCAGAATCTGCAACAAGGTAGGCGTTGGTCTGCGCGGGACCGAGCGTGAACGAAACGATCTCAAGCATGGAGCAATCTCCGGGGGGCGATAGCGCTGACAACCAGCGAAACAGCAATAAGGGCGAGAGAGATCGGGTACGTCAGCAATGGGTTACCGGCATAAATATATCCCGCGAGCGGCGGGGTCAGGATGAAGATCACCGCGCTGATCGTCTCCATGATGCCGTAGGTGAGTCCCATTTGCGACGTGTGGACAAGTTCACGCGCTTGCGCCATCGCAATTGGGCGCGCCGCGCGAAAACCGCCCAGCAGGAAATACCCAAGGGCAAAGGCTGGCACACCCGTGCCGCGCCAGATCAACAACGCGAACGCCGCGACCAACGCCTGCGAAACAAGAAAACCGATAAACGGTTTTAACCGGCCTAGCGACACTGCCAGCAGGGCGTTGCCGAATGCCCCGAATGCAAAGATAACGCCAATACTGGTAAGCGAGAGGCGCCGCTCGCCTTCCAGAAAATTCGGCGTAAGCGGTTGCGCGAGATACATCGCAAAGACGGCAAACGCGACGACCCCAAAATAACTCATCAACCGCGTGTTCTTCATCAATTCTTTGGGCGGCGAATCGGGGTCATGCGCATCAATAGGTTGAGCTTTTACGAGGATGATGAACAGCAACGATAGTGCGAAGACGCCAGCCGCAACGAAATAGACCGAACGCAAACCATAAAGGTCGCCAATCCTGCCCCCCACGATCGGTCCCAGCGCCATGCCGGTATTGAACGTGGCAGTGGTGAGTGAAAGTGCTGTGCCCACCGACCATTGCCCGCGCGCCGCGGTCACATAACTCGCGAGCGGGGAAGAGACAAACGCCGTCAAGCCATATCCAAGCAAACCAATGATAAATAATGGCAGTTCACGCGCCAGCGCCATGATGAATGTAGAAAGCAATCCCACGATCCATGCGATCACCAACAACGGTCGGCGCCCGTAGCGATCTGCCAGCCTCCCTGCGGGAATATGCGTGATCGCCATCGCCACGCCAAACGCGCCGAGGATAAAACCGATCTGTTGTTCATCGCTTCCCAATTCCTTGAGGTAAATTGGCTGAAAATTAAAGAACATGCCTTCGCCAAATCCCCACGTGAGCAGGGCAAAGGCGACAAAAAGTAAATTGCGATTCAATCGTTTCCTCCGACGCGCTCGATGAATTGAAAAACGGATTCAAACACCTGCTGGCGAGCCGCATCTTTCGTGACGACGTGGCCTGATCCGGCGACGTACAGTTTTGTCTTGTCGGACGCGTTCACCAGCCCGGCGTAGATGCGCTCCAGATTTTCGGGCAGGATGTACTTGTCATCTTTTGAGTGCATCAACAACACCGGCACAGTCACCCCGAGCAACGCTTCGCGCATCTCGCGCAACAACTCCCTCAACTCCGCTGACGAACGGACGGGGTTTTGCGAGTATGAAATCTGCTCGCGATAAGCGTCTTGATCGAACCACCCGCTTCCGGGCTTGCCTTTGCCTTTGGGCTGGAATTTTTTAATTTTACTAAACCCGCGCAAAAACCATGTGGGATAGTCCTGCGGCAAACCATAAGGGGTGGATAACGCGGCCACCCCGTTTACTTCAAACTTCGTTGAGGCCACCAACGCCAGCGCCCCACCCATTGAAAGCCCAACAAGGAAAATCTCCTGCGAGACGCCTCGTAGGAGATGATACCCATCCTCGACAGAGGCGATCCAATCAGTGTAACGCGAGCGGATCATCGCTTCGGGGTTCGTCCCATGCCCGGTGAGGCGAATCCCGAGGCAGGTGTGTCCGCGTTGATTCAAAAACTCGCCCAGCAAACGCATTTCTTTCGGAGCGGCAGTGAAGCCGTGAATCAACAAACATCCGGGCTTCGAGGAGTCGCCCGGAAAGAAAAATGGTTCGGCTGTCGGGATTATTTCGGACATCCGCCGAATTATAGGCTATTTCCTCATCCATGGAGGGCGAAGCGACGCCACCTTCTTATATACAGGGCAATCCTTCTGGTGCGCGCCTAGCAAATACCCCGTGGACATGAGAAACTCGTTCACGATCTCGCCGCCTGTAAAGACGAACGTCTTTTTGAATAACTTCACCCACTCATCTTTCACGCGAGGATGATGCGCATCCAACCAACCTTTGAACGATCCGAATTCTTTTTGCAGTTCAAGAATTTTCTGCGCGTTGACAATCGCCGCATTGACCTTGAGTCGGTTGCGGATGATGCCTGCATCCGCAAGCAGGCGGGCGCGGTCCTTCTCGCTGAATTTGGCGACTTTCTTGATATCGAAGCCTCGATAGGCTTTGCGGAAGTTATCCGCCTTTTTCAGAATCGTGATCCACGAAAGTCCTGCTTGATTGATCTCAAGGATCAACCTCTCAAACAAGAGGTTGTCGTTGTTGAGCGGGAACCCATACTGGGTATCGTGATAATTCCTGTTGAATGTGTCTTCCGGGTGAGAGTTGCAGTAATCGCAATACGTGGTCATGACTCTTCGACCTCCTTCTTCAGTTGATCTTTGATATCCGGCGGGAGTTCATTCCAAGGGATGCCCAGCAACGCGGCTTGCAATCCCCACAGCATATTGAGCGTCACTTTTTCAGGATACGCCGCTTTGACGCGCTTATAGGTTTCGACAACCCCAAGCCTTGCAACATCATCCAACGTGTGTACACCGATGGAGGCAAGCCATTCACTGCTTTTTGGTCCGAGGTTTTTCATAGAGAAATCTCCATCAATGGAAGGATGCGCGGCTGACCGTCCATGTCGGCCCGCCTTTCATCAATTTTTGCTCATTCCCATCTTTTCATAAAATACTGCCGCGTTCGGGTCGGATTCAAGCCGCAATTTCGTGAATCCGCGCTGACGAGAAATCTCTACGGCGTGAACGAATAATCGTTTCCCGATCCCTTTGCCCATATATTCAGGCAAGACCCATAAATTTTCAAGCCAGGCGATTCCGTTCTTCTCCTGCAAAGTGTAAAAGGCTATCGGAGAACCACTTACTTCGGCAATCCAACTTTCATTTTCTTTGAAATACTCGCCCGTGAAAGTCAGCTGTGAAGTCCAGATTTCCATCCAGCGTTCGGGATAGCCCCAATGGGCTTTGGCGGACAACGCGATGCGAGAGAGTGCAACCGCGTCATCGGGCTTGACGGGGCGGATCAAGATCATTGCTTGAACTGCGCGATCTGCTTGATCACATCGTCGTAATGCAACTGGTCGTGATAGATCCCGATCCGCAGGGTGACGATGAGATCACACCAGCCGAAGACAGGATCGTAAAGATAAAGATTCCCCAACACACTGGCATCCTTGTTTTCATAAGATTGACAGACTTTCTCGTGCAATTCTTGCGTTTCCAATCTCAACATGTCCAGCGAAACGGGCTTGCGAATGTTGTAACGCGGCGTCCACAGGAAGCCCACCCAGTTCGGGAATTTTGGACTTCGATACAAATCCTCTATCTCGGTTTGATAGGCACGATTTCGACGAAGCCGCCCATACCAGCCGTTCAATTTCCACATCCACTGCACAGCGGGGAGCATGGAGGCTGTCAACAAATAATTGTGATCGAGAATCTCGCCGATGCTCCATTCTTTCGACGCGGGTCTTTGCCAGAGTTGGGAATCGGTCAACCTATCCAGCGCGGCAAAAACAGTTTCGCGTTGGGCATCCATTAGTTCGAGACACAAGCGAATTACTTCTGACATTTGAGATCAAAGAGCCTAGCCGCGAATTTCACGAATTAGCGCGAATTTTTATTTTCTGATTTGACAACGCGTTGGTATTCCAAAGAACCCGCGCCGAAATTAATCAGAATCGCAAGTTCCAAGCCGGTCGCTGCGAGGTAGTGAAGGGCTTGCGCCCGATGCGATGCATTAAGTTTGGATACTCCTTTGATCTCTATAATTATCTTGCCGTCAATCACAAGGTCGGCTTTATATACTCCCACCAGATCGCCTTTGTAAGTTACTGGTAATTCAGCCTGATGCTGAAACGGAATGCCGTGTAGGGTCAGTTCTTTTTCAAGTGCCGCCTGATACACAGCCTCAAGAAATCCAGGACCAAGAATCCTATGAACCTCCATGGCCGCACCGATGATCGCAAAAGACAATGTTTTACGAAGTATTTCAGTCATGGAGACTCCAAAGATTCAGTCACGAACTTCGTGAATTAGCGTGAATTGATAAAACTTCGCGAAAATTCGCGTAATTCGCGGCAAAAACGAATCAACCAACTACGCGGATTTCCCTCGGCATATCGGACAACACATCTGCGCCGGTTTCGGTGATGACAACATCATCTTCGATGCGCACGCCGTTTCTGCCGGGCAGATAAATGCCGGGTTCAACCGTGAACGCCATGCCGGGTTCGAGCAATTGCATGTTGTCGCCGCGCATATACGGCTCCTCGTGTCCCTCCATGCCGATGCCGTGACCGGTGCGATGCGTGAAATATTTTCCATACCCCGCCTTCTCGATTACATCACGTGCGGCGATATCCACATCTGCACAGCGGACACCGGGCTTCGACGCGGCGCGACCAGCCGCGTTCGCTTCCTGCACGATCGTGTGAATCTTTTCATACTCGGCATCCACCTCACCCACTGCAAACGTGCGGGTAAGGTCAGAGATATAGCCATCGTGCGCCGCGCCCCAATCCACGACGAGCAGATCACCCGCTTGTAATTTTCGTTCCGTCGGTGACGCGTGCGGGTTCGCGGAGTTCGGTCCCGATGAAACGATCGGGCTGAAGGGCATTTCAGAGTCAGAACCATGTTTGAGCAATTGCATCACCAATTCGGACGATAATTCTTTTTCAGTCATACCAATTTTTATCATCGGGATTGTTGCTTCAAGCGCGTCCTGCGCGATCTTCACAGCGCGGCGCATCGCGTCCACTTCGGCTTTGTCTTTTCGTAATCGCAACCCGGCAAGCACATCACTGGCATCGGGGAAGTCCGCTTCGGGCGCGCTGTTCTTCACGTGACGGAACTCCAGCAGACGCAGTTGACGCGGCTCGACGCCGATCCGTTTCCTCCCGCTTTGCGCCAGCCCTAAAGCCTGCACCGCCTTGCGAAATGCCGCGTCCCACTCGGACGGGTTTTCGGGATACGAAAACACCTGTAATTTATATGGAAGGTTTGATATTTTCTGCAACTCCAACTCGGGCAGGACAATCGCAGGGACTTGGTCTTTCGCAAAAAACAAAACCACCGGGCGTTCCATCAGGTGGAAGTTGAGCCCAGTGAGATATTTGAGGATTGGACCGGGATTCAGGATCACTGAGTCAAGTTCCCCCGTCCGTAGCGAGGCGTTGAGTTTATCCAATCGGGATTGAGTCATGTGAGTCTCCTTAATCCAAATTGTGATTCTTTTTCGAGAAGAAATATAGAATCCAATCCACCGCGACAGGGAAGAGCGTATCGAAGGCGGTGATGACGCGGAACCACCACGGGATGACAAGCGTGCGGCGCGGACGTTTGGCAACATCCACGACGCGGCGTGCGACATATTCTGAGGAGAGATGAGGATACTTGATGCGTTTGATGGCTTCGCGCGATTTCGTACGTTCGAGTTTTTCACCGAACTCCGTCACAGCAGGACCCGGATAAATGCCCGAGACGTGGATGCCGAACGGCGAGACTTCGCGGCGGAGCGCGTCGGTGAACGCGCGCAAACCCCACTTGCTTGCGGAATATGTGGTGATGGTGGGCGCGGCAATCAATCCTCCTACCGATACCATGTTGATGATATGTCCTTCGCGCCGCGCCAGCATGTGCGGGAGTACAGTGCGCGTGACGAGCATCGTCCCAATGAGATTGACTCGGATCAACGTCTCGATCTGTCGTTCGGGGTTGAGACGTTCAAACCAATCCACCGCGCCGAAGCCTGCGTTGTTGAAGAGGATGTCAATCCTGCCGTAGAGGTCGAGCGCGGTTTGCACCATCACTTCGACTTCGGCGCGTACGCTCACATCCACCGGGATGGCAAGCGCTTCGCCACCCGCGTTTTGGATTTCAGCAACAAGCGCCTGCAAGCGATCCAAGCGACGCGCGGTGATTACGACTTTACATCCTTCTTTGGCAAACAGCCGCGCCGCATCTTCGCCAAATCCAGAGGATGCGCCGGTGATGAGGACGACTTTGTTCTTGAGATCAATGGGCATAGCTGTTTCTTAAACACTAAGGAGACAAAGCACACGAAGAAAATCTGCGGAAAAGCCATTCGCTCATCGCTTGTCCAACCTTAGTGACCTTCGTGTCCTTTGTGTTTAAATTATTCACCCTCTTCCTGATTTTCCTCTTTACTCTGCTTCTTCGGTCGCGGCGGTTCGACGGTGGCATCTTTCGACAAGGCAATTTCCAGCACCTCATCCATATGCTTGACCGGTAAAATCTTCAACTCGGATTTCGCGGTCTTCGGGAGTTCAGTCAAATCCTTCATGTTCTTTTCAGGAAGAATCACCGTTTTCAATCCGGCGCGATGCGCGGCTAACACTTTTTCGCGCACGCCGCCGATAGGAAGGACTCTTCCTCGCAACGTGATCTCGCCCGTCATGCCGACGTGTTTGAACACGGGACGCCCCGTCAACGCGGAGATGACCGCGGTCGCCATCGTGATGCCAGCCGATGGTCCGTCTTTGGGAATCGCGCCTTCAGGCATGTGCACGTGGATATCCATACGCTCGAAGACCTCAAGGTCAATTTTCAACTCACCCGCGCGCGATTTGATATACGTCAGCGCGGCTTGACCCGACTCCTGCATCACGTCACCCATCTGCCCGGTCATTTGCAATCCGCCTTTGCCTTCGAGTACTGCGACTTCAACAGCCATGATCTCGCCGCCGTTTTCTGTCCACGCCAAACTCGTCGCCACACCCACTTCATCGTTATGCTCGGCTTCAGGTTGAAACACCTGTTGCGGACCCAATAATTTTTCAACACTCTCTGCATTAACCGTGGATGAAAACTTCTTCCCCTCCGCTTTCATCCGCGCGACCTTGCGACAAATCTTCCCGATCTCGCGTTCCAGGTTGCGGACGCCCGCTTCGTATGTATATTCACGGATGATTCGACGAACCGCGTCGTTCTCAAAAGTGAGGCTGTCTCCGTCCAGTCCATTTTCCTCCACCTGACGCGGGATCAAATAACGGCTGGCAATTTCGAGTTTCTCCTCTTCGATGTAGCCGGGGAACTCGATCACTTCCATGCGATCCAGCAACGGAGACGGGATACTGCTCAACGAATTCGCCGTGGTTACAAACATGACCTTCGACAAATCAAACGGCAATTCCAAATAATGATCGCTGAATGTGTTGTTCTGTTCGGGGTCGAGCACTTCGAGCATCGCCGAGGCAGGGTCGCCGCGGAAATCGGAATACAACTTGTCAATCTCATCCAGCATAAACAGCGGATTCGACGTCCCTGCGCGCTTCATGGTTTGGAGGATTCTGCCAGGCAACGCGCCGATGTACGTGCGGCGATGACCGCGGATCTCCGCTTCGTCGCGCACGCCGCCCAACGAGACGCGCACAAATTTTCTTCCAAGCGCTTCGGCGATGGACCTGCCTAGCGAGGTCTTCCCCACCCCCGGCGGACCGACGAAACACAAAATCGGTTGTCGTTCCTTTTTCGGCTTCAACGAACGGACGGCAATGTATTCGAGAATCCGTTCCTTGGCTTTTTTCAAGCCGTAGTGATCGCGCTCCAACACCTTCGCCGCGTTCTTCACGTCGAGGTTATCCGGCGACGCGTTCGACCACGGCAGTTCGAGGATCCAGTCAATGTACGTGCGGATGATGCCCACTTCGGGCGCCATCGGCGGCATCTGGTTCAGGCGTTCGAGTTCCTTCAGCGCGACCATCTTTGCTTCGTCGGGAAGATTTGCCGCGTCCAGTTTTTTCTTCAAGTCGTTCGCGTCGCGCGTGAAGATGTCGCCTTCGCCCAGTTCGTTTTGGATCTGACGCATCTGCTCGCGCAGATAAAACTCACGCTGGCTTTTATCCACTTCGCTTTGCACCTTCGAGTGGATTTCGTCCTCGAGTTCCAGCACGTCCACTTCTTGCGCGAGGATTTTGTTTAACGCCTGCAATCGTCCGCGCACGTCGAGCAACATCAACAGACTTTGCTTCGCCTCGTAATTCAACGACAGCGACGTGGCGAGCATATCCGCCAGCCAGCCGGGTTCCGAGATGTTCATCGCGAAGAGATGCGCTTCTTCGGGAATCGTGCGATCCAATTGCACGCAACGCTCGAAGAGATCGAGCGCGGAACGCATGAGCGCCTGCGTCTGGCGGTCAGCCGTTGGAGGCTCCGGAATGACGCGGGCGCGCACCACGAGGTACGGCTTCGTCCGCACGAAGTCCACGATCTCCACGCGGCGGCGGCCCTGCACGAGCGCGGAGTGCGAGCCATCGGGCATCGCCAGCAACCTCCCCACCGCCATCTCCACGCCGATCGCGAGAAAATCCTCCGCGCCGGGGTTGTCAATCTCCGCGTCGCGTTGGGTCAAGCCGATCACGGTTTGCTCGCGATGTTGCGCCTCCTGCACGGCAAGCAACGACCCCTCGCGCCCGACAAAGATCGGCGAGACCATACGCGGGAACACAACGAGATCACGCAACGGCAACACCGCGGCTTCGATCATGCCATCGGCATCGGGCTCGCGGTTGACAACGCGATACAACTCCTCCGTACGCTGCGAGAGGGTCAGGTCAAAATTTTCTTCTTCTTCGTGCCATTCTTTGGGGTGGGTCATATTTTCCTCGTGTCATTGCGAGGAGCCGCGTAGCGGCGACGTGGCAATCTCCAAAAATGCAGGGAGATTGCTTCGTCGGGCTAAAGCCCTCCTCGCAATGACACTGGTAAGTTATTCCATGCTCTCATCATTTCCGCCGTGACGAACATACTGCCAGCGGATAGGACAATGCTACCATCTTTTGCAGATAACTCCAACGCCCGCGCCAACGCGGACTCGACGGGACTCACCGCCTCGGACTCGACCTCAGCCTGCCGCGCCAACTCGACGATGGTCTCCACCTCCAGCGCCCGCGGATGATCTGCCCGCGTGACGATGAGCCGTTTTATTTTCGGCTTCATCTCGGCGAACATGCCGGGGATGTTCTTATCCTCCGAGGCGCCGAAGATGAGACAGACCATCTTGCCGGGGAAATATTCATCCAGTGTTTCGCGCAATTTGGCAAACGAATCCTGATTATGAGCAGAATCAAAAATCACCGGTGGCGCCGAGGCGCCACGCCGCACCACTTCAAACCTCGCGCTCCACTTCACTTGCGCGAATCCTTTTTGAATGGCTTCGTCTGAAATTTCAATCCCGCTGGCTTTGAGCGCCGCAAAGGCTGTTGTGGCGTTTTCGAGTTGATGCGTTCCGAGCAAGGGAAATTTCAAAATAACCTCACTGGAGGTCGAGTAGGACGAAGTCCGTATCGAGACCGAATCAGAGAAATTGTTCATATCCTGTTGGTCTCGATACGTCCCGCGAAGATCGGCGGGACTACTCGACCAACTGATTTTACATGTTTGCCCGTCCAACGATGATTCTATTTTCTCAAACTTTATATCTTTCCCAATCAACGTGAACTCACAACTTTCCCCTCTGGCTACGCGCTCCAAAACTTCGAGGGCTTCATCCTTTTGCGGCGCGGACACGACCGGCACGCCGCGCTTGATGATGCCCACTTTCTCCCCCGCGATCTTGGCAAGCGTATCTCCCAGCACTGCCATGTGATCGTAGGACAACGATGTGATGACCGAAACGTTCGGCGTGACGATATTCGTCGCGTCCAGCCGCCCGCCCAAACCGACCTCGATCACCGCCGCGTTGCATCCCTGTTTTGCAAATGCGAGAAACCCGAGCGCGGTTGTAATTTCAAAAGTAGTGAGTTTTGGAATCTTCGCAACAGGAGGTCTGATTTCTTCGATCAATTCGACCATGAACTCATGCGAGATCGCCTCGCCGTTGCTTTGAATCCGTTCGCAATAATCCAGCAAATGCGGGGACGTATATAACCCAACTTTATATCCCCCTGCCTGCAACGCCGAGGCGCACAACGCGCACACCGAGCCTTTGCCTTTCGTCCCTGCCACGTGGATGATGGGATATTTGTTCTGTGGGTTGCCCAACTCCTCCATCAACGCAAACATGCGATCAAGATTGAACTCTGCCTTGGCAAGTTCGGACGAATGTTTCAGGCTATAATCCACGAAGGAGTAAAGATAATCGAGGGCTTTGTTGTAGGCGGTTTCGATGTCCATGCGAGGGATTGTAATCTCTAGAATAAGTCCGTGCAAGAGAAGGCGAAATTTTATGGCCGACAACCAAGGCAAAACCAAGAAATCATATGTACTTATCCCTTGGGGGATTTTGATGGGAACATTCTTAGTTCTTCTTATTTATAGTTACGGAGTCAAGAATCGACCACCAACAAAATTTGAATACCAGATTTTTAGATTGGCTGCAGGGATTCTATTCGCAATAATAGGAGTGTTGGGTATTTACTTTCGTGACATGGGAAGGCATATAAAAGGAAAACCAGCAATTGCGGTTGGCATATTTTTCCTCTTTCTGGGGATCGTAAATACTGTATGCTACTGGAGCGTAATATTTCCATAAACCCAACTTAACTGTCACCCTCCAGAAACTCAAAAATCCCTGATCAAATTAACTGTAATCATTTCTGCAAATTAGTGAAGCACTATGCTTGCCACCCTCACCATTCACCTCCACCTCCCCGCCTGCGCCTCCCTCAAAGAAAAGCGCGGGCGCATCAAACCGCTCATCTCGCGTCTGCATCGTGAGTTTAATGTCTCTGTCGCGGAGATGGATTTGCAGGACAAGTGGCAGGATGCGGTTATCGTCTGCGCGATGGTTGGGAACGACGCCGCGTTTTTGCAGTCCGCGTTGCAAAACGCGGCAAAATGGGTCGAAGCAAATTGGTCTGATGGGGATGTGATCGAGCAGAAGATTGAAATTATTTCGTAGGGGCAGGGCTTGTCCCTGTCCTTTATGGCAACAAGGGCGACCATCACCCCCTTCAGGGGGCATAGGGTCGCCTCTACGTTTGGAGGTTATATGGATTTAGGATTAAAAGACAAACGTGCGCTCGTCACCAGTTCCTCCCGCGGACTTGGCTATGCCGCCGCACTCTTGCTTGCAAAAGAAGATTGCCGCGTGGCGATCAATGGTCGCGATGACACAAAGATAAAAAGTGCGGCGGAGAAGATAAACAAGGAGACAGGTACACAAGTAATCGGATTGGCAGGCGATGTAAGTTTGCCCGATGTACCTGAGAAGTTGATTCAACAAACTGTGGATGCCTTTGGCGGATTGGACATCCTCATCACGAACGCGGGCGGACCGAAGTCTGGTTCCATCGATTCGCTTGACGATGCCGCGTGGCAAAAGGGGATCGACCTGTGCTTGATGAGTCATGTGCGGCTCATCAAAGCCGCGTTGCCCCATTTGCGAAAATCCGATTCGGCGAGCGTGTTGACGATTACATCGTATTCAGTCAAACAACCGATTCCAAATTTGTTGATCTCGAACAGCGTCCGCGCCGCGACGGCAGGCTTGACCAAAACCCTCGCGCTGGAACTGGGCAAGGAGGGAATCCGTTTAAACTCCATTCTGCCGGGTTGGACGGAGACCGAACGCGTCGAAGAGTTGATGTCCGCGCGGGCAGAGAAGAACAATTCCACTGTCGAGGAAGAGATGCGCAAGCAGGTTGATGCCACCGCGTTGCGGCGGATGGCGCGTCCCGAAGAGTTCGCGAACGCGGCAGTCTTCCTCGTCTCGCCCGCCGCGTCGTACATCACGGGAGTTTTGTTGAACGTGGATGGCGGCATTATCCAAGGGACTTTCTGATGAGAAAATTTCTATTGCTGATGTGCATCCTCCTTGCAAGTTGCGCGCCACAGGCAACTCCCGCGCCGACATCTTTGCCATCCACAGCCAGCGAAGCGCAAGCGGCATTGATTCAATTTTTCGAGTTGTTGAACGCGAAAAAATATGCCGATGCGGATTTGTTGTACGGCGGCGAATACGAGCAATTGCAAATCTTCAACCCGGCGTCAGACCCAGCGGATCATGCCGCGCTGTGGAGTTGGTCCTGTGAAAACGCGGGGTTGCAATGCCTGAAAGTTCGCACGGCAACGTTCAAAGTTTTACAAGGCGACACGTATATCTTTCAGGTAGAATTCAGCAACTCAGACGGCAGTCTCTTTGTGCCCGGTCCGTGTTGCGGCGCGAACGAGACCGAAATGCCGCCTGTTTCACAATTTGAATACCGGGTTACGCGAAACGCTGACGGGAAATTCAAAGTCATAGACCTGCCTCCCTACGTTCCATAAAATGACAAACAACCCAAATCGCTCTCTCGTGATTGTTGCCTGTGTTTCCTACATCGTCTCGACCCTGATACTGTTGATCGCCAGCACATCAGACGCACCGCTATCCAGATGGGTCGGCTACTTCGATGTGGGTTTGGTGATCTTCATTGTGTACTTGAGTTTCACCATCTTCGGGAAGGGCAAAACCGATCCGCGCTTTCAACCTGCTCACCGCGCTACACTTACTAGCGTGCCGCTGATGCTGTTGGGGATTTGGATTTATCGAAACTCACTTGACCTCAACATCCTCCTGCCCGGGCTGGCATGGCGGACGTACCTTTTTCTCCACATTCTGCCCTATGCCTTGAATCTTTGGAAACTAGAGACGACGAATGAATAAATTTTCCTTTTTGGCGCGCACCTCGATTTTGATCGCAACCTTCTTCGGGCTTGATAAGGCGCTCGCCTTCGTGCGCGTGGGCATTATCGCGCGCATCTACACGGACGAAGTCGGCTTGCTCGACGTGTTCAATTCCGCCAACAACGTGCCAGACGTGTTGTTCGCGCTGATCTCCGGCGGCGCGCTGGCGATGGCGTTCATCCCGTTGATGAGTGAATACTTCACAACCAAAGGACGCGCCGAGGCGTGGGACTTGTTCTCGCGCGTCGCCAACCTCGCCTTCATTGTGACGGGTTCGATTGCCATCCTCGTTTTTATTTTCGCGCAACAGATCGTGGATAACGTCATTGTGCCTGGCTTTACTGCCGAACAACGCGTGCTCGTCGCGGAACTGATGCGGCTCAACCTCGTCAGCACGATCATCTTTTCGATCAGCGGGCTGGTGATGGCAAGCCTGCAAGCCAACCAGCATTTTCTTTTGCCTGCGCTCGCGCCCACGATGTACAACGTCGGTCAGATCATCGGCGCGTTGGTGTTCGTGCCGCGCTTTGGCATTCAAGGGCTGGTGTACGGCGTGATCCTCGGCGCGGCATTGCATCTCGCGGTGCAACTTCCGGCGCTCTCCAAATTCGGCTTCAAATGGACTCCCGCGCTCGACTTGCGAAACACGGGCTTGCTCGAAGCGCTCAAACTTTTGTTTCCCCGCCTGCTCACCATGGGCGGTATTCAAATGATCGTCATCGCTCGTGATTATCTTGCATCACTTACCGGGCAGGAGGGCGCGGTCACCTCGCTTGCGTTCGGCTGGATGATCATGCAAGTACCTGAGACACTGCTTGCGACTTCGATTGCCACCGCGATGCTCCCGACTCTTTCAGAATTCGCATCACGCGACCAGTGGCATGACTTCCGCCTGGCAATCGAGCGCGCCCTTCGAGTTTTAATCGCCCTCACCATCCCCATCGCGGCGGTGATGGCGGCGGGGATCAACCCGCTCGTGCACGCCGTGTTCGGTTTCGACGCGGCAACATCCACGCTCATCACGTGGACGACCCGCGCTTATCTCATCACGCTCACAGGATTTTCAATTCAGGAAGTTGCCGCGCGCTCGTTCTACGCACGCATGGAACCGATGTTCCCATTGTACGCAGTCATCTTGCGGCTCACCCTGTTCATCGGGATTGGGTATCTCGGAATCACATTCTTCAAACACATTGGCGCGCCGATCATTGCATTCGCTGAAATTGCCTTGCTCATCGAATCCATCATCCTGTTCGGCTGGCTCAGCAATCGGATGCGCGAGCCTATCGTGGTGTGGGGCGCGGTTGTCAAAGGATTGGTCGCCGCAGTGATCGGTGGCGTGACAGCCTACGCGCTGGCGCTGTACATCCCCGGCTCAGCAGTGTTGACCGCGTTGCTCGGCATGACCATCGGCGGGCTAATCTGCCTGCCCATCATCTGGTCTGAGATTAAATTGCTGTTAAAACTCTAGAATCAAGGCTGATATAATCATTTCCATATCAAGTTCTTGACGCAGTTGCACTGCGTCAAGGCAGGCGACACGATTTGCTTGGCAAATCGAACTGTCACCTGAACTTTCGTGGCGCAGACGCCACTCGGAGTGACACACCAGAAGATAAAGTGAGGAAAAATTTCAAATGTCTGAAAATCTCGGAAGCACACAACCAAACATGAAAGCGGTAAAAGCCGGGCGCGGAAAGAGATTTCTTTTCAACGCGCTGGGCGTGATCCTCCTCCTCGCTCTGGCGATCCTGAGCGGATTTCGTTCGGGCATCAACACGCGGCAGGCATATCAATCGTCAGTGATGAGCGAACAACTCAGCCAGCAATTCACCTACGCGCTCGTGGACATTCAATTCGGGCGTTATGAAAACGCCAGGCAACGCCTCGAATGGATCATCCAAAACGACCCGTCGTTCCCCGGCGTGCAACAGGAATTGACCAACGTTCTCGTGCTGATGAACCAACCCACGCCCACGCCGACTCCGTCGCTCACGCCCACGCCCGATTTCAGCGGCGCGGAAGAGGCGTACGCGCGCGCGCAACAACTCATCGCCGCGCAGGATTGGCCCGGCGCCATCGGCGCGCTCGACGAGATGCGCAAGCTCGACCCCAACTACAACGCCTCCCTCGTGGACGGCATGTATTACTTCGCCCTGCGCAACTACGGCGTGAACCTCATCAATTCAGGGAACCTCGAAGGCGGCATCTACCAGATCACACTGGCGGAACGATTCGGTCCGCTCGACCGCGACTCCAATGGTCTGCGCGAAGGCGCGCGCGTCTACCTCATCGGAGCGTCGTTCTGGGAATTGGACTGGGCACAGGCAGTGTTCTACTTTCAGCAGGCGAGCAGTTGGGGCAATTTGTGGGACGGTACAATGACCGCCGGCGCACGTTACCATTTCGCGTTAATGCGTTACGGCGATCAACTGCTTGCAGACGGCGATGCCTGCGGCGCGTACGCGCAATATACCAGCGCGCAAAGCAGTGGTCCGCTTGATGATGCCGCGGCAAAAGGATTCCGCGAAGCAACCCAGATCTGTTACCCCGCGACCGAAACGCTTGCACCCGTAACTCCAACAGAGACGCTCGCCTTGGGCGGTCCCCCACCCGCGGATACTGATACGCCAATCCCAACCGATACACCGATTCCGACCGACTCGCCATCGCCAACTCCATGACGCCTCCTCCCGTTTGGGTAGTTGCAGTCACCTACTGGTTGCATTTTTTTGCCACGGTGGTATGGGTGGGAAGCCTCGCGGCAATTTCGATTCTCGTTTTACCTGCTATGAAGCGCGCGCTCAACCCCGATGCACAACTGGTTTTGCTTGAAGCGATTCAAACCAGGCTTGAACCCATCGCGTGGTTCAGCATCAGCCTGTTGATCCTCACCGGGTTGTTCCAGATGAGTGTCAACCCGCATTACGATGGCTTTCTCTCGACCAGCACACAGTGGTCGCTCGCCATTCTTGCCAAACATTTCCTTGGCATGGGGATGGTTGTTGTCAGCGCGATTCAAACCTGGGAGGTCTTTCCCGCCATCCGCCGCGCCATTGTTAAGTCGAAGAAGACAAAGAAAACCGACGAGTTGGACTCCCTGCGACAACGAGAACTGCTGTTGTTGCGGATCAATTTTGGATTAGCCATCTTGATCCTCGGCGCGACAGCGGTAGCCCGCGCATCTTGAATGCAGACGAATCAAAACAGCCCGCCTCTTTCTCAGGGGCGGGCTATTTCTGTTTAATTCAACCTTTCCAAGCGGACGCGTCTACGGCACAAGCACATTGAACTCGTACCGTTGCACTGCAATCACCCCGCCCCCATAGCGAACGCCGATAACGAAGAACACCGGCGCAAAGCCGCCCTCCATGCTGGAGGTGCTGGATTTCGCCTTATACGTGATTTGTACTGTGGCAGAAGTACCGGCTCCCGCGCGATCCCCACCTTGAATGGCGACAACCCCTTTGCCCGGATAGGCAAAACTCGGGTTGGCATGGACACTGCTAAACGGCACATCGCTGGTCACTCGAACGACCACTGTGTACTCTTCGCCAACCTTCATGGTGGTTGGCAATCCACTCACCAGTTCAAACCTGGTGTTCGGTGTCACCGGCGGCGGTGGAGCGGCGGCTGTCAGCGCGCCCACCATCAGCGCCAACAAGACAATCAATCCGAATACTGGAAGAATCTTTTTCAACATGGTAGCCTCTTGAAGAATAATGGATTTGGAACTGGCATCGAAGTGAGGCGCAGTTTACAGTGGCAAGTCTAACCTAGAATTACCAGACCCAGATTAACAGGATTGTATAGTTATCCAATTAAAATGTTACAACGTGATTGGCAACGAGGCAGGGATACCGGTTAGATCATACGCCATCGCCCCGGTGATTCGCACCGGTACAATCTCGCCGATCTCCGCTTCGCCTTCTACAAATACCATGCCGTCAATCTCTGGCGCGTCGCGGTAAGACCGCCCAATGGTAATACCTTTGTCGCGCCCCTCGACCAGCACATCCAGCGTCTTGCCGACATAGGATTGATTGACCTGCATCGAAATCCCTTGTTGCAGTTCCATCAATTGCTCGTAGCGCGCCTGTTTGACCTCGGCAGGGATTGGGTCGCCCAAGGGTTCGCTCGTTGTGCCCGGCTCGAACGAAAACTGGAAGGTGCCCACGCGGTCAAAACGGATTTCCTTCACGAAGTCAACCAGCGCCTGATATTCCTCGTCTGTTTCGCCGGGATAGCCGACAATAAAGGTCGTGCGGATCGCGAGATTCGGAATCTTCGCGCGCATTTTGCCAAGCGTACGATGCACCCAGTCAATGTTCGAGGGGCGGCGCATTCGATACAACGTTTTCGGGTGCGCGTGCTGGAGAGGCATGTCGAGATAGGGCAAAACCTGTTTGCTCGAAGCCATCACGTCAATCAGGCGATCCCTCACGTAGCCGGGGTACGCGTACATGATGCGGATCCAATCCATGTCCGGGACGGAGGCGGTCAACTGTTCCAGCAAAATCGCCAGCCCATCTTTCATCCCCAGATCATGACCATAATCGGTCGTGTCCTGCGCGATGAGAATCAACTCGTGCACCCCCGCGTCGCGCAGGCGACGCGCCTCGTCGAGAATCAAATTCACTGGGCGCGAGACCGCCGTCCCTTTGATAAGCGGGATGGCGCAGAAGGCACACGGGCGGCGGCATCCATCCGCAATTTTTACGTACGCGCTCGCGCCCGCCACCGACGCGCGCAACGCGTCCCGTTCATCCGCGCCGACGGTTTTCACGTCGGGCAAATGATACAGCGGCTCGGGGTGCGGACCTTTGCGGAGTTCGCGCACCACTTGCACAATGTCCATCCAGCGGCGCGTGCCGAGAACACCATCAATGCCCGGCACTTTCTCCGCAACTTCCGAGCCGTAGCGTTGCGTGAGGCAACCCGCCGCAATCAGGAGCTGATTCGTTTTCTTCCCGTCAGCAAGTTCGCGCAGGACATTCAACGACTCCTGCTTTGCAGGTCCGATGAAGCCGCAGGTGTTGACGATCAACACGTCGGCGCGCGCAGGGTCATCCACAGCGTGATAGCCATCGCGGATAAGCAGTTGCGCCATCGAATCGGAATCAACGGTGTTCTTCGCGCAACCGAGTGAAACCAAGTGAAAAGTATTTTTTGACAAATTAATATCCTATTTGCAGAGCGAGATGAAATTTCGCTCTACGGTGTTCCTGTTACACGCGGCGTGCTCGATGGAATCGGTATGATCGTCGGCGGTACAGTCGCCGTCGGTGTAAATGTATTCGTCGGAATCGAAGTTGGCAAGGCGGTGGGCGTGACAATTTCTTCTTCACGATAAATATTGCTCACCACCTGGCCAAAGCCGCCAAGCAACCCGAGGTCACGTCCATTATAGACGACTCGGATCGCCGCGCCGCTTCCGACCAACACTTCGACCTGCTCTTCCGCCTCGAACGGATACGCCGTCCCCGGCACCACGCGCCCGTTGAACACCTCCTCCCCATCCACGATCACGCGCATAAACGTCCGCTCGACCGCGACGAGGTTGAGTTGCACATTGACGTTCAGATTTTGCGTTGGGATGACGATGGTGACCGTGGGTTCGCTTTCTTCGATCAATGCCAAGGTGGCTGTGGGCGTAAATAATGACGGATCGGTTGTGGCAAGCAAAACATCTGATAAGGACGGGGCAGTAGGCTGTACTTCCTGCTGGTTTTGTGTATTGACAATCCATGTTATGCCCCAGACTAAAAACCCAACCAACAAGACGGCAATACCAATACCAAAAATCCAGTCGCCTGCAATGAAACTTCGCAGGGGAGGGATGTTCGGCACGATCGGTTGCCCTGCCGCGCGGATACGGCTTTGCGGATTCTTTTCGCGATGCCGCGCTTGCAACGCGTCGGCGTAACGGAGGAGGATGGCGTCCACATCGAGGTCGAGGAAGGTTGCATAGTTCGACAACATGCCGCGCGTCTGCACCGTGGATGGGAGTTTGTCCATTGCACCGGTCTCAAGCGCTTCGAGATAATGTGACTTGACGTGCGTGTTCCGTTCCACTTCGGTGAGATGCAGGTTGAGCATTGCGCGCCGCTTGCGGAGTTCAACGCCGATCTCTTTGAAAATTTCGGTTGAGGGTTGAAGGTTGTCACCCTTCGACTCGCTCAGGGCATCGGGTTGGAAGGTTGCAGGTTGAATGGGTGATACATCAGGTTCGGTCTGCCGCTCTTCTTTGCGTTTGACTCGAATCGAGATCACGGAACTTAATCTGTTCAGCCATGATCGCCAGAGATTATCACTCACATTCAATGGAGGCGTTTCAGCGGACTGTGGTTCCATGATTTGTTCTGTGACAGTTTCAGGTTCAACCTCTTGAATCGGTTCAACAATTTCAAGTTGAGATGCGATCACAGGCTCTGGTTCAGGTTCAATTTTCTTGCGGCTGCGCCGGGGTTTGGAGGGGGATGAATCGGTCGCGGGCTGGGAATCCACTTTTTTGCGGCGGGCAGGCTTGCCCTGAGAAAGAGGCGTCGCTTTCTGAGGAGTTGCCGGCGGAGGAGTCGCATCCATCGGCGTGATCATTTCATCTGTAGGCGTGCTTGCCGCGCGCATGTCCGCGAGTAGTTGATCGAAATTCAAGCCGAGAAATTCCGCGTAATTCCGCAAGTAGCCGCGCGCTTGCGCCGGCGAAGGCATCGCGGAAAGATCGTCCGCTTCGAGCGCCTGCAAATACGGCACGCGGATGCGCGTCGCTTCGAAAACTTTTTCGAGCGATAGACGTTTGGCTTCACGCGCCTGTTTGAGTTTCTGACCGATGGTTTGCATTACGAGAAATGAAACATCACCAGCACCCCACCCCTGCGGCGGGAATGGACTGGTGACGTTATCCGTTGATGCGATTCAGATTACGCGGCTTCGGGTTCAGCAGGGGTTGCGGCTTCGTCAGCAGTCGCTTCGGCGGGCGCGTCCTCTTCGTGCGCTTCACCTTCGCGGTAGACGGTGATCTTGACTTCGGGGATGAGATCCATTGTCAGGCGGACGCGCGCTTTGAACTCGCCGAGGTTGCGGATCGGTTGCATATCAATCTGCTGTTTCTTGACTTCGAAACGGGTCTGCTCCTGGATGGCGATCGCCACGTCCTGTGTGGTGATCGAGCCGTAGAGTTTACCGGTCTCACCGGCTTTCGCGGCGAAGTTGAGGACAACCGCGCTGATCTGCGATGCCAAATCTTTGAGTTCGCTGTTAAGTTCAGTGCGACGGATTTCAGCCTGCGCTCGAATCTTTTCCGATTGTTTGAGCGCCCCGGCAGTGGCGAGGACCGCCAGCCCCTGCGGGAGCAGGAAATTGCGCCCAAACCCATCGGCGACCTTTTTCACGTCCCCCGCGCGCCCCAATTTGTACACGTCTTTGACAAGCATTACTTTCATGTTCGTTCAAGCCCTTTCTGGTAGGTGATTTTTCCGGGCGAAGGGTACTACGTCCGGCGGGACATTTTATCATAGGTTCGTGCGATCTTCACAAATGGATATGTAATCCGTTGTCTTACCCCCAAACCAGCCAGCGACGAGATGATATAACGCGTAGAGTTCAAGCGCGAAGGGCAGATAACCGCCATAGCCGAGCAATAGCATCTCGAAGATGTGGAACCAGCCGCCCCAGGCGACGTGATAAATCCACTTCGGGTATGAATAGTAATTCCACATCTCCCAAAAGAAGGCGGTCAACAAGACGCCAAGCCATAGTGAAATGGCGGGACGCAATCACCTTTCGCTGTCCATTGTGCGAGCGAGCGATTTCCGAGCCAGACGTTGATCGGCTCGAGGATAAAGTAAAGGGAGAGCCAGATGAACAGAAGGAAAATCTTCGGGTAGAGTAACATCAGGGCAAGCATGATCCAGCCGCGGGCGAAGAAAGAGGCGGTTGTTCTTTTATCTGTGCCAATGATCAGTCCGCGTTTTAGGCGTTTGACGAAGTCAAAACTGGCGAAGAATTCCGCGCTTCCAAATACAGCAGGGATGACGGTGGTGAAACTCAATGTTGTCCAAAAGAAATATTGGAATGGCGTGAAGATCTCAGCGCCGACATACGCCCAGTTTTGGGTGCGGAGGTTGAGCAGTTCGAAGATCCACCACACGGGCGCAGAGACGAGAAACAGACCGAAGTATTTGCGCGGGCTACGCATGAGCAGGGACGTGCCTGTGCGCCAGAAGACCAAGCCATCTATCGCGAGGCAGTAACCCAGCCACAACGGAAAGAAACCCCAATGCGTGCGCTCACCAGTCAACATCCAGTTGAGAATCCAGAAGAGAATGACGAGGCTCAGCCCGAGCCAGCCGTGCAAAGGGAATTTAGATTTTTCGTTTTCGATGGTTTTGATTTGAGTATTGGTTGTCATGCCCCAAGTGTACACTGGGAATAAGCGCGCCCCCCCCCTCTCTCCTTTTGAATCTTTCCAAATTAATCGCGCAATAAATTCTGGTGGACAACACCAAGGCTTAACCACGGAGGCACTGAGTCACGGAGTTTTTAGAAGGTTTTCTCGGTGCCTTCGTGTCTCAGTGGTTCATAACGACTTCAAGGATTGCTCGGTTTAATTGTTAATCTGCAATAGGAGAGGGCTGGGGTGAGGTCGCATTCACCCTCACTCTCTGCCAAGCTTACAACTGCTCAGGAGCGGCAACACCACAATTGCATTAAGCAATTGAAAAATCTCATATCAATGTTCTCCTTTGTGTTCATCATTGATTGGAAATCGAAGCCACATCTTTTGAACAGCAATTATAACTGTCACTGAGTTTTCGCTAAAATCCCTCCGCCACGTATTCACCCCAAACGCCTCTCAGCGTATTGCAAATCTCGCCCAGCGTGATGTCGTATTCGACGCATTCGATGAAGAGCAGCATGAGGTTTACTTTTACTTAAATTCTTGAAGAAATCGAACTGAATTTTTCAGTTCTTCTGCGGATACGCTCTGTAATAGTTTTGTTACCCGCCTTTGTAATTCACCCTGTGGAATCTGATAGGAAACAACAACGCCATAGTGATCTTTGCCGTCTTCAAAATATTGTGACGCAAGCGGAACGAAATCTTTGATATTAAATGTGACAATGGCTTGATGTTTCTCCGCTGCGACTCGAAATATTTCAGGGTCAGGCGTATGGTCAAGACCCACTTCATTCACATGGTATACATCAAAGCCCTGTTCGCGTAAAAGCGTGGCAAGGTACACCCAAATTTGCTCATCCAAAAGCAACTTTGGGGCTTTAGATTTATCCGTGGTCATCCCCCTGTAATAGCGCGGTATTTATCTTCGCCCAATGTTTCCCTTAAAAACTTACGCCCAGCCTCTTCCGTATTTTCACTGCGTTCTTCGTCTATTTCATCTTTGTAGTATTTGTAATATTTTTGAGCGTCGTGAATTTGCGGAAGGGTCAGATGGGGCAGTATATTTTTGGTAATTGTCTCTGGCGTCTCACCCATAAGCAAATAACCAATGACATGGCTTACTTTAATGCGAGTGCCGCGTAATACAGCGCTGGGTCCGCCTGTGAATTGTACGATTTCGATGTAGGGGAAGTTCGGCTGAATAATATCTTCTTTTGTGGCATCGGTTGAAGTCATTTTTATTGGCGCAGGGTGACCAATAAAGAATGTTACTGTTTCTTGTACTAACATGGCAATCTCCTTATCCACTTGTAATTACATCGGTTCGATGATTGACAATCAATAAAGGGTCACCTTCAGGCGTGCGAGCAGGTTTGCCTTGTTCATCTAAAACCTGCAAGATTTTTAATACCGTAGTTTTAAGTTTAACAGTTGTACCATCAGGCAACTGATACTGACTCCAATCCTCATGAAGGAGTTTAAACTCAACTTCTAGCGCTTTCGCTTGAGTACCATCAGGCATGGGAATAGTTTTGATTGTGCTCATATAATGCTCCTGTCAGTTCCAATAGAAAAATTATACCCTCGAATCTTCAAAGATAATGAATTGATATGTATCTAAAACCCCTCCGCCACGTACTCGCCCCATACCTCTCTCAGCGTATTGCAAATCTCGCCGAGCGTGATGTTGTTCTCCACGCACTCAATAAACAGCGGCATCAGATTCTGGGTTCCGCGCGTCGCATCCACCAACTTGCTGAGCAACTCTTCAACTACTCTCTGCTCTCTACTCTCTCGCAACTTCTTCAAGCGTTCACGCGCCGCCATCTCAATCGCGGGATCAACCTGCAAACGTTCCAACGTGAGAACTTCATCAACAACAAATTGATTGACGCCCACCACCACCTGCTCCCCGCGTTCGATCTCCTGCTGCGCGGCGTAGGCGGCATTTTGAATTTCGTTCTGCATGTAGCCTGTTTCGATTGCCTGCAACGCGCCGCCCATGTCGTCAATTTTGGCGATGTATTCCTGCGCGCCTTTTTCGATCTCGTCTGTGAGATGTTCGATCAGGTATGAACCCGCCAGCGGATCAACCGAGTCCGCTACGCCTGATTCGCAGGCAAGAATCTGTTGTGTGCGGAGTGCGACCCGCACGGCTTTTTCAGTGGGAAGCCACAGCGCCTCGTCCATGGAATTGGTGTGCAGGGATTGTGTCCCACCAAGAACCGCAGACAATGCTTGCACCGTCACGCGCACCACGTTGTTCTCAGGTTGTTGCGCAGTGAGGGTTGAGCCAGCGGTCTGCGCGTGGAAGCGCAATTGCCACGAGGCTGGCTTCTGAGCTTTGAATCGTTCGCGCATAACCTTCGCCCACAGGCGTCTCGCCGCGCGGAACTTCGCCACCTCTTCCAAAAAGTTGTTGTGCGCGTTGAAGAAGAACGAGAGTTGACCAGCGAAGTCGTCTACTTGTAAACCTGCTTGCAATGCCGCTTCAACATAAGCAATTCCATTCGCCAGCGTAAAAGCGACCTCCTGCACCGATGTTGAACCTGCTTCACGGATGTGATAACCAGATACCGAGATCGTGTTCCAATTCGGGACTTCCTTTTCGCAAAAGGAAAAAATGTCCGTGATGAGCCGCATCGAAGGCGCGGGCGGGAAGATGTACGTACCGCGCGCTACATATTCCTTGAGAATATCATTTTGGATTGTGCCGCGCAGTTGACGCATATCCACGCCTTGTTTTTTCGCCACCGCGATATACATTGCAAGCAGAACGCCGGCAGGCGCGTTGATGGTCATCGAAGTGGAAACCTTATCCAAAGGAATATCTTTGAACAGTAGTTCCATATCGTGCACCGACGAGATCGAAACACCCACCTTCCCCACTTCACCGTGCGCAATCGGATCATCCGCGTCGTAGCCAATCTGGGTTGGGAGGTCGAACGCGACAGACAAGCCAGTCTGCCCTTGTGCGAGCAAATAACGATATCGCTTGTTGGAATCTTCCGCAGTCGAGAAGCCCGCGTACTGACGCATCGTCCACAAGCGCGAACGATACATCGTCGGCTGGACGCCGCGCGTGAAGGGATATTCGCCGGGGAAGCCGAGTTTTTCCAAATAACTCTGGTGGTTGAGTAGCCCGTGTTCGTCGGGCGTATCGAAACCACCACGCGGGAGCGCGAGGCGGGGCACTTCAATTCCAGAGGAGGTCCCGAAGCGTTCCTTCCGCTCTTTGAATTTATCCAATGATTTCTTGAGCGTATTTTCCTGCCATTTTTTGTATTGATCGTTAAGGGTCATGAGTGATTCCTTTTGCCACAAAGAATTAAATTTCTCCGCGTCACTGTGACTTTGTGGCTAATTCTGAAACCAAGTATAAATCCAACCCGCAAAACAGATGTAGTACACTTAAGCCATGGAAATTTGTTACCTGATCGCCTTCCCCGATTCGAATGAAGGCAACGACCCCGCTCCTGAACAGTTCAAAGGACTGATCAAAGACGCACCGTATTTTCAACCGGTAGATATTGACCTCGTCACCCTCGGCGATGAAACCATTGTGATCGAAGGCTATGCCGTTGCCGTGATGCGTCATCGCTATGACGGGCGCGTGCAAATGATGGAATGCCGCTTCGATCTGCCTGATCCTTTCGCCGCATCCGTTCTGCAAACACGGACGAAGATCCAAAGCGCGTTGCAATCGCGCTACGTCCCCGAAGCCACCCGCCAAAGCGGATTGTTCGAGGAATATTCGATTCTGCTGGTGAAAGAGGCGAAACCCACGCCCGACAAGTGGATCGAAAAAAATGCGCTTGGGCTTGCCAACTTTATCCGCTCGCAGCGCGACGTGTTCGACAAGGAGGAGATGAACGAAATCCTCGGCTCGCGCACGCGTTATTCTGCGGACGAGCTGACGTTGATTGACTGGGAAGGCGCGGTCATCATTGCGCCAAAGGCTGATTTTCGTTCCGACATCGCCCTGCTCAAGATCGGCAACTATCAACTATTGCGTTACCGCATGTTGGACAAATCCATCGAGGACTTGCTGAACAAGATCAATGAATCTTTTTTTCAAAACAGACGCCGCCCGCGCGCCACGCGCGGGCTGATCCGCCAGATTACGGAACACCGCCTCGAAGTGATGCTCGATTTCGAACGCGCAGAACAAAGCCTGCTCCTCATTGGCGATTGGTACACAGCCAAGCTGTATGAGTCCATTCACAACGAGTTTTATTTGAAAGACTGGAAAGAGAGTGTGCGCGCTAAACTCGATAACCTCGAAAACATCGTCTCGACCATTCAAAATAATTTTGCGCTCTCGTTTGAAACCCTCATGGATCGCCTGCAAATGCTCGGCTGGGTGCTGCTTCTAATCGGTTATTTATATCTTTATTTCCTCGACGCAGGCTGGATAAAAATTCCATGACACATCCCCATCTCCGCAGATTCTTGCTCGCTCTCAGTGCGCTTCTATTCTCGACCTTAGCCTGCCGCGCCGCCACCCGCCTGATCATCCCCGATACGTCCACCCCGCTCCCCCCTACACCGATTCCCCCCACCGCAACAGCCTTCATTCCTGCCACGTTGACTCCGACTCTTCCCGCCGAAGCCAGTTGCCCCGTTCCACTCGCAGACATTGTAGATGCTTCGCTTTCGTTTGAAAGCAATTCGGAGGAAAACCTTGATGAGGAAATTTACCTCACCACCTATTTCGTAAACGGCGACGATCTCAGCCGCCCGTTTTACGAATCCGTACCCGACGAATTCAAAGATGAACAAGACGATCCTGCCGCCCATGAAAACCTCTGGAACTATTTCACACGGCTTGTCCCACTCGATCAACGCGAGTTCGTGACCGGCTTCGCCATCGTCACCGATGGAAGCGGCGAAGTGCTTGCCGCAGTGGGGCAAACCAATGACAACCCCGTTGAGTGGTCGCTCGAAGTGGACATTGTTGATTCGAGCGATAAGTATGTGCTTACCTTCACTCTGATCCACGAGTTCGCTCACCTGTTGACGTTGAACGCCGCGCAAGTTCCGCCCAGTCTCGCAATCTTCGACAACCCGGACGATGATGATATTTACCAGCGCGAACTTGCCGCCTGCCCGAACTATTTCCCCGGCGAGGGGTGCAGTAACTCCGATGCATACATCAACCAGTTTTTCGACCGCTTCTGGTTCGATCTGTTCGCCGAATGGCAGGAGATTGACCAAATCGCCGATGAGGATGAATATTATGCCTCGCTTGATGATTTTTACGATACGTATGAGGACCAATTCCTCACCGATTATGCCCCCACCAGCCCCGCAGAGGATATTGCCGAATCGTTTGCTTTCTTTGTCCTCTCTCCAAAGCCGCCTCTCGATTCAATCGCCAACGAAAAAATCGCATTCTTCTACGAGTTTCCAGAATTAATTCAACTGCGCAGTGAAATCATCAACAGTGTTTGCGCGGAGTTCCCGCAATAACCCGGCACTTCAGTTAACCCCACCTTAAGGGCAATTCTGTGCTGGTAAAAAGCAGTATAATCCTGCACAGATGGAACCATTGCAAACACCCTTTACTGAACAAACGAACCTGCCTACGGGTAAAACCGATCAACCGTCGGATTGGAAGCGGCCGGCGCGTGATATTCTCGAAACGCTCCTGCTCGCCGTTGTTTTATATTTCGGCATCAACGCCGTATCCGCCCGCGTCCGTGTGGACGGGTTCAGCATGAATCCATCGCTCGAAAACGGCGAATATATCCTCGTCAACAAACTTGCCTATAAATTGGGAACGCCCGCCCGCGGGGATATCGTCGTCTTTAGTTTCCCGCTCGACCCCACACAGGATTTGATCAAGCGCGTGATCGGCTTGCCCGGCGATTCGGTCACCATCGAAAATGGCGGGGTGCTGGTTAACGGCTTGCAATTGGAGGAGCCGTATATCGCCGCCGCTCCCTTTTACAACGGCACGTGGCAGGTGACGGAGGGCAACCTGTTCGTGCTTGGCGATAACCGTAACGAGTCGAAAGATTCGCACGAATGGGGCTTGCTGCCCGTCGAGAACGTGATCGGCAAAGCGGTTGTCATTTACTGGCCCCCGCCCAAATGGGAAATCATCAATCATCTCGACGTGGTTTCCGCCGCGCGATAACCGGGAGAATCCGCATGAATGAGACCCCTGTTCCCAATCAACATTCACATCCCGATCACGCCCCGTGCAACGAGTGCTCGGTTGGCATTCTGCACCTGCGTCATATCACGTATTTCACCTGGCTTGGCGAGGAACTCATCACCGTCCCCAACTTTCCGGCGTGGATCTGCGACCTGTGCGGCAAGCGCGAATATGACGAACGCGCCATCTCGTGGTTGACGATGCTCCTCAGCCCCGAAGCCGGAAAACCCACCCGCCGCCTCAAACGGACGGTGAAGCCTGCCGCGCCAAAGCGGAATCATCCCATCCCCCCGCTCGATTGACCGACACCAAGCGATTGCCGCCATGGACTCTTCCCCTCGCACCTACCGTTTTCTGCCCGCCGACCTGTACACGTCCGGCTATCGCATCGTAGGCAAGGTGATGGCTGGCACGAGCGGAATCATGGGTTCGATGAACGACCCGACAAAATCGTTCCTCGAAATACACGATGCCCGCCTTGCGCGCATCCACATGCCCACGAAACTCGTGGATCATTTCGAAGTGGTTCGCATTGTCAAAACGCATATTTTTGCCTTGTGCGCGGCGCGGCGTGAAGACCTCGGTCCCATTGCGATTGTGCGCGGAGGATATTCCAACGTATCAACCATGCCTGCACGGCTTACAACACCGGTGTATGAGGTGGAAGGAAAACTCGAAGTGTCCGGGCGATTCGATTTCAGCATTTTGATTTCTGACTCGACCCGCAACTTCATCCCGGTCTTCGATGTATCATTGACAGCCATTCTAATCCCCAACCTCAAGGCGGAAAGCCCTGCCATCCTCTTCAATCGCGAGCGCATTGACATGATGGCATTGCTCAACCAGCGCGCAAAGGATGAAAAATAACAATTTGCTTGACCGATGCCCACGGGAATGATAAAATCCGCCCGCTTTGATGTGGGCGGCTTCGCGCCGCCGCACATCACACCGCTGAAATGAGTCAGCGATGCAGTTTGCCCCCATCGTCTAGTGGACTAGGACGCAGCCCTTTCAAGGCTACGACCGGGGTTCGAATCCCCGTGGGGGCACCTCGCTACACACGCAGTATCGACTTCCAATTCACCATCACACGCCTTGGAAATCAGAATGCAAAAAAGTCACGCTCATAAGCGTGACTTTTCAATATCTTAACTTCATCTATGCCGTGTACGATCCATTGGCTGTGAATTTCAAAATCGTGAACGATCCATCTGTGGTAACTGTTGGAGAACCTGTCGTTATGCCTGTGTAATTGAAAGTTGGGATTCGCAAGATCACAACTCCCGAACCACCAGCACCACCAACACCTCCGCTTCCACCATTATTTCCTCCTCCTCCTCCGTCTCCTGTATTCGCGGCTCCGGCGGCTCCGGCGGCTCCATTATTTAGATCGTCTCCTCCCATACCGCCAGCAGCGTAGGCGACCGACGCACCAGTGATCGAAGAAGATTGTCCCGCGCCAGCAGTTCGACCACTGCCTGCGCCTCCCTTTCCACCGCCTCCACCGCCCTCATTTACTACGCCACTACCACCATTATTTCCCTGGCTTCCGGTCCCGCCTGCTCCGCCTCTCCCTCCACCACCACCAGAGCCGCCATTCCCGCCAGGATTCCCTGAGCCAGAAGCACCAGTAGCGCCATTGCCTCCGCCCGTTGCGACAATGGCGTTGAAAGATGAGTTTCCGCCACTTACACCTCCTGTTCCTCCGGCTCCGATGACTACTGAATAAGTATCTCCTGGAGTGAGTGCATAAGCCGAGTTGAACAAGAAGCCTCCCGCGCCTCCGCCTCCGCCTCCTGACGCCCCAGCAGAATTGTCTCCATTATTACCTCCACCTCCGCCAGCGACGATAAGATATTCAATGTGTCCGCCGCTCTTCAAAGCGAGAAGTATCTGTTGCATGGTTACTGGCATTTAGGTAAGTCCCGTTCCTGAGATGATCCATTCAGTCGAAGAAACTTTCAACGCCGTCGCAATTCCATTTGCCGCCAGTGTTCTGCTTCCTGTTGTGCCAGGTCCTGCAAGGCGCATCGTATCAGACGTGATCGCGATCGTAATGACGCCCGCGCCGTTCTGATTGACAAATGTGATCGCCGTCCCGATTGCAAAAGCAACGGATGCGTTTGCAGGGATCGTCCATGTTCTAGCAGTGGTATCGGCAGAGGGGTGAAAAATATGTTTTCCTGCATCAGTAAGAACAAGCGTATATGCCGCGCTCTTGGAATTCTGTGTGATGGGCAGATACAACGTATCGAAATACGTCTTCAGCCACGCCTTGATCAGCGTTCCTACCTTCCCCTTCGTGACCGGCGTCGTCGCCATATTATGCACCATCGCAAACAGATCCGTATCGTCAATCGCTTGCGTGGATATAACCTGTGTCAGCTTCTCATCAGCCATTATCTAATTCTCCAAGTCTCTTCCCTCTCCCTTGTAGGGAGAGGGGCTGGGGGTGAGGGGCGATTACGGCGTCCTGCCCACCGGTCCCCCATGCGGCGTGCCCACCATCCCAAACACATTATCCAAAACCTTCAACGCCTCCGTTAGTGTCTGGTTGGTATACAGACTCAAGTCCTTCGTTCGCACTGCGAACGCCTGGAATACCAATCCATCGGTCACCAATGAATTATTCTGCACGCCGCTGTTATAAAGTGTCGTCACTTCCTCCGCCGAAAGGATTCGATCATAGACTCGCACATCCTTGATCTTGCCGTCGAAGGGGCGTAGGAAATCGAGTGTGACGGTATCGATATTGCCGACGACAAAGTCACATGAGCTTTCATCCTGAGTGGCGCCAGATTGGGAAAACACCAGCGTCAAACTTTGCGATACAGCGTTGATATACATCACCGGTGCATTGGCTGGATCCGACGCGTCGCGCGTAGATACAACGTGCACCCACGCCCCCAGCGAAACAGAGTTGGTCGGGGTCTCCCATATGCCCGGGCCGGAACTGCCCTTTTGATAATGTCTTAATTTCCTGCCGTTGGATATGCCGATTCCGCACCCGGCAAAATCCGAAAAAGGTCCCATGATGTGCTCTTGATCGTATCCAACATACGAACTCGCATCGGTATCCAGAAAGATCCGTGCGCTCAGGGTACGCAGCAGCTTGTTGTTCACGTGCGGAATCACGCCGAAGTTGATCATCCCCTCGCCTCCCTCTGCAAACTCCACCGCCAGCGCTTCCAGCCCTAAACTCAACGACCAGAATTGTCGTACGATCCATTTGAACATGATATAGCCTCCAGGTTTGATTTTGAACTTTACGCCTTCGATGAAAAAATAACTATCCACGTTATATTTGGCGCTGATTGCGCGGATCAGCATCCCGCAATCCCCCGCCAAAAACAACAGCATCATCTCCTGCGAAAGATTGGCAACGCACTCGATCTCCTTCACCACAGTTCGCGGGTTTCGCTCCAGCTCGACGACTTTGCGTGCATATAACGTTCCATGGATCAATTGTGTTTGATACTTCTGATCCATTGATTCAGAGATCACTCCAAATTCATTTTTCGAATTACTATCGCTCTCCGCGTGTTCAATCGGGTTGTATTGATAGATCCCATACCCGCGCGGGTCATATTTCCTGATCCAGCCTGCATTCACCGCATCATTTCGCACCAGGTGTGTAAATCCTTCGGTGCCATACGTCACACTCACCAGCACGAGACTGCTCGTGATGTTCGTCCCGCTTCCATCCTGCGCCGTGTTCACCAAATAATCCGTTGTTGCAACTGGTGTGATCATATTCTGCCCGTTGATTGGCAGCCCCCCTGCAGGGTCCGCATACGTCCCGCGGATTTCCACTGCCTGCCCCGACCCGATCAAGATCGGCTCATTCAAACGGAATAACACCTGCGCGCTCGTATCAATTTTCCTCGGGTTCGCATACACCGTGAAGCGGTTGATCATATGCTCCCCATATAATTGCCCCAACCGTTGCATGGTGTTATCCAGCGTCATCTCTTCCGCCTGATTCAGGATGATCTTCCCTCCGTCTTCCTTTAATAAGTACCCCCCGTCCTCCTTCAAGAGTCTTCCCGATTCACTGTTCCCCAGCGGACGCACGTCCAATCCTCGCCAGCCGTGCCGCGCCTGGGAATTCTCAAAAACCAGCGTCTCTCCGTTCACGCGGTCCTTCCGCAAATACACCCGCCCTGCCTCCGAAAACGCCACCTTCGAAAATTCGCTCAATGCCTTTGTATGTGATGTCACGGTATCGAACGTCGTCGGAAAAACACTCACCCCCACATCCAGGTCGGTCGCCGCAGGCTGGATCGGCATCAACGCCAGCGTTGTTCGCAATACGTCATCGCCGCGCTGGTTCGTCAAAATCCCTGGGTTCACCAGCGGGTGCTGTGCCGCATACTCCATCCAATCCACACACGCGACTTGTATCCGAAAATCCTCCCACCGCCCCGAAGGAGGCTTGATATTCTGGATGATCCCCTTCCACCGCACATACTCCTCGCCGTCGAACGCGATCACCAGCCTCACCCCAATCCCCTTTTTCCATCCTGCAATCACAGTCGCAGAATTGGGGTGAAACAACCCTGTCGTATTATTCAACGTCAAATTCAATGTTCCCGTGCCTGCAACCAGATCCAGCGGATTGTTATCCGTCATCCCCCACCCGCCATCAATATCACCGATCACATACGCGGTAATATCCGTCCACCCCGCCGTCACATTCGCCAAAATCTTCAAATCACTCGGATACGCCGCTTGCACTGCCATCAATCAATTCTCCAATTCTCTAATCTCTAGTCTCTAGTCCCTAATCTCTAGTCCCTAATCTCCCCTCCCCAATCGCAGGGTTCTTCCGCCATTGTTTTTGGGGGGGTCGTCACTGCGCCCTCATCAACACCGCATCCCTCAACTTCCGCGCCAGCACATCGTAATCAATCGCCTCTTTTTCAAGGATGCTCTGCAACAACCTGACCACATCCCCTCCCCCGCCTCCAAATGCGGATGACACCCCGCCTCCTCCGACACCGATATTTGGCATCGCCGCATTCGGCGTCACCCCCGCGGTGGCGGGCGTCAGCATCCCGAAGGAAGGTTGAAGTAAATTATTCAACCCTCGTTCCCACCCTTTTGCGGTTCCCGCCGCCATCTGCCAGCCCACCTGCATCTCAAACAACTTGGAAGGCGATCGGATTCCTAAAAAGCCCTTCGCCGCTTGTAATGCCGCATTGGCAGCTGCGCGTGCCGCGTCCATGATCCACGATAAAGAATTGCGGATCCCGTTCGCGATCCCCTGCACGATGTTTTTGCCCACCTGCCCCCAATCTGTGGTCTTGAAAAAATTAATGATGCTCGTGATCATGGTCGAAAATATGATCTTGGTATTCGCCCATGCCAGGCTCAAGATATTGCCGATCGCTTTCCATGCGTTATCCCATGCCTGCCTCAACAGTTCGCCGAAGCGATACCAATCCCCGTGGAAAGCCGCGCTGAACGCTTGGAAGATCAGCTTGATATTCTCCGTGAACGCCTGCCACCAGATCATGATCCCCTGCGTCGTGTTCTGCCACAACTGCGAGAGTGCCCCCAGCTTCCCGCTCGTCAGGTCGTTGATGAACTGCAACCCGCTCTCGATCAATCCTTTCACGAAAGCGATTGCCGCCGCGGTCTTCTCCTGAATCCCCCCCCAATTGTTCGTCCACGCCAGGTACAACAACGCCAGCACTGCGATGATCGCAATGATCGGCAGCGCAAACGGAGCCAGTGCCCCCGCCACGGCTGTGATCACAGGGATGATCGCACCAAGCGCAGTGATCAGCCCCCCCACCACGATCAACAGCGGACCGATGACCGCCACCACCCCAAGGATCACAACGATCCACTTCTGTTGCTCAGGCGTCAACTGCTGAAACCAGCCGATTGCCTGGCTGATCCAATTCACCAGCTTCAACGCATACGGCAGCAACTGCTGACCTAATACCACAGCCGCATCTGCGAGTTGTGCTTTGGCAGTGCGTGTTGAATTGGCTAATCCATCTGCAGTTCTGGCAAAATCTCCCTGCGCTGTTGTGGTTTGATCCAGGATGACCGCATAGCGCAGTTGTAATTTCTGGGCTTCGGTCAACACCTGCAGGTTGTCACCCATCCCCATTTCCATGGCTTTATTTTTCAGGATGGCTTCATTCATCGCCACGCCGTATTTTTTCAACGGCTCGATCTCTCCTGATAAGCCTGATCGCAAAGCCAGCAACACTTCCTTAGGGTTTGCGTTGTTAAAGGAAGCAAGGTCGCTTGCTAACCCTACCAGCGCAGTGGACATATCCGCCGCGGGCTGTTGTCCAAGCCCAAGCGACGTGAACAAATTGCCATACGTTGCTGCCGCACCCAATGCTTGTTCCTGGCTGATTCCCATCGCGGTTGCCGAATCAGTGCTCCAAGCCAGCACGCTCGCAGACATCTCGCCAAACACCACATTGACCTTGCTCTTCGTTTCCTCCATATCGCTTGCCATGTTCACCGCCGCGATGCCTGCCCCAAGGATCGGCAATGTCAATCCCAACGTGGCTGTCCTTCCAAGATTGGTCAAATTCG
>Ga0247727_10001023_pt1 | contig 68129 bp, 58 predicted proteins | sample WisWelCaveWW1625_FD_202498 | JGI IMG/M metagenome (GOLD analysis project Ga0247727, IMG submission 202498) | Biofilm microbial communities from Wishing Well Cave, Virginia, United States - WW16-25 | ecosystem: Environmental > Aquatic > Deep subsurface > Groundwater > Cave microbial mat | place... | reverse complement strand
TTCTGCTTGAGGACCTGGACCTCGGCGGAGGCCTGCTCGGCCTTCTTCCTCCAGTCGTTCCGCTCGGCGGTCACCGCTCCCACGGTCGCGGTCTTCTCGGCCTCGGCGGCGGCGCGGGCGGCCTCGGTTTCGTCCTTCTGCCGGCGGAGGTCGTTGATCTCGGTGGCCTTCCGGCCCTCCATGGCGGCGTAGTCGTCGACCTTCTGGCGGATCTCGGCGTCCTTGGCGGCCAGGGTCTCGCGGTACTTGGCGTCCGTCGCGGCGGCCGCGGCCTGGGCCTGGCCGTAGGAGTTCATGTAGCGCTTGATGTCCGCCACCATCCGCCGCATGGCGGGGATGCAGACGACCTCGATGACGTTGGACATGTCGGGGCGTGCGCCGCGCAGCTCGGAGGTCCCCGGGTACCGGACCGTGACCTTGCCGTCCGCCTCGTGCACCTTGTAGCCTCCCGCGGGGTCCTCGACGTACCGGGCCACGGGGATCTCCATGACGAACTCGCCCTTGTCGAGCGTCTCGAGGAACCGGGTGAGGGTCCCCTTCAGCTTCGCCGGGTCCACGACGAGCTCGGTGTTGCCCTCGTCGCCGCCGCCCGTGACCTCCTTGATCTCGTCCAGCCGCGCCTTCTGCTGGGAGTAGATGCCCTTCGCCTTGGTGATGTAGGCGATGGCGTCTCCCTTCTTCGCCTTGGTCGGGGAGGCGGAATCCCCGGCGGCGGCGAGGATCTCGTTGAGGTCCTTCTCCGCGGCCTCCCGGTCGCCGTACTGGCTGTAGGCGAAGAAGCCCGCGATGAGCAGCAGGATGATGCAGATCACCAACGGGATCTGCGAGCCGCCGCGTTCCGGATCGTGCATGGAGACGACCTCCTGGATGTCGGCCTCTGCCACAGCCGCCCGCCACAGTCGCCCGGGGGCGGAATGCCCTGTCCGCGCACCGGCCCGACCTGAGCGCGCGGATCCTAAGGCCGGGTTCTCGGGGGATCCAAGGAGAATCGCCATGCGCCCGGCCCCCCCGGATCCGTGCTGGACTCCCGGTCCGCCGCCCCCTAGAATGCGTCGGCCCCGGGCGGTCCTCGCCCGGGTTCCCTTCCCCCGGCTCCCCCCCCGACCTTTCCATGGCCCCTCCCCCCCGCTCCCGCTCCTCCCGCGGTCGCCGCCGGCGCGACCCCCTGGTCCTCGGGGTGACGGGGCTCCCGGCCTCGGGGAAGTCCACCGTGGCCGCGATGTTCCGGGCCCTGGGTGCGGAGGCGGCGGACGCCGACCGCCTGGCCGGGGAGGCCCTGGCGCTCCCCGGGATCGCCCGGCGGGCGGCCCGGGCGGTGGGCCCCGGGACGCTCGGGCCCGGGGGGCGCCTCGACCGCGCGGCCGTCGCGGCCCGGGTCTTCGGCCCGGGGGGCTCGGCGGCGCTCCGGCGGCTGGAGGCGGTCCTCCACCCGCCCGTCCGCCGCTGGCTCCGCGCGGCGGTCGCGGGGGCGCGGCGGCGGCGGGCGCCGGCCGTGGTCCTGGACGTGCCGCTGCTCTTCGAGCGAGGGGTGGACCGGATGTGCGACGCGACGGTGTTCGTGGACGCGCCGCGGGCGGCGAGGCTGCGCCGCGCGAGGCGCCGGGGCTGGACCGCCGCGGAACTCCGCGCCCGGGACCTGAGCCAGGCCCCGGCGGCGGAGCGGCGCCGGCGGGCCGACTTCGTCGTCCGGAACGGGGGAGGGATCCCGGCGGCGCGCCTCGCGGTGCGGGGGATCTGGGAGAGGGTCTTCGGGGAGAGGAGGCCGTGATGGCCAGGGGCATGGGTCGGCGGGGCGGGATGCGGCGGCGGCCGGGGTTCACCTCCCCGGGGCCCCAGATCTCCCCCGAGCAGATGGCGGCCATCGACGCGGCCGAGGCGGCCGAGGAGCGCGCGGCGGCCTCGGTCCCCGTCCCCCCGGGGACGGAGGTCACCGAGATCGGCTCGCTGCAGAGGCTGGACATCGACGCGCTCGCGGCGCTCGCCCGGCGGGAGGGGATCGCCGAGATCGCGAACGTGAAGAAGCAGGACCTCGTCTTCAAGGTGCTGAAGGCCCAGGTCGCCCGCCGCGTCCTCATGTTCGGCGAGGGCGTGCTGGAGATCCTGCCCGACGGCTTCGGCTTCCTCCGGTCCCCCTGGTACTCCTACCTCGCCTCCCCGGACGACATCTACATCTCCCCCTCGCAGATCCGCCGCTTCGGGATCCGGACGGGGAACTTCGTCCGCGGGCAGATCCGCCCCCCCAAGGAGGGGGAGCGGTACTTCGCGCTCCTGCGCGTGGAGGCCATCAACGGGGAGCCGCCCGAGGCGCTCCCGGGGAAGAAGCCCTTCGACGAACTGGTCCCGCTCTACCCCCACCGGCGCATCCTGCTGGAGACGTCGGCCAAGGGGACCGAGATGCGCATCATGGACCTGGTGGCCCCGCTGGGGTTCGGCCAGCGGGCGCTCATCGTCTCCCCGCCGCGCGCGGGGAAGACGATGATCCTCCAGAAGATCGCCCACTCCGTCACCACGAACTACCCCATGGCGCGGCTCATCGTGCTCCTCATCGACGAGCGGCCCGAGGAGGTGACGGACATGGAGCGGACCGTGAAGGGGGAGGTCATCTCCTCCACCTTCGACGAGCCCGCGAGCCGGCACGTGCAGGTGGCCGAGATGGTCATCGAGAAGGCGAGGCGCCTGGGCGAGTTCGGGGAGGACGTGGTCATCCTGCTCGACTCCATCACGCGCCTCGGCCGCGCCTACAACACCGAGGTCCCCCACTCCGGCAAGATCCTGTCGGGGGGCGTGGACGCCAACGCGCTGCAGAGGCCCAAGCGGTTCTTCGGGGCCGCCCGCAACATCGAGGAGGGGGGCTCGCTCACCATCGTGGCGACGGCCCTCATCGAGACCGGGAGCCGCATGGACGAGGTCATCTTCGAGGAGTTCAAGGGGACCGGCAACAGCGAGCTCATCCTCGATCGCACCATCTCCGACCGCCGCATCTGGCCCGCCATCGACATCACCCGCTCGGGCACCCGGAAGGAGGAGCTGCTGCTGGACCCGGAGGAGCTCCGGCGCGTCTGGATCCTCCGCAAGGTGCTCAACGACATGCAGCCCTCCGAAGCCATGGAGCTGCTTCTGGAGAAGGTCAAGAAGACCAAGACCAACGCCGAGTTCCTGATGGGGCTGAACCTGGCGTAGGCGGGACGGCTACTTCGCGGGCACCGGCAGCGCGTCCTTCTCGTCCTGGACGAACTCCGTCTTCGCGAGCGCGCCCACCACCGCGTCCAGCCGGTCGGCCGGGATCCGCTCGGCGACGAGCACGCGGTTCCCGCTCGAGACGACGAAGGAGGAGAACCCCTCCCGGGTCGTCCTCCAGAGGCGCCCCGTCCAGCCGTCCTTCTCGAAGTCCTCGCTCGGGGCGGGCCCCTTCTTCGGCGCGTCCCCCTCCTTCTCGGGGGGGAGCTCGACCCGGTACTTCTTCCCGAGGACGGTCCCGTAGGTCCCCGCGAACTCGGCGGCGTCCTCGGGCGAGTCCCAGACCGACGCCCAGGCCATGCAGACCGCGTCGCCGCTCCCGTAGACCGCCTGGCGGTCCCCGTCCCACCCGGCGGTGGCCGCGCCGACCTTCCCCTTGTAGGAGACGCCGATCTTGAGCGCGTCCGCCGGCTTCTTCATGCCGCCCTCGGGCAGCAGCGCCACGCTCATCATCTGGGCCATGGCGTTGTTGGGGGCGAACCAGGCGTTGAGCACGACGCCCGTCAGGAGCTCCCCCATCGTGTCCTGGTACTCCTCCTTCCAGCCCTCCCCGAGCACCTCCGCCAGCGCCGGCAGGCGCACCTCCTGCGGCAGGTCGCGGACCCCCAGGTACTTCTCCGGGTGGAGGATCATCTCGGAGGAGGCGGGCGGGTCGTCGTGGAACCGCGCCATGGGGTCCTCCCCCTCCTTGACCGCGGGGAGGCGGGACTGCACGGCCCGCAGGAAGCGGGAGCCGTTGTGGTAGGGGTACATCCCCATGACGATCGCGAAAAAGGCGGGCGTCTCCATCTGGGCCTTGAGCGCCTTCCCCCCGTCGGAGGTCTGCTCCTTCACCATGGCCGTGAAGAACCGGTCCTCGAGGCCCGGCTCGGAGTCCATGAACCTCTCCGTGTAGAGCTGGGCCGAGCCCTCGACGACGGCCTTGACCGCCATGAGCCGGTCGGTCTGGTCCTGCTTCCCCCACTTCTCCATCTGGTCGAAGTAGTCGTAGTACTGGTCCTCCACGGCGTGGGTGAGCTCGTGGAAGACGATGGGGCGGCTCCCGTCCTCCGCGAACCCCTCGACGAGGAAGAAGACCTTCTCGTCGGGGAGGTAGTACCCGGCCACCGCCCCCGCCATGGCCTCGGAGAAGGTCTCCTTGAGGTCGGTCCCCTCCTTCACGAGGCCCAGGAAGGCCAGCGCCCGCGAGAAGGCCGCCATCTTCTCGGGCGGCAGCTCCTCCTCCATCTGCTTGAGCATGTCCTCCTTCATCTGGTCCCGGGTGGTCCAACGCCGCTCCACGGGGCCCTTCATCTTGAGGCCGCGGATGGCCTCGATGTTCTTCAGCGCCTCGCCGGTCATGCGCTCGAGGGCCTGCTCCTTCGTTTCGACGGGGACCGCGGGCTCGGCGGCAGCCGCCGGCTCGGCGTCGGCGGGCTTCGCCTCCTCCGGGACGGCGGGCTTCTCCGCGTCCTGGGCCCGGGCGAGGGGGGCCAGGGCGAGGACGCAGAGCAGGGCGGCGAGGCGGCGCTTCATGGGGCGTTCTCCGAGGGGCCTTGGTGCGCGAGCGACGGAGTCTCCCATCCGCGCCCTCCGCCCCCCAGCAAAGTCCCTCCGGTCAGCGGGGGCCGGGGGCCTTCTCCCCCGGCGCCGCGGCGAACCACACCCGCCGCTCGAGGACGCGGTCCACGTAGGCGCGCGTCACCGGGGGGGCCTTCTCGCGGACCACCTCGATCCCCGGGCGGTCCGGGTCCTCCGCCCTCCACCGGTCGGGGTCCCGCCGCCCGCGGTGGTAGGCCGCCAGCCCCAGCGCCTCGTCCCCCGCGAAGTGGCGGATCTGCCACGCGAGGTACGCGGCGCCCAGCCTCAGGTTCGTCCGCGGGTCGTAGCATTCCGCGGCTCCCGGCGCGGGGCTCCCCAGCGAGGCCGCCACCTCCCGGGCCGTGGCCGGCAGGATCTGGGTCAGCCCGCAGGCGTCCGCCCTGCTCGTGGCACCGGATCGCCCCGAGGACTCCGTGGCGACGAGCGCCAGCAGGAGGTCGAGCGGGACCCCGGCCTCGGCGGCCGCGGGCGCCGCGAGCGGCCGCCACCTCTCGGTGCGGGCGAAGATCTCCTCCTCGGAGTCGAGGATTCCCGCCGGGTGGGCCAGCGCCCCGAGAAGGAGCGCCCCGAAGGGCGACGCGACGAAGAGCAGCATCGCCGGGAGCCCGTCGCGCCGGACGCGCCCCGGGGGCCGGCTCACCGCCGGGCGCCCCTCTCCTTCTCCCACCACTCGCCCCAGGAGGCGGCCACGGAAGCGGCCTTCGACTCCGGCGTCCAGGGGTCGAGGTCCCCGAAGGCGCGGCCGGAGATCCGCTCCAGCTCCAGGTTCGCCGCGCGCCGGAGCGCCCAGGAGGGGTCGGAGAGGGCCTGCAGCAGCGCCGGCACCGCGGCGCGGGGGTTCGTGCCTTCCGTGAAGTCGCGGAGGCCCGCGTCACCCAGGCCCCGGGCCGCCAGCGCGTCGGCGAGCCAGCCTCGCGGGCCCCGGTCCCTGGAGACCTCGTACCAGCCCGTGTAAAGGGCCACCGCCTCGGCCCGGTCCCGGGAGCCGCGGAAGGACTCCAGGGAGAGCAGCTCGATGCCCTGGAGGGCCCGGCCCGGCGAGCGGCCCGCGCGCAGCGCCTCCAGGACCCGGGGTGCCCCCGCCCCGTCGCGCACCCAGGCGAGCGCGAAGGCCGCGGCGTCGGCCACGGAGTCCTCGGCGTCGCCGAGCAGCGCGCGGAGGTCCGGGAGGCTCGACCCCGCGCCCAGGAGCCCCAGCCCCTCCACCGCCCTCGCCCGGGTCTCCGCGTCCCGGCGGCGGTCGAGCGCCAGCGCCCGGAGCGCCTCCCGCGCCCGGTCCCCGCCGAGCGATCGCACGGCCCGGTCGGCCTCCACGCGCACCGCCGGGTCGGGGTCGGCCGTCAGCGCCGCCAGCAGGAAGGACAGCCCCTCGGGCTCCTTCGCGGCGCCCAGCCCGCGGAGCGCCGCCGCGCGGACCCCCGCGTCCGGGGACGAGGCGGCCCGCCCGAGCACCGGGACAACCGAGGCCCCGCCGTGGAGGCCGAGGCCCTCGAGCGCACCGGCCCGGGCGACCCCGTCGGTCTCCTGCTCGACCGCGTCGGCCAGGATCCCGACCGCGCCCTCCGCCCGGAGCCTCCCCAGCGCGAGGTAGGCCGCGCCCCGGACCGCCGGCTCCGGGGCGGCCGCGGCCTTCGCGATCGCGGCCAGGACCTGCGCGTCCCCCCGGTCCCCCCGCGCCCCGAGCGCGCGGACGGCGGCGCCGCGGGCGACGACCCCCGAGCGGCCCGACGCCGCCTCGAATACCGCCGCCGGCGGGCAGGCCCGGAAGGTGTCCTCGAGGATCCCCTCGAGCGCGGAGCGGTCGCCCTCGTCCCGGGCCGTCTCCAGCTTCGCCAGCAGGATGGAGAGCCCCTCGGTCATCCCCGCGGCGGCGAGCGCCCGCAGCGCCGCCTCGGGCACCTGCGCGAGGCCCGCCCCCGCCACGGCGAGCGAGGCGACGGCGTCGGCGTCGGGCGGGCGCATCGCCTCGCGCAGCCCCGGCTCCGCGGCGATCCGGTGGAGCGCCTCCAGCCGGTCGGCGTCCTCCGCCAGATCGGCGAGCGAGCCGACGGCGAGGCGCACGAGGCGCCGGGACCGCTCCGCCGCGTCCGCGCCGCCCTTCCAGAAGGCGCGCTCCCCCTCCACGAAGGCCCCGAAGGTCGTCGCCGCCCTCCGGTCCCAGTACCTCTGCCAGAGCCCGTCCTCCCGGACCCGGGCCAGGACGTCGAGGAGCGCCCGCACGCCCGCCGGGGGCTCGGCCCCCGGGTGGAAGCGGACCGTGCGGCCGCGCCTCCCGGCCTCCACGCCGATCTCGAGCCGCGGCGCCTGCGATTCCTCGCCCTGGACCTCGGGGAGTGCCAGGACCCCGGAGGACTCGACGGCGGCGGCGATCCGGTCCGCCTCGTCCTTCGCGAGCGCCACGAACTTCCCCCCCGCCCCGCCGCCGGGCGGCGCGCCGGAGGCCTCCGCGCTGTAGAGGCAGGGCCCGGCCGGCCCCGGGCCGGCGCCGTCCACGCGGACCCGGAGGTCGCCCCGGACCGACGCCGGGAGGGAGACGAGGGCGCGGCGGGCGACGAAGCCGCCGCGCCGGGACTCCCACCACTTCGCCCAGTCGGGGCCGGACTGGACCTCCTCGGTGCCGGGGCAGAGCCGGCGCAGGCGCAGGAGCGCCTGGGGCCGCAGCGCCATGAGGTCGGCGTGGAGCCGCGTGCCGGTCACCATGTCGAGGAGGGCCGGGACCACCTCGGCCTCCAGGATGGGGTCCACGACGGGATCGTGCCGGGCGTAGCCGACGTCCGCCAGCGCCAGCGCCGCCACGGCCCGGGCGAGCGGGTCCTGGGAGCGGAGGCCGCGCGAGCCCAGGAGGCAGGCGACGGTGGCGTCCTCCAGGGGCGGACCGCTGGCACCTTCCGCAGCCATGAGCAGGGTCAACACCGCATAGGAGGCACGGCGCAGGTCCTCGCCCCGGGCGAGGGCGTTGAGCCCGGGGACCCCCTCGGGACCGGCGCGGTGGCTGAGCGTCATCGCCGCGGCCGCCGCCACCTCCGGCGAGGGGTCGCCCAGCGCCGCGAGGAGGTCCTCGCGGATGGCCGGGAAGTCCGCCTCCGCCGCCATCCCGAGCGCGGCACGTCGCGTCCCGGCGAGCTTCGAGGAAAGGAGGGCCTTGAGGATCGGAACGTCCCCGGGGCCCAGCAGCGGCTGGAGCGCCCGGGCGACCCGGTCCACCACGAGCGAGGAGGGCACCGTGAGGAGCGGGAAGAGCCGGTCCTTGGCTCCCACCGGGTCGAGCGCCACGACGCCGTCCAGGATCTCCCCGCACCAGCGGAAGTTCCGCGTGTCCCGCATCGCCCCGAGCAGCGCCGGGATGGCGTCCGGGTCCCCCGAGAGCCGGGCCGCCGCCGAGGCCCCCGCCGCGCGCCGCCCCTCGGGGGAGGGGGTCCGGAGCGCCTCCAGGACCAGGGGCTTCGCCTCGGCCCAGCGCAGGGCGAGCGCCTCGGCCGCCGTCCGCGCCTCGGGCGAGGGCCAGGTCCCGAGCGCGCCGAGCAGGATCTCCATCTCGCTCTTCGGCGGGGCCGGGGGAGGCGGGGGCTCCGCGGGCTTCTCCGGCTCCTCCTCCGGCGGCGTGAACACGGGCCCCCCGTGGGGCTTCGGCCGGGGGGGCGGCATCCCGGGCTTCTGTCCCCCCTCCTGCGCGGAGGCGGCGAGGGCTGCCAGCAGGAGTGCGGTCGCGGCGGTCGGGAGCAATCGGATCCTCATGAGGGCCCCTCAGTATCCTTCGGAAGCCCCGCACTCTCCCCGGAAACCGTCACGGCGGCGTCATACCCTCGTCAATCCGATCCGGTCCCCGAAACGCTCGAGGAGCGCCTCGCGCAGCGGGCGATCCTCCGGCGAGGAGAGGTCGGGGTCCCTCTCCACGAGCGCGAAGGCCTCCCGCCGGGCGCGGTCGAGCAGCGGGGCGTCGAGCAGCGCTTCCGGCATCCGGAGGTCGGGGAGCCCGCTCTGGCGGGTGCCGAAGAACTCGCCGGGGCCGCGGATCTCGAGGTCGCGGCGCGCGATCTCGAAGCCGTCGTCGGTCTCCAGCAGGGCGTCGATCCGCCGGCGCGCCTCCCCCGATCCGGGGGCGGCGAAGAGCAGGCAGGTGCTGGGATGCGGCCCGCGGCCGATGCGCCCGCGGAGCTGGTGCAATTGCGAGAGACCGTAGCGCTCGGCGTGGAGCACCGCCAGCACGCTCGCGTTCGGCACGTCCACCCCCACCTCGACCACGACCGTGCTGACGAGGATGTGGGTACGCCCGGCACGGAAGTCGGCCATGGCCTTCCTCTTCGCCGCGGACTTCATCCGCCCGTGGAGCAGCCCCACGCGGAGGTCCGGGAAGACCCGCTCCGCCAGGCGCCGCGACTCCTCCTCGGCGGCGCGGAGGTCGAGGTCCTCCGACTCCTCCACGAGCGGGCAGACGAAGAAGGCCTGGCGGCCCCCCGCGCACTCCCGGCGCACGATCTCGTAGGCCCCGGCCTCGCCCTTGCGGTCCACTGCCACGGTGCGCACCGGCCGCCGCCCCGGCGGCCGCTCGTCCAGCACCGAGGCGTCGAGATCCCCGTGCAGGGTGAGCGCCAGCGTCCGCGGGATGGGCGTCGCCGTCAGGTACAGGAGGTCCGGCCGCAGGCCCTTCTCCCGGAAGACCCGCCGCTGGTTCACCCCGAAGCGCTGCTGCTCGTCCACGACCGCCACGCCGAGGTCGGCGAAGGCCACGTCCCCCTCGAGCACGGCGTGGGTCGCGACCAGGAGGTCCACCTCGCCCTTCCGCGAGGCGGCGAGCAGCGCTCTCCTCTCCCGCCTCGGCATCCCGCCGCCCAGCAGCCCGATGCGGACGCGCGACCCGGAGAGCGCGCGCCGGAACCCCTCGAAGTGCTGCTCGGCCAGGATCTCCGTCGGGGCCAGCAGCGCCGCCTGGCGGCGGTTCGCCACCGCGACGAGCATCGCGTAGAGGGCCACGGCGGTCTTCCCGCTCCCGACGTCCCCCTGGAGGAGCCGGTTCATCGGGTGGGGAGCGGCGAAGTCTGCCAGCAGGTCCTTCACGACGCGGTCCTGGGCCGCCGTGAAGGCGAAGGGGAACCGGCGGCGGATCCGCCGGTCGAGCTCGGGCGTGAGGCGGTAGGCGAACCCCCGCTCCTCGCGCACGAGGTCGCGCCGCCGGATGGCCATCGCCGCCTGGAGGAAGAAGAGCTCGTCGAACTTCAGCCGCCGCCGCGCGCGCTCCAGCGCCTCGAAGTCCCCGGGGAAGTGGATCGCGGCGAGCGACTCCGGGAGCGGCGCGAGGTCCGCCCCCGCCAGCAGCCCCGGGGGGAGAGGGTCCTTCACCCCGGCGAGGTGCCCCGAGAGCGCCTCGAGCACGGCCCGGCGCACCTCCCGCTGGCGGAGCCCCTTCGTCAGGGGGTAGATCGGGACGATGCGGCCCCAGGATTCGCCCCCGTCGTCCGCCTCCCTCGCCTCCCCCTCCCGCTCGAGGATCTCCGTCTCGGGCGAGGTCATCCGCAGCCCCCGGCGCCGGACGACCTTCCCCGACATCACGACCTCGTCCCCCTCGTGGAACTGGTCGCGGCGGTAGGGCTGGTTCCACCACTCGGCCTCGAAGGACCCGGTGTCGTCCGCCACGACCACGCGCACGAGGGAGCGGGGGCCGCGGCCGGGGATCCGCTGGAAGACGATCCGGGCCACCTTCCCGCGCACCACCGCGGTCCCCCCCTCCTTCAGGTCCGCGATCTCCGTCGCCCGGCGGCGGTCCTCGTGGGTGCGTGGGTAGTGATGGAGAAGCTGGACCGGGGTCCGAATGCCCAGCGCCCCGAGCAGGCGCCCCCGCGCGGGCCCGACCCCCTTGAGGAACTGGACCGGGGGAGGGTCCTCCCGCGGACGCGGGGGCACGGGGGGGGGAGCCCGGGGCGAATCCGGAGGAGGAAAGGGCATGGACGGGGCGTATCATAGTGCAGGGGACGGTCGCTCCGGCGCCGGCTCGGGGCGGGGGCCCCTGGGGAGAGTGCGATGCGCGCAGCGCGAAACCTGGCGCTCGGGGCGCTGGCGGCCCTTCTCGCGGTCGCCCTCGCGCTCCCCCCGGCCGCCTCCCTCGCCCTGGCCGGGGACGCCCCGGCCGCCGCCGCGCAGGACCCCGCCTCCACCGACAAGGACCTCGAGGCCCTCAAGAAAGCCATCGAGGACGCCTACCTCGAGGTCCAGAGGGACTTCACGGCCCTCCTGGGCGAGAAGTCCGCAGAGGCCCGGCCCGGGATCGCCCGCGCCGCGTCGGAATCGCTCGCGGCGTCCGCCGGGAAGCCCGCCGACGAGGCCTGGGCCGCCGTCGCGGAGTCCTGGATCGCGGGGAAGGCCCTGGGCCCCATCGTGGCGCGGAGGCTCGCCGCCGCGCTCCGGAAGGCGGCCGGGAACGCGCCCGACCCCGAAGCGGTCCTCGCCGCCCTGGAGGCCGCGGCCCGGACGGTATTCCCCGAGGCCACCATGGACGTCAACTGGGACAAGCACTTCCTCGACCTCGAAGTGGTCCAGCGCTGGGCGAAGGCGAAGGCCGCCGCGGCCGCGGCTCCCGGGAAGAACGGGGGCGGAGCCGCGGCTCCCCTCGCAGCGGAGCCGCTGCCCGACCCGGCCGAAATGGTTGCCGTGCCGAAGGGGGATCTCCTGGTCCCCGACCAGAGGGGGCGCGGCTGGCCGGACCTCGGGCAGAAGGCGGAGAAGCGCACGGTGAAGGCCTTCTACCTCGACCGCACCGAGGTCTCCTGCGCCTCCTACGCGGCCTTCCTCCGGGGCCTGAAGGACGCGAAGCTCCGGGACCGGGTCCTCCCCTCGGGGTGGAAGCTCGACGAGAAGGGGGCGCCGGTCCTGCCCGAGGGGGCGGCGCGGCTCCCCGTGACCAGCATCCCCTACGAAGGCGCGGCCGCCTTCGCCGCCTCGCTCGGCAAGCGCCTCCCCACCGAGGACGAGTGGGAGCGGGCCGCCCGCGGGGACCGGGGCTGGAAGTTCCCCTGGGGCGCGGAGTGGGCCGAGGGGAACGCCGTGGCCGGGGGGAAGCCGGGCCCCGCTCCCGTGGGGAGCACGGCGGCCGACCGCTCCCCCTTCGGGGCGCTCGACCTCTGCGGCAACGTCTCCGAGATCTGCGCCACCCACGCCAACGGGAAGCCCATCAAGGGCCTCCCCAAGCCCACCGAGCAGGTCGTGCGCCGCGGGGGGAACTTCAAGGAGCCCGCGGAGGAGGCCTCGAACGACTGGCGCTACGTCATCGGCCCCACCGCGCGGGCCGACTACGTCGGATTCCGCTGCGCCATGGACGAGAAGGACTACCTGAGGGTCTACGGGAAGAAGTGACCCCGTAGCGGCGGAGCTTGCTCCGCCGGGCCTTGCGATCGGATTCTCCCTGCCTGCCTGGGTGTGTGGCGCGCGTCCGCCGAAGCCGCGCTGAGGGGCAGCAGCATCCCATTCAGCGAGGTGGTTGTGTGGTACTCCGGGCCCAGGTTCAGCGATGGGACCTACCGGATTCCGACCAACCCCGACCTGCGAGACTACGGGGCGACGGAGTTAGTCAGTCGGGCGTTCCCCGGGATCAGGGAATTCCGGTTCCCCGGACCGGGCAGTTCTCATTGGAGCACTGAACGGGCTCGGCACGACCTCGAAGGTCGACCTCCAGCAAGGGATGACTCTGCCTAGTGGTCAGACTCCCCGACAAGTGACCCGTCAGGCGCCATGATGAAGTCGTCGCAGAGGGGACGCATCGCGCGCCAGAGACTCCCGTCGTCGATGCCCCCCATGACCCGGAGGTCGCCTCCCGATCCCCAGTCGTCCCAGCATGCATGGATCTTGATCTGATAGGTCGTGCCGGACCGCCCCTTTACCTCGCTGCTCTCCGAGGTCTTCAGGAGCCGCTGCAGCTGCTCCCAAGTCTGTGTGCGGTAACGCTCCAGTTCCTTCGCCAGGAGGTCCCGCGCCTCTCTCTTGTCCATTGCGGTCGCCAGTGTACCGGGGCGGGCACGCACTTTGCGCTGGGAGGGGCCGTGAGGGCAATCGGACCCTGGCTGGCCATCGCCGCAGGGTTGCTGGCCGCCATGACGAGCAGGGAGCCGCAGGACTCTCGTGGGGGAACCGCAACGCGAATCCCCCTTCGAAGCGAGCTGCGACGCTACAGGTTCTCCACCAGGTGGACGTCCAGCCAGATCTCCCGGGCCGGCGGACCCTTCAGGTCCGCCCGGTGGAACGCCTTCGCCCCGGCCGCACTTTCCGCGATACCCTCCGCCGAATCGAGCGACCCGCCGAGGACCTCGACGCGGACGACCCGGACGGGAGGCGCCGCGCGCACGGTGCCTGGCGCACGGTGGTCGGCGTCGGCGCCGCACCCTCCCGCCGTCGCCGGGTCGAGGACCTCCTTCGCCCGCGTCCGGGACCCGGAGGAGGAGAACCCGGATCGCCATGCGCGGGGCGCCCCCCGCGGGCCCCGCCGCGGCCGTGCCGTCGTCGCGCACCCGGACGTGGTAGTGGCAGGTGGCTCCCGCGGCCACCGGGATCGCGTAGTCGAACCCGTCGGCGGCCGGGGCCCTCCCGCCGCCCGGGTCGTCGGAGGGGCGGCGGCCGTCCGCCGGGACCTCCCCCGCAGGCCCCTTCCGGCCGGGGACGGATGCGGCGGGAGTCGCCGGTGACGCCGGGGGCGCGGGCGGCGCCACTTCCCCTGCCCCGCAGGCGACGAGGGACAGCGCGAGCAGGATCGCGGCCGGGGCCCGTGCGACCATCCGCGCGGAGCCTCCGGGCTACTTCCTTTCCTTCTCCTCCCTCGGCTCCTTCGCCTCCCGGGACCGCTCCTCCTTCCCCTTGCGCATGGCGCCTTCCATCTTCTCCACCTGCGCCTCGAGCTCGTGGATGCGCTGCTCGCGCTTGCGCATCCCCTGCCGCAGCTCCTCCATCTCGCGGCGCGGGCCCTCCATGGGACCCGGGCCCTCGGCGCCGGGCCCGCCGTGCATGCGCTTCGCCGCCTCCTCGAGCCGCTCGATGCGCTCCATCCCCCGCTTCATGGCGGCGTGGATCTCGCGCATCATGGCCTCGTCCGGTGCCCCGTCGCGGCGGAGTTCGCGGACCTCACCCGGTCGCTTCCCGTGCTCACGCCGGTCTTCGCCCGGGCCGGGCCTCTCCTTCCGCTTCGCCTCGCGAGGCTCCCTTCGGACCTCCCTCTCCGTGTCCTCCCGCGTGGGAAACCTCATTCCCGGAGGCATCACGGTGGGACCGCCGTAACCGGAACCGGGCCCCGGGACCTCCATCCCGGGAGGAGGACCGAGCGGGCCGGGCATCCCGAATCCCTCGTGCGCCCGGGGGCCGCCGGGAGGGCCCTGCGGAGGGCCGTGGTGCCCGCCTCCCCCCGCGCAGGGGCAGACGCAGCCCGCGAGCCCCGCGGCGAGGACGAGCGCCGCGGACGTGGAGACGAGCCTCGAGACGATCATGGTGGACCTCCCCGCGTCCGGCGCCGGCGGACGCTGCCGTTTCGGAGCGGATCCTACCGCGCCCTGCCGCCCCCGTTGGAACCCGTTGCGGGACGCGGCGGTTCCGGCGGAATCACACCGGGCTACTTCGGGCCCTCGGCAGGCTTCGCGGGCGCCGGTCCCGTCTCGGGCGGGGGCTCGACCCGGAGGTGGACCTCGAGGATCACCTCCCCGCCCTCCCCCCCGGCGGGGGAGGGGCGCTCGGGGGGCGGCGCCTCCGCGAGGCGGCGGAGCTGCTCCGGGGTCGGCGGAGGAGGCGGCGCGGGCTCCCCGCCGCCTCCGCCCGCCTCATCCGCCCCGGCCGCCCCGAAGCCGTCCCCGGGGCCGGGGGCCGGGGGTCCGCCGCCCCTCCCGGAGATCGCCTTGAACCTCTTCCGCACCTCCTCGAGGGTCGCCTCGTCGAGGTCGAGGTTGGCAACGAGCGCGTGGGTCTCGACGAGGGAGGGCGCCCTGGACAGCGCCCCGCGCAGTGCCTCCAGGTCCCCCACGCGGACACGGACCTCGAGGATCCTCTCCTCGGGGATCCCGGAGCGGGCCGCCGTCAGGGCGGCCTCCAGGGCGGCCTTCGGCACCTCCTTCTCGACGGCCTCCTTGAGGCGCCCGGAGACGACAGCGTCCGCCGCCGTCCTCCGCCACGACTCGCGCCCCCGGACGAGGTCCGGCCGGGAGACGAGGACCTTGTCGACGGCGTCCTGCCCCCGCGGGAGGGACTCGGCCCGGAAGAACAGGAGGACGCGGGGTAGCGCCTGCGGGGCGTCCCTGCGCTCCGCCTCCGCGGCCGCGTCGGCGGTCCGGGACTCCGGCGCCGGAGCGGAACCTGCGCCGTCCTTCTTCCCCTTGTCGCCTGGCAAGGACCTACCCCGGGCACCGAGGTCCCCCGCCCCGTCATCTTCAGCCTTCTCCTCGGAGGGAGGAGCGGGCGTCCCGCCTGCAGGCGACTTCGCCGCGGCCGGAGGCCCCGCCGGGGGGGTCGCGGCGGCGGGCTTCCTGCGGGCCGCATCCACCCGGTCCCGGGCGTCACCGGACTTGCCGTCGGCGGCCTTCCCCTCCTCCCGCAGGGCATCTTCCACGGAGGGCTTCGGGGCCGGCGGCGGGGCGGCGGCCCGATCCATGTCGGCCGCCGCAACGAATTCACCCGGGGTCGCCGGGCCCTCGGCCGCCTTCCCGCCTGCCGCCTGGAGGGACTCCAGGGCCGCCCGGTCGCCCGCGGGGGGTGCCGCCGCGGGACCGGGCGCGCGAACGGTCCTCTCCGCCACGAGGATCCCCTGCCGGGCACCCGTCCCCACCATCACCATGGCGACCACGGCCGCCGCGGCGGCCGAGCCCCCGACGAGGAGGACCCAGTAGGGGATCACCCGGGCCCGGGGCGGGGGGGCGGCGGCCGGCGACGGGGCCGCGGCGACGCGCCCCATGACGGAGGCCGCGAACCCCGCGGGAAGCGGTGCCCGCGGGAGGGAGCGCAGGCGCGCCGCGACCGCCTCCTCCGCCTCCCGCGCCTCGCGGCAGGAGCCGCAGGAGGCGAGGTGGCGCTCCAGTTCGGCCCGCTCCGGGCCGGCCAGCTCCGCGTCCACGAGGGCGGTGATCCTCTCGGCGGCCTCCGCGCAGGTCATCGCGCACCTCCCGCCCGGTCGGCCTCGGGGACGAGCCGCTCCCGCAGAAGCGCCCGACCCCGGTGGATCCGCGACCGGACGGTCCCCGCCGGGACCCCCGTGGCCAGGGCGATCTCCCCGTAGGAGAGGCCCTCCAGGTCCCGGAGGACCACCGCCTCGCGGAACTCCTCGTCGAGCGCGGCGAGCGCCCGGTGGACGCGCACCGCGTCCTCGCGGCCCGAGGCGAGGTCCTCCGGGCCCGGGCCGCGCGCCGCGGGCTCGTTCCCGGGCGGGTCGTCGGGGTCCCCGCCCGCCGAAGTGTCCAGCGAGGCCGGGGGGCGGCCCTTCAGCGACTTCCGCCGGCGGAACTCGCTCCGCGCGAGGTTCAGCGCGATGGCGTAGAGCCAGGTGTAGAACGCCGAGCCCTTCCGGAAGGAGCCGAGCGCGGTGTAGGCCTTCACGAGCGTCTCCTGGGCCAGGTCGTCGGCGGCCTCGGGGTCGCCGAGCATCCGCAGCAGGGCCCCGTGCACCCGGGGGCCGTGGCGGTCCACGAGGACCGCGAAGGCGTCGCGGTCGCCGGAGAGGACCCGGTCGATGGCCTCCTCGTCGGCCCGGCGATCCGCGGCCACCCGCCTCCTCCTTGGATGCTCCCGGGGCCCCCGGGGTTCCCCGGGGGGCGTCCCTTCTGACGGACGAGTCTACCGGACCCTCACCGGAAGTCCGTGGGCCCGAAGTCGAAGCCGGGCCGCGCCCCGACGTTGAGCGCGAGCGCCACGGCCACGAAGGAGGTCACCGTCGTGGACCCGCCATAGGAGAGGAACGGCAGCGGCACGCCCGTGATGGGCCCCAGGCCCACGGTCATGGCGAGGTTGACGAAGGACTGGGCGGCCAGCAGCACGATCACCCCGGTCACGAGGAGCTTCCCCGCCGGGTCGCGGCAGCGGAGCGCGATCCCCCCCAGCGCGAGGAAGAGCATCCCGAGGAGCGCCGCGAGCAGCGCCACCCCCGCGAAGCCGAACTCCTCGGCGAGGACGGTGAAGATGAAGTCGGTCTGGTGCTCCGGGACCGCCCCGGCCCGGTTCTGCGGGCCCCTGGTCAACCCGAGTCCGAGCAGGCCCCCCGACGCCACCGCCAGCCGCGACTGCTCGGCCTGCCACCCCTCCTGGCGCACCAGCGCCCGGTACTCCCGCTCCTCCCCCGTCCCCTCCTGGGGGGCGCCGGAGTGGAGTACCAGGAAGGTCCGCACCCGCTCCCGCTGGTAGTCCCGCAGCGCGACGAAGTACACCACCGGGGCGAAGGCGGCCCCCATCGCAACGACCAGCCCGAGGTGGCGTGGCCGGGCGCCCGCGGCGAAGAGCACGGCGAAGAGCACCGGGACGAAGATCAGCGCCGTCCCCAGGTCCGGCTGGCGCAGCACCAGCGCCATGGGCACCGCGGCCAGGAGGAAGGGGAGGGCGAGCCCCTTCAGCGTCCGCTGGTCGTCCCGGAACCGGATGTAGCGGGCGAGCGCGAGGAGGAACCCCACCTTCACCAGCTCCGAGGGCTGGACCATCGCCGGGCCGAGGTCGATCCAGCGGCGCGCCCCCTTGATGCTGGAGCCGACGAAGAAGACCGCGAGGAGGAGCACCAGCCCGGCCCCGTAGAGCAGGTAGGCCCGGTCCAGCAGCCACCGGTAGGGCACGAGGAGGACGAGCGCGGCGGCCAGGGCCCCCGCCGCGTACCACTGGCACTGCTTCGCGGCGAAGCCGCCCCGGGCCTCCAGGGACCCCTCGGCCGCCGCCTCGCGGACGCTCCACTGGAGCACGATCCCCAGCGCCGCGAGCGCGGCGACGGCGCCGACCACGCGCAGGTCGAGGCGGCGGACCTGGAGGGGCTCGGCGGTCACCGGTCCCGGCTCCAGTCCCGCCACGCCCGGAGGAACTCCGCGGCCAGCGGCGCCGCCGCCCGGCCGCCAGATTCGCGCTGGTCCGCGAGGAGGACGACCACGACGATCCGCGGGTCCTCGGCCGGGGCGTAGCCCGCGAACCAGGCGTTGAGCTTCCGGCGCCCCTCGGCATCCTCCCCGGCCTGCGCGGTTCCGGTCTTCCCCGCGGCGCGGAACTCCTGGAGGCCGGCGTTGGAGGCCGTCCCGATCCGCACCGTGTCCTCGAGCCCGGCGCGAACCTGCGCCGTCGTCGAGGAGGAGAGGACCGCGGAGCCGGGCGACCTTCCCTTCCCCTCGACGAGGTAGGGAAGGACGGGGTGTCCTCCGTTGGCGATGGCGCAGTACAGCGAGCCCACCTGCAGGGGGGAGAGCAGGATCGGCCCCTGGCCTATGCCGAGGTTGGCGAGGTCGGTGCGCACCCAGGGGCGGCGCGGCGGGAAGGAGTCCTGGATCCAGTCCGTGCCGCCCCCCTCGGCGCCGAGCCCGATGCCGTAGGGCCGGTCGATGTGCAGGAGGCGCGCGAAGTCCTCCAGCGGCCGGACCCCGATGCGGAGCGCGGTGGCGGCGAAGTAGGCGTTGCAGGACCCGGAGAGGGCTTCGCGCATCCCGGGGCTCCCGTGGTCGTGCTCGCAGGGGAGGGGTTTGCTCGCCCGTCCCCGGCAGTCCACCTCCCCGGCCGCCGGCGCCACCCCGCCCTCCAGCGCGACGAGAGCCGGCAGGACCTTCATCACCGACCCCGGCTCCTCCCCCTGGCCCGCCAGGAGCGGCGCCCCCTCCTCCGGCCCCGCGGCCCCGGCCACCGCCCGCAGGGCCCCGTCCCGGGGGTCGAGCGCGACGATCGCCCCCGGCCGCCCCGCCAGGATCCCCTCGGCCGCGGCGTTGAGGCGCGACGAGCAGGCGAGGCGCAGATCCTCCCCGTCCACCACCGGATCGACGCTCTCCCGGCCGAGGACGCGCCCGTAGAGGTCGCGGGAGGCCCGCTCGGTCCCGAAGGAGCCACGGAGATCCCGGTCGAAGGCCCGCTCGACGCCGGACCGGCCGACGGCCAGGGAGTGGACCTCCGCGGGCCCGAGCCCCTCCCGCCGCAGGCGCTCCGCGTCCGCCGGGGTGGGCGGTCCGGTCCTCCCGAGGACCGACAGCGTGGCCGGGTCGAGGCCCTCCTCGACGCGCCGCAGGTGGCGGGCCTCCACGGTGAAACCGGGGAACCGCTCCGGGTCGAGCGCGATCTCCAGCGCCGCCTCGCGGGAGAGCCCCGAGGCCACGCAGCGGCGCCGGCCGAGCCAGTCGCGGAGCGTGACCCGGCGCCAGCGCTCCCCGCGGCGGCGGGCCGCGGCCCGCGCCGTGGTCCAGCCGCGGGCCCGGTTCCGGCCGACGCGCTCCTCCAGGGCGCCGGGGGGCTCGCCGAGGAGGTCGGCCAGCGATCCGGGGGCGTCGTCGCCCTCCACCCGCCGGAGGTCGGTGGACCCGCACCGGCAGGCCGGGGGAGCCTCGGCCGGGAGGGGGGGCTCGGCGTCGGGGCCGGGCCCGGGGTCCGTCTCCCAGGTCCGGCAGACGCGTCCGCAGTCCTCCCGGCCGCACCTCCACTCCACCGCGCCGAGCGACCGGGAGTCGGCCATGAGGTCGAAGCCGGTCTCGTCCCGGGCGAGGAGGACGCCGTCCGCGTCGCGGACCGCGCCGCGGCGCGGAGGGAGCGCGATGGTCCCGTGGCGCCGGCTCTCCACGGCCTCCCGGGACGCCTCCGCCCCCGCGGTCTGGAGGAAGAGCACGCGGGCGAGGAACACGGCGAAGAGCCCCGCCGTCCCCCCGAGGATCCAGCGGAGACGCCCCTCAAACAAGCGTCAGCCTCCCCTCCGGCTTCCGCTCGCGGAACAGGTCGAGGGCGTCGAGGAGGAAGATGACGAAGGGCGCTGCGGCGGCCGTGGCGGCGGCGCCGAGGAAGACACAGGCGAGCATCCCAAGGGAGAAGCCGCCATCTCCTGAGATGGCGATGAGGCAGAGCCGAAGGAGGCCACAGAGAAGGGCGCAGGCTGCCGCCAACCCGGAGGTCACGGCAGGATGGCCGGCCCGGAGGCAGGAGCCCGCCTTCGCCGCCGCGATCCCGGAGAGCCCCAGCAGCGCCGCGTCGAGTCCGAAGGGATCCAGCGTGAGCGGAGCCGCGAGAAGCCCCGCCGCCACCCCGGCGACACACCCCGCCCGCGCCCCTCCGAGGAGCCCGGCGCCGACCGCGAATACGAGGAGGAAGTCGGGCCGGAGCCCCCGGTCCGCCCACCCGGCGGGCCACAGGAGGGTCCCGGCGAGCGCCGCGAGCAGCGCCGCCGCCGCCTTCCAGGCCCTCACTTCCCCTTCCCCCCGCGGGAGGCCTGGAGCGAGGCCTCCGGCAGCTGCAGGACGAGCAGGGTCGAGAGCCCGGAGAGGTCGGCGGCCGGGGCCACCGCGGCCTCCCCCAGGCGCGTGCGGCGGTCCTCCTCGACGGAGACGACCGTCCCCACGAGCAGGCCCGCGGGGACCCGGGGATCGGCGGCCGAGGTGACGACGAGGTCGCCCGCCGCGACCGATCCGGCGGGGATCATCTTCACCCGGAGCGATCCCCGCCGCTCTCCCACGAGGACGCCGTCGACGGCCTTCCCGGACCCGGGCCGGAGGATGCGCACGCCCACCCGGGCCGGGGAGTCCTCGCCCCTCCCCCCGGGGTCGTCCAGCAGCCGGACGAGGCAGCAGGAGGGGCCCGCCTCGGCGACATGCCCGACGAGGCTGCGCCCCGCCACGACGGGCTGGCCCCTGCGCACGCCGTCCGCGGTCCCGCAGTCGAGGAGGACCGAGAGCCGCAGCGGCCAGAGTCGATCGCGGGCGAGGATCGTCCCCGCGACGACCTTCGAGGGGCGGGAGCGGCCCTCGAACCTCACCCCCCGGAACTCCCGGAGCGACGCGTTCTCGATCCGCAGCGCCTCGTTCTCCGCCCGCAGCGCGTCGGCCGCCGCGGGGTCGGGAGGCCTCCCGGCGGCGGCGGGCGCCCCCGGGGCGGCCAGCAGGCCGAGCGGGGCGTAGAGCGCGGCCATCCGGACGCGGAGCCCGGGCGGGCCCTCCGGGAGGAGCGCCGCCCCGAGCAGGAGGGCCGCGAGGACGCAGGCCTGTCCGTGCCTGCCCAGGACCTTCCGGAGCGGCTGCACCCCTCGACCGTCCTTCCCGGGAATCCGCCCGCGCTCGGGGACGGGGCCTCCCGGGGCTACATCGGCGGGGGGATGGGGGCGCCCGTACGCCTATTCGCCGCCGGTCGTCCGCAGGCGCTTGAGGAGGTCGATGTTCTCGAGGTAGATGGCGGTCCCCCGGGCGACCGCCAGCAGGGGCTCCTTCACGATGCGGACCGGGATCCCGGTGTGGTCGGCGATGACCCGGTCGATGCCGCGGAGCAGCGACCCGCCGCCCGCCATGACGATGCCGTTGTCCACGAGGTCCGCGGAGAGCTCCGGCGGGGTGTGCTCGAGGCACTCCTTCACGGCCTTCACGATCATGAGCACGGGCTCGGTCAGCGCGTCGCGGACCTCCTCGGAGGTGATGACGACCTTCCGGGGGAGGTGCTGGATCAGGTCCCTCCCCTTCACCTCCATGGACATCTCCTTCTTGAGGGGGAAGGCCGAGCCGATGGTGAGCTTGATCCGCTCGGCGGTCTGCTCGCCGATGAGCAGGTTGTACCGGTGGCGGAGGTGGCCGGCGATGGCCTCGTCGAACTCGTCCCCCGCGATGCGGATGGAGCGCGCGGTGACGATGTTCCCCAGCGAGATGACCGCCACCTCGGTGGTGCCACCCCCCACGTCGCAGATCATGCAGGCGGTCGGCTCCCGGATGGGGAGCCCCACCCCCATGGCGGCGGCCAGCGGCTCCTCGATGAGCTCCACCTGGCGGGCGCCGGCGCGCTCGGCGGAGTTGATGACCGCCCGCTTCTCCACGGCCGTGATGCCCGACGGGATGGCCACGACGATGCGCGGGTGGACCCAGGTCCTCTCCCCGTGGACCTTCCGGATGAAGTACCGGAGCATGGCCTCGGTGATCTCGAAGTCGGCGATGACCCCGTTCTTCATGGGGCGGATGGCCTCGATGTTGCCCGGGGTCTTCCCGAGCATCTCCTTGGCCCGGATGCCCACGGCCTGGCCCCCCGCCACGATGTGGTTCGTGCCGCGGTAGACCGCGACCACGGAGGGCTCGTTCAGGACGATGCCCTTCCCGGAGACGCACACCAGGGTGTTGGCGGTCCCCAGGTCGATCCCCATGTCGACGGAGAACAGGCCCAGGAGCCGGGAGAGGATCGGGTTCATGGAGGAGTAGCCGTCACCGGGGGGCAGCAGACCTAGGGAGTACACGGATCATTCTTCGGCGTTTGGGGGAGCATCCCACACCCCGGGGACGGAATCCCGGGGATCGATCCCGGGGGGCCCGGGCGCTCCGTGCGGGCGAGGGCCGGTTTTCAAGTGGCCGAGACGGGGGATCCGGAGGGTCGTCGGGGGGGAAGAGGGCAGGAATGTGCGGACAGTTCCGCCCTGAGCGTTCGTGGAAGGCTTCCGGCCCTCACCCACAGGGAACAGCGGATGACCTCGCGGGGGGAGGGGGCTGACGGGGACGGCGGGGGCGGGCGGCGGGAGCGGGGCCCCGTCCTACTTGGAGAACATCCCCTCGCCGTAGTTGGCGCCCCAGGCGTACTTGATGAGGAGGAAGGCCGCGAAAAGGGCGACCGTGGTGAAGATGGACATCCCGGTCATGAAGGAGTCGGCGGCGGGCTGCTGCTCGGCCTCGACGATGTCGTCCTTCGCCATCGGGTCCGCTCCTTCCGTCGTCCGGCCCTCGTCGGCCGGGGCTGGTTGCCTGTCCGCCGTTCCCGTCCCGCGAGGCTAGTAGCTGTTCCCGACCTTGTCGCCCTGGCGGATCTCCGTCCCGTCCTTCTTCAGGGCCTTGCCGCCGATCCGCTTCACCATGACGGAGGCCTTGTCATCGAAGACCTTGTCCACGACGACGGAGGCGACGAACCCGTTCTCGTTGGAGATGGTCAGCTCGTCCGCCACCTTCAGCCCGTTCTTGGAGCCCACGGAGATGAGGTAGATGCCCGTCTTGGGCTCGGCGGCGAGCACCATGCCCTTGACCGGGGCGGCCTGCACTCCGATGGGCGGGTACTTCTCCTTGTAGATGGCGAGCGAGGTGCTGGTCTTCTCCAGCTCCTCCGCCAGGGCGGCCTTGTTCTTGTCGGCCGCGTCGAGCTGGCCGGTGAGGTTCGCGACCGCATTCTCCAGCCTCTTCTGCTCCGTCTCCGCGGCGGCCTTCGCCTCCAGCGCGGCCCGCTTCTCGTCGTCGGCCTGGGCCTTCTCCTTCTGGAGGTTGTCGTTCGCGGCGCGGGCCGCGGCGAGGTTCTGCTGGAGGTCGCCGATGCGGGCCTCGAGGCCGGAGAGCGAGGTCTGCATGGCCGTCTGGCTCTTCTGGAGGAGGTCCTGGTTCGTCTGGAGGGTCCGGACCGTCGCCTCGGAGGCGGCCTGGGCCGCGGTGGCCGCGGCGGCCTTGCGGTTGGCCTCGTCGAGGTTCCCCTGGGTCTGCTTCAGGTTCCCCTGGAGGTCCAGGATGGTGGCCTTGGTATCGCTGTCCTTCTTGTTGAACTGGTCCCTCCAGTTCTCGGCCGACTGGAGGTAGGCGCCCGCGGCCCCCATCACGGCCACGGCGAGGGCCAGGTTCACGAAGATCAGGATCTTTGCCACCATGCTCATGGGGTTCGCTCCCTCCGTTCGAGACGACGACCTGGGAATCCAGCCTGCCCAAGCCAGCCCAGCGACACGGCCGAGCATCGTATTTGGGGCGCGCGAGCCGTGTCAACAGTTTTTGAGGGTTCCGGACGGGTTTCCGGCGGCCTCCCGGGACCGCCGGCGGCCGGAGAGCCAGCCCCGACCGGCGCCGACGAGGCCGAGGAGGGCCGCCGCGAAGGCGAAGAGGTCCCCCGCCGCGAGGTGGACCGAGCCCCTCCCGTCGAGGGGGACCTCCCCGAAGAGGACCCCCCGGACGCCGGGCTCCAGGGACTTCCGGACCTCACCGTTCCCGTCCAGGATGGCGGTGGGGCCGTCGTTGGCGGCGAGCACCACCGGCCGCCGCGTCTCCACGGCCCTGAGGCGCGCGAAGTCCAGCGCCTGCTCCCGCATCCCCGCCCCGTACCAGGCGTAGTTGGAGAGGTTGACGAGAACGTCGGCGCCCTGCCGGACCCGTTCCCGGGCGATGCCGGGGAAGGCGACCTCGTAGCAGACGAGGCACCCCAGGTTCACCCTCCCCGGGCCCGGGACCTCGACGGCCATGGGGCCCGCCTCGCCGGGGACGAGGTCCGGGAGGAAGGGGGAGAAGGACTTCACCCACTCCCGGACGGCCTGCCGCCCGCGCTCCGGGAGGAGCCCCAGCAGGGGCAGGTACTCCCCGAAGGGCGTGAGGTGCGTCTTGTCGCAGCGCGCCTCGATGGCGCCCCTCGGGCCCACCAGCAGGACCGCGTTCCGCTTCCCCTTGTCCGCGTTGCGCACGATGGCCCCGCCGAGGAACCGCCGCTTCCCGCCGGGGACGACCCCCACGGGGTCGGCGATCTCGAGGAGGAGCACCCGCGTCTCGGCGTCCGCGCCGCCGCCGAGGCGGGCCTGGGCCCGCAGATCCCCCGGGATCATGGTCTCGGCCCAGACGACGAGGTCGGTCCCCGGGTGCATCATCACCCCCTCGATGGAGAGGAAGCGCTGGCGGCTCAGCATCTCCTCGGCCTTGGGGAGGCTCTCGCGGGCCTCCTTCTTCATCGTCTGGGGGAAGCAGGGCTGGACGAGGAGGACGCGCGGGCCCGGCCTGTCGCGGAGGGATAGCCTGCGGGAATCTCCGTAGAGGGACAGGCAGAGAGGAAGCACGACGGAGGCGCAGATCATCCCCCACCGCGCCGGCGCGGGGACCCCGATCTTCCGCTTCGGGCGGAGGAGGTGCGCGCCCAGCAGCCCCCCCGCCGCCCCCGCGAGGACCACCTCGAAGGTGAGCAGGTGCGCCCCGCCGAGGTCGGCGGCCTGCCGGAGCGTCGGGGAGGCCGCGAGCGCGTGGCCCGGGAAGAGCCAGGGGAATCCCGTGAACAGGTGCTGGCGGAGGAGGTCCGTCCCTACCCAGAGGAAGGGCAGGAGGGCCGCGGTCTTCGGAGCCCCCAGCGGCGAGGCGAGGCGCACCAGGACCGCGAAGAGGAGGGGGTAGAGGGAGAGGAATGCGGCGAGCAGGAAGGGGAAGGGGAGGGACAGGTCGGAGAGCCACCACGACCCCATCGTGAAGTACGCAAGTCCAAAGGCGCAGGAGGGCCCCCTGTGCCCCGCCCCCCGGTCCCGCAGGAGGACCGAGAACCAGGGGACGAGGGCGATCCAGCAGAGCCATCGCAGGCCCGGCGGCGGGAAGGCCGCCGCGAGGAGGGCGCCCGAGAGGACCGCGGATCCGTAGCGGAGCCGGGCGCCTCCTGCGCCTTTGTCCGGATCGTCCTCCCGGCCGCGGTACGGCCGGGTCATGGCGTGTCCAGGAGGAGGATCTGGACCGGATCGCCGTCCTGAAGTGGACCCGCCCCACCCTCACGGCGCAGGAGCGCGTCGGCCCGGGCGAAACCGACGAAGTCCCCCGACCCGTTCCAGGGGACGAGCCGGGCGCGGAGGGAGCCGTCCCGCGCCCTGCGGACCCTGGCGGGCCGGAATGCGGTCCTCCCCCCCTCCCGCGGGGCACCCCCCTCCATCCTCGCCGGGAGGAGCCGCGGGCCCGGCTCCGGGTCCCCCCGGAGGGCCGCGAGGGCGGGCGCCACGAGGAGCGCGAAGGTCGCCTGCGCCGAGACCGGGTTCCCGGGGAGGCCGAAGACGAGCGTCCGCCCCCGGACCCCGAACCAGACGGGCTTCCCGGGCCTGAGGTCCACGCGGTGGAAGACCTCCCTCACGCCGGCCCGCCGGAGCGCCGCCGGGACGAGGTCCCGGTCCCCCGCCGAGACGCCCCCCGTGAGGAGGAGGACCTCGGCCGCCCGGAGGCCCCGGCGCACGAGGCGCAGGAGGTCCCCGGGGCGGTCCCGCGCGGTCCCGATCGGGCTCGGGACCCCTCCCGCCGCCCGGACGAGCGCCTCCAGCGTCGGCCCGTTGCTGTTCCGGATGGCGGCCGCGGGGAGGCGGCGCGCGCCCGCGGGGCGGACCTCGTCTCCCGTCACCCCGACGGCGACGCGCGGAGGGAGGAACACCGACGGGCGGACGGCGCCGAGCGACGCGAGGACGGCCGCGACCCGGGGGGTGACCGCCGTCCCTGCCGGCAGGACGGGGTCCCCGCGCCGGGCGTCGCTCCCCCTCCGGTGGACCCCCTGCCCCGGGCGTGGCCGGGACATGAGGATGAAGGAGCCTCCCCCCAGGAGTCTCACCTCCTCCCTCTTCACCACCGCGTCGGCCCCCCCCGGGAGCGGCGCCCCGGTCATGACGAGCGCGGCGCAGCCGCGTCGGTGGGTGCTCCGCGGCCGGGAGCCGGCGAAGACCGTCTCGAGGACGGCCAGCGGCTCCCTCCCGCAGGCGGGGTCCGCGGACCGGACGGCGTACCCGTCCACCGTGGCGCGGTCGAAGGGGGGCTGGTCCCGGTCCGCCCGGACCTCCCGGGCGAGGCGGAGCCCCCCGGCGCCCGCCAGCGCCACCCGCCCCGTCCTGCGGGCCCCCGCGCGGCGGAGGACCCGGCGGAGCGCCTCTTCGAGGGGCAGGAGATCCGGCATCGCCATACCGTACCCGACCCGTTTTGGCGGCGTTCGCACTCTCGTGACCCCGCCGGGGCCGAATCCGGCCAAACGGGGCCCGGTTCGGTATAACCGTCGGGCGATGGAGACCCTCGAGGGCCACTATGCGGCCGGGGACCGGCGCTTCGCGCTGGTCGCCTCCCGCTTCAACGACTTCGTCACCCGCCGCCTCGTGGACGGATGCCTGGACGCGCTTCGCCGCCACGGGGTCCCCGAGGAGCGCCTGGCTCTCGTCTGGGTGCCGGGCTCCTTCGAGATCCCGCTGGTCGCCCGGCGCCTCGCCTCCTCCGGGCGGTACGCGGCGGTGGTGTGCCTGGGGACCGTCATCCGGGGGGAGACGAACCACTTCGACCTCGTCTGCCGCGAGGCCGCCGCCGGGGTGGCCGCCGCCTCCCGGGACACGGGGGTGCCCTGCATCTTCGGCGTGGTCACCGCGGAGTCGCTCGAGCAGGCCATCCACCGGGCCGGGTCCAAGTCCGGGAACAGGGGGGCCGAGGCTGCGCTCGCGGCCCTGGAGATGGCCGACCTCCTCCCGCGCCTGGAACCCCCGGAGAGGCCCCGCCGCGGGGGAAGGTAGCCGTGGGGCGCAAGTCCCAGACCCGGGCCCGCGAGATGGCCCTCCAGGCCCTCTACCAGGCGGACCTCCTGGGCGACGCCTGCCTCGAGGTGATCGAGGCCACGCTCCGGGCGGACGGGCATCCCACGGAGGTCGTGGACTACGCCTTCGACCTCGCCCGGGGAGTGCGGAGCCGCGTCGCGGAGATCGACGGCCTGCTGGCGGCCGCGGCCCAGCACTGGTCGGTCTCCCGGATGGCGGTGCTCGACCGCAACGCTCTCCGCATCGGCATCGAAGAGCTCCTCCATCACCCCGAGGTCCCCCCCCGGGTCGTCATCAACGAGGCCATCGAGCTCGCCAAGCGCTTCTCCACCTCCGGGAGCGGGGCCTTCGTGAACGGGGTGCTGGACCGCGTGCGCCGCGACCTCGAGCGGGACGGCCGGCTCGCGCCTCCGGCCCCGGCCGCCCCCGCCGGGCCCGGGCCGGCCGCGGAGTAGCGCGTGCTCCGCCGCCTCCGCGAGGGGCTCGCGAAGACCGGGAAGGCGCTGGCCGGGCGCATCCGCGCCGCGGTCCTGGGGAAGCGGATCACCGCGGAGACGCTGGAGGAGATCGAGGAGATCCTGCTGTCGGCCGACGTGGGCGTGGAGGCGACCGCGGAGGTCATGGGGCGGCTTCGCCGGGCCAACGCCTCGGGGGAGCTGCTCGACGGGGCGCAGGCGGTGCCGTACCTCAGGGAGGAGATGGCGCGCCTGCTGGAGGCCCCCGGGGGCCGGGACATCTCCTGGGCGCCTTCGGGACCCACCGTGGTGCTTGTCTGCGGGGTGAACGGGACGGGGAAGACCACGTCGGTGGCGAAGCTCGCGGGGCTGCTGGCCGGGGAGGGGAAGAGCGTGGTGCTCGCCGCCTGCGACACCTTCCGCGCGGCGGCCGTGGAGCAGCTCGCCGCCTGGGGGGCCCGCGTGGGGGTCCCGATCGTGAAGCAGGCCACCGGGGCCGACCCCGCGGCGGTCGCCTTCGACGCCGCCGAGGCGGCCGTGGCGCGGAAGGCAGCGGTCCTCCTCGTGGACACGGCGGGGCGGCTCCACACGCGGGCCGACCTCATGCAGGAGCTGGAGAAGATCTCCCGGGTCGTCGGGAGGAAGATCCCCGGCGCCCCCCACGAGGTCCTCCTCGTGCTCGACGCCACCACGGGCCAGAACGCGCTCAACCAGGTGCGGATCTTCTCCGAGGCGGTCCCCGTGTCGGGGCTCTTCCTCGCCAAGATGGACGGGACGGCCCGCGGCGGCGTGGTCTTCGCCATCCGCCGGGAGGTCCCGGTGCCCGTGAAGTTCATCGGCGTCGGCGAGAAGCCCGAGGACGTCGAACGCTTCGACCCGCGCGCCTTCGTGGACGCGATCTTCGGTTGACGGCAACGATGCGGAAGGCGATCCTCGCCGTCCTGCTGCTCCTGGTCCCCCTCGCCGTGGCCCCCGCGTCGACGACCTTCGACGCGGTGAAGGCCCTCCTGCTGGCGCTGGGCGCGGTCCTGCTCGCGGCCGCGGCGCTGCCCGCCCGGGAGGAGGGGGCCGGGGTGCGGTTCGACCTGCGGTGGTCGCCGGTCTCCGCCGCGCTGGGGACGGCGTGGCTCGCGCTCGCCCTCTCGGCGTTCCACGGCCCGGATCCCTGGGCCGCCTCGCGCCTCCTGGCGCTACTCCTCGCGGCCGGGGTCGTCGCGCTCGCCGTGGAGAACGCGCTCTTCGACGCCGGGGACCTCCGGCCGCTGCACTCCGCGGTGGCGGCCGCGGCGGGAATCGCCTCGGCCTACGGGCTCCTGCAGTCGGTGGGGCTCGACTTCCCCTTTCCCTGGAGGGAGGCGGGCCGGCGGGACCCGGTCTCCACGCTCGGGAACCCCAACTTCGCCGCGGAGTTCGTCGCGGCGTCGCTGCCCATCTGCGCCTTTCTCCTCTTCCGGGAGTCGGGCAGGGTCCGGTTCCTCGCCGGCGCCGCGCTTCTCCTCTGTGGCGCCTTCCTCGTGGTCGCCCGCGGGAGGGCCGCCTTCCTCGGGCTGGCGCTCGCCCTCCCGGCGACCGCGGCCGTGGCGCTCGCCGCGGGGGAGGGGAGGCGGCGCGCCGCGGGGATGGCGCTGGGCGCGGCGGTGCTCCTCGCAACGGTCGGAGGCTTCTCGTGGGTGCTCTCCAGGGGCGGCGAACTTCCCTCCTGGGCGGGCCGGCGGGACACCGTCGTCGTCCGGGCCGAGCTCGCCCGGGGCACCGCGGGCATGCTGCTCGATCACCCCCTCGGCGTCGGCGCGGGCAACTGGGAGGCGGCCCACCCCCCCTACCGCACCGAGAGGGAGTACCGCGCCTCGCTCTTCCGGGACCCGGGGGAGGCGCACTGCGAACCGCTCCAGTTCGCCGCCGAAGGGGGGTGGCTCCTCGCGATGGCGGCCCTCGCACTCGCGGCGCTGCTGGTCCGCGCGGCGGTCCGTGGGGCCCGGGGGCCCGGCCGGGGCGAGGCGCTGGCGCTCTTCGCCTCGCTCGCCGTCACGGCGGGCTGCTCCCTCGCCTCCGCCCCCTTCCACCGCCCGGCCTCGCTCCTGCTCGCGGCCTTCGCCGCCGGGGGGCTCGGCTTCCTCGGGGAGGGGAGGATCACGGCGCTCGGCCGCGGCGGCGCCATGGCGCGGCGCGTGCTCGTCGCGGCGCTCGTCCTGGCGGCGCTGCTCCTCGGCCAGCGCATGATGGCCGAGGGGCCGGTGACCGCGGCGGAGGAGATCCTGCGCGAAGCGGATCCGCTCCCGAGGGAACGGGCGGAAGAGGCGCGGGCGCTCCTCGGGAGGGCCGTCAGAATCGACCCCGGGGCGATCTTCGCAATCTCCCGGGCTGGAGAGGTGTCCCTCCATTCCGCGGTGGCAACTTCTTCTGCGGAGGAGGCTCAGAAGCTCTTCGACGCCGCCCGGGAGCGCTACGAGGCGGCCCTGTCGCTGCGGCCCTCCGACCCCATGGTGCTCACGGGCCTCGCCGCGGCCCGCGCGGGGCTGCGCGAGGGGGCGACCGCGGAGGACGCCTACCGCAGGGCGCTCGCCGTCGCACCCTGGCACCGCAACGCAAACCTCGGCCTCGGCCGGTTCCTGCTGCGGGCCGGCCGGAAAGGGGAGGCCCTCCCTCACCTGGAGCGGGCGCTGGAGGTGGACCCGGTCTACGCCCCGGCGGCGGGGGCCCGGGCGGAGGCGCTCTTCGCGCTCGGTCGCGACGGGGAGGCCACGGAAAGGCTGTCGGAGGACATCGATCGGCTCCTCGGGAAGCTGCCCCGGGACCTCGCCGGGGCCCTGGAGGCAGCGCAGGACACCTCGGCCGCGGCACCGCTGCTCGCCGAGATGCTGCTGGGCAAGGCCCTGCGTCTCCTGGCCGGCCCCGATCCCGAGGGGGGTGCGGTCCTCGCGCTGGGGGTGGCCTCGGGCCGGCCGGAGGAACGGGTGATGGACCGGGCCGCCCGGGGGCTGGAGGGCGCGGGGCGCCACGGCGAGGGCGTACGGCTGCGCGTCGCGGCCCGGTTCGCGGCCGCCGAGGCGGCGCTGGCGAAGGGGGACCGGGAGAAGGCCGCCGCGGAGGCACGGCGCGCCGCGGGGATCCCGCTCCCCGTCGAGGAGGGCCGCGCGGCTCTGGTGCGCGCCGCATCGGTGCAGGCGCGGGCCGGGAGCCGCGTGGAGGCCCTCGGCAACCTCGCCGCCGCGGTCGCCCGGGGCTACGCCGACGCCGCCGCCCTGGAGGCCGATCCGGCCTTCGCCCCTCTCCGGGACGACCCGGCCTTCCGGGATGTCCTCCGCCGGGCGTCGGCACGGGCCGCCCGGCGGGCGGAAAAGTAGCGAATGGGGACTCCTCCCCCGATAGTCCAAGGGCCTATGTACGAGCGTCGGAGGATTCCATGAGCGCGGGGGGCCGGGGGGTCGTCGCGGCCTTCGCGCTGGCCGTCGCGGCGGCGCTCGGCGCGGTCTCCTGGCTCGTCTTCTCGAGCGGACCGCACGCGGAGGTCTCCACAGGGAAGCCGTCCTCGCCTCCTCCCGCGGTAAGGCCCTCAGCGAAACCGACCGGGAAGGCGGCCGTCCCGCCCGGCCCCCGTCCCCCGGGGACGCCCCGCGTGCCGAAGGACAGGCCGAAACCCCCGGTCCTGGAGATCCTGGGGAAGGTGCTCGGCCCCTCTGGCGAACCCGTGGCGGGGGCCGGGATCTCGGTCTTCCCCCCGCCCTCCGAGGAGTCCGGATCCTCCACGGCGCCGCACTCCGCCGGGGGCCCGGGCGCGGATCCGGAGGCGCTGCGGGAGCTGTTCGCGCTCGACCCGGAGGAGGTGAAGGGCGTGCGGCCCTGGACCGGGGTCCCCCCCATCCCGGCCCCGGGCCCCCCGCCCCGGGAGGAGGCGCGCGGGGACTCCGGCGAGGACGGGACCTTCCGCATCCAGGTCCGCCGCCGCGGACCCTTCCGGCTCCAGGCCCGGAAGGAGGGCCTGGGGCAGGCCGTGGCGAGCGCGGTGAACGCCGGCGGCGAGCCGGTGGTCCTGCGCCTGGGGTCCTCCGTGGATCTCGAGGGGCGGGTCGTCGCCGGGACCGAGCCCGTCGAGGGGGCCGTCGTGGTCGTCCGCTCCGGGACCGTGGAGAAGGGCGCCACGACCGCCGCGGGGGGGGCCTTCCGCGTGGAGGACCTCCCTCCCGGGAAGTACGCCGTCACCGCCGGGGCGGCGGGCCACGCCCTGACGACCCTCGCCTCCGTGGAGATCCCGCTCGCCTCGGGCCCGCTGGAGATCGTGCTGGCCGGCGGGTACTCCGTCCGCGTCACGGTCATGCGGTGGGAGGCGCCTCCCTCCGGATGGAAGAGGACCTCCGGCGTCCCGCTCCCGCCGGGGCCGGTCCTGGAGGGGGCGCAGGTCCTCCTCTACAGGCGCGCCGGGGGCTACTGCCTCTCCGCGGTCACGGGGCCCGACGGGCAGGCCCGGTTCGATAGGCTCGGGGAAGGGGCCTGGCGCATGGGCGTGCGGAAGGAGGGCTTCTGCGTCGGCTTCTCCAAGGAGCTGCGCTTCAAGCCCGGCTCCCCCCCCGAGGAGTCGCGGGAGGTGCGGCTGGAGCCCGCGGTGGCGACCCCCATCCGCGTGCAGGACGAGGCCGGGAACCCGGTGCGCAACGCCCGGCTCTACACCGGAGGCTCCGACCAGGAGTTCGACGAGAGACACAGCCGGCTCGTGGGCCGCACCGACGACGAGGGCGCCGCCCGGTTCACCTTCGACGACGGCGTCCCCTGGAAGTCGGTGGTCTGGGTCGTCCCCGAGGACGGCTCCGCGGCGGTCATGCTGGAGCCCGAGGACTCCTCCTCCGGGAAGGAGGAGAAGGTCGTCGTCCGCCCCGGGCGCCTGGTCCAGGGGACGGTGACCGACGCGGAGGGGAAGCCCGTCGCGGGGGCCACGGTCACGCTGGACATCTACGACGACGACCGGGACCTCGACATCGAGCTCATCGGCTACACCGACGCCGCCGGCAGGTACCGCTTCCCCGCGGTCCCCTTCGGCGACGTGGACCTCGAGGTCGAGGGCGGGGACGAGTGGGAGACCGACGAGGTGGACATGGAGGTCCGCGACAACCCGCTGGTGCGGGACTTCAAGCTGGGGAAATAGGGAATAGGGGACGTTCCTGACTTCTTAACTTCCCGGCGGTCGGGGCCTGCCCACGCCGGGGTGGGATGCGACAAGTTAAGAAGTCAGGAACGTCCCCTCGCCACGCGGCGCAGGAACGCCTCGGTCTCCTCGACGCATCGATCGAGGCGGTACCTCTCGCGCACCCTCGCCCGGCCGGCGGCTCCCATCCTGCGCCTTGTCGCCTCGTCCGCCAGCAGGGATGCGATGCCGTCCCCCATGGACCCGGGGTTCCGCCTCTCGACGACGATCCCCGTCTCGCCGTCCTCCACCAGGTCGCGGACCGATCCCACTTCCGTCGCGACCACCGGGAGCCCGGCGGCCATGGCCTCGAGGACGACCATGGGGAGCCCCTCGTCGTCCGAGGAGAGGGCGAAGAGGTCGGCGGCCGCGAAGACGGCGGGCATGTCGGCGCGGAAGCCCGCGAATTGAGTCCGGTCGGCGACGCCCAGCTCCCGGGCGCGCCGCTCGAGGTCGGCCCGCAGGCTCCCGGTCCCCACCACGACGAGGCGGGCCGCGGGGACCTTCTCCCTCGCCCGGGCGAAGGCCTCCAGCAGGAGGTCGAACCGCTTCTGCTCGTGGAGCCTTCCCGCGGCGAGGACGAGGAGGTCCCCGGGCCCCGCCCCGAGCATGCGCCTTGCCCCCTGTGCCTCTTCGGTGGAGACATCATAGACCCCCGGATCCACCCCGTAGGGGATCGCGACCACGCGGTCCTCCGGGACTCCGGACTTGACCGCCAGGATGTCCCTCCTCATGCCCTCGGACAGCGTCAGGATCCAGTGCAGGAACATCCTGTAGGTGATCCGGTAGCGCCACCCGGCCTTCGCCTCGACGAGACCCATGAAGGCCACCACGGGGACGTGGCCCGCGAATCGCGCCGCGAGCCCCCCGAGCCGGATCCCGCGGTGGAGCTTCGTGCAGAGGACCTCGACCCTCTCCTCCTGCATCCAGTAGGCGATGGCCCGCGCCTCGCCGAGCGCGAGGTCGCCCTTCATCGCGGTGGTGCGCGTCGGGAGCCCGGCCTCGAGCGAGCGCCTGGTCCAGAGCGCGCCCGGCCGCCCCACGGAGAGCACGCGGTGGCCGCGCCGGACGAGCCCCAGCGCCACGTCCATGAACCAGCGCTCGACGCCGCCCCAGCCGTCCTCCCCCATGGGGTTGAGGACGAGGACCGTGAGGGGGCGGTCGTCGTCCTCGCTCACCGCGCGGCGGAGCCGCCCCGCGACCGCGCCCGGTCGCGGAGCGCCTCGTAGAGGGCGTAGGGAATGCGCAACCCGCCCTTGCCGACGCCGAGATCGGTGCCGGCCTTGTTCCCGCCGTGGTAGTCCGACCCGCCGCTCTCGAGGAGACCGCACCTCTTCGCGAGGTCCCGGTAGCGCCGCTCGTCGGCCGCGGAGTGCTCCGTGTAGATGGTCTCGATGCCGTCGAGCCCGGCCGCGGCCGTCTCCTTGAGCCAGGCCTCGAAGGCCGCGGGGTCCGGGAGCGCGATGGTGTAGGGGTGGGCCAGGACCGCCGAGCCCCCGGCGCCGTGGATGGCGGCGATGGCCTCGGGGAGAGGGAGGCGGTCCCGCTCGGCGTAGGCGGCCCGGTTCTTCCCGAGGAACCGGTCGAAGGCCTCCTTGAAGTCCTTCACGTACCCCTTGTTCACGAGCACCCGGGCGAAGTGCGGGCGCCCCACCACGTCGCCTCCCGCCTCGGCGGCCGCCTCCTCGACGGAGACGGGGAAGCCGAGCGCGGTGAGCTTCTGCGCGATCTCGGCGTTGCGCCCCTCGCGACCCTGCCGGACGAAGTCGAGCCGCTCGCGGAGGAAGGCGTTGGAGGGGTCCACGCCGATCCCCGTCATGTGGAAGGTGCCGGGGACCCCGTCCAGCGAGATCTCGCAGCCGGGGATGAGCTCCACGCCGAGGTGCTTCGCCTCCCGCGCCGCCTCCTCGAGCCCGGCGAGCGTGTCGTGGTCCGTGAGCGCCACGGCGCGCAACCCGATCTGCTTCGCCAGGCGGATGATCTGCGCCGGCGAGTCCGTCCCGTCGCTCGCCGTGGAGTGGGCGTGCAGGTCGCAGATGTCCATGCCGCGCATTCTGCCCCGGGGGACGGGGGGGCCGCGAGAGAAGAGTCCACCTTCGTATCCAGCGATCAGCGGTCCTCGCAGGGCTCCAGGGTGATGACGATGTCGCAGGACTCCGAAGGGGTCCAGTCCTTCCGGGAACCACGGAACTTCTTCTCCCCGGGACCCTGGGTCTCGACCCCGATCTCGAGGAGCTTCACTCCCGCGGGGACCACGGCCCGGAACCGCCCATCGAAGTCCACGGGGATCCAGTTCATCGCCCCGTCGGATGCGCTGAAGAAGGCGGTCCCGCCCGCGGCCGTGCTCCCGTCGGGCAGCTTCGCCACTCCGCGGATCGCGATGCCCTTCCGGAACCGGAATGCCTCCTCTTGCCCGTTGGGCACGACCTTTCGGGCAGTGGGCGGCACCGATTCGTCCCAGGCACGGTTGCGCGTGGGGCCGGGACCGGGACCGACAATCATGATCGCGTACTCATCGTCCATGAGGCCTTCGAATCGCGCACGGCCCGCGGCGTCCGTGCTCGCCGTGGTCGGCCTCCCGCCCGTGGCGAGGGTGGCGTAGACCGTCGCGCCTTCCACTCCCCCGCTCTCCACATCCGTGAGCACGACGAGGAGCGTGCGGTTCATCTCCGCCTTGCGGGCGTGGATGACGAGGTCTGCTGCCGGAGCGCGCACACCGGCGAGCCTCCCCTTCACCTGGTCCCCCCTGCCGGGAGGCCAGGACGAGACGTCGATGTCCACCTCCTCTCCCAGGTGTGCAGCGAGGACGAACTTCCCGGCCTCGTCCGTCATCTTCCCGCCAAGGGAAGACCCGTCGGCCGCCCGCATCACCTGGACCAGGAGTCCCGGGAGCGGCTTCCCGTCGGGGCCGAGAACCGTGCCGGAGACCGAGGAAGCCGACCGGACCACGATGCGGAGGTCCCCCTCGTGAGGGAGCGCAACCGTCTGACGGACCGCGAGGAACCTGGTAGCGCTCCGGGCGTCCTGCACCGAGACATGGACGTCCCCCGCGGGGAGGTTCTCGAGGCGGGCGCTTCCATCGGCCTTCGTCGTTGCTCGCGCTCCCTCCTCCGACGCCCGGAAATCTGCCAGAACGGAAGCCCCCTCGACGGGTGCGCCCTCCTCGGATGCCACGAGGACGACGAGGTGCTCCTTCCCGGCCGGCAGTCCTGGCTTCGAGGGGACCCCGAGGCGCAGCTCGATCGGTTCAAGGGGCTTGCCCTGGACGATCTGGATCTCCCGCGTGACGGGTGGGGAACCCTGGACGGTCGCGGTGAGGACGAGCGTCCCGGCGGGCTGGTCGGGGAACCGGTACCGCCCGAGGTCGTCCGTGCGGCGCCGTTCCCACGTTCCGCTCGAGCCTTGCCGGGGCTTCGAGTCTGCCGGGAGAAGCCTGGCGCGATCCGGGTTGGCCCCACGGACCTCCACGAGGACGCCCGCGAGAGGCTCTCCGTCGCCGCTCACCACCGTCCCCTCGACGGAGTTTCCCCAGGGAATGACGATGTCACCCAGGTCGATGGTCCCGGCTCCGCCCTCGCGTGGCGGGAAGTCGAGGAGCGTCCGGGCAAAGCCAGGTGCAAGCACGACCAGGGTGTGTGGCATGTCGCGGCGGAGGGACTCCACCACGAATCTCCCGTCAGGTCCGCACGCACCGACCCTCTGGTCGCTCTCCGAGCGCTGGCCCTCTCTACGCTCACCAAGGGCCCCAAGCAATGCCTCCGGCACGGACTTCCCGTCCCCGCCCACCAGCCTGCCGACGACCCGGTCCCCCTTCTCCAGGGCGATGTTCAGCGGTCCCGAATCCGAAACGAGCGCCGTCGTCGTAACGTAGGTCGCAACGTAGCCGGGGGCCTCGGTGCGTATCCTCGACCCGAGGCGCTCCGTCCATCCTCCCAGCAGGAAATGTCCCTCCTTGTCGGTGATGGCGACGAGGGGGAGGATCAGGGTCGTCCCGACGCTTGCTCCCGGGATGGGCTGCCCGGTCTCGGAATCGGTCACCCTTCCCTCGATGGACTTGCCATCGTCGAACGTGACCTCCAGAGTGGTGGATGTCCCAGCCCCACTCGCTTCTCGGAGTCCCGTGGCAAGACCGTACATCGGGTGAGCCGCCACGAGAGTCAGGGATTCCTGCGGGAGCCCCTCGAACACGAACCGGCCCTCGGGCCCCGTCGTCCCCTCCCGGACGACGGTGGTCGCCTGGAGCAGGAGGATCGGCCCCGTTCCGAAGAGCCTCAACTTCGCCCCCTCCACGGGCTTCCCGGATGGTCCGCGGACCACGACGGCCAGCGACGTCGCCTTCGCCAGGACGACCCTCACCTTCTCCCCCGCCTGGCACGACGGAAGGACGCTCGTACCCCACCCCTCCTTCGACACCTCCAGGTCGGTCAACTCCCCCTTCCGAAGCCGGACGGCGAAGGTGCCATCCGAGGCGGTTCGGGTTCGGGGTGTCCGCACCGGTGACCAGAACCCCTCGCCGGCGGTCACCCGCGCCCTTCGCCGTGGGTACGAGAGAGTCGACACCTGGGCCCCCGGCACTGCCTTCCCGTCCACCTCGACGACCTCGCCGAAGAGGTCGAGGTCCCTGTCGCACCGCAACAGGACGACGGGTGGAGGGAGCCCTCCTCCAATCGCGTCCTCTGCGGGAGGCCCGGACGGCTGCGGAGGACGCGGGCTGGGCCTTGGTGCAGGTGCGTCGTTCTCCGCAACTTGCGCCGCGGGCCCCGGACTCGGCACGGGACCTCCGGGTTGGAAGGCAAGCCAGCCAGCCCCGACAAGGACGAACGCGACCGCGACGAGCGCGAGGGCCTTCTTGGCCATCAGGATTCCTCCCAGCGTGAGCGCGGTCGCAGCCGAGGCGGAAGCCCCCGCTCCTGCGGCCGAGGGGATGGACGCGTCCGGCCTGCCTGCGAGCGGCGCCAGTGCCATGCACCACGCCGCCCTGTCGCCGTGGCTCTCCGAATCGAACCTCTCCCGCAACATCGAGATGGCCCGCTTCAGCCGCGTACGAACCGTCTCCAGCGGAACCCCCTGGCGGCGGGCGACCTCCTTGAGAGGAAGGTCCTCGAAGTACCGGAGGAGGAGCGTTCCCCGGTAGGGCTCCCCGATGTCCAGCACGGCGGCGACGACCTTCTTGAGCATCTCCGCCTCGACGACGAGATCCGCGGCGGACCTCTCGGCCTCGGAACGGGCGACCGCCTCCTCGCGGACACGGCGCCGTTCCTCCGAGCGTCGGAAGTCCAGCAGGTTGTGCCGCATGGCCGCAGCGAGCCAGCCCCCGAGAGAGCGCCCTGTGCGGGGCGGCCTCTGGAGAGCCTCAAGCCAGACCTCCTGCTCGAGGTCCTCGGCAAGGGCCTCGTCTCGAACGAGCGCTCGCGCGATCCGCCGCACCCACTCCCGGTGGGCGACGAGCTTCTCCAGGGGGATCGCAGGTGCCGGGTCTTCCAAGGGCTCGGAGCACAAAGCGTAGCCGAGGGCGGGGTGGGTTCAGTTCCCGGGGATTCGCACCCGCCTCCGGAAAGGGGTTGGCGCACTCGGGCGGTGAGCCAAGGACTCCGGCCACCGTGCCCGGCCCGGACACGAGGGCCAGCCATCTTGCCGTACTACCGTACATGTGGTATGGTTGTACGCATGAAGACCACTCTCGTGCTCGATGACACGGTGGCCGCCCGCCTCAAGCGGGAGGCCGGGCGTCGTGGGACCACCATGTCCCGCCTCGTGGAGGACGCCCTCCGGCGCTTCCTCGAGGAGCCCACCACGACGAGGCCCCTGCCTCCCCTCCCCTCCTTCGACTGCGGGCGGCCCCTGGTGGACATCAACGACCGCGAGGCCCTCTACCGCGCCATGGAGGAGTAGCCGCGGTGCACCTCGTGGACACCAATGTCCTCGTCCACGCGGTCAACCCCGCTTCTCCCGAGAACGGTCGCTGCCGCGCCCTCCTGGAGTCCTGGCGCACGGGAGCGGAGCCCTGGGGAACCACCTGGGGAGTAGTCTACGAGTTCCTCCGGGTGACCACACACCCCAGGGTCCTTCCGAAACCGCTCACGGCCGTCCAGGCCTGGTCCATCATCGAGTCCCTGCTGGCATCCCCGAGCCTCCGCGTCCTCGGGGAGACCGAGCGCCACGCCGAACTCGCCGCCCGGACCCTCGCCGAAGTCCCCCTCCTCGCCGGGAACATCCTCCACGACGCCCACATCGCCATCGTCATGCGCGAGCACGGCGTGCGCCGCCTCTACACCAGGGACTCGGACTTCCACCGGTTCCCGTTTCTGGAAGTGCTGGACCCCATGGCGCCCCTGGAACCCGGCCAGAGGTAGCACCGGCGAAGGAGCGAGGAGTCCACCCCTACCGCCCCAGCACGCGACCGAGGAGGGACTTCCCCTTCGCCCCCTCGGGGGGGTGCTGGAGCCGCAGCAGCAGCGGGACCTCCAGCACCTTCCGGTGGTGGATCCCGTGGGCCCAGACGCCGTCCTCGCCCCAGGCGTCCCCGTGGTCGGCGCAGACGATGGTGTTGGCGCCGCGGAAGGCGCCGAGCAGCGGGGCCAGCGCCGCGTCCACGAACCGCAGGCACGCCGCCTGGCGCCTGCGGCACTCCGCGGCGTCGTTGTCCTTCGCGAAGGGCTTGCAGGGGTTGGCCTCGGGGGAGTTGGGCCAATCTGCACCTTCGTGCCAGTAGGGGACATGGGTCTCGCCGACATTGAGGAAGGCGAAGACGGGCCGGTCGCCCGCGGAGTTGATCTCTCTCTCGAGGAAAGCCAACTGTTTGGTGAGCGACCAGGTGTTCCCCGCGTACCAGAAGCGGTCGAAGTCGGCGACGAGCGTCCGCGTCGTCGGCTTCGAATCGTCGAACCAGTCCACCGACCCCGTGCCGACGGCGAGGTATCCCAGGCGCTTGAGCCCGTCGATCACATTGGAGCCCTCCAGGACGCAGAAGGGCTCCTTCCCCGGGGACTGCCCGCCCCCCTCCATGCGGAAGATCTTCGCCCACTTGGGGTTCACGAACCGCTCCTCGACGAGCGCGTCCCCCGGCGTGAAGCCCATGAACATCGCGCAGTGGCTGGAGTAGGTGAAGTGGCCCGGCGCCCAGGCTCGACGGAGCGGCCCCACGGCCTTCAGGTTCGGCGCGTCCGTCTCCTCGAAGGTGTCGTAGCGGCAGGAGTCGAGCGTCACGAAGAGGAACGAGGACGGGGCGACCGTCACCGCTCCTCCCCCCGGTAGACGCAGCGGGCGGACGGCGTCTCAGCGACACAGACCTCGAGCAGCCCCGGGAGCGCCGGGCGGAGGCGATCGAAGATCCAGCGCGCGAGGTGCTCCGAGGTCGGGTTCTCGAGCCCCTCCACCTCGTTGAGGCACCGGTGGTCGAGCGAGAGGACCACGGGCTCCGCCGCCCGGTCGATGTCCGCGTAGTCCATCACCCAGCCCGTGTCCGCCCCGACAGGCCCGCGGATCCGCACCTCGACGGCGTAGCCGTGGCCGTGCATCCGGGAGCACTTGTGGGACGGGGGGAGGCGCGGCAGGCGGTGCGCCGCCTCCAGGCGGTAGGTGCGCACCAGGTCCGCGATCACGCGGCTATGTGTACCCCAGATCCTCGAGGCGCCGGGCGATCTTCGCCTCCTCCTCGGGGGAGTACCGGTGGGCGGGCGGGCCCTCGGGGGCGATGAGCCCCAGCTCCTCCAGGCGCCGGAGGATCCTCCCCGCGCACTCCTCCACCGTCTCCCGGTCGGTCTCGCAGACGACCTCCGGGTGGAGCGGCTCCTCGTAGGGGTCGGAGACCCCGGTGAAGTTCGGGAGCTCCCCGGCCAGCGCCTTCTTGTAGAGCCCCTTGGGGTCGCGGTCGGAGAGGACGGGGATCGGGCACTTCGCGAACACCTCGAGGAAGGCCCCGTGCTTCTCCACCCCGGCCCGCACCTCGTCCCGGATGGCCCGGTAGGGGGAGATGGCGGCGCAGATCACCCCCACCCCGTGCCGGGTGAGCGTCGCCGCCACCCAGCCGATGCGGCGGATGTTGGTGTCCCGGTCGTCCTTGCTGAAGCCGAGGCCCCGGCTCAGGTGCGTGCGGACCACGTCCCCGTCCAGCACCTCGTGGCCCACGCCGCGGCGCAGGAAGGCCTTCACGACCTCGGCCGTGATGGTGGACTTCCCCGCGCCGGAGAGCCCCGTGAACCAGACCGTGAAGCCCTTCATGCGCCTTCTCCTTGGCTACGCGAGGACGCGGCCCCTCATCTCCATGGGCACCGGGACGCCCATGAGGTGGAGGACGGTCGGGCCGATGTCGTAGATGTCCATGTCCTGGAGCCGCACGCCCTGCCCCGGCGTCCCGGGCCCCGCCATCACGAGGAACCCCTCCCCGTGGTGGTTCACGTCGTCGGGGCCCGTGTCGTTCTCGCTCACGAGGATGGAGCCCGTGCCCACGCTCCCGACGCTCCGCCACCGGAGGTCCCCGAAGCAGACGACGAGGTCCGGCGGCACGCCGTTGTCGGCGGCGTAGATGTCCTCGGGGCGGTGGACGACCGTGCCGAGGCTCTTCCCCTCCGCGTCGGGGATGGCGGCCAGCGCCGCGGCGAGCTCGCCGCGGACGCGCTCGTAGTCGGCCCGCGGGACCAGGCCCTTCGGCTCCCGCCCCTCCACGTTGAGGAAGACGCGCCCGTAGTAGCCCCCCTCGCCCCAGGCCCGGGTCCGGGGCCAGTCCACGGCCTCGGCCCGGAGCGCCTCGGGCTTCGAGGGCTTCGGCCCCTTCAGGACGAGCCAGCCCTGGTCCAGGAGCCACTCGTTCAGGCAGACCCCCCCCCGCATGGGCTGGCTCCCGTAGGCGGAGAGGACGAGCACCGTCGTGTCGTCGTCCAGGAGCTTCAGGAGGTCGCCGATCCGGTGGTCGAGGAACTTGTAGTAGTCCCGCACCGCGTTCGCCTGGGGGTGCCTCGGCGCGTGGCGCGGGTGGGTCTCGTCGAAGTGCTTCCAGAATCCATGGTGGATGCGGTCGGGCCCCATCTCCACCATCATGAAGAAGTCCCAGGGCTTGGTCGTGAGGCAGTGCTCGGCCAGCCGGAACCGCTTCTCGGTCATGTCGTAGACCTGCTTCAGCACCGCCTCGGGGTCGGGGCCGCGGACCCCCTGCGCGTCGAGGATGTAGCGGCCCACCACGTGGTCGATCTCGTCCCGGAACTCGGGGGGGAAGGTGTAGGCGGCCCCGGTGTCCGGGGTGAGGAAGCAGCCGACCTGGATGCCGTTGAGGGGCCGCGGCGGGTAGGTTCCCGGGACGCCGATGGTGATCACCTGCTTCCCCGCGTCCGAGAGGATCTCGAAGGCCCGCTTCTCCTTCACCGCGGTGGAGTCCGAGAAGCCCATGTCCCCGTAGGCGTAGGAGCGGCGGTTGCGGAGACCGTAGACGCCGAGCTCCCCTGGGTCCCGGGAGGCCATCATGCAGGACCAGGCGGGGACCGTGATGGGCGGGGTGATGGAGCGGAGGATGCCGTGGGCCCCGCGGGCGGCGAGCCCGGTGAGGACGGGGAGCTCCGCCTTCCAGCGCCCGAAGACGAGCGAGGGCTCCGCCGCGTCGAGCCCGATCACCAGGACCTTCCGCCGCCCCCGGGACCCTGCCTCCCGCTTCACCCGTGCGGCCCGCATCTCCGGGTGGTAGGCCTCGAGCAGCGTGCGCGCCACCTCCGGCCGGGTGAACTCCGTCGGGAGCATCTTCCCCGCGCGAAGCAGGTCCCGGACCTTCGTCCCGGAGAGCGCCAGCCGCAGCGCCGGGTCGTGGGCGCAGGTCTTCTCGGACGCCATGTGCCCGCAGCCGCGGCAGTAGAAGGTGTGGTCGAAGAAGACCGGCTGGATGCCGAGCTCCCCCGGCGCGAACTCCGAGAAGATCCTCTGCGCGTCGTAGGTCCCGTAGTAGTTCCCCACGCCCGCGTGGTCCCGCCCCACGATGAAGTGGGTGCAGCCGTAGTTGCGGCGGACGACCGCGTGGAAGATGGCCTCCCGGGGGCCCGCGTAGCGCATGGCCGCGGGGAAGACCGCGAGCAGCGTGCGATCCCCGGGGTAGTACTTCTCCAGCAGCACCTCGTAGCACCGCATCCGGACGTCCGCGGCGATGTCGTCGCCCTTGGTCTCCCCGACGAGCGGGTGCAGGAGCAGCCCGTCCACCATCTCCAGCGCGCACTTCTGGATGTACTCGTGGGCCCGGTGGACCGGGTTGCGGGTCTGGAAGGCGACGACGCGCTCCCAGCCCCGCTCCCGGAACAGGTCGCGGGTCTGGGTCGGGGTGAACCGGTACTCGCCGAACTCGGTGTGGATGTCCGGGGCCAGCACGAGCACCTCGCCCCCGAGGAGCACCTCGCCCTGCTTGAGCAGCGCCGCCACGCCCGGGTGCGCCGGGTCGGTCGTGCGGAAGACCAGGCGCGCCTCCCTCTCCCGGTCGTACTCGTACTTCTCCTCCAGGTGCAGGACCGCCACGGGCCGCCCCCGGAAGTGGAGCGCGAGGTCCTTCCCCTCCTTGAGCGCCGCCGCCTCCTCGCGCCGCGCGGAGAGCGTGATCGGGATGGAGAAGGGCGACCCGTCCGCGAGCCTCATGGTCTCGACCACCGCCTCGTAGTCCTTCCGCCCGAGGAAGCCGCGGAGCGGCGTGAAGCCCCCGTTCCCCAGCAGCTCCAGGTCGGACGCCGTCCGGTCGTCCACCTCGATGCGGGGGAGCCCCTCGGCGTGGGCGAGCAGGCCGGCCGCCCTCTCGGGCGAGGCGAGCCGCGGCTGGATGCCGGTCGGCGGCGAGGCGGCCATGGAAAGGGGATCCCTCCCGGGGACGGTCCGTGGGAAGCGACTTTCTACCCCGAACCGCGCGCCGGGCCAAATCGCCCCCGACGGGCGCGGGGTCCCGGGGACCCGGACCCCCGCCCGGCGTACAATGGAGGGGTGGACCGCTCCCGCTTCCCGACGCGCGTCGTCCGTCCCGGCGAACCCGCCGCTGCCGAAGTCCCGGTGCAGGGGACGGCGGGGGAGCGGATCGCCATGATGTGGCCCCTCACCCTCGACGCCTGGTCCTTCCTCGGAGGGCCCCCGCTTGAACCCCGACTTCCGCGACATGTTGTCCGCGTTGTCCGGGGAGGGCGCTGAGTACCTCCTCGTCGGCGCCTACGCGCTGGCCGCCCACGGCCTCCCCCGCGCCACGGGGGACATGGACCTCTGGGTCCGGCCGTCGCCGGAGAACGCCGCCCGCGTGCTGCGGGCCATCGACCGGTTCGGGGCTCCCCGGCAGGACCTGGAGCCGGCGGACCTCGAGCGCCCCGGGACGGTCTTCCAGATCGGCGTGATCCCGCGGCGGATCGACCTCATGACCTCCATCGACGGGATCGACTTCGCGGAGGCCTGGCCCCGCAGGATCGTCCACAACCTCTCCGGTCTCGCCGTCCCCGTCCTCGCGCGGGAGGACCTGATCCGCAACAAGAGGGCGGTGGGCCGCCCCCAGGACATCGCCGACGCCGCCCGTCTCGAAGGAGCCTAGCGGGATCCGGCGCTGCCGGCGACCGGGCGCTCAGGACCGGTACAGCCCCGGGTCCACCCGGGCCGCCATGGCGGCCTCGTCGAGGACGCCCCCGAGGAAGCGGTTGACGGACGCGATCACGGGCCCCGGGTCGCGGAGCAGCGCGTTGTAGTCCGCGGCGAGGAAGGAGAAGGCGGGCTCGGCCGCCATCCAGGCCTCGAGGTCGGCCACCTGCTTCGCGTAGAGCGCCGCGGTGCGCTCGTCGGCCAGCTTCCCCCCCGGCTGGCCCCGGCGGGCGAGCATCTTCTTCTGGGACCGCAGGACCTCGCCGAGGTCCCGCTTCATGAGGACGACCCGGTAGGCGAGCCCCTCCCGCGGCAGGTCGCGGACATGGACGTGGACGACCTTGACCGCCTTGCCCACCGCGCCCGCGACCCATCCCGCGTCCTGCTTCAGCCGCTTGACGGCCTCGTACTCGTAGTAGCCCCCGGGGTTGTCCTCGTCCGGACGGCGCCGATCGTCCTTCATCGCCTCCATCCCGCCCGCCTCGAGCATGCTCATCATGAGCGAGGTCCCCGAGCGCGGGACGCCGCTCACCACGGTGACGAAGGGGGGGGCGACGCGGGCCACTAGATGTACCCCAGCCCCTCGAGGGTCTTGCGGAGCTCCTCCTCGTCGGCGGCATCGAAGGAGCCGGCCGATGGGTCGCCTGCGCCTTCCCGGGCCGTCGCGGCGGAGGTTCGGATCGGATTCTGCGCCTTGGCCTCTTCCGTGAAGGCGTCGACCAGCACCCTCCCGTCCAGCCCCCCCGGGACCTCCAGCCCCATCCCCCACAGCACCGTGGGCATGATGTCCGCGATCCGCGCCCCCCTCAGCGGCGCGCCCTTCTCGACCCCCGGCCCGCGGAGCACGAGGATCCCCGTGTCTGAGTGGGCCCCGGAATCGTGCTCGCTCCGGCGGAGCAGGCGCCCCTCGTCGAGGTTCTTCCCGCAGACCACGCGGAAACCGTCGGAGCGCGTCACGACGTCCGGGGCCCACTCGAGGCGCGGCCCGCGGTAGGCCTCCTCGCGCCGCCCCACCCAGTCGAAGAGCGGCCCGTCGGTCCCCGGGAACCGGAACTCCCGGAGCCCCGCGATGATCTCGTCCCGGAGCCTCTCGTACTCCGGCCCCGGCTCCACCGTCCCCCCGGGGCCCCGGCCCCGGAGGTTCACCTTCACGCCGTTGGTCCAGGCGGAGTAGAGGTAGGCCCGGGTCCCCGCCGGGTCCACCTCGAGCCCCACCTCCTCGTCGCGCCGCCCGAAGAGCCGCGCGAGCAGCCCCTTGCGCGTCCGGGCGGGCTTCATGAAGACCTCGAGGCCCTTCTGGAGGTCCCTCTCCCCTTCGCCCGCGGGCTCCGCCGGCCCCTCGGGGCGCACCGCGAGCCAGCCGCGCTCCCGCAGCCACCGGTTCATGTAGAACTTCGTCCGCACCGAGTGGAAGCCGTGGTCGGAGAGGAGGACGACGAGCGCCTCCGGACCGACCTCCGCGAGCAGCTCCCCCACCGCGCGGTCCACCTTGCGGTAGTGGTCGCGGACGAAGGTCTCCCGCTCTCCCCAGAAGAGGTGCTTCGCGCGGTCGGTCGTCGTGAAGACCCCGACGAAGAGGTCCCAGGGGCCGCGACGGAGCAGCATCCGCATGAGGCCGAGGTTCTGGAAGGCGATGTCGTCGAGCTGGGCCTTGAGCGACTCCGGCTCCGCCTTCAGCTCCACGTCCAGGTCGCAGCGGTAGCCCGGGAGGCTCGAGCGGATCTCGTCCACGAGGGACGGCGGGTGCGCGAAGGGCTTCCCCTTCGGGGTCAGCATCCCCGTGACCAGCAGCCCCTCGAAGGGCCTCGGCGGCCAGGTGACGGGGACGTTCACGACGACCGACCGCCTCCCCGCCGCGGCCGCCGCCTCCCAGAGCGTCCGGCCGGCGACGAGGTCGGACCGGGCGAGCACCGGGCGACCGGTCCGCGGATCCTCCATGACGAAGTCGAAGAGCCCGTGGCCCCCGGGGTCGAGCCCCGTCATGAAGGTGGCCCAGGCGGGTCCCGAGAAGGGCGGCAGCGTGGAGGCGAGCGGCCCGCGCGCCCCCTCTTCCACGAGGCGGGCGATGTTCGGGAGGTCTCCCGCTCGGATCCAGGGGTCGAGGAACTCCCAGTCCGCGGCGTCGAGCCCGATGACGGCGACCTTCCGAGCGCTCAACGAGGCCCTCCGGGGAGGCGTCCGCGCCCGTGGTACCACGGAGCGACGATCCGCCATAGGTCGCCCGACCCGAAACGGCGGGGTGGACGCCTCCGTCCTCCTCCGAAGCGGGAGTCCGCCAATCCGGGTCGGGTACCTTATGCCGGATGGCCGACGCCGTCCGCGTGAGCGCCGTGACCCCCGCCTGGAACCGGGCGCGGTACCTGCCGGAGTGCCTCGAGTCCGTGCTCGCCCAGGACCTCCCCGGGGTCGAGCACTGCATCGTGGACGACGGCTCCACCGACGACACCCCTGCGGTGCTGGAGCGCTACGCCGCCCGCCACCCGGACCGCGTCCGCTGGAGGCGGCAGGCGAACGCGGGCCAGAGTGCGGCCTGGAACGCCTGCCTCGCCATGGCCCGGGGGGAGTTCGTGGCCTTCCTCGACTCCGACGACGCGTGGCTTCCGGGGAAGCTCCGCCGGCAGGTCCCCCTCCTCGACGCCGACCCCCGGGCCGGGCTCCTCTACTCCGCCGTGGAGTACATGGACGTCGAGGGGAATCCCAGCCCGGTGCGGCAGTCCCGCCGGGGGACGCCGAGCGGGTGGATCCTCCCCCACCTCCTCGGCCACAACGTGATGAACACGGGCTCCGTCGTCGTCCGCGCGTCCCTGCTCCGGGCCGCCGGCCCCTTCGACGCCCGCTACGTGTCCGTGAACGACTGGGACATGTGGCTCCGGGTCTGCCTCGACACGCGGGTGATCTACGACCCGACCCCCTCCTGCCGGATGCGGCGCCACGCCGGGCAGATCATCGCCGACAGGGCGAAGATGGACGCCTCCTGGGTGCGCCTGCTGGAGGACAACCTCCTCCGGCTCCGCGGGCGGGCCCCGGAGCACCTGCCCCGGGCCCGCCGCGCGCTGGCCCGCCACTACCTCCGCCGCATCAGGCGCGCCCTCCGCGAGGGGAGGGGGGACGACGCGCGGACGGAGGCCGCCCGGGCCGTGGAGCTGGACCCCACGGTCCGCCCCTCGCTCGTGGTGCTGCGCCTCCAGGCGGGGTTCCGCCGGGCGCTGCGCGGGGGGCGGGCGTGATCGGGGAGGCGGTGATCCTGCTGGGGGCGCCCCGGTCGGGGACCACGGTGCTCTTCGACACGCTCGGGCGCTCCTCGCACCTCTGGTCGCTGGGGCAGGAGAGCCACGAGGTTCTGGAGGGGCCCTTCCACCCCTCGCTCCGGGGATGGGACTCGAACGCGCTCGCGGCGGAGGATCTGGATCCGGCGACGGCGGAGGCCCTGCGGACGCAGTTCGTCCTGCGGGCCCAGCCGGGGACCGTGTGGCGGCGGAGGGGCGAGCGACGCGCGGCGGGCGCAGGCTCCTCCTCCGCGGAGCGCCTCGGCTACTTCGGGGAGCGGGTCGGGGCGGCGCTGCGGCGCCGGGCGGGGCGGATCCGGCTCCTGGAGAAGACGCCGAAGAACTGCCTGCGGATCCCGTTCCTGCGGGCGCTCTTCCCCCGGGCGCGGTTCGTGTTCCTGCGGCGCGACGGCCGCCCCACGGTCTCCTCGCTCATGGACGGCTGGCGGGCCGGGGGGGAGTACGGGACCTACGACCCGCCCGAGCCCCTCTCCATCGCGGGGTACGGGGGGAGGCGCTGGTGCTTCGTCCTCCAGCCCGGGTGGCGCGACCTCGTCCGGGCGCCGCTCGAGGAGGTCTGCGCGGCGCAGTGGTCCTCCTGCGCCTCTGCCGTCCTCCGCCATCTCCCCCCGCTCCGGAGCGCCGGGGTCCTGCACGAGTGCACCTATGAAGATCTCGTTCGCGATCCCCGGGGGACGCTGGAGGCCATCCTGCGGTTCCTCGGGATCCCCTGGGAAGACGACCTCCTCCCCGGGGGCACCCTCCCCGTGGTGAACGCCGTGACCCCTCCCGACCCGGAGAAGTGGCGGCGGCGGAACGGGGAGGCCGTCGAGAGGATCCTCCCCCGGATCGCGGAGGTGCAGACAGCGCTGGGGTACCCGGCCTGAGCCTGCGCCTCTCCCTTCCGGACCGCCCCCTTTCCTCTCCCGTCCCGCGGCGCACTTCGCGGACACTCGGGCAGGGCCCAGAACGGAGGCAGACGCCGAATGCTTCTGACCGACCAGTTTGCCTTCATCCACCAGCCGAAGACCGGCGGGACCTTCGTGACCGAGATGCTGGAGCGGATCCTCGCGAAGCGGACGTCCGCCCGCGGAGGCCCGGCCCTCGTGAACACCGAGAAGCACGGGACCTGCGACGACATCCCGGAGTCCCACCGGGGGCTCCCCATCCTCAGCGTCTTCCGCAGCCCCTGGTCGCGCTACGTCTCCCAGTACCACTTCTCCTGGTGGAAGGACAAGGTGCCGCCCCGCATCGACCTCGCGGCGGTGAAGCGCGACTTCCCGGAGTTCCCCGAGGTCACCTTCCCCGAGTACGTCGCCATGGTGAACCGCCACTTCGTGCCGCAGGGCGAGGCCGCGGCGAGGACCTCGGAGCCGCTAGGGTTCAACTCCCACCAGTTCGTGCGATTCTACTTCCGCGGGGCCGAAGCCGCCTGGCGCCGCCTCGACGACGCCGCGCTCCGGGAGGGGACCTTCCGCAGGGACATGCACGCGGTGCGGTTCCTCCGCCAGGACCACCTCAACGAGGACCTCCACGCCGCGCTCGCGGACCTGGGGTTCGACCCGGGGGAGATCGCCTTCATCCCGAAGCAGGGCAAGGTCCTCCCCCACGCCCCGCGCCAAGCCAAGCGCCCCGATCGCCCCTGGTGGGAGATGTGGCCCGTGGACCTCGCCGCCGACGTCCGGAAGAGGGAGCGCCTGATCTGGGCCATCTTCCCCGAGGCCGAGGGGGAGCTGGACCGGGCGCGGGCCCGGGGGACGTAGCCGCTTGGCCGGCCCGGTCCGCGTGAGCGCCGTCGTCCCCGCCTACAACCGGGCGGCCACGCTCCCCGAGGCCCTCGACTCGGCGCTCGCGCAGGAGGGCGTCCCCTTCGAGGTCGTGGTCGTGGACGACGGATCCACCGACGCGACGCCGGAGGTCCTCGCCCGCTACGGTGACCGGATCCGCGTCCACCGGCAGGCGAACGCCGGCCAGAGCGCCGCTGTCAACCGGGGCGTGGAGATGGCCCGCGGGGACCTCGTGGCGCTGCTCGACTCCGACGACGCCTGGCTCCCCGGGAAGCTCGCCCGGCAGGTCCCCATGCTGGACTCCGACGCCTCGGCGGGGATGCTCTACGCCGCGGTGGATTTCATGGACGCCGAGGGGAGGGCGGTCCCCGACCCCCGGCCGCCGCGGAAGACCCCGTCGGGCGGGATCCTCGGAGCCCTGCTCGAGGGGAACTTCATCCGTACGCCCACGGTGCTGCTGCGCCGCGCGCTCTTCCTCGAGGCCGGGGGCTACGACCCGGATCTCCGGTGCGTGAACGACTGGGACCTGTGGCTGCGGATCGCGACCTTCCACCGGGTGCTGCGCGACCCCGTCCCCTCGGCCCGCTACCGCCTCCACGGGGACCAGGCGGTGCGCCTGCGGCGGAGGCTCGCCGAGGAGCGCGTGGCGGTGCTGGAGCGCCACCTGCCCCGCCTGGAGCACGAGGGCGCCCCCCACGCGGCGAAGGCCCGGCGGTGCCTCGCGGTGCGGTGCCTCAAGCTCGCCCGGCTCGACCTCCGGGAGGATCGCCGCGGGGAGGCGGACCGGCTCATCGAGAGGGCGGTCGCGCTTGTCCCGCGGCTTCGCCTCTCGGCCTGGAGGATCCGAATCGCCGAGCGCCTGCGGCGGAAGCGGTAGGGAGGGTCCGGGGCCCCCCGCGGGGCAGCATCGGTTCCAGCGGACACCCCTCGCACCGCGGCCGCGGGCGGCAGCGCTCCTTCCCGGCCACGACGATCTCGGCGTGGAAATGGTTCCAGAGCGCCGGGTCCCGGGGGAGGGACGCCTCGAAGAGCGCCCGCAGGGCGTCGTAGTCCGCCCGGGGGTCGGCCCAGCCGTGGCGGCCGAGGATCCGCCGCGTGTAGGCGTCCACGACGAAGACCGGGTGGCCCCCCGCGTACAGGAGGATGCTGTCCGCGGTCTCCCTTCCCACGCCGTGGACCCGCAGCAGGTCCCCGCGGAGGGATGCGGGGTCGCCCCGCAGCGCCGCGACGGGATCGCCGCCTCCGCGATCCACGATCCACTGCAGGAGCGCCCGGAGGCGCTTCGCCTTGATCCGAAAGTACCCCGAAGGCCGGATCAACCGTTCGAGGCGAGGCGCAGGAAGGGCCAGCATGGCGCGGGCGTCGCCGAGGACCCCGGCGGCGCGGAGGTTGCCCAGCGCGCGCACCACCCCGGCCCAGGAGGTGTTCTGCGTGAGGACCGCGCCGACGCAGACCTCGAGCGGGGTCTCCGCCGGCCACCAGCCGAGCGGCCCGTACCGCCGCCGCAGCCGCCGGTGGGCCTCCCGCAGGAGGCTAGCGGTACTCCGACTCCTTCGACGGTCCGTAGTCACGGAACTGGGACTCGATGAGGAAGGCCAGCCGCTCCGCGTCCTCCTCGTCGGGCGCGTCCTGGCGCCAGTCGGCCGACGCCGGGTCCAGCGGGCTGTCGAGGTCCACGTTGCGCTGGAGGGCGGTGCACACCCGGACCTTCCAGGCGTCCTTCGCGTCCTTGATCTCCCGGAACTCCACGAAGCGCCGGCGTCGCTTCCCCTCGCTCTGGGCGGTGGCGAGGTCGTTCTTCCAGGTGGTGACGACCCGCCGCCGCGTGAAGGACGTGGCGTCGTCGTCGATGCGGAACCCGTTCTTCGCCGCCTGGATCTTCGCCGTCTCCCAGAGCAGCTCGAGGTCGTGGCAGAGGAAGATCTCGCTCTCCAGCCAGGACTCGGGCTCGGGCATGTCCTTTCCGGAGGAGGTGTAGTCCCCGGGGACCCAGGCGCAGCCCGCCCCGGTCGCGGCGAGGAGGAGGAGGGCGGGCAGGAGGAGTCGCGCGGGGATCACGGGGGCCATCCTCGCGGGGTGCGGGAAGGCCGGGAAGGGAATTACCGCGCCCTCGGGTCGAGCGCGTCGCGGAGCCCGTCGCCCAGCAGGTTGAAGGCCAGCACCGCGGCGGAGATGCACAGCCCGGGCGCGATCACGACCCGGGGGGCGAGCGAGAAGAGGTTCTGGGAGTCGGCGAGCATCTTCCCCCATTCGGGCGTCCCCGGCTCCGGGCCCAGCCCGAGGAAGGAGAGGGCGGCGGCCTCGAGGATGGCGACCCCGTAGTCGAGGGTGGCCAGCACGAGCAGCGGCGCGAGGCAGTTGGGCAGCACGGTGCCCGCGAGGATCCGCAGGGGCCGGGCGCCCAGCGCCCGGCTCGCGGTGACGTAGTCCTCGGCCTTCACCTGGAGGACCGAGGCCCGGACCTGGCGGGCGTAGCCCGGGATGGTGACCAACCCGACCGCGATCATGAGGTTCGTGAGGGACGCCCCGAGGGCGGCCACGATGGCGATGGCCAGCACGATGGACGGGAACGCCAGCATCACGTCGGTGAGGCGCATGAGGATCGTGTCCGCCCAGCCCCCCGCGTAGCCGGCGATCGACCCCAGCGGGACCCCTACCGCCACCGCGATCCCCACCGAGACCGCGCCGACGAGCAGGGAGATCCGCGCCCCGTGGAGGAGGCGCGCGAGGAGGTCCTGCCCGAGGTCGTCCGTCCCGAGCCAGTGGTCGGAGGACGGGCCCTCCAGCACGCGTTCGAGGTCCACCGTCCGCGGCCCGTGAGGGGTCAGGGCGTCCGCCCCGATCGCGAGCAGGGCGAGGACGAGGAGCAGGGCCGCCCCCGCCACCGCCCCGCGGTTGCGGAGCAGCGCCCGCAGGCGCCGGTCCCGGCCGAGGGCGGCGGCTCCCTCCCTCACCGCCCCTCCTCGTAGCCCTCGCGGATCCTCGGGTCGAGGAACCCGTAGAGGACGTCCACCACGAGGTTCACGCAGACGAAGGTCGTGGCCATGAGGAGAAGCGCGCCCTGCACGGCGTGGAAGTCCCGGCGGAGGACGGAGTCCACGGTGTACTTCCCCAGGCCGGGCCATCCGAAGACCGTCTCCGTCAGCACCGCGCCGCCCAGCAGGAGGCCGAAGTGGATCCCGACGACGGTCACGATGGGCACGAGCGAGTTGCGCAGCGCGTGGCGGATCACCACGGCCCGCTCCGTGAGCCCCTTCGCTCGCGCGGTCCGGACGAAGTCCTTCCCGAGGGTCTCGATGAGGCTCGAGCGGGTCATCCGCGTCACGATGGCGGCGGGCACCGTGGCGAGCACGCAGGCGGGGAGGACGAGGTGCCCCACGGCGTCGGAGAAGGCGTCGAGGTCGCCGCGCAGGAGCGCGTCCAGCGTGTAGATCCCGGTCAACGGGCGGAACTCGGTCCCCGCCGAGAGCCGGCTCCCGACCGGGAACCATCCCGCGCCCTCCCCCAGCCCCTTCATGGCCAGCAGGGCGAGCCAGAACAGGGGGACCGAGACGCCGATCAGCGCCACCACCATGGAGGCCGCGTCGGCGGGGCCGTTACGGCGGACCGCGGCCACGGTCCCGAGCGCCACGCCGCAGGCGACCGCGAGGGTCATCGCCAGCAGGGTCAGCTCCACGGTCGCGGGGAAGGAGTCGGCGAGGTCCCGCGCCACCGGCCGGTCGGTCCGGTAGGACCAGCCGAGGTCCCCCCGGACGGTGTCGGCCAGGAAGGACGCGTACTGGACCGGGAGCGAGCGGTCGAGGCCCTCCTGGCGGCGGAACTTCTCGATCTCCTCGGGAGGGGCCTTGTCGCCCTTGATGGCCACGGCCGGATCCCCCGAGAGCCGCACGAGGAGGAACACGGCCGTCGCGACGCCGAGCCAGACCGGGACGAAGAACAGGACGCGGCGGAGGACGTACCGGAACACTACTCGGTCGCCACCGGCCGCACGGGGTGCAGGAACAGATCCCCCGTGGGCTGGACCGTGAACCCCTCGAAGCCCCTCGTGGAGAGGACGAACTGCTCGGCGTGGGCGATGGGGACGAGCGGCACCTCCTCGCGGACGAGGGCGAGCGCCTCCCGGTAGATGGCGGCCCTCCGCCCGGCGTCCACCTCGCGCTCTCCGCGCCGCAGGAGGTCCTGCATCCGGGGGTCCACCCAGAAGGAGACCCCGAGCGCACCCGGCCCGGGCTGCGCGCACTCCGCGGAGAAGAAGGTCGTGAGGAAGTTGTCCGGGTCCCCGTTGTCCGTGGTCCAGCCGAGCATGCACATCGGGTGCTTCGCGTTCTGCACGGCGTCGAGGTAGGCCGCCCACTCGCCCACGGGGTTGATGGTGGCCCGGATCCCCACGGCCTCCAGGTCCGACTTCAGGACCTGCGCGATCTTCTGGGGCTGGGGGTAGTAGGGGCGCGGGTTGGGCATCGCGTAGAGCTCGGTGTCGAACCCGTCGGGGAACCCCGCCTCCGCGAGCAGGGCCTTCGCCCTCGCGCGGTCGGGCGCCGGGACCTTGACGGAGTCGTCGTACCCCAGGATGCCCGGGGCCATGGGGTGGACCGCGGGCTTCCCGGCGCCGAAGTACAGGGCCTCCACGAGCTTCTTCCGGTCGACGGCCAGCGCGACGGCCCGCCGCACCCGGGCGTCGTCGAAGGGCTTCCGGAGCGTGTTGAGGGCGAGGTAGCCGACGTTCAGGCCCGGGGCGGACCAGAGGCGCACCTTCGGGTCCTTCCGGCAGGCCTCCAGGTCCTCGAAGTTGGGCGAGTCCATCCAGTTGCAGGACCCCGCACGGAACGCCGAGAGACGCGCGTTGTTGTCGGGGATGGTCATGAAGACGACGCGGGCCAGGGCGGCCGGCCCCCGCCAGTACTCCTCGTTGCGCACCAGCGTGATCTTCTTCTCGCCCGGGTTCCACTCCTGGAACCGGAAGGCCCCCGTTCCCACCGGGTTCTTGCCGAAGGCCTTGCCGCCCCCCGCCTTGACCGCAGCCGGGGAGACGATCCCGGCTGCGAACATGCAGAGGTTCGGGAGGAACGGCGCGTAGGTGTGCTTCAGGGTGAAGACGACCGTGGCGGCGTCCTTCGCCTCGACGGACGCGATGGGCCCCCGGTAGTAGGGCCCGTAGGGCACGTCGGGCGGGAGCGACGGGCCCGCCTCGTCGAGGAAGCGGCGGAAGGTGAAGACCACGGCGTCCGCGTCGAAGGGCGTGCCGTCGTGGAACCCCACCCCTTTCCGGAGGTGGAAGGTCCACAGGAGGCCGTCGGGGCGCATCTCCCAGCGCTCCGCCAGGGCAGGAAGGATCTCGAGCGACCCCGGGGCGAAGGCGACCAGCGTGTCGAAGATGTTCTCGATCACCTTGGCCGACTCGCCGTCGTCCACGGCCTGCGGATCGAGCGACTTGGAATCCGCGCCGCGGGCGTAGATGGCGGCGGCGGGCGGAAGCGCCCGCTGGCAGCCGCCCAGCGGGAGGACGAGGGCAAGGGCCAGCGCGGCGGCGGTCGTCGTCCTCACGTGGATCACCTCCCTCTCCTGCGGCCCCGCAGGTCCTTCTCGGGGCTGCGCGCCCGGAAGGTGAGGCGGATGGGCACCTCGCCGAAGGGGAATTCGGCCCGGATGCGGTTCTCCAGGAACCGCCGGTAGGTCGCGGGGAACAGGCGAGGCTCGTTCACGAAGACCACGAAGGAGGGCGGCCCGGTGCCCACCTGCGTCGCGTAGAACACCTTGGGGACGCGCGTCCGCTGGACCTTCGGGGAGCGCTCCTCGAGCGCGCGGCGGAAGAGCCGGTTCACCGCCGCCGTCTCGACGCGGGTCCCCGCCTGCCCCACGAGGTCCACGGCCAGGTCCACGGTCTCCCAGAGGTTCGTGCCCTCCTTCGCCGAGGTGAAGGAGATGGGGGCGAAGCGCAGCCCGGGCAGCTCGTGCCGGATGTACTCGCCGAACGTCTCCGCGTCGGCCCGGGAGAGGTCCCACTTGTTCCCGACGACGACCACGGGGCGGCGCGCCTCGGCGACGATGGCGGCGACCTTCTTGTCCGCCTGGGAGACCTTCTCGGCGATGTCCAGCAGCAGCAGCGCCCCCTGGCAGCGCTCCACCGCCTCGACGGTGCGGACCTGGGCGTAGAACTCCACGGCGTGGTCCACGCGCGCCTTCTTGATCACGCCGGCGGTGTCGATGAAGGTGTAGTCGCGGCCCTTCCTCCGGATGCGCACGTCCACGGCGTCGCGCGTGGTGCCCGGCAGGTCCGAGGTGATGACCCGGGCGGCCCCCGCCAGCGCGTTGAGGAAGGTGGACTTCCCGGCGTTCCGCCGTCCGACGATGGCGATGCGGATACCCTCGTCGCCGCGTTCCGCGTCTCCCGGCGGGAGGAGCGCGAAGGCGCGGTCGCGGACCTCCGTGGCGTTGATACGGTGGAGCGCCGAGAACGGCACCGGCTCCCCGAGGCCCAGCGCGTGGAACTCGGCCGCGTCCTGCTCGAGGCCCCTCGTGTCGGCCTTGTTGGCCGCGAGGATCACGGGCCTCCCCAGGCGCCGGAGGCGATCCGCCACCCTCCGGTCGAGCGGGCGGATCCCCTCCCGCGCGTCCACCACGAAGACGACGACCGTCGCCTCCTCCATGGCCACGTCCACCTGGGCGTTGATGTGGTCCTCGAGCCGGCTCTCGTCCACGAGCCCGATCCCGCCCGTGTCCACGAGTTCGACGGCCCTCCCCCCGTGCCGGAGAATGGCGGCCACCCGGTCCCGGGTCGTGCCCGCCGTGGGGTCCACGATGGAGACGCGGCGGCCGAGCAGCGTGTTGAAGAGCGTGGACTTGCCCACGTTGGGGCGGCCCACGATGGCGATGAGGGGGAGAGGCATGGCGGAGAGGATACTCGCCCCCCGCGGGGACGGCTACGACCGGTAGACCGCCATCACCTCGGCCAGGAGCCTCACCGCCTCGGCGCGCGGGCGCTGGAAGGAGTTGCGGCCCATGATGGAGCCGAAGCCGCCCCCGGCGTGGATCTGGCGGACCTCGTCGAGGATCTCCTTCTGCGTCCTTGACTCTCCGCCGCTGAAGATGACGATCCTCCGTCCGCAGAATGTGCTCTGGACTATGTGCCGCACCCGGTCCGCCAGCGTGTCCATCTTCACGGGGTGCTGCTCGTATGCCTTCCTCGCGTCGTCCTTGCCCAGGAGCGCCTTCGGGGGCTTCACCTTGACGACGTGGGCGCCGAGCTCCGCGGCGACGTGGGCCCCGTAGGCGACGACGTCGAGCGCGGTCTCGGCGTCCTTGGCGAGCCCCGAGCCCCGCGGGTAGGACCAGATGACGGTAGGGAGCCCGAGCGAGCGGGCCTCGGCGACGAGCTCCCGCGCCTCCCCGTACTGCTCGTTCCGGTGGCTGGAGCCCGGGTAGATGGTGAACCCGACCGCGGAGCAGCCCAGGCGCACCGCGTCCCGCGCCCCGGCCGTCACCGCGGGCCAGGGATCCGTCGGGCCCCCGAGGGTGTCCGAGGAGTTGCACTTGAGGATGAGCGGGATCTCCCCCGCGTGGACCCCGGCCCCCGCCTCGAGGAAGCCCGGCGGCGCCGCGTAGGCGCTGCACCCGGCCTCGATGGCGAGCCCGAAGTGGTAGAGCGGGTCGAAGGCGTCGGGGTTGGGGAGGAACGACCGGTGCGGCCCGTGCTCGAAGCCCTGGTCCACGGGGAGGATGACGAGCCTCCCGGTCCCGCCGAGGGTGCCCTGGTTCAGCAGCCGCGCGAGGTTCGCGAGCACCCCGGGGCTCTCCCCGGCGTACCAGGAAAGGATCGTGCGGACGCGGTCGCTGTGGGCCATGGGCTTCCTCCCTCCGGGAGAGCCGCATGGTACGGGAGGGTCCCGGGGCGTGCGAGAACCTGATGACCCCCGGGGGGGCGGCGCTACGCTTCCGCCATGGACGGCCCCCGCCCGACGCTCACGCACCACATCCTCCGCCACCAGCACCTCCACCCGGGCGCCCGGGGGGAGTTCTCCGCCCTGCTCGTGCAGATCGCGTCGGCCTGCAAGGTCATCGGCGGCGAGTGCCGCCGGGCCGGGCTCGGTTCCCAGGCCGGGAGCGAGGGGGTCCTGGGCCACCACGGGGACGAGGTGAAGCGGCTGGACAGGTTCGCCAACGACGCCCTGGCCCGCGCCTTCGACCACACGGGGCTCGCGGCCGCCATCGTCTCCGAGGAGATGGAGGAGCCCTACCTCCCCGCGGGGAAGGAGTCGGCAGGGGCGCGGTACGTCGTCTCCTTCGACCCCATCGACGGCTCGAGCAACATCGAGGTGGACGTCACCGTGGGGACCATCTTCAGCATCCAGGGGAGGGCCGACCCCTCGCGGCCGCCGCGGATGGAGGACCTCCTGCGCCCCGGGACGGACCTCCTGGCCGCGGGCTACGTCCTCTACGGCCCCGCGACGGCCCTCGTGCTCGCCACCGCCAACGGCGTGGACGCCTTCACCCAGGACCCGCTCTCCGGGGACTTCCTGCTGACGGGCTCCGGACTCCGGATGCCTCCCCGGGGGTCCACCTACAGCGTGAACGAGGCCAACTTCCGGAAGTGGGGCTCCCCGGCCCAGCGCCTGGTCACCTCGCTCCGCGGCGGCGGCTTCGGGGAGATGAAGACGGCGCGCTACGTCGGATCGCTCGTCGCGGACTTCCACCGGACGCTGCTCAAGGGCGGGCTCTTCTGCTACCCCGGAGAGGCGAAGAAGCCCGAGGGGAAGATCCGGCTTCTCTACGAGGCCGCCCCGCTCGCCTGGGTCGCCGAGAAGGCGGGCGGCGCCGCCAGCACCGGGAAGGGCCGCGTCCTCGAGGTCGCCCCGCGGGAGGTCCACGAGCGGACGCCGCTGTTCGTCGGGAGCGTGAAGGACGTGGCGGAGGCGGAGGGGATCCTGGCGGGGTGACGCCCGCCTACTCCTCCTCGCCGGAGCGCTCCGGGGCCGGGACCGCGAACTCCTCCCGGAGCCACCTGCCGAGGTCCAGCAGCCGGCAGCGATCGGAGCAGAAGGGAGCATGCGCCGTTCCGGGAGGGACGCCCCTGCGGCAGGTCGGGCACCGGGCGACCGGGATCTCTCCCGCCACCATCAGTCCCTCTTCCCGGTTCTCTTCCTCGCGGCGTCGGGCTTCCTCCCGGACCTCGGTTCGGACTTCGACTCGGGCTTCGGTTCGGACTTCGACCCGGGCATCGGCTCGGACTTCGACTCGGGCTTCCCGTCCGCCTTCTCTCCCGCCTTCTCCCCCGCCTTCGCCTTCGCGTCGGCGTCCCTCTCCTTGCCGCCCGTCTTCTTCCGGTAGTCGGTCTCGTAGAACCCGGATCCCTTGAAGATGATCCCGGCGCCGGTGCCGAAGAGGCGCCGGAGGCGCCGCTTCTTGCAGGCCGGGCACTTCCGCAGCAGCCTGCTGGACATGGACTGGAACTCCTCGAAGGCGTGCTCGCATGCGTCGCAGACGTACTCGTAGGTCGGCATGGCCCTACCCTCCCGCCGGGGGGGGCGCCGGAGCCGCCGCCACCTTGACCTGGGCGGGCCGCAGCACCCGCCCCGCCCGCTTCCAGCCGTGGGAGAGGACCTGGAGGACCGTGAGCGGCGGGTGGTCCGCGGTCGGCTCCTGGAGGACCGCCTGGTGCTGGGCGGGATCGAAGGGGCCGCCCACGGCCTCGATGCGGGCCACCCCCGCCTCGGCGAGGCGGCGCTCCAGCTCCCGGAAGGCCAGATTCACGCCGTCCAGCAGCGAGGCGAAGTCCTTCGCCTTCTCCGCCGCTTCCACGGCGCGGGTGAAGGAGTCGAGCGTGTCGAGCACGGGGGCGAGCGCCCGGTCGGCCTCGTCCTCGGCGGCCCGGCGGCGCTCGGCCCCCTCGCGCCGGCGGAAGTTGTCGAGGTCGGCCTGCGCCCGCAGGAGCCGGGCCTGGAAGTCGTCCCGCTCCGCCGCCTTCGCGAAGACGGCGCGGATCTCCTCCGGCCCGAGCAGCGCCACCCCGGGGTCCACGCCCGTCGCCTCGGGGGAGATCCTGCCGTCCTCCGCCGGCGACGGGACCGCCTCCTGGTTCCTCTCCTTCTTCTGCTTCGCCGCCATGACGCTAGTCCCCGTTGAACAGGTCCCTCAGCTTGTCGAGGAAGGTCTTCCGCGCCTCCCCCGGGTGCTCCTCCTGCAGGGCCTCGAGCTCCCGGAGGAGCTCGACCTCCCGCTTCGTCGGCTTCCGCGGCACCTCCACCACCACGCGCACCAGCTGGTCCCCGCGGCCGCCGCGGCCCCGGGGGTCGGGGATGCCGAGCCCCCGCATGCGGAGCACCTGCCCGCCCTGCGTCCCGCGGGGGACCTGGAGCGCGCTCTTCCCGTGGAGGGTCGGCACCTCCACCTCGCCGCCCAGCGCCGCGCGGGCGTAGGAGACCGGCACCTCACAGAGGATGTCGGCCCCGTCCCTCTCGAACATCGGGTGGGGCCGGACGCGCACCTCGACGTAGAGGTCCCCCGCCGGCCCCCCCTCCTCCCCCGCCTCGCCCTCCCCGGACACCCGCAGCCGCGTCCCGTCCTCGAGCCCCGCGGGGATCCGGATCGTGATCTCGTGCTCGCCCTGGACCCGCCCCTCCCCCCGGCAGGTCCCGCAGGGATCCCGGACGACCGTCCCCCGGCCCCGGCACCGCGGGCAGGTGGTCCGCAGCGCGAAGAACCCCGCCGCCCGCTGGACCGCGCCCGACCCCCCGCAGGTGGGGCAGACCGAGGGGGCGGTCCCCGCCTTCGCCCCGGACCCCCGGCAGGATCCGCAGCGGTCCCGGCGGCGGATCCGCAGGGTGCGCTCCAGGCCCCGGGCCATCTCCTCGAAGGAGACCTCCACCGCGGCCACGAGATGGGCGCCCCGCTGGGCCCGGAACCCTCCCCCCCCGCCGCCGAGGAAGTCCTCGAAGATCCCGCCGCCGCCCCCGCTGAAGAAGGAGGCGAAGAGGTCCTCGGGGGAGACGAAGCCCTCGGCCCCCTGCGGCCCCCCGGAGGGCCCCTGCCGGACGCCCGCGTGGCCGTAGCGGTCGTAGGCCTGGCGCTTCTCCGTGTCGCTCAGGACCTGGTAGGCCTCGGCGACCTCCTTGAAGCGGTCCGCGGCCTCGGGCTTCCCCGGGTTGCGGTCGGGGTGCCACTGGAGCGCGGCCTTGCGGTAGGCCTTCTTGACCGCCTCCGCGTCCGCCTCCCGGGGGATCCCGAGGACCTCGTAGAAGTCGCGTGGCATACCGTACGGCTACAACGTCGCCCCCGCCACCGCCTTCGAGCGGTCCTTGTCCTTGAGCTCGGTGACCATGACGGAGGTGGTGAGCAGGAGCCCGGCGATGGAGGCCGCGTTCTGCAGCGCGGTGCGGGTGACCTTGGCCGGGTCCACGATGCCCGCCTTCCAGAGGTCCACGAACTCCCCCGAGACCGCGTCGAAGCCGACGGGATCCTCCTTCTCGAGGATCTCCTCCACGACGACGCCCCCGTCGCGGCCGGTGTTCTCGGCGATGTGGTAGGCCGGGGCCCGGAGCCCGTCCCGGATGACCTTCCCCCCGAGCTTCTCGTCGCCCCGGAGGTCGCCGATCAGCGCGGTGAGCCCCGCCGCCGCGCGGAGCAGCGTCGTGCCGCCGCCCGGGACGATCCCCTCCTCGACGGCGGCCCGGGTCGCGTGGAGCGCGTCCTCGACCCGCGCCTTCTTCTCCTTGCTCTCGGACTCGGTGGCCGCGCCGACCTTGACGACCGCGACCCCGCCCGCCAGCCGCGCCAGCCGCTCCTGGAGCTTCTCCTTGTCGTAGTCGCTCGTGGCCTTCTCGATCTGGGCGCGGACCTGCTCGATGCGCTCCTGGATGGCCTTCTTCGTCCCGCCCCCCTCCACGACCGTGGTCTCGTCCTTGTCCACCGTGACCTTCTTGGCGGTGCCGAGGTCCCCCAGCGCCACCGACTCGAGCTTCTCGCCCAGGTCCTCGCTGAAGAACTTCCCGCCCGTGACGACCGCGAGGTCGCCGAGCATGGCCTGGCGCCGGTCGCCGAAACCCGGGGCCTTCACGGCCACGACCTTCAGCACGCCGCGCAGGCGGTTGACGACGAGCGCGGCCAGCGCCTCCCCGTCCACGTCCTCCGCCACGAGCAGCAGGGGCTTCCCCGCCCGGGCGACCTGCTCCAGCAGCGGCAGGAGCTCGCGCAGGGTGGAGATCTTCTTCTCGTGGACGAAGACGAGCGCGTCCTCCAGCTCGCAGGCCAGCGTCTCGGGGTTGGTGATGAAGTACGGGGAGATGTATCCCTTGTCGAACTGCATCCCCTCGACCACCTCCAGGGTGGTCTCGATCCCCTTGGCCTCCTCGACCGTGATGACGCCGTCCTTGCCGACCTTCTCGATGGCGTCGGCCAGCAGCTCGCCGATGGCGCGGTCCTGGTTGGCGGAGATGGTGCCCACCTGGACGATCTGCTCGCGGCCCTTGACGGGCCTCGAGACCGCCTTGATGCGCTCGACGACCCGGGCGACCGCCGCGTCCATGCCCCGCTTGACCGCCATGGGGTTGGCGCCGGCGACGACGGCCTTCAGCCCCTCGGAGAAGAACCGCTCCGCGAGGACCGTGGCGGTCGTCGTCCCGTCGCCCGCCGTGTCGGAGGTCTTCGTCGCGACCTCGTTCACGAGCTTCGCGCCCATGTTCTCGAAGGGGTCCGGGAGCTCGATCTCCTTGGCGACGGTCACGCCGTCGCGGGTGGAGAGGGGGGCCCCCCACTTCTTCTCGAGGAGGACGTTCTTCCCCGAGGGGCCGAGAGTCACCCGCACCGCCTCCGCGATCTTGCGGACGCCGGCGTGGACCTTCGACCAGCCGTCCGCGTCGAACATCATCTGCTTGGCCATGGTGTCGTCTCCCGTGGTTCCGTCCCGTCCGCCCCTAGCCCTCGACGATCCCCAGCAGGTCGGTCTCGTGGAGGATCTTGTACTCCTCGCCCTCGAGCTTGAAGTCGGAGCCCGAGTACTTGCCGTAGAGGACGACGTCGCCCTTCTTCACGGCGACCTCCGCCCTCTTGCCCGAGTCGAGCAGCTTCCCGGGGCCGACGGCCATGACGGTGCCCTTCTGGGGCTTCTCCTTGGCCGTGTCCGGCAGCACGATGCCCCCGGCGGTCTTCTCCTCGGCCTCGACCGGCCTCACGACGACCCTGTCGTCCAGCGGCTTCACCTTCAGCGCCATGGGCGTTCCTCCGTTGTTGTCCGCGCGTCCCGAGAGTCGATGCCCGATCCCGATTCCCGGCGGGGCAGGCCCCGCCGCAACAGGAGTACGGATTAGATGTCGGCTTCCATGTCGTCCATGGAGGACGGCCCCTCGGCGTCCCTCTGCTTCTTCTTGGGCTTCTCGGCGATGAGCGCGTCGGTCATGAGGAGCACGCCGGCGACCGAGGCCGCGTTCTGGAGCGCCACGCGGGTCACCTTGGTCGGGTCGATGATGCCGAACTCGAACATGTCCCCGAAGCGGTCCTCCTCGGCGTCCCAGCCGTAGGCGCCCTTGCCGTCGGCGACCTTCCGCACGACGACCGCGCCGTCCCGCCCGGCGTTCTCCGCGATGGCGGCCAGCGGCACCGCCGCCGCCCGCTCGACGATGGTGACGCCGAGCGCCGCGTCCCCCTCGAGGCGGAGCTTCTTCAGCGCGGGCCGCGCCCGCAGCAGCGCCACCCCGCCGCCCGGGAGGATCCCCTCCTCGACGGCGGCGCGCGTGGCGTGGAGCGCGTCCTCGACCCGGGCCTTGCGCTCCTTCAGCTCGGCCTCGGTGGCGGCGCCGACGCGGATCTCGGCCACCCCGCCTGCCAGCCGCGCCAACCGCTCCTGGAGCTTCTCGCGGTCGTAGTCGCTCGTCGTGTCCTCGATCTCGCGGCGGATCTGGGCGCAGCGGCCGGAGATGTCGGCCCGGTTGCCCTTGCCGCCCACGATGGTGGTGTTCTCGGAGTCCACGATGACCTTGGAGGCCTGCCCCAGGTCCTTGATCTCGACCTTCTCGAGGTCGATGCCGAGGTCCTTGAAGATGGCCTTCCCGCCGGCGAGCGCGGAGATGTCCTCCAGCATGGCCCGGCGGCGGTCCCCGTAGCCCGGGGCCTTCACCGCGCAGACCTTGAAGGTCCCGCGCAGGCGGTTCACCACGAGGGTGGCGAGGGCCTCGCCCTCGACGTCCTCCGCGATGAGGAGCAGCGGGCGCCCGGCCTTCATCACCTTCTCGAGCAGGGGGACGAGCTTCGCGACGCCTCCGAGCTTGTCCTCGTGGACGAGGATGAGGGGGTTCTCGAGCACCGCCTCCATCTTCTGCGCGTCCGTGACGAAGTGAGGGGAGAGGTAGCCGCGGTCGAACTGCATCCCCTCGACGACCTCGACCGTGGTCTCGAGGCCCTTCCCCTCCTCCACGGTCATGACGCCGTCCTTGCCCACCTTCTCCATGGCGTCGGCGACCATGCGGCCGACCTCCCGGTCCCCGTTGGCGGAGATGGTGGCGACCTGGGCGATCTCCTTGCGGCCGGTCCCGACGGCGCGGCTCTGGCGCTTGAGATCCTCGACGAGAGCCTCCACGGCGGCGTGGACACCGCGCTGGAGCTCCACCGGGTTGGCCCCGGCCACGATGTGGCGGAGGCCCTCGGTGAGGATGGCCTCCGCCAGCACGGTGGCGGTGGTGGTGCCGTCGCCCGCGACGTTGGAGGTCTTGGAGGCGACCTCGCGCACGAGCCGGGCGCCCATGTTCTCCAGCGGGTCGACCAGCTCGATCTCCTCGGCGACGGTGACGCCGTCCTTGGTGACCGTGGGGGCGCCCCAGCCCTTGTCCAGCAGCGCGTTGCGGCCCCGGGGGCCGAGCGTGGCCTTCACGGCCCGCGCGAGCTTGCTCACCCCGGCCGCGATGCGCTCCCGGGCCTCGGCGTCGAAGACCATCTGCTTGGCCATCGCTTCGTCCTCCTCGGGATTGGAAACTGCCTCGGGATGGGGAACTCCCTCGGGATAGGGACCTTCCTCGCCGTCGGGAGACAGGAACAACCCCCGTGCCAATGGGCGGAAGGGGTTCCCGCTCGGGAACCGGCCCTCTGGTACAGGATCCCCGGACAGGTTGACAGGGGTGCACACCCTCTGCACCGGCAGCATGACATGCTGGCAGGCACGGTGAGCGGTTCCCGATCCGCGCCTCGTTGCCTTAGGATGCCGGCATGCGCCTTTCCACCACACCCATCCTCCTTGCTCTGCTCCTCCTCGATTCCAGGGACGCGATCCCCGACGAACCGAAGCAGCCTTCCACCCTCCCCATCCGCGTCCTCGCACTCGACGGCCGGGTGTTGGAGGGTCTGGTCCTCGAACCCCGGGGGACATCGTTGCACCTCGTCACATCGGAAGGGCCCCGGGACCTGGACCTCGCGGAGGTGCTCGAGGTCTCCACCGGGGTCCCCGCCGCCGGGCGGGATCCCCTCCCCGCACCGGGGACCTTCGCGGTCGAGGCCGACCTCGTGAACGGGGACCTCCTGCGCGGCGTGCTGGCGCGGGGCCTCGGCGAGAAGGGGTTCGTCGTGCGATCGGCGGCGCTGGGCGAGGTCGAGGTCGCCATGGAGAGCCTCTCGGCGCTCCGCCTCACCGCGAACTACGCCCGCACCGAGGACCCCCCGGCGCTCCCCGCCCCTGACCGCGCCGATCGCATCCTCTTCGTCTCCGGCGACCGCCTCGAGGGCACCATCCGCTCCGCGGGCCCCGACGGGGTGCGCGTGAGGACCCCGTCCGGCGAGGAGCGGACGCTGCGCCTAGACGACCTCCTCGGGTTCGCGCTCGCCCCCCTCCCCCGGACGCCCGCCGAGGGTCTCGTCGTCCGCCTCGCCCTCGCCGAGGGGACCCGCGTCTCCGGCTCCGCCGTGGACGGGGCGGAGGGGACCTGGATCCTCCGCGGCGCCGCGGGGGGGAAGGACCGCCGGGTCCCGGCCGCCCGGGTCACCGGGATCGCGGTCGGGGGAGGGCGCGGGACGCCGCTCTCCGACCTCGCCCCCTCCGCCGTCGATGTGAAGCCCTACTGGGGCGACGACCCGCCGGTGCTCCTGCTCCGCCCCGTGGTGGACCGCGCCTTCACGCTGGACCGGGGGCCCGCGCCCCCGCTGCGCCTCGGCGGCCGCACCTACCTCCGCGGCCTCTCCGTGTTCTCGGGGACGACGGTGCACTACGACCTCGAGGGGAAGGGCTTCCGGTCCTTCGTCGCGGCGGCGGGCGTGGACGACGCGGGGCCGCTGGGAGCGGTGGAGTTCGAGGTCCTCCTGGACGGGAAGAGTGCGTGGCGAAGCGGCGTCGTCAAGGCGCTCCCCCCGGGAGGGGAGCCCGCGGCCGCGCCGCGGATCGACCTCGCGGGGGCGAAGAGGCTCACCCTCGTCGTCCACGCGGGCCCCGGGGACGACGTGCAGGACTTCGCCGACTGGGTCCGGGCGGCGTTCCTGCCCTGAGGTGACCGGGCCCCTCCTGCTCGACCGGCCCTGGGCGCTAGGGGGCGGGATCCTGCTGTCGTTCGCTGCCTTGCTGCTTTCCCGCAGGCGACCCGAGGGGCTCTCGATCCTTCGTCACCGGGTGTCCGCCGCATTGCGCGTGGTGGGAATCCTCCTTGCTTCCATCGTCGCCGCCGGTCCCCACCGGACGGCGGCCACGGAGAGGCCGCGGGCGCTTCTCGTAGCGGCTCCGAGAACGGACTCACCATCTCTGGCCTTGCCCTCTCCGGCTCCGGGTGAGGTTCTCGTCCTCCGGACGGCGCAGGCCACGGTGCAGGCAGTCGCAGCGGCGCTCGCGGCCCGGCCGCCGGGAAGCGATGCGCGGCTCCTCGTGCAGGTCCTCCCCGGGGAGCCCGACCCCGTTGCGGCCGCCGAGGCGATCCGCGCCGCGGCCGCCACCGGGATCCCGGTGTTCATCCAGCCCCTCGCCGCCGAGTCCCCGGTCCCCGCGCCGGCACCCCCTCCGATCCCATGGCTACTGGGGATCCGCGTCCCGCCGGTGTTGTCGGCGGGCGTCCCGTTCGCTCCCCTTCCCGTCCTCGCGCCCGGCGCTGCGGAGGATCCGAAGGCCACCATCGAGTTCGGCGTCGACGGCCGCGCGATCCCCCCCCGGTCCCTGTCTGGTGGAAAGGCGCAGGAGATCGTCCTCGCCGCGGGGAGCCACCTCCTGACGGCCCGGGCGACCGACGGGGAGGGCCGGGACCGGGGAGCGGTGGCGGAGGTGATCGCGGTCCCGGGACCCCCGGCAGTCCTCGTCGTCGAGGAATCGGCGCCTTCGCCCCTGTTCCGGGCCCTCGAATCGATGGGGATTCCGGTGTCCCGGTGCGCGCCGGAGGATCTGGTGCAGGGTTCGGAAGACAAGGACAGGGCGCAAGTGCTCCCCCGCCACGCCGTCGTCGTCCTCGGGGCGGGAGCCTCGGGGAGCCCGGCGCTGGAGGCGGCCGTCCGCCATGGGACGGGCCTGCTCGCCACCGGGGCCCCGGAGGACGGGAGGGGGCTGGGGCGCTTCCGCGGAACCGCGATCGAGCGAGCGCTCCCCGTGTTCCTGCCCCCGCCCCCCCGGCCGAAGGCGCCGGAGCCGCTCCCGCCTCCCCCTACCGAGGAGAAGCCGCCGCCCTCCGGCCGGGGCCCGGAGATCCGGGTGGACGAGGGGCCGCGGCCGGGGGCGGTGGTCACCCTCCTCCTGCTCGTGGACTCCTCGGGGTCCATGTGGGGCGTGAAGCTGGAGATGGCCCGGCGGGCCGCGCTGGCCGCCGCGGAGACGCTGGCCCCGGTGGATCGCTTCGGCCTCCTGGCCTTCACCGACGAGCCCCGGTGGGTCGTCCCCCCCGGCCCCGCCGGGGACTCCGACGCCATCGCCCTGGCGCTCCGGGGCCTGCGGGCCGGGGGGTTCACCGACCTCCTCCCTGCGCTCCGCGAGGCGCACCGCGCGCTGGCGGCCGAGACCACGCCCGTGCGCCACCTCGTGGTCCTGAGCGACGGGCAGACTTCGCCCTTCGGGCTTCGGAAGGCGGTGGAGGACCTCGTGGCCGCGGGGGCGACCCTCTCCACCGTCGGGATCGGCCAGGACTTCGACGCGCGCCAGATGGGGAACCTCTCGCAGTGGGGCCGCGGCCGGACCTTCCCGGCGCTGGACCCGGAGGACCTCCCGCAGATCGTCACGCTCGACACGCGCCGCTTCGTCGAGGCGGGGCGGGACGCCGTGAAGAAGGGGATGCCGGCTCCCGACCAACGGCCGCCGCCCTCGGAACGGCCGCCGGAGGCGAAGGCGCTCCCCACGGAACCACGGAAGCCGCTCTCCCGGGTCGCCCTGGAGTCAGCCGACCCCTGCGCGGCGCTGGAGGGGCTCGGGCCCTGGCCCCCTGCGGTCCCTCCGGAGGCCGCGCCCGAGGCTCGCCTGGCGACGACGCTGGCGCTCCGGTTCGCGGAGGGGCGCGGCCCGGCGGTCGTCCTGGGGCGCCACGGCCTCGGCCGGACCGCGGTCCTGGCCTTCGATCCCGCGGACATGGCGGAGGACCCGGGCTTCGCCCCCGCCATGGCGCGGTTGGTCCGGGCGCTGGCCTCCGCCGCGGCGGCGCCGCCGGCCTCGGTCCTCGCCGTGGTGCCCGGCCTCGAGGGGACGAGGGTGCGGTTCGAGGTCCGCGCCGCGGGAGTAGGCCCGGCGCCGACGCCCCGGGTCGAGATGCTGGA
>Ga0247727_10001022_pt1 | contig 68148 bp, 64 predicted proteins | sample WisWelCaveWW1625_FD_202498 | JGI IMG/M metagenome (GOLD analysis project Ga0247727, IMG submission 202498) | Biofilm microbial communities from Wishing Well Cave, Virginia, United States - WW16-25 | ecosystem: Environmental > Aquatic > Deep subsurface > Groundwater > Cave microbial mat | place... | reverse complement strand
CCCTACTTCGTGCAGCGCCCACACGTGCAGCGCGACGACACCCGCGATCACGAATGGCAGCAAATAATGCAACGAGAAGAAGCGGTTCAAGGTCGGCTGATCGATCGCCGCCCCGCCGCGGATCCAGACCTGAATGCTCTCGCCTATGAACGGGATGGCGCCCAAAATGTTGGTGATGACAGTGGCGGCCCAGAAGCTCATTTGCCCCCACGGCAGCGAATAGCCTAGGAACGCGGTGGCCACCATCAGTGCGTAAATGACGCAACCCAAAATCCAGAGCACTTCGCGCGGCGCCTTATAGGAACCGTAATAGAGGCCGCGGAACATGTGGACGTAAACGGCAAGGAAGAACATCGAAGAGCCGACGGCATGGATGTTCTGGATGAGCCAGCCATACGGCACGTCGCGCTCGATGCGCTGCACGCTGGCGAAAGCGTAGTCGACATGCGGCACGTAGTGCATCGCCAGTACGATGCCGGTGACGATCTGCACGACCAAGCAGAGCGACAACATCGCCCCAAACGTCCACCAATAATTCAAATTCCGCGGCGTGGGGTACGCGACGAAGCTGTCGTGCGTCATGCGCAGGATCGGCAAGCGCTTGTCGAGCCAGCGGGTGAAGCCTGAATTGGGCTCGTAGGTCGAAGGTCCGCTCACTTGAGGAGGCTCCTGTCGGCTCAGCCGATGCGGATGGTGGTTTCTGTGAGGAATACATACGGCGCCGGCGGCAGATTGGCCGGTGCAGGCCCCCGCCGGATGCGGCCCGAAGTGTCATAGTCAGACCCATGGCATGGGCAGAACCAGCCGCCGAATGAAGAGCCCTCGACGAACGTCGGCACGCAGCCGAGGTGGGTGCAATTGGCCTGCAGGATCAGCCATTCGGGCCGGCCAGGTTGGCCGTCCTCTTGCGCGATGCGCTCGGTGTCGCTCTGTGGATCCTTGAGGTTCGCGAAATCGTCCCGCTGCGCGGCGGAGATCTCGCTTGCCGTGCGGTGGCGCACGAACACAGGCTTGCCCTGCCACATCACCTTGATCTGCTGACCGATGTCGACGGCGCTTAGGTCGACCTCGGTGGTCGAGAGCGCACGCGTGTCGGCAGCCGGGTTCATCTGATCGATGAAGGGCCATGCCGTCGCGACCGTGCCAACTGTGGCAGCCGCGCCAGCTGCAATGAAAATGAAGTCGCGCCGGTTGGGGTCTTTATCGTCGGCCACGGGCCAGCTCCACTTGGTTCGCCGACGAAGCTAGGCTAGTCCGGGTTAGTCAGCGCGCGGCGCGTCGCCGCACGCCTGATCGCTTCCCCGTTTCCGCCCCGATTCTCCGGCGCTGGAGGCTCTAACGTGCGCCTCGCTCTCTATCAACCTGACATCCCGCAAAATCTTGGCGCGGCCATTCGCCTCGCCGCCTGTTTGGGCGTGGCGTTGGACGTGATTGAGCCGTGCGGCTTTCCCCTCACCGACGCGGCAATGAAACGCGCCGCCCTCGACTATGGGGAGAGGGCAAGGATCGCCCGGCACGGTTCCTTCGCCGGGCTTCGGGCCGCGCCGGAGCGCGCCGGCGGACGCCTCGTGCTGGTCGAAACAGACGGGGCGACCGCTTTCCAGGACTTCTCTTTCTCCACAGGCGACACAATCATCCTTGGCCGCGAAAGCGCGGGCTCGCCGGGCGATCTGTACCAAGCCGCCCAGGCCAGCGTTCGAGTGCCGATGGTGCGTGGCCTGCGCTCGCTCAATGTGGTGACAGCGGCGGCGATTGTACTCACCGAAGCCATGCGTCAGACGGGGGCGTGGGAGAAACTGAGTTGAGCGACGCCGACGCCCGGAAGCAGCGCGCCCGCGTATGGTTCGAGAGCCTGCGCAACCAGATTTGCGCCGCGTTCGAGGTGCTGGAAGACGAAGCCCCCACGAACCTCTATCCGGGTGCGCCCGGGCGTTTCGAGCGCACGCCCTGGCGGCGCGGCGATGGAACGAGCGATCAGGGCAGCGGCGTTGCCGCAATGATGCGGGGGCGCTTCTTCGAGAAGGTCGGCGTGCACGTGAGCACCGTGTACGGCCAGTTCAGCCCCGAGTTCGCCAAGAACGTGAGGGGCGCGGCAGACGATCCCCGCTTCTGGGCTTCAGGCATTTCGCTCATCGCGCACATGCGCAACCCCCACTGCCCCGCAGCACACATGAACACGCGGCATCTCATCACCACGGAATGGTGGTTTGGCGGCGGCGGCGATCTCAATCCCACGCAAACGTACCAGCGAGACGGAAAAGCGCTGGACGCACTGGCGTTCCACGCCGCTTATCGCAATGCGTGCGCGCCCCACGGCGAGGGCTTGTACGCACGTTACAAGGCATGGGCCGATGAATACTTCTGGCTCCCGCATCGAAATGAGCCGCGCGGCGTAGGCGGCATTTTTTACGACCACCACAATTCAGGCGATTGGGAGCGCGATTTCGCCTTTACCCAGGATGTCGGCCGCGCGTTCCTTGCCGCCTACCCCGCTGTGTTGCGCGCGCGCATGCACCAGGCGTGGACCGAGGCCGATCGCGAAGAACAGCTCATCCAACGCGGGCGCTATGTGGAGTTCAACCTGCTCTATGATCGCGGCACGACGTTCGGACTGAAGACCGGGGGCAATGTCGAGAGCATTCTCTCATCTATGCCGCCGGCCGCGAAATGGCCGTGATGGGCTAATTCTCCCGGCCCCAGTTCGGGGCGGGCGTATCCTGGCCCGCCTCGATGACTTCGCGGCGCATGCGCCGCGCGCGATCGAACAAGTCGTAGAGCAATTTGCCGTCGCCCCAGCGGATGGCGCGCTGCAAGGCGGCGAGATCCTCTGAGAACCGTCCCAGCACTTCGAGCACCGCCTCGCGATTGTTCAAGAACACATCGCGCCACATCGTCGGGTCGGACGCGGCGATCCGCGTGAAGTCGCGGAAGCCTGAGGCCGAGTATTTCACGACCTCGCTCTCGGTGACGCTCTCCAGGTCTTCCGCCATGGCGACGATGTTGAAGGCGATGAGGTGCGGCAGGTGGCTCGTCACCGCCAGCACGACATCGTGGCGCTCTGCATCCATGCGCTCAACCTGCGCGCCGAGTGCTTGCCAGAACGCCTCCAGACGATCGACCGCAGCGGCGTATCCGGGGCGTGCATCGGCAAGGGGGGTAAGGATATGCCAGCGGCCCCGAAACAGTGTGGAGAAGCCTGCGTCCGGCCCCGAATGCTCGGTGCCCGCGATCGGGTGCCCGGGGATCAGGTGAGCGTCGGGCCCAAGATGGGCCTGCACTGCCTCGATCACCGCGCCCTTCACCGACCCGACATCGGTAATGATGACACCCGGTTTCAGCGCCGCCGCCGCAGCCTCTATCGCTTCACCCATCGCGCCAACCGGAACCGCCAAAACGACGAGATCGGCCCCCACGACAGCGCTCTGCGCATCGTCGAACACCTCGCCCAGGTCCAACTCGCGCGCCCGCAAGCGAACCGATTCGCTTGCGTCGAAGAGCGAAATAGCGCCCGCAGCGCCAGTCTCCAGAGCGGCGCGCGCGATCGACGCGCCGATCAGGCCAACGCCGATTATAGCGATGCGATCGAAGATGACTGTCATTCGGTCACAACCGCGCGTAGGCGCCAAGCACGCGCGGATTATCAAGCCCATAGCGCGTCAGTGCGGAAACGCGCGGATCGTCGGTCTGTACAAAACCTTCTATGCGCACCAGAACACGCGGCTCGGCGCGCGCGATTTCCTTTCCGACGAAACCGATCTCGCTCAGGGCGCGGGTGAGGCGATGGTGCGGGTCGAAGGCAAGCACCAGCGAAACATCCCCTCCCGCCTCCTCCGGCGGGGCGGCGGCGAATACGGCGGCCTCGGGCTCGTCATGTGGAGCACCGAGGAGCGGCAAGCCGGCGATGATATGCAGGTGGTGGAAGCGGCGTTCCGAAAGCGCCGGCCACCACGCGCCTACCCCAGGAGCAGCCGGCCATGGCGTGACGGCAAGGGCGGTATCAGGATTGTCAACCACGCGCTGGAGGGCAGTTTGCGAATCGCCGGCCTGGTGGATGCGCGTTCGGGCGCCGAAATGACGGCGCGCAATATCGAACAAGCGGGAGGGGTCGCCCCGCGCCCCGCCGACAGCGACATCGATAACGCGCTGGCGGCGCAAGGAAGCGGCAATCAGGGCGCGCCAGATTTCGACCACGAGTTCGCGCTCCAGCGGTGCGCGAGCATTGGCAATTAGCCTGCGCAGCAGCATCACTTCGCGGCCGGGACGAATTGGCAAGCCCGGCGTCGGCGCCTTGAGCGCGGTTAGCCGATCCGCCAACTGCAATCGTTCAGCACAAAGCGAGAGCAAGGTCGCGTCTATGCCGTCGATTTCGCGACGAATCGCATCGAGCGCAGCGCTTTGGGGGTCGCCCGACGGAGTAGCGGCGTCGTTCATGTTGCGCAACCATAGCGGCGTTTCACCGCAACCGCCAATGCCCGCGCCAGCGGCGCGTCCTCAACAGCCCTAACCCTCCACGGGGGATGCTTAACAGGCGACGCAGGCTATACACGACGCCATGATTCACTCGGGGAATGCGGCGACAAAACACCATGCCGCGGGCGGCATGCGCGTGCTGTCGTTCGAAACTAGCGCCAAGCTGCAACTGGCCAGCGGAGAAGCCGTCGCCCCGCTAACCGTGGCGTTCGAGACCTACGGCGCCTTGAACGGCGCGCGCAACAACGCGGTGCTGGTTTGCCATGACATCCTCAGGGATCAATTCGTCGCCAGCCCGAACCCGGTGACGGGCCGCCCGCCATGGTGGGCGCGGATTGTCGGGGCTGGCCGGCCGATCGACACCAACCGGCTGTTCGTCATCTGCGCAAACGTGCTTGGCGGCGCGATGGGAACGACCGGACCTGGCTCGATCGCACACGATGGCAGACCCTATGGTTTGCGCTTTCCCCAAATCACGATCGCCGACACCGTGCGCGCGCAAGCCATGCTCGTCGAGGCGCTGGACATTCCAGGTCTCTTCCTGGTGATCGGCGCGGGACTGGGCGGCATGCAGGCGTTGAACTGGGCGAGCGCCTATCCGAAGCGGGTCTTTGCCTGCGCGACGGTGGCGAGCGCGCCGCGTCAAAATGCGCACAACATCGCCTTCTCCGAACTTGGTCGGCAAGCCATCATGGCCGACCCCGACTGGCGCGGGGGGGCTTATTATTCGCAGGGGGTGCGCCCCGCAAAAGGCCTTGCCGTCGCCCGGGCGGGGCTGCACATGGCGAGCCAAGCAGAGCCTGCGGTGCGCCGGCTATTCGAGGCCGCGCGCGTGGCGCAGCGGTTCGGTTTCGCCATAGAGCAACAACAAAACTTCATCGACCGCCTCGATGCAAACTCGTTTCTCTATCTGTCGAGAGCGATGGACGCCTTCGATCTCAGCGCCGATTTCGGCGGTCGCCTAGCCAACGCCTTCCAAGGCAGCGCCACGCGCCACGGCGTATTCGCGTTCTCCAGCGATTGGCGCTATCCGCCCGAGGAAAGCCGCGTCATAGCGCGCGCCTTGATCGCAGCCGGCGCCGACGCGGCCTATGTCGAAATCGACAGCGACAAGGGCAGCGACGCCTATCTTGGTGAAGAACCGGCGTTTGAAGCCGCGTTGACAGGCTTCATCGACGGCGCGGCCGCCGCACGCGGCATCGCCTTGCAAGCAGGAGCCGGCTGATGGCGCACCTCGAACTGGTTCAAGCCTTGCCGCGCGAAGACGTTTCTCCCCGCCCCGATCACGAGGCGATTGCTCAAATGGTCGGCGATGGCGCGCGCGCGCTCGATGTCGGCTGCGGCGACGGAGCGCTCATTGCGTATCTGGCGCGCGTGCGCGGCGCGCGTGCGCGCGGGCTGGAAATCGACGCAGGCAAGGTTCATGGCTGCGTGCAGCGAGGGCTCGCAGTGGCGCAAGGCGATGCCGAGCGCGATCTTGTCGATGTGCCGAGCGGCGCTTTCGATTGTGTGATCTTCTCGCATTCTCTGCAGTCCCTGCGGCGACCGCAGGAAGCGCTGCGCCAAGCGGCGCGCATCGGAGAACGCGTCATCGTGTCCATACGCAACATCGCCCATTGGCGTGCGCGGGCGCGCCTGTTCTTCGGCGGTAGCACGGGTCAGTCCTTTGGCAGCGAGGCATGCCATCCCACGACCGTGCGTGACTTCACGCAGTTCGCGCGGTCGATCCGGCTGACCGTCGAGCGCGCCGTGCCGCTCTCGCAGGGCAATCCGGGCGCGCCGTTCGCCAAGGTGTTCTGGCGCGCCAACTGGTTCGCCGACGAAGCGGTTTTCCTGCTGACGCCGTGAGCCCTAGCGCATGAAGCGCCTCGTCATCTGCTGCGACGGCACCTGGCAGCGGCTGTACGCGGGCGCGCCGACAAACGTCGCGCTAACCGCCCGCGCTGTTGCGCCCCGCGACGCCAGGGGCAATGCGCAGATTGTCTATTATTCTGTCGGCGTCGGCGCCTCCTTGAGTGGGGTGAGCCTTTGGCAAGGCATGACCGGCGCCGACCTGGACGACAATTTGCTCGACGCCTACCTCTTCCTCAATCTCAACTACGAACCGGGCGATCAGCTCTATTTGTTTGGCTTCTCTCGCGGCGCCTATACTGTGCGGAGTCTGGCCGGCCTTATTCGCAAATGCGGCGTGCTGCGGCGCGATCATGTCGACAAGGCCCGCGCATCGCTCGATCTCTACCGCCATCGCCACATTCCCGCCGACAGCCACGAGACCGAGCGCTTCCGTTCGGCCCACGCCATCGCCTGGCCGCGGCTCACGACGCCGTTCACCGAACCGCCCGTAGATCTGCGCATCACATATCTAGGCGTCTGGGACACGGTGGGCGCGCTCGGCATTCCCCACGTATTGCCCGTGAATGTCGGGCTCAACGAGCGCTACCAGTTCCATGACACCGCGCTCTCGCGCTCGGTCGAGTTTGCCCGCCATGCCGTCGCTATCGACGAGCGCCGCCCAGCGTTCGCGCCGACGCTGTGGAGCAACATCGAAAAGTTCAACCCGCCCAGCGCCCCCGGGCGGGTTGCGCAGGCGTGGTTTCCTGGAGACCACGGCGGCGTCGGCGGCGCTGACATCTCGCGCGGGCTGTCGAATTGCGCCCTGATGTGGGTGGTCGACGGCGCCGAGCAAGCGGGCCTTGCCTTCGCGCGCGAGCCGGGCTCGGTCCTGTCTGCGTGCCTTGCCGACATCGATCCGATTGGCGCCCCGCTTGGCGCCCACCGCGCATCGCCCCTCAAGCTTGCGGGCGCGCGCTGGCGCAAGGGACTCGCGCGCTTTGCGGATATCCACGAGGCGGCGCGTCTGCGCTGGGCGGGAAATCCGTACTACCGACCGCGGCCGCTTCAGCCGTTTGCGGATGATATCTTGGCCTCCGTGCGTCATGCACGCGCTGCGTGAGCAGCGATCGTTAAGCCGGCCCGCTCACCGTCGCCGCCCATTCCTGCACGAGGCTTTCGGTTACCGAAAGCGGCGTCGAGCCATTGGTGAGCACGGTGTCGTGGAAGCCCCGGATGTCGAAGTGCTCGCCCAGCGTGGTGCGCGCCGCTTCGCGCATGCGCAGCAACGCTTGGCGCCCGACCATGTAACCGCACGCCTGCCCTGGCCACACGCAGTAACGCTCGATCTCGGTGACGATGTTGGTCTCCTGATCGCCAGTTGCAGCAACCATGGATGCAATCGCCTGCTCGCGCGTCCAGCGCTTGGCGTGGATGCCGGTGTCGACAACCAGTCGCGAAGCGCGGAACGCAGCCGACTGCAGGTAGCCAACCTTGCCGAACGCATCGTTCGCGTACATTCCCATCTCGTCAGCGAGTTGCTCGGCATACAATCCCCAGCCTTCGGCATAGGCGTTGAATCCCAACAACGCGCTGCGGATGAACGGCAGCTCGCCTGCTTCCTGTTGAATCGCGATCTGCCAGTGATGGCCCGGCACGCCTTCGTGATAGGTCAGCGTCGGCAGCGTGAATTTCGGCCATTCGTTCGCGGGGTCGCGCAGATTGATGTAGTACGCGCCTGGACGCGAGCCATCGAGTGCTGCGCCTTGGTAATAGCCGCCCGGCGCGCCCGCTTCGGTGTATTCCGGCACGCGCTTGACCTCGAGCGCAGCCCGCGCAAGCGTGCCGCACACTTCAGGCATGCGCGCCCTGATGGCTTCGACCTGCGCGTTCAGATCGGCCAAGAGCCGCGCGCGTCCGGCTTCGGTGCTCGGGTAGATTTGGTCGGGGCGGCGCGCCAACGCCTGAACGCGCTCGGCGACCGAACCACGCGTCATGCCTTGGGCGCGCAGGATCGCATCCATCTCTGAATTAAGCGAGGCCACCAGTTCGACACCCATCTGATGGATTTCATCGGGCGTCATGTTGGTCGTGGTCGAGGCCCGCAGCGCGACGGCATACATCTCCTCCCCGCGCGGAAATCTCCAAACCCCTGCATCGTGGGTTGCCTGCCCCCGAACGCCGTTAAGCGCTGCGATCTGGCGCTGGTACGCCGGCAGAACCTCGTCGCGGACAATGGCTTCAGCGCGCTGGGTCAGGGCCGTTTTTTCGGCGTCTGAGATTTCGGCGACGTTGGCCAAACGGGTTTGAAGCGACTGCACGAGCACAGTTTGCGCAGGTGCAATGGTGGCAAACCCCGAGAGCTGGGTGACCGCGCCATCGATTGCGAAGTCCGGCGCCAGAACGCCCGCCGCCACATCTTCGCCGAGCCGCGTGGTCTCCTGGTCGAGCACACGCGCATAGACTGAAAGGCGCGTGAGATAAGCGTCGGCTTGTTCGCGGTTCGTGACAGGATGCTGGCTCGCCAGGAAATCCGGAATGCCAGTGTATGCGCCGGTCAGCTGTGTGAGAACGTACGGGCTGCCCGCCCCGCCGCCAGTTTCGAATTGGGCTGAAGCAACGTTGTTCTCGATAGCGGTGACAACGACATCGTATGTGACCGCGTCCTGACCCGTGAGGCTCTCGCGATTCAGACGGCGCAAATCGGCTAAAGCGGTTTCACCAATCTGACGTTGACGCAAGAAGCCTTCCTTCGAAGAATCACTCAGGCGATCGATGTACCTGCCGCCCGCTTGCTCTTCCGATACCGCCAGGCTGGTTGCGAATTCGGGTGATTCACGGAGGAACTCGGTGGAGATCCGATCCAGGATCGCCGCCAGCGCCGGGCCGGCTGGCCGCGCGCACGCCGCCAAAACCAAACCAGCCGCCGATGCGCCAAGCAACGTGCGCCGAGACATATGCATGTGTGAATTCCCCTAGTTCCTTTAAGGTAGCCTGCTGAACGCCAGCATAAACGAAACACCCCGCCTCGCACCGGGGGTGCGACGAACGGCGCGCTGCATACGTCAGGTGTCGGAAGCGCGACTTCGGCGTTCAGGCGCCCGGGCAAGGAGAACGCGTTCCTTGGATCGCGCCGTGGTTGCGTAGAGGCGCTTGACCGCCTCAACCAGCACGACCCCCCCCTGCGCCGGCCACAGCACTTCGCCGACCCGCTCGAAGGCGTCGGCCGCCCGCAAGATCGGACCCGACGCGAACGGCGGCGCATAGAGCGCGCGCGAGGAAGCAACCGGCTCGAACATCGCGTCGGAGAGCAGATCGGTGAGCTGCGTGCGCGAATAGGGCCGCCCGTGTCCGAAGGGCGTTGCATCTGACTGGGCCCAGAAACTCCAGCGATTGGCGGCAACGACGACCAAGCGTCCCTCCGGCGCCATAACGCGCCAAACATCGCGCAACAACGGGCGCACCGCGCTTGTTTCCTCCAGCGCATGGATCATGAGCACGCGGTCGAAAATCGCGTCGATGAACGGCAAGCGCCCATCATCGGCCAACACGGTTGAGGAAAAGTCGCCTGCCGGCCAAGGCTCCGCGCCCTGCTCAGCCGGCATCATCGCCACTACCCGACGCGCTCTAGAGCGGAAAAGGTCGAGATACGGACCGGCGTATCCCACGCCCAAGACGTCCAACCCATCCACACGCGGCCATAGCGCCCCGAGCCGGCGCGCCGCCGCGCGCCGCGCCGCATCGCCCAAGGGCGAGGCGTAAAAACGCTGCAAGGCAAGAACATCGACGCGCATGGAGCCAGGAGCTAAGCTAGGGAATGCTTCAAATCCATCAATTCCCCTGCCTTGACGACAATTACGGCTTTCTGGTCCACGATCCCGATAGCGGCGCAACCACGACGATCGACACCCCCGACGCGGCGGAGATCCTGCGTCAGGCGCAAGCCAAGGGCTGGCGGCTCACCGAAGTGTGGAACACCCACTGGCACCCCGATCATGCCGGCGGCAACGCTGAGATCAAATCAAAGACCGGCGCGCGCATCACCGGACCCGCGGAAGTCGAGCGCATCGGGCAGGCGCCCGACCGCGTCATCACCGAGGGCGACATCGTGAAGCTTGGCGACGCCGAGGCGCGCGTCATCGACGTTGGGGGACACACACTTGGGCACATCGCGTACGTATTTGACGCCGCGAAAGTCGCGTTCGTCGGCGATGCGCTGTTCTCGATGGGTTGCGGGCGTCTGTTCGAAGGCACACCTCAGCAGATGTGGAGGAGCTTGCAAAAAATCGCCGCTCTGCCGGACGATGCGACGCTCTATTGCGCCCACGAATACACGCAATCGAACGCGCGCTTCGCTATCGCGATGGACCCGGCAAATCGTGCGCTGCAGGCGCGCATCGCAGAGGTGGAAAAACTTCGCACCGCCGGAATGCCTACTGTGCCGATGACACTTCGCGTGGAGAAGGAGACCAACCCGTTCCTGCGCGCCCCGCACTTGAAGGGCGCAATCATGCTGCCCAACGCCGAAGACTGGGAAGCGTTCGCCGACCTCCGGCGGCGCAAGGACAATTTCAAGAGCTAGACGAACATGCCGCGCGGATTGGGTATTGGCTTGCGCATCAGCGCAAGCACAAGCCCGATCAACGCCCGCAGGCCCGCCCAAATCGCGATGACCACGTGTGTGAACCAGGTCGCGAGCGCGAGAAACGGGCTGATGTACATAAGCAGGCTGCCAAGAACCCAAATCGAGTAGCCGATGATCAGAGTGCGCAAGGCGTGCTCATGGTGTGTGGCCGCCCAGGGCATTCCCTGCCCGCGATTGGAATAGGTGAGCGCGGCGCCTGCTATGCCAACGCCCATACCGATGAAGGAAAGCGGCGCGGTCGGGAAAAAGTAATTGCACGCGAAGGCGCCAAGCGTCAGCAAGTGCGCCAGCATGGCTTTGCCGCGGTGGGTGTTGAAGCCAAGCCCTTCTCCGCGCTGCGGCGCGACGGGCTTTGGACGCGGACGAAGGGGCGTGACGTTGTCTGCGGGCATCACCCCCTCCTTTAGGGGGAACCGGCTCCCCCCGGCAAGCATGGTGAGCCACAGTGGCGAGCCGGAGCGAACGTCACAAATTCAATAGATGCGGATCGCCGCCCTGGGCTGCTATATTGACAGAAACGGCGCGCTCTTCGGCAAAGCGCAGCAGATAGAACGGCCCGCCCGCCTTGGGTCCCGTTCCCGACAGCCCAGAGCCTCCAAACGGCTGCACACCGACGACGGCGCCGACAATCGTGCGATTCACGTACACATTTCCCGCGGGAACCGCCGCGCGCACTGCGTCGGCAAAACTTTCCAGGCGGGAATGTACGCCCAAAGTCAGCCCATAACCTTTCGCAGCGAGTTCGCCGCCGACCCGGGCGATGTCGGCCGGGTCATAGCGCACGACATGCAGGATCGGCCCGAACACTTCCTTCTCGATTTGAGCGAGGCTTGGGAGTTCGACTACCGCGGGCCCGAAGAAATTGCCGCCGAGCTTATCCACGTCGAGCTGCTTGAGGACCTTCGCCGCCCTTCTCATCCGCGCCATGTGCTGGTCAAGGTTTGCTTTGGCCTCCGCATCGATGATCGGGCCGACGTCGGTTTGCGAATCTGCAGGATCGCCGATGACGAGGCAATCCATCGCGCCCAGCAGCGTTTCCAGAATTTCGTCGGCCGTGTCGTGCGGCAGGAAGAGAAGGCGCAATGACGAACACCGCTGACCGGCGGACTGAAACGCCGAAGCGATCACATCGTCGACGACTTGTTCCTTCAGCGCCGTCGTGTCCACGAACATGCCATTGAGGCCGCCAGTTTCGGCTATCAATGGCGCGATTGGGCCATCCTTCGCCGCAAGACTGCGATTGATCAGGCGCGCCACTTCGGTGGAGCCCGTGAACGCCACGCCCGCAATGCGCGGATCGGAAACAAGCGCTGCGCCCACATCGCCGGCGCCTTGAACAAGTCGGAGCGTGTCGCGCGGCAAGCCCGCTTCGTAGAACAAGTTCACAGCCGCATCCGCAATGCGTGGGGTCTGTTCCGCCGGCTTGGCCACAACTGTGTTGCCTGCCGCAAGCGCCGCCGCGATTTGGCCTGTGAATATCGCTAGCGGAAAATTCCAGGGGCTGATGCACACGAACACCCCTCGCCCGTGCAGTTCGAGATGGTCTGTCTCGCCAGCCGGCGATGGCAGCGTCATCGGCCCGGCAAACAGCCGCTCAGCCTCGGCCGCGTAATAACGGCAGAAATCGACCGCCTCGCGCACTTCGTCAACGCCGTCCTGCAACGTGCGCCCCGCTTCGTGCGCGAGCAGCGCGACCAACGCGTCTTGATGTTCCTGCAGGTTGTCGCCCATGGCGCGCAGAACGCGTCCGCGCTCGGCGCCGCCGAGCGCGTTCCATGCTTTGAACTCCGACATCGCAATCTGAATCGCCTCCCCTGCCCCAACGGGGGAGGGGGCATGGGGCGGGGGGCGTCGCGACACGCTGACATCGGCAGGCGTCCGCCCCCCCTCCCTGCCCCGCCCCCGTCGGGGAGAGGAATTGCACAGCGCCTCGCGCTCGCTCTCGATTGACAAATCCCGCCCCATCGAATTTCGACGGCTCGCGCCATAGAATTGCGGAGGCGCCGGCAATTGAGGATGGCGGCGTGGGTGCGCCTCCAACGTCATGATAGGGTCAGCGGCGACGATGTCGGGCGACACATCGTCGTCCAGGAACGAATGCACGAACGAGGTGTTCGCGCCATTCTCCAGCAGCCGCCGCACAAGATATGGAAGCAGATCTTCGTGACCGCCGACCGGAGCGTACACGCGCACCGTCGGAGCTGGCTCGACCGCCGCATAGAGCGCTTCACCCATGCCGTGCAGGCGCTGGAACTCGTAAGCCTCGTCGCGGCCAGCCGCGAGCGCCATGCGACGGACCGCAGCGACCGTATGCGCATTGTGCGTGGCAAATTGTGGGAAGATGGCGCCGCCTGCCACGATCATATCGCGCGCGCAAGCAAGGTAGTGCACATCGGTGGCGGCCTTTGTTGTAAAAACAGGGAAATCGGGTCGCCCCATGATCTGGGCGCGTTTGATCTCGCCATCCCAATATGCGCCCTTTACAAGTCTTGCCTGGATCGGAGCGCCGCGCCTCCGCGAGAGCGTAACAAGACGCTCGATCAAAGCGCGCGTGCGCTTCTGATACGCCTGCACCGCAAGGCCCAGGCCCTCCCAGCCTTTAAGCGAAGGCTCGAGCGCCAGTCGCTCGAACAGCTTGAGCGATAAAACGAGCCGGTCAGCCTCTTCCGCATCCATCGTCAAGCCGATGTCCCACTTCTTGGCCGCTTCGGCGAGTTGAAGCACGCGCGGATAAAGCTCACGCATCACGCGCGCCTCCTGTCGCGCCTCGTAACGGGGATGCAACGCTGACAGCTTCACGGAGACGCCGGAGGACGCGTACGGGCCATGTCCTTCGGAGGCTTGCCCGACAGCGTCGACCGCCTCGGCGTAGCTTTCCAGATAACGCTCGGCGTCGGCGTCGGTGCGCGCCCCCTCGCCCAACATGTCGAATGAGTACCGCGTGGCCAATCCCTGGCGGACCATGCCCGCGCCACGTCGCAGGGCTGCCTCGATGTTGCGGCCCAGCACGAATTGCTCGCCCAGGATGCGCATGGCTTGCATGGCGCCTGCGCGCACCACCGGCTCGCCGGCGCGATGGACAAGATTCGCCATCAACTTGGCCGTGTCGCCCTTCATCTCCTCTGGCAGGGAGACAATGCGCCCAGTGAGCATGAGTCCCCAGGTGCCGGCGTTGACGAGCCAATGATCTGATTTGCCCAGATGTTCGCTCCATTTTCCGGTGCGAATTTTCTCCGCAATCAACTTGTCAGCCGTGTCTTCGTCGGGCACGCGCAAAAGCGCCTCGGCGAGGCACATCAGCGCGAGGCCCTCGGCGTTCGAGAGGCCGAACTCCTCGAGAAAACTCTCCATGACGCCCTTGCGCCGCTTCAGGGCGCGCGCGCGCAAGACAAGGGCTCGAGCCTCGGCGGCGACGCTGTCGCGCGCCCGACTGTCGAGCGGCGGCTCGGACAAGATCGCGGCCACCGCAGCGTCCTCATCCTGATATTTCAGCGCGTCGAGCGCGTCCCAATCGAGTTCCTGAATTGTCATGGGTATAAGTGCTGATTGCATCGGGTCCCTTTGCGCGTGTTGTGCCCTAAGGGCAAGCGCGGCCCTTGCGCGCGGACCCGCCTCATGGTGGATGGCGGCCCGTGAGCACTGAAGTCCACGCGTCCCCCGACACGGCCGCGAGCCCCGAGAGCGCCGAGGCGCTGCCCCAGCTCGCCAGTCGCATCATGCTGGTGACGGATGCCTGGGAGCCTCAAGTGAACGGCGTGGTGCGCACGCTCGCCAACACTATGCGCGAACTGCTGGCGATGGGCTGCGAGGTGGAGGTCGTCTCCCCGGCAGACGGCTATAAGACGGTGCCGCTCATTACATATTCCGAGATCCGGCTTGCGCTGGGCGCCCGCGACGACGTGGAGGACCGCTTCCTCGCCTTCGCGCCGGACGCCGTTCATATCGCTACCGAGGGGACGCTCGGCTGGGATGCGCGCGCGGTGTGCCTCAAACACAAGTTCCCGTTCACTACCAGCTATCACACCCAGTTTCCTGAGTACGTGCACGCGCGTTTTGCCTGGATTCCGCTGTGGGCCGGCTATTGCTACATGCATTCTTTCCACGACAAGTCCGGCCGCGTCATGGTGGCGACGCAGACGATGATGAAACTGTTGGATGCGCACGGCTTTAGAAACATCGCGCCTTGGAGCCGAGGCGTCGATATCGACTTGTTCCACCCCAGCAAGCGGGGCCTCGATGGCGGCGTCTACCAGGACTTGGCGAAGCCGGTGTTTGCTTATGTGGGGCGCGTTTCAGTCGAGAAGAACATTGAGGCGTTCTTGAAACTCGACCTCCCCGGCACAAAGGTAATCGTCGGCGACGGGCCGGCTCGCGAAGATCTCATGGAAAGGTATCCGGAGGTTCGTTTTCCCGGATCGAAGTTCGGTGACGACTTGGCGCGCCACTACGCGGACGCCGATGTGTTCGTGTTTCCCAGCTTCACCGACACATTTGGCCTGGTGATCCTGGAAGCGGCGGCGACAGGGACGCCAGTGGCGGCATTCGTGGCGCCCGGGCCTAAAGACATCCTGCCGGGAACAAACGCCGGAATCGTAGACATGGACCTGAAGAAGGCGTGCCTGGCTGCGCTCGAGCTCAAGCGCGAGGACGCGCGCGCATTGGCCGAACGGTACTCATGGCGCGCTTGCGCCGAGGAATTCCGCCGCAATCTGGAGCCGCTGCCAAAGCCCGAAAAGAAGCGCTTCTGGAAGCGCCTCGCCGATGCCCGCGCTCGGGCCCGCGAGCGCCGACGCATCGCGCGCGAACAGCGCGAGGCCCGCAGAGCATCCAAGGGGCGATGATCACGGCCTTCAGAGGTCTCCCTGTCACGATGCGCCAGCGGGGCAGACGATCCAAAGGCTGGACCCTCGCACCCGAGGTCGACGAGCCTCGAATGCGGCTGCAGCCCGGCGGCGATCAGAAACTTGAAATGCTCCCTTCCGCTGGCTTCAAAATTTGGCGCCGGGACGCCAAGAAAGCCACGGGCGCTTTACATCTCCGCTTTCTCTTGCAGATTCACGCTTTCCGAGCCCATGTTTGCATTGGCTGCAGCATACTGGAGGCGGGGGGCCGTCGTCAGCTAGGCTGTGGATTCATCCCGGATCGGATGGGAGCACAAGTATTCTGAAGTTCGAAGACAAAGCCGCTCTTCGCGCTGCACACGAGCACGTGTTCACCGACATTTGGCGCAGCAATGTGTGGGGTGATCGGGAAACCCGTTCCGGGCCTGGCTCCACGGTCACCCGCACTGAAGCGTTCCGCCTCGCATTCCAATCCTTTCTTGAAAAGGTCAATCCACACGTACTCTACGACGCGCCATGCGGCGACTTCAATTGGATGCGCTTAGTGCGCCTCCCGCCGGCGGCTCGTTATGTCGGCGCCGACGTCGTCGCGGACGTGATTGCTGAATTGCAGCGCCGTCACGCGAGCGCTAAACGGCAGTTCTTGCTGCGCGACATTGTGCTTGATCCACCGCCTGATGCGGATGTCTGGTTGTGCAGAGAATGTCTGTTCCATTTGCCACTCGCCGAGATTGTATTAGTGCTCGATCACTGGCGCGCGTCGTCGATAACATATTTTCTCGCCACAACGAGCGCATCGATCGCGCGCAACGAGGACATTTCGCTAGGCGCATGGCGGCCGATCAACATGGAGATCGAGCCGTTTGGGCTGGGACGCGCCCACGCCTACCTTCCGGATGCCGCGCCAACCGACCCTACCAGATCATCGGCGTGTGGCGGAAGTAGGCGGAGAGTGCGGGAGAGCGCCAGTTCGCGCCGCAGGGATCAATGACGATGGTTGCGGACCCAGGGGATTGGCGCAAATCTCGGCGCTTGTGATCAGGAGGCCCAACCATGACAATCGAGCGTCACAGCAACGGCGAAATAACCGTCACTTATGATCCCCAGGTTTGCACCCATGCCGGCCGGTGCGTGAAAGGGCTGCCAGGCGTATTCGACGCAAAGCGAGAACCCTGGATCGATGTGAATGGGGCGACCGCAGCCGAAGTCGAGGCGCAGGTTGCGCGCTGCCCCTCCGGCGCGCTCAGGTTCATCCGAGGCGGCGCCAAGCCCTGACTACCATTTGATCTGCTTTCGAAGCCGATATCGGAGCCAGATCGCCATGCCGTTGAGGAGCAGCGTAATCCCCAAAAGCACAATGCCCGCGGCGGCGGCGATCTCAAGGAACTCCGCCTGTGGCCGCGAGGTCCAATTGAACATCTGAATCGGCATCACCGTGAACTCCGATCCCAGCCAATTGGTGGGCGACCAAGTTTGAATGGCATCGCCCCATGTCGCGACCGATTGCACCGTGGAGCCATGCGGCAGATCGTAGGTCTGACCTGCCTCCACAGGCATCTCGCTAAAATCGGGCAGAACGACAACGCCGTCGCTTTCGATGCGCACGCGCTCGAAGGCGCCTGGTGTCACCGGCGCGCCATAGTCGTCCACCGCGCCGATCACTTCGAACTTTGCATCGCCTGGACGCGTAATTGGCAGGAACGCCACGAATGTCAGGCCGCCGATTAGGATGAGCGGCGCGGTCTCGCCGATTGCGCGCGAGATGCCGATGATCCCTCCGGTGACCACGCCCGGCAGCGCATAAGGCAGCACGTGATGTTGCGTCGCTTGCCATTTGGTGGCGCCAACCGCGAGCGCGGCCTGACGGATTTCCAACGGCACGCCGCGCACCGCTTCGCGCGTTGCAACAATGACGACCGGCAATACCAGAAGGGCCAGCGTGATGCCCGCGGTGAGAATGGATTGGCCAAGGCCCATGACCTGTACAAACAAACCTACCGCAAGCAGGCCAAAAATAATCGAGGGCACGCCAGCGAGATTGTTCACTGCGATTTCAATCGTCGATGTCACCCAGTTTTTCGGCGCGTATTCTTCGAGATAGAGTCCAGCCAGCACGCCAATGGGGATCGCAAAGGCCGCTGTCGTGAAGATGACGAGGACGGAACCCACCCAAGCCGAGAGAATGCCTGCCTGCGCCGGATCGGACGAAGGAAAGCTCATGAAAAAGGATGCGGTCAGCCGGTGACCCCCGTCGTGGGCGAGCTCCCCGACTAGCGCCACGAGCGTGCCGAGCCCGATGATCGTGGCCACGATGCCCCAAACGATGAAGGAGGCGTCCTTGAAGCGGCGCAGCCAAAGCCCCCTCGGGTGCTCCGTGATGTCGCCGCGCCGCCGCTCCGCCAACGCGCCCATCAATAGGCCTCCCGGAAGCGGCGCTGCAGCGCGAACGCGATGAGGTTGAACACCAGCGTCAGCAGCAGGAGCGCGAGGCCGGCCGCGAAGATGCTGCTGTACTCGAGCGTGCCATAGGGAATGTCGCCGAGCGCAACTTGTGCGATGAATGCGGTGACGGTGGCGCCCTGCTGGGTGGGCGAGGTCACCATGATCGGCTGCTGACCGCCGGCGATGACGACGATCATCGTCTCACCGACCGCGCGCGACATGCCCAGGATGATAGCGCCGACGATGCCAGAGATAGCCGCAGGAAACACGACGCGGAAAGAAGTCTCGAGCCGCGTCGCGCCCATGGCGAACGATCCATCGCGCATTGCGCTGGGCACCGCGCGCATGGCGTCTTCCGAAAGCGAGGCGATGTAGGGGATGATCATCAACCCCATCACGATGCCCGCGGAAAGCAGATTGAACCCGGGCAACTCGATCCCGACGGGCCGCAGCGCCTGTTGCAACAGCGGAGTCACAAACAGGAGCGCGAAGTAGCCGTAAACGACTGTAGGGACGCCAGCCAACAGTTCGAGCGTCGGCTTGATCGCCTCTCGCGCACGCGCATTGGCGAATTCGCTCAGATAGACCGCAACAAGCAGCCCGAGCGGCACGGCAACCGCCAGCGCGACAAGCGTCGACATGAAGGTGCCCGTCAGCAGCGGCGCGATGCCGTACTGGGGATTGTCAAAAGTGGGGGTCCAAACCGTCGATGAGACGAACTCGGCGAATGGCACTTGGGCGAAGAACTTCACCGCTTCGGATATGACGACATAGAGAATTCCGCCCACGATGGCGAGCGCGAGCGCAGCGGCCAGGAACAAGAGCGATTCCATCCCGCGCTCGAGAAGACGCAGGCGCTTCTTGCTGAAATCGCGCTCCACTGCAGCCCCCAAATTCCCATCTCGCGCCGAGGCGCGCCATTCTGGCGCGCCTTTCTTAGTTGAGTCATGGGCTATCGGAAAGGGATGGGCGGGCGTTGCGGCGCCCGCCCACCCACAATTCATCAGTCTGATGTCGCCGTCTGGACCAGGCGGCGCGCGACCAATTGCTCGATCGTGATGCCGATGGCCTGGCGGCCGCCGAAGGCGGTGCCCACCTGCCGCTGCTGCACGCGCTGCAGGTACGTCTGGTACGCACTCGCCGGAAGCGGCACGTAGCCGACGCGCTGGGATGATGCGCCCGCGTTATTCAGATAGTATTGAACGAACTGGGCCACTTGGGGCCGACGCAGCGCCGCGACGTTCACATAAATGAAAATCGGGCGCGAAAGCGGCGCGTAGCTGCCGTTGACGACGTTGGCGACGCTCGGTTCGACTGGACCCTCGCCGTTGTCGATCGCGAGCGCGCGCAAGCGCGAGCGGTTTTCTTCATAATAGGCCAAGCCGAAATAACCGAGGCCGCCGGCATTGTTGGCGACACCCTGCACTGTAACGTTGTCGTCCTCGGTCGGCGTATAGTCGGTGCGCGAGGCGCGCGCCGTTCCGTTTACCGCTTCAGTGAAGTAGTCGAAGGTGCCCGATGCGCTGCCCGCGCCGTAGAGTTGCAACGCCATATCAGGGAACGCGGGATTCACCTGGCGATAATTGGTAATGCGCCCTTGCGCTGCCGGCTCCCACAAACGACGCAGTTCAGCCACCGTCATTGAGCGAACAGGATTCGAGGGATTGACCACCACCGTGAGGCCGTCGAAAGCGACAGGAACCTCCACATACTGAATGCCGGCCGAGGCGCAGGTGGCCATTTCGCTGGTGCGGATCGGACGCGAAGCGCCGGCAATATGGATTTCACCGCGGCAGAACTTACGGAAACCGCCGCCGGTTCCAGATTCGCCGACGGTGACGCGTACGCGGCCTTGCGTTTGTTGTTGAAAGCCCTCAGCCACCGCTTCAGACAGCGGGAAAACCGTCGAGGAGCCGTCAATCTGGATCGTAAAGGGCTGGCCCGCCGGCTGCGCCAGCGCCGAGCCCGCCATGGCTAGTGCAGCGAATGAAAGCGCCGCAGCCTTGCCGAGCGTGCGAAGGATGTTTGTGTTCATTGGATGCCTCCAGATGGATGCTTAATCAGAAGTCGAACTGCGTGCGGAAGGAGATGACCTGCGCTTCGGTGTCGACTGCGCCCGCGCCTGTGCGATCCATGTCGCTCATCGCGTAGTTGAACTTGAAGCGAACATGGTCGAGTGGAACCCAGTCGAGCCCCACCGCGTAAGCGGTCTGCTCACCGCGCGTGCCCACCGTTCCGAGTGCGTCGGAAAGATCGAGATAGTCGTAGCGCGCCGAGACCAGCCAATGGCCGGGCCCGCCTTGATCGACAGGGCGACGCGGCGCCACGGCGCCGAATGACCCGGTGTTGCCTCGATAGTTGCGCGGCTCGCCGGTTGGCGACCAGAACACATCGACATAGTAGCCGTCGAATTCGTAGCCGCCGCCGCCGCCGGCGGCGGTCTCCTCGCCTTCGAGCGAGTGGTACTCGGCAGCGACCCCGAACTGGTTGTGCTGAGCGGCGAACTCTGCGCCCCAGGTCGTATCGGTTTCGCCGGCGATGCCGCTGCCGGCGTCGATGTAGCGAGCGCCGCGGCCGTTCAGCGGCCGTGTGCGGTAGCGCTGCGTGGAATCGTCGCCGATGTAGCGCTGTCTGGCCGTTAGCCCGAGGTGAACCAACGTGAATCCCTCCGGCGAATTCTCGAAAATCGGCGCCCACGTGAAGCGGCCGCTGAAGGAAGTGGACTCGGAGTTATTGAAGCTGGAATCGGCGTTGTTCAGCGAGTCGCCGTATGCGCCCACAGCGGCCGTCCAGTTCGCGCCGTTCGTCAGGAACGCGACGCCGGCCAATCGCCCATAGCCGAAGGCGTTGATCATGCTGGACCGTTCGATGAACGGTATGTCGAGCGAGGAAATGCGGTCTTCGAGCGGTGAGGTCACATTGTTCTCGCCAATGACGAAGGAGAAGAAGTCGCCCGCGTATTCGAGGTAGGCGTCATCGACCGCCACGTCGTCTGCGCCCCCGGTTGCAGGCGCGCCTGAAGCCTCGCTCGCGCCGGGATTCAAGACGAAGTCGATTTTGTAACGCCAACGATCGGTGAGGCGGCCCTGCGCGCCGATGAAGGCGCGGCGCATATACGACCGCCACCCCTCTTCGGTGTCGTTATCCCAATCGTTTGAGATGACATCGTATTGGAAACGACCGCGCAGTTTGAAGCGCTGTTGTCCCTCACGGGTTTCGGGCGCCCCGTTCCAGCTTGTGGTGGCTTGCGCGCTCGCCGAACCAGTCGTTGCGACAATGCCGGCAGCCGCCGCAAGCGCCACCAGCGCGGCCGACGTGATCACACTCTTCTTCATGAGGACCCCCTGTCCAAAACCTGCCCTCAGCGGACACAGTTCGCCCCTCGGGCGAGGCGGGGGGTAAGTGCAGTCGGTGAAGCGTGCGCGACTGTCCGGCGAAGCAACCGCGACGTTTCGGTTTCAGATTTATGACATGGTGAACGACTCGTTGATGTTGCAGTCGCGCAAGGGAATTAACCCTGTTCATCTCTTTACTTTGGCGAACAATCACCATATCTCCCTTCGTTACCGGCGGACCTGGAAACAGCGTCCACTAACGCCCCCTCGGCCCAGGCCAACTGGGCGGTCGCGAACAACAGAGAGCAGGAAGCTCACTGGCGACCGTCCGGCGTAAGCTCCCAAGGGCGGACCTGACATGAAGCATGTCCGACTAACGCCGGCCTGGGTTTGACTGCACCGAGAAACACGGTGCGAGTTTTGGGAGTAGCCGGATGGACCATGTCCTCTCGCCTCTCGACCTCACCGCGCGCCAAGCGCCGGAAGGTCCCGTGGCTATTGCCCGCCCGCACCGCGTCGCCGCGGCTGCGCGCTGGTTTTCGTCTTATTTTCCCGGCGAGGTTCTCTACGCCGTGAAGGCAAACCCTGCGCCCTGGGTGCTCGACGCACTTTGGGCCAACGGGATCAAGGGCTTCGACGTCGCCTCCGAGGCGGAAGTCGAACTCATCGCCTCGCGCTTTCCAAAGGCGCGCATCGCCTTCATGCACCCCGTAAAATCGCGCCGCGCAATCGCCCGCGCCTTCCACGAATTCGGCGTCAAGACGTTCGCGCTCGACAGCGAGGACGAGCTTGAGAAAATTCTCGTCGAGACCGGCGGCGCCAAGGATTTAACGCTGCTGGTGCGGTTTGCTGTGTCCGGCGACGGCGCGGCCTATCCGCTGGCGCGCAAATTCGGCGTTTCCGAGCAGGAAGCGCCCGCCTTGATGCGCCGCACGCGCGCAGTCAGCGAGGAGATGCTGGGCGTCTCCTTCCATGTCGGCAGCCAATGCATGCGGCCCGACGCTTATCGTGCGGCGATGGCGATGGTGAACCGCGCCATCGTCAAAGCCGGCGTGGTGGCCGATATCGTCGATATCGGCGGCGGCTTTCCAGCCATCTATCCAGGCATGACGCCACCGCCCATGCTTGACTACGTGAACGCGGTCAAGGCCGGCTTCGAGGAGATGTTCGTCGCCCAGAACGCTGCACTGTGGGCCGAACCCGGCCGCGCGCTGGTCGCCGAAGCCGGCTCAACGGTGGCGCGCGTCGAACTGCGCAAGGGCGATGCGCTTTATCTCAACGACGGCGCCTTCGGCACGCTGTTCGACGCCACGCACCTCAATTGGTCGTTTCCGGCCAAACTTCTCCGCAGGCAAGAGAGCCGCGCCAAACTCGCGCCCTTCCGCCTCTACGGTCCCACCTGCGACAGCATGGATGCGGCGGCCGGACCGTTCATGCTGCCCGCCGACATCGGCGAAGGCGATCTGATCGAAATCGGGTCGCTCGGCGCATATGGCATGGTCATGGCGACGCGCTTCAATGGGTTTGGCGAGGCGATCACGATCGAATCCAAGGACGCGCCCTGGCCCTCGATGTTCGGCGTGGAAACGCGCAAGCGCGCCGCGCGCAGGCCGAAGCGGGTCGAGGCCTAATCCACAATCCCCTGCTTCCACTCTGTGTCGCGCCGAGGAAGCGCAAGATAGGCCTCGCTGCGCATCTCCATAAGGCGAGAGGCAGTGCGCTCGAATTCAAAGCTCTGGTCGCCCGCGGGATAGAGGTACGCGGGTTCGGTTTCGGCGGAGGCGATGAGCTTGACCTTCGCTTCATACAAGGCGTCGATCAGAATGCGAAAACGCGCCGCTTCCTCGCGCATCGCCGGACTCAGCTTAGGCACATTTTCCAGCAGGACAGTATGAAACCGCTCGGCGATCTCGAGGAAGTCCCCCACACCTAAGGGACGCGCACACAATTCCTCGAACGAAAAACGCGCTACGCCCGCGGCCTCGCGCTGAACGCGAAGCGCGCGGCCGCCGACATCGAGCGTCACCGCCTGCGCCTGGGCGCCGAACGTGAGCCGCGCCCAGGCGCGCTCCATCGCTTCCTCGGCCGCGGGCCCGAGTGGCGCATAATAGACAGGCGCCGCCATCAACCGTTCCAGCCGATAATCGCGCGGCCCCGCCAACTGGACAGACTCAAGACGCACTTTGATCAATGCGATGAAGGGCAGGAACAGCTGCCGATTCAAACCGTTCTTGTAGAGTTCATCGGGCGGACGGTTCGAGGTGGCGACGGTCACGACCCCCTCGGCAAACAACCGCTCAAACAGACGACCCAGGATCATTGCGTCGGCGATGTCAGTGACCTGCATCTCATCGAAGCACAAAAGGCGTGTGCCTTCGGCGACTTGCCGGGCGACTTGTGCGATGAGCCGATCTTGCGCCCCTCCCTCAGCGCGCGACTTTCGCAACAGAGTGTGCGTTGCAAGCATGAATTCGTGAAAGTGCAACCGCTGCTTCTTGGGTATGGGCGCTGCTTCGAAAAACAGGTCCATCAGCATTGACTTGCCGCGCCCCACCGGGCCCCACAGATACAGCCCCCGCGGCGCATCGCCTTTGCTGAGCCAAGCCTGCGGCCGCCAGCTCGCCAACGCCAGCGCCAGGGCGTCGAGGCGTTCGGCGGCGGCGGCCTGGTCAGGGTCCGCGACGAGATCCCCACCCGCCAAACGCGCGCTATACGCAGCCAGAATCATGGAGTTGCCGGCGCCCATTATGAGCGCCAAGGAAGCGTTCGCCGCACCCTATGGCAAGCCTCTTTTCCCCCGCGCCGCCTCATGCCACTTAGGCAAACGACGGTTGAGTCGCCGAGACAGCAATGAAGCCCACCGACGCCACCGTGCTCTTGACCGTCCAAGCAACGGCGCCGAAGCACATTGTGGACGTACTGATCGAGGAGCGCGCGCCACGGCTCTCGGGCGGGCCGCTGTGGCCGGTCGTTCGACCTCCCTTGCTCTCACTCCTCAATTACGACAAGGCTGTGCGCATGGCTGACGCCATCGCGCCCATGAGCGGGCTCGAGGCAATGGAGTTCATTTCTCACCTGCTCAGTGTGAAGCTTGAGATCACTGGGCTGGAGCGCATGCCGGCGTCCGGCGCGTTTGTGCTCTTGGCCAACCACCCGACCGGCATCACCGATGGCGTGGCCATGTACGACGCGGTCAAACGGGCGCGGCCGGACATGCTGTTTTACGCCAATTCTGATGCGCAACGCGTTTGTCCGCGCTTCGATGACATGCTCATTCCAGTGGAGTGGGTGCTGGCCAAACGCACGCGCGAACGCACGCGCGTGACCTTGAAAATGACAGGCCAGGCGTTCGCGGAGAACCGCCCGCTCACTGTGTTTCCCGCCGGGCGCCTCGCGCGCGTACGCAATGGGCTGCTGACGGATCCTGAATGGATGCCGACAGCGGTGAGCCTTGCGCGAAAGTACGGCCTGCCGATACTGCCTTGCCATGTCGCCGGGCCCTACGCGTTTTGGTTTCACACTTTCTCGCGCATATCGCCGGAACTGCGCGACATCACGCTCTTCCACGAACTCTTGAACAAAAAGGGCAAGACGTACCAGCTCACGTTCGGACCGCTCATTCCGCCCGAACATTCCGTAGGCGATGCAACCAGCATTTCCAGGCGCATCAAGCACTACATTGAGCGTGTGCTGCCGGGGGCGCCCGACACGCCTTTCGACCTGGAAGGGCCCGAGTGCCAATGGCGCGACCCCGCGCCAACACAACCAGATGTGAAAAAACAGCCATAGACGAACGTCACGGCGTGGGGCACTCTCTTCATGCGAGGGGCGGGTCATTGGAGTGAGCATCCATGCGCGCCCGATGCCTGTTGGCGTTTACGTTATGGTTAGGTTTCGCGGCCAGCGGCGCCGCCATTCCCTACTTTCCACCGCCTGAACCCGTGTACGAAGCGCCGATTGATCGCGCGCTTGAAAACGTTGCGGCGATGGAGGAGCTTGAGCCGGCGCACCGCGAGCAATTGCTCGGCCGCCTGAATTTGCTCGCTTATGCACGCAACGATCCGCAATTCACATATGTGCGCGCCGACAATCGGTTGAATCTATCGGGCAGCGTGCTGTGCACCGAGGCCGAGCAACATCGTGGCAGCTTCATGGCGCCAGACGAGCAGCAGCCGGCCTTCGGCCCGGATGACCGTTGCGCACGGTTCGAGTCTCACTTGGGGCCCGAGCCCGAAATCATGACGCCTCCGGACGGCGCTCCTAACGCGGCAGCGCTCGCGCGCCTGGAGGCCGCACGCGAACATTACGCGCGGGCCGTGCGGCTCGACGGCGCCAGCCTTCGCGCGCGGTTGGGCTATGCTTACGTGCTCGACCGGCTGGGACAGTTTGGCGCCGCGCGGCGGCAATTGCGCGCGATCATTCGTTTGGGATTGCCAGAGCTTTCGGGGGAGACCTCGGATTGGGAGACGCACGCGGTTCTGTCTGAAACCGCTGAACATCTCGCCCACCTCGCGCGCTCCGCGAACGATCGAGCTAAGGTGGCGCACTTGATCCGTAGGCTCGATGCAAGCCGGCCTATGATTTATGTGACGCCGATTGTCGTGCCGCTTGCGGATGCGCCGTTTGCCCGCTTGATCGACGACGCCTCGCCCGTGGCGTTCGATTTTGCCGGCACCGGCGATACCCGAGCGCAAGGTTGGCTGACGCCAGACGCCGCATGGTTGGTTTGGGATCCTGAATGGCGCGGTCAAGTGCGATCGGGCTTTGACATGATCGGCCAACGCACCTGGTCGGTGTTCTGGTCGGACGGCTTCGAAGCGCTGCGCGCTCTCGATGACAATCGCGACGGACAACTCACTGGCGGCGAACTCGGCGGCTTAGCGCTTTGGCGCGATGAAAACAGCGATGGCGTAAGCGATCCGGGCGAGGTCATGCCGGCGAATGTTCACGGCATCACCGCGCTCTCGGTGCGCGGGCGCGCCGTGCGTCCCGGCCTCGTCACAGCGCGCGACGGCGTGCGCTTCGAGAACGGCGCCGCGCGCCCGCTTTACGACTGGACGCCAGGCTTGGGCGGGCGGGCGCCGGTAAGTTAAAGCGTCGGACCTCAAATGCGACTCACGGCTTGGATCGGGCTCGGTGTCGCACTTGAGGTCCAAAGACGCTTTGGATTCAGGCGTTTCTAAAGCAACGGACTTTAAATTCGCTCTGCGCCCGCCATCAAAATGAGGCGAATTTAAAGTCCGTTGCTTTAGCCAGGCAAGGACACTTGTTCACGATGCCCGCGCATGGGATTGCTGCGAGCCAAGGTTCGAAAAGCGGACGCAAAGCCTCGCTCGGCGATGCGCTCATCGCGCAAGCCTGTATCGATTCCGATGTGCCTTTGTTGACCCGAGGTGCTGACTTCGCAGCCTTTGCAAAACTTGGCGGGTTGAAGCTCGCCTAACCAGCAGCTTGCCCTCACTCAATTTGAGCCCAGCCCCACGGCGGCGATTTTGTCGGCGCTTGGTTGAGAGTCCTGTAAGCCGTTCGCGCGAGCGATCTCGCCCAGCATGACCGCCGAAGGCTTGATGGCCCGCGCCATGGTGCTGCGATCAACCCCGACGAGACCGAATGTAGGCGCGTACCCGCTCATCCACTCGAAATTGTCGAGCAACGTCCAGTAAACGTAACCGCGAATGTCGACGCCGCCGGCGATCGCGGATTCGACACCTTCCAGGGCGCGCCGGATGAAACGACGCCGGCCCGCATCATCGGCCGTGGCGATGCCGCTTTCTGTGATGAGGATCGGCGTCTGGGTCGCCGCCCATGCGTCACGGCACGCCGCGCCGAGCGCTTCGGGGCGATATTCATAGCCCATCTGCGTTGCTTCAGCGCCTGTCGGGGGGCGCCGGATCTGTTTGCCGTCGGCGCCAAAGCGCATGCGAGTATATGTCTGGACGCCGAGAAAGTCGTCGCCCTTGGCCGCGGCGTAGTACGGCGCGTAGGCTGTTCTCTTGTATAATTGCATCGCGCTCACGGCAGCCTCGCCGCCCTCGGCGTCGCACTCTTGGATCGACATTGTCATGCCCACCGGCACATGCGGAGCGGCGGTCTTGATCGCTTCGCGCGCGCGTTCATGCGCGGCCAGCGCCCGCATTGCGTAGTCCTCCCCGCCTGCAAACAGAAAGAACGCCTCCAACGGCGCGCCGATGACACGCTCGGCGGCCGCGGTTTTGTCCGGCTGTTTTTCTCTCAGCCGCGCCAGCATTGCGGCGAGCGCATCGGGCAGATTTATTTCGTTTATCGTGCAGGCAAACGCCAACTGGCCGGCCAGAGCATGGGCGGCCCTGTCGCAATAGCGCGCGAACCGATTCACGATTTTGTCGTTGCCCCACCCGCGTTCGCGCGCGACCCAGCGCGGGTTCGTGAAATGGTGGAAGGTGGCGATGGGCGCTACGCCGCGCGCCCAGCAAGCCTCGATCACGCGCTTGTAGTGATCGAGCGCATTCTGCGCGAACTCGCCTTCTTCCGGCTCGACGCGGGCCCACTCCACGGAGAAGCGATAGGCATTGAGGCCAAGCCCGGCGAGAATTGCGATGTCGTCGCCATACCGCGAGAAATGATCACAAGCGTCCCCCGACGGCTCGGCGAAGAAGGAAGGCCGCGCGTGCTCCAGCGCCCAGCAATCACTGCTCCAGTTGCCGCCTTCGACCTGATGCGCGGCCGTCGCCGCCCCCCAAACGAAAGCGGACGGAAAGCTCACACCTTGCGCTCCACCATCGCCTTCTTGATCTCGGCGATGGCCTTGGCGGGATTGAGGCCCTTGGGGCAGACCTGAGCGCAATTCATGATCGTGTGACAGCGATAGAGCTTGAACGGATCCTCGAGCGCATCGAGCCGCTCGCCTTGGTGTTCGTCGCGGCTATCCACTATCCAGCGATGAGCCTGCAGCAGCGCCGCTGGGCCGTAGAAGCGATCCGCGTTCCACCAATAAGATGGGCACGATGTCGAACAACAAGCGCAGAGTATGCACTCGTACAATCCGTCGAGCTTGGCCCGCTCCTCCGGGCTTTGCCGCCATTCGCGGTCCGGCTCTGGCGTCTGTGTTTGCAGGTAGGGCTGGATCGCGGCGTATTGAGCAGCGAAATTGGCGAGATCCGGCACCAGGTCCTTAAGCACCGGCTGGCTGGGCAACGGAGAAACCGTGATCGCGCCAGCGGGCAATTCGTCCATGCCCTTGGTGCAGGCGAGCGTGTTGCGCCCGGCGACGTTCATCGCACATGAGCCGCACACCCCCTCGCGGCAAGAGCGGCGAAACGTCAGCGTTGAATCGATGTCGTTCTTGATGGCGATCAGTGCATCGAGAACCATTGGTCCGCAGCGGTCGAGGTCAACCTCGTAGGTGTCCCAGCGCGGGTTTTCGCCGCTTTCTGGATCGTAGCGATAGATCCGGAAAGCGCGGACGCGCTTGGCGCCTTTTGGCGCATGGTGGCGCCTGCCCGGCCTGACCTGGGAATGCTTTGGCAGCGTAAGTTCGACCATGGGCGATGGGTGTGGCGAGGGTCGGCGCGCCCGTCAAGCGCGCCGTTGCCTCGTCGCCGGGCTTCAGCCGGCGCCCGCAGCCGGCGCCGCGCCGCGCCCATACCAATCGATGCGCCGCGTGGCGATCATGGTGGCCGCGATCACCGCAAAGGCGACCGCTGAACCCGCCAGGAGCGCGAAATCCTCCAGCGTCATCAATATGTACATGGCGCCGTAGAGGAGACCCAACCCTGCCAGCGCGCGAGCGCCGACCGCAGCCGACTTGAAAGAAGAACCCGCGTAGAAAGCAAGCAGTGCGACCGTGGCCGTGGCCGCGACGACGAAGGCCGGTGTGAATCCGATGATCTCGGTGATCGACAGGAGCAGCAGATAGAAAACGCACTGCGCCAACCCGACCAGGACGTATTGCGCGGGGTGCGCCTTGCGCCCGCTGATGACCTCGAAGATCAGCGTCGCCAGGAAAACGATGCCGATGAACATGATGCCATAGCGCACAGCCCGCATCACGCCCTGGTAGATATCGTCGGATGCAACGAAGCTCACCGCCATGTCGCGTCCGGCGGCGAGGCCAAGATTGAAGCTGTTCAGATCGGCCGCCTTCTCCACGCCGCGCGCAACGAACGGCACCCGCCAGGCGACGCTGAATCCTTCGTCCGTAACCTGCGGGCTCTCATTGGCCTGGAAATAGCCTTGGGCGCGCACGTCGCTGCGATCGCCGCGAATGGCCACACTTGTGTCTTGGGCGAAGGCGGCAATGGAAAAACGCTGCGCGCCAGTAAGATTGAGGCGCGTTTCGACGGCGAAATCCGCGGGTGCTCCGTCGAGGTGGGCAGGCGCGGCGAAGGCCTGCAGGCCAGTGGGCAGGGGCGCCGCGGGCGAGGAATATATGCCTGGCCGGGAGTAATCGGGCGCAGGCGCCGTCAAATCCAGATCCGAGATAGGCTCGAATGTCGCCGTTGTTCCATCTGGATAACGCAACTCGGCGGCATTGCGGATGGCGCGGCTGTCACTGACAAACATCACCACACGCGCCTGGCGCCAATCGAAGCGATAGCTGGGATCAACATCTTCAAGCGCAGCGGCAGGCCGGAAGCTCGCATCGAACTCGGTGGTCGCGGAATACACCGCCGCGCGATAGATGCCGAGCCTCCGATCCTGCACGGTAAGCGCTGTGTCCGCGGAGCCAGTCTCGGCAAACACAACGAACGAACCGCGCTCATTACGCCGTTGCGTGCGCCCCTGGTCGTCCGTCGTTTCGACCGCGCGCTGATAGGGAACCAGCAGCATCGGCCCGCCGACGGTTTGCGGCCCGCCCGCCGCGCCGCCGATTTCGGCCGTCACCTGCCCGGCGCGAATCTGACGCTCGGCGACGAGCCCTGCGACCACCAACAGCGGCACGCCCATCGCCAAAACGAGAAAGCAGACAAGCAAAAGCTTCAGGCCCAACGATCCGCGTGGGATCAGGCCCGCCATCGAACTCTGCGTCACGGATAATCCCTCCCGGCAGGCCGGCTCAGGCCCGCGCTCAGCCAATGTTCGTCCGCGATCAAGGCGACATGTCGACGGAGACCGCGCTTTCCGGCGGCGTCCATATCTCTTCCTGCGGCGGCGCGGGAGGGGCAGCACTCCAGGCGATGACAAACGCGGCCGCGCCGGCGAGTGCGCACGCGAACGCCCACAGGAAGGCCGCCCAGTCGTAAGCGGGCGACATCCCTTGCGGCTCGCCGCCGCGCGCAAACGCGGCTTGGCGGCGCGCCTCGATCAGCACGTAGCCGGCGGCGAAGACAAACGGCAGGGCAAGGCCCCAAGGCGCAGCGCCCGCCATCCAGGGGCGCACGAGCAGTCCCAGCGAGCCGATGGCAAGCCCCGCAAGCACCAGGAATTCCACAACCGCCTGCCCGCGATCGCCGAAGGCGACACGCAGGCGCCGGCGGCGTGCGCCCATTTCTGAAAACATGGAAGAAAAGAAGCTGTCCATCGACGCTTTGAATACCCGCTCGGACCGCCGGCTTCCAGCCAGCAACGGCGGTACCTGCCGGCCAAATGCCGGGGCTCCAAAATGGCGGGTTCGGCTCGATTTCGCCCCACCCCCGCACTAGATTTCGGGCGCGCGGAGAAGGTTCCATGAAATTCAACCTCCAGACGGTCGGCCTTGCGCTCAGCGCCACTTTCGGCGTGCTCGTCCTCGCCGTCGGTTTGTTTTTCGTTTTCTTTCCAAAGGAACTCGCGGCGCGCGAGGCAGAACGGCGCATAGAGGAAGCCACGGGCCGCCAGCTGACGCTGGGCGATGACATCGCGGTGTCGTTCTGGCCGGCGCTTGGGTTTTCCGTGAACGACGCCGCATTGTCCAATCCCGAGGGATTTGCCGCCGACGAGCCCTTCCTTACCGCCGAACGCATCGTGTTCGCTGTAAAGGTGGTGCCCCTCTTGAGCGGCGATATCGAGGTCAAGGAACTCATCTTCGAGGGCGCCGACCTGCGCCTGCAAGCGCGGGAAGACGGCGCGGCCAACTGGAGCTTCCCGACCGAGCAAGACACTGAGGAGCAAGCCACGATCGAGGATTTGCGCCTCGACGACGTTCGCCTTGTCGACAGTCGCATCTCGTTTCAAGGCGCAGATGGCGAAGCGCCCATGGTGCTGGAGGATGTGGATGCAAGTTTGGCGCTCGCTTCGCTTGATGCGCCAGCGACGTTGAATGCCGCGTTCGCCTATCGCGACGAGCGCCTTCAGATTGACAGCGAGATCGGCTTGCCGCGCGCGGTGCTTGAGAAGGGGCAAACCCCGCTTACAGCCCGCATAAGATCGGCGCCGCTCACGGCCAATTTCGATGGCGCCTTCAACGCGGAAACCGGTGCGCTGGCGGGACATCTCGACGCCAATGGCTCGAGCCTGCGCCGCTTGATGGCCTGGATCGGCTCGCCCATGGGCGATGGCGGCGGCTTCGGCGCCTACCGTGTCTCAGGGCAGATGGCGCACGAAGGCCAGACCACCGTGCTTGACGAGGCGACGCTTCGCTTGGATGACATCGAGGCGCTCGGCAACGTTGCGCTCGTGTCCCAAGAGAGCGGGCCTTTGCGCGTAAACGGCGCACTCAGTTCTGCACGCGTGGATCTGAACACCTACCTCCCTGCCCCCACGCGTGGCGCCAGTGAAGGCGGCGTTGAGGTGGATTCGAGCTGGCCTGCGACACCACTCGATCTCTCCGGATTGCGCGCGCTCGACGCCAATCTCGATCTCACGTTGGGCGCACTTCAATTCCAGCGCATGTCATTCTCCAACGTTGCGCTCAATCTGCGCGTGGCCAACGGGGCCGCGGACGCGCGGCTTTCGCGCATTTCACTTTATGAAGGCGCGGGCACTGCGCGCATGATCGCCGATGGTTCCGGCGCCACGCCGCGCATCGCCGTCGAGATCGATGCGCAGAACGTGCAAGCCGAGACGCTTCTGCGTGACGCCATTGGCTTCGACAAGATCGTGGGACGCGGGCGCCTCACCGCTTCGCTCATCGGCCAGGGCAATTCACAAGCCGCCATCATGGGCAGCCTCTCGGGCAACGCCAACTTCCTGTTCAATGACGGCCAATGGAAAGGCGTGAACCTCGCGCAGATGGCGCGCGGCGTGCAATCGGCGTTGACCGGGGCTGCAGCAGGCGAAGGTGGAGCGACGGATTTCGCCGAACTCGGCGCGCGCCTGCAAGTTGCCGACGGCGTAGCCGCGACCGACAATCTGCGCCTGCTCAACCCTTATGTGCGATTGGAAGGACGCGGCCTTATCGACATCGGGCGCCAATCCATCGACATGCGCATCACTCCGCGGGCGGTGAGCTCCGCGCAGGGCCAAGGCGGAGACGCCGCCATCGCCGGCCTCGGCATTCCGTTCCGTGCCTCTGGCCCATGGTCGCGCGTGAGTTTCCGCCCTGCGCTGGAAGACGTGGTGGGCGCTCAGGTGCGCGACATCCTGGGCCAGCAGGAAGAAGGTTCCCCGCTCGCCGCACTCGGCGAAGCCTTGTTCGGGCGCACGCCTGCCGAGCCCGCTGAGGAAACGGAAACACCGGCCGCGCCAACAACGCCCAGCGAAGGCGAAGCGACAACGCCTCCGCCAACTCCCGCGCCCGCGGAGGAACCACGCCCGCGCAATCCATTTGAGGAAGTTCTGCGCAGCGTGACGCAGCCGCGCGAAGAAGAAAAAGCGCCGCCTGCGCCCGCGTCGACGCCTTGATTAAGCCGGCGCCCCTCCCCTCCTCTCGCGGGGAGGGAGCAGGGGTGGAGTGTAGCTCGGTGCAAAATAGGTTGGAGCGCGCGCCTCCTGGCGCGCATCTCTTCATCTTGCAAGCGTCAACGCCGTGCGCGCCGGAGGCGCGCGCTCCAACTTACCGAAGTCGAGTCTTCCCCGGGATGACGGAACGAGGAATCACCGCCCCGTGTGGAACACCGCGAGCTTGTTGCCGTCGAGATCGCGGAAATAGGCGAAGTCGCCGAAATTGCCGCGCGGGCCGGGTTCGCCTTCGCTCGTGGCGCCGAGCGACAGCGCCTTGGCGTGAACGCGCGCCACGTCTTCCTTGCTGTCGACATTGATCGCCAACATCGTGCCGTTGCCGGGGTGCGCTGCCTGCTCGTTGTAGGGACGCGTCACCATGATCATGGCGCCGCTGCCGAGGCGATACATCTGGCCGTGCGGCGTTGGGAACAAGCGCTTTCCGCCGAGCTCCGCGGTCAGCGCATCGTAGAAGCCGCAGGCGCGCTCGAAATCGTTGGCGCCGAGACAGACGTAGCCGATGGCGGACATGAGAGATACTCCATGAAGCGTCGCGACCAATCGTCAATCGGCCAATCGTGGGGGTCAAGCGGTCCCCTAGGTCAACCGATCCGCCGAGGCAAGGGCTGCGCCCCGCCAATAATCGTGATAAGCTGCTCCAATGTCTCACGAACGCATTGCTCGCGATCCGTCCATCCTCATGGGCAAACCCTGCATCAAGGGCACGCGCATCAGCGTGGAGGTGATCGTTCGCCGGCTCGCGGCCGGGCTTGCAGCCGACCAGATCGCCGCGGAATACCCCGAACTGACGCGCGAGGATGTGCTGGCCGCGGCCGCGTACGCCGCGGACCTGCTTCGCCATGACGGCCTTGTCGCGGCGGAGTAGCAGGTGCGTCTATTCTTGGACGCAAGCATGTCGCCAGCTGTCGCTGCCGAATTGCGCTCGCTCGGATTCGACGCCGTTGATCAACGCGACGTTCTGAGGGCCTCCCCCAGCGACCAAGAGGTCATGGCGGAGGCGTGGCGCCAGAGTCGTATCGTTATCGCGCGCGACTACGACATGGGCGAGCTTGTGTTGCGCGGATTCGCCGAGGCGGAAGGCGTCGTCATCATTGCTTTTGACTTCGAGAGCCCAGCGGCTGAAGCGAACAAGCTCAGCGCAGAGCTAGCGACGCTGGGCGAGAGAATTCGAGCGCACGTGCACGTCGTAGGTCCAAGCGGAACAAGGTCGCGCCCCTACGATGCGGCTCAATAAGCGGCGCCTATCGCTCAGGCCGGCGCAACCGATGGCGGACATTGTGTTTGCTCCTTTGCTATTCACCGTTCAGCTTTCATTCCGGGAGCATGACAACTAACCCAGATTCCCTCAATACACCCGCTTCTTCGGCGGGATGGGCTCCACTTCGTTCGTCATCGTGTTTGAGTGCACTGGGCGATAATCGAACCGCGCCGCGCCCGTGCTCATGTCAAGCCAAGCGAGCGTGTGCTTCATCCAATTCACGTCGTCACGCTCGGGAAAATCCTCGCGCGCATGGGCGCCGCGGCTTTCGGTGCGGTTGAGGGCGCCGTTCACGGTGACGACGGCTTGGGCGAGCAGATTGTCGAACTCCAGCGTCTCGGCGAGGTCGGTGTTCCAGATCATGGAGCGATCGGTGACGCGCACGTCCGGCGCCTCGGCCCAAACCTTGGCCATGCGCCCCACGCCTTCGGCGAGCACGGGCCCCGTGCGATAGACCGCGCACGTGTCCTGCATCGACCGCTGCATCTTCTCGCGCAGCTTTGAGGTTGGCGTTGGGCCATTCGCATTTCGGAATCTGTCAAAGCGCGCCAGGTGCGCTTCGCCCGCGTCCTTCGGCAGCGAGCGCTGAGAGGCATTGGCCTTCAACATCTCACCGCAGCGCAGGCCCACGGCGCGGCCAAACACCACAAGATCGATCAGCGAATTCGAGCCCAGCCGATTGGCGCCGTGCACCGAAACGCAAGCTGCTTCGCCCACCGCCATCAAGCCCGGCACGACACTGTCGGGATTGTCGCCGGCCTTGGTAAGCACCTCGCCATGATAGTTCGTGGGGATGCCGCCCATATTGTAATGGACCGTCGGCAGCACCGGGATGGGTTGGCGCGTGACATCGACGCCGGCGAAAATCCTGGCGCTCTCGGATATGCCCGGCAGGCGCTCGTGCACGAGCTTAGGGTCGAGATGATCGAGGTGCAGGTAAATGTGATCCTTGTTGGCGCCCACGCCGCGCCCTTCGCGGATCTCGATCGTCATCGCGCGCGATACCATGTCACGCGGCGCCAGATCCTTCACCGTCGGCGCATAGCGCTCCATGAAGCGTTCGCCGTTCGAATTGGTGAGATAACCCCCTTCTCCGCGTACGCCTTCGGTGATGAGGCACCCCGCGCCGTAAATGCCAGTCGGGTGAAATTGCACAAACTCCATATCTTGCAACGGGAGCCCCGCGCGCAACGCCATGGCGTTGCCGTCGCCTGTCTGAGTGTGGGCGCCGGTGCAGGTGAAATAGATGCGGCCATAGCCCCCGGTCGCGAGCACCACCGTCTGCGCGCGAAAGCGGTGAAGCGCGCCGTCCTCGAGCCGCCATGCCGTCAAGCCGCGGCAGGTTCCGCCCTCCATGATGAGGTCGAGTGCGAAATACTCGATGAAGAAATCAACGCTGTGACGCAGCGATTGGCCGTACATGGTGTGCAGCATGGCGTGGCCGGTGCGATCGGCCGCCGCGCACGTGCGCTGCACCGGCGCTTCGCCGTAATTGCGCGTCATACCGCCGAACGCGCGCTGATAGATCTTGCCTTCCTCGGTGCGCGAGAACGGAACGCCCCAATGCTCCAGTTCGTACACCGCCGCGGGCGCGTTGCGCGTCAGATATTCGATCGCGTCCTGGTCGCCTAGCCAGTCCGACCCCTTCACGGTGTCGTACATGTGCCATTGCCACTTGTCCTCGCCCATATTGCCGAGGGCCGCGGAAATGCCTCCCTGAGCGGCCACGGTATGCGACCGCGTTGGGAACACCTTGCTGATGCAGGCGGTCTTCAAGCCGGCTTGCGCACACCCGAGCGCGGCGCGCAGGCCGGAGCCGCCGGCGCCGACAACAACGACGTCGAACGTATGATCGATCCAAGTGTAGGCGGCCAAAGAACTAGACTCCGAAATTCACGGCCAGAATGGCGAAGATCGCGCCCGCGCCGAGCGCAAGCGGAACGAGCGTATTGAGCAGAAGCAGGACGAACTTCGTGGCCGGCCTGTGGATGTAGTCTTCGACAATGACCTGCATGCCAAGCCGCATATGGTAGAGCCCGATCAGAACCAGCAACACGACGCCGACGGCGTTGATCGGGTCGCTGATGAAGTCGATTGCGCCCACATAGCTGGGACCGTCCATCGTCAGCGTTGCGTTCAGAACGAACCATGTCGCCAACATGATAAGCGCGATGGCCGACACCCGCTGGCCGAGGAAATGGCCCGTGCCCTCTCCGCTCGCGCCATGATGGCGCACCCGGCCCAGGGCTGAGCGCATCTTGCGCGGGGTCGTGTTCATCAGCCCAGCCCTCCAAACCGCACAAGCGCCCATAGGCCGATGGGCGCGACGATCGCAAACAGGATTGCGAACCAGGCCGTAGTTTCCGCGTCCGAGGGTTTGAGGCCCACGCCGGTATCGAACACGAGGTGGCGAACGCCGTTTGCCAGGTGAAACGCAAAGGCGGCGGCGACCGCGTAGAGCTTGAGTTGCCCTAGGGGGCTGGCCAGGAAGGCGCCTATCGGCGCGTACACTTCCGGCCCCGCGGCAACCGCCATCAGCCACAGCGAGAAGCCGATCATGGAGACATAGAGCACAACGCCCGTGGCCCGATGCAGGATCGAGCTCAGCATCGTGACATGCCAGCGCCAGACCTGCAGATGCGGTGAAAGGGGTCTCGGTCCCGGACGGCTAGCCCCGGCCATCGGCGCGCCTCTGATGCTTGGGTGAAATCACGAACAATGCGACGCGGCGGAGATTAGGGATTGGCCCCTCCAAGTCAATCGAAGGCGGTTTGTCGAATCAGGCGATGAAGACGCGCCCCCGAACTGCTAGCCTGGCGTCGAGGGAGCCCTACATGATCCGTGTTGCTTGCGCCGCTCTAGGTCTTCTGTTCTTGGCGGCCGCGCCAGCCGACGCTCAGTCGCGCGGCGATGGGCGCCTGAACGCGCTGTTGGCCGAGTACGAACGCCTCGACCGCGCCGTCGATCCAATCTCGTCGAGTTACGATGGTGATCGCGCCGCGTTGCCGCGCCTGCCCGATGCCTCGCAAGAGGCCCGCGCACAACTGCGGACAGCGCTGATTGCCTTGGCTTCGCGTCTTGAGCGCATCCCGCCGCGGCGCCTGTCCGAAGACGCAGCGCTCAACCGCGCCTTCCTGCTGCGCATCATTGGCGAAAGGATCGAGAGCATTGATTTCGACGAGGCCCGGATGCCCTTCGGCAATAGCGGCGGGTTCTTTGGTCTCGGCGATTATTTGGCGCGCACCACGCCCGTACAGTCGGCGGCGGACGCTGAAGCCTGGCTCGCGCGCCTGGAGGCGCTTCCGCGCTATTTCGAACAGAATATCGCCAACGCCCGGAGAGGCGTCGCCACTGGCTTCACTCAACCCCGCATCGTGGTCGATCGCGCGCTTGAGCTAGTGCAAGCGCAGCGCGAGACCCTTGCCGCCACCCTGATCTTGCCCTTGATGCGCATGCCCGCGACGATTCCCATCGCGGCTCAGGAAGAGTATCGCAGCCGTGCGCGCGCGATCATTGCCGAGCGCGTCATGCCGGCGCATCAGGCTGTGCTCGATTTCCTGCAGAATGAATACCTGCCCGCGGCGCGTCCCTCGCTTGCCGTACGCAGCGTCCCTGACGGCGAGAATTACTACCGCTATCTCGTGCGCCAGCACACGACGACCTCCATGTCTCCCGATGAAATCCACGCGCTTGGGCAAACGGAGGTGCGCCGCATCCGCGCGGAGATGGACGGGGTCATCCGCGAAACGGGCTTCCAAGGCACGTTTGCGCAGTTTCAAGCGTTTCTGCGCACCGATCCGCGCTTCTACGCGCAAACACCGGAAGACCTTATGGAGAAGGCCTCCGAGATCGCCAAGCGCGCCGACGATCAACTGCCGCGCCTTTTCGGCCTGCTGCCGCGCCTGCCTTACGGCGTGCGCGAGATCCCGCGCGAGCAAGCGGAAGGATCGACGACGGCTTATTATCAAGGCGGCAGTCCAGCGCTTGGCGTTGCCGGCGCTTACATGGTCAACACGCTGCGTCTCGATCAGCGCCCGCTCTACGAATTGCCCGCGCTCACCTTGCACGAAGCCGTGCCGGGCCACCATCTACAGATTTCGCTCGCGCAGGAAGCAGGCGAACTGCCCTATTTCCGGCGCAACACCTATGTCACTGCGTTCGGCGAAGGCTGGGGTCTCTATGCCGAGTGGCTCGGCATAGAGATGGGCATCTATCGCACGCCCTATGAGCGCTTCGGGCAACTCTCTTACGAAATGTGGCGCGCGTGCCGCCTGGTCGCCGACACCGGCTTACATTGGCTCGGCTGGGACATTGAACAGGCGCGTGCCTGTTTCACCGAGAACTCGGCGCTCTCGCCGCACAATATCCAGACCGAACTCGAGCGCTACATCGCAACGCCGGGCCAAGCCTTGGGTTACAAGATCGGTCAGCTTCGGTTCTTAGCCCTGCGGCGCGAGGCGGAAGCGGCCCTTGGCGAGCGCTTCGACGTGCGCGCTTTCCATGATGTGGTGTTGGGTGCAGGCTCGCTGCCGCTCGACGTGCTGGAAACGCGCGTGCGCGCTTGGATCGCGGACCAGCGTTAGCGATTGCTGCGCCGTCTGAGCTCCTCTAACGTCGAGCCCATCGGTCTTAGGGGGTTTCGATGGACTATCTGTTACTGGGCCGCGTCGCCAAGCTCGTCGCGCTGCTTGGGTTTTTTCTGCCTTGGGTCACGGTGTCGTGCTCGGGCACGGAAATCCTCGAAGCCACCGGCGTGCAATTGATGACCGGCGACATCGAGCCGAGCGGGCCTCTCGCTGGGGCTGAGACCGATCAGGAGCCTGAACCGGCGCCTTTAGTGATCGCCGCCTTTGCCGTTCTCGCGGTTGGCTTGCTTGCCGCCATCTTGATGAAAAACCGCGCCGCTGCGTGCGCTCTGCTGATTGGCGCACTGGGCGGCATCGGACTCTCCTACTATTCGGTGCAAAACATGCGCGAGGAAATGACGCGCTCAATGAGTGAAGCACAGGACAAAGGCGCCGAAGAGAGGGCCAGCGGCGCCTTCAGCGCCGAGCAGCAAAGCGACATGGCGCGCGCGATGGCGTCTGCGATTGAGATCGAGGAGCAGGAAGGTTTTTGGCTCACCATCGGCGCGGCGGGCGTCGCGGCGATCTTCGGCTTGCTCGTGCTTGCCGGCGCGGGTGGCGTGCGAAAACCGGACGAAGCGGCGTCGGGTTAGGCACGCTTCGGGATCGCCGCCCAATAGTCGAAATCGAGAACGACTGCGGGATCGTACGAGCCGTCCGCGAGCTTGCCCGGAAAATCCGCGCACGGCCTGTCCTTCGCAGCGACAAGGCGCAAGCGCAACGCCCCCGCCCGGCCCAGGTCGGCTTTGTCGAGCACTTCCGACCAAGCGTAGAGCGTCTCGCCTGCGTGAAGCGGATTGACATGACGCCCGCCATTGATGGCTAACATCAATTGCGCATTGGCGAGGCCGTTGAACGCGAGCGAGCGCGCCACAGAAATGGCGACGCCGCCATAGATCAAACGCTTGCCGCCGCGTGCAGCAGCGGCCTGCGCGTTGAAATGCACGCGCGCCGTATTCTGATAGAGGCGTGTGGCAAGCTGATGCTCGGCCTCCTCAACGGTCATGCCATCAACGTGATCAATCTTTTCACCGATCTCGTAGTCCTCGAACCCGTGCGGCGCACCCGCGAGCGCAAAATCATAGGCCGAGAAATCAAGCGTTGGCGGAAGCATGAGTTCGCTGGATGCAACAAAGGGCTTCGCCATGGCCGGGGGCGCATCGTCGATCACCGCGGCGGGATCACGCTTGTTCACCATCACCCAACGCACATAGGAAAGGACGGCCTCACCATCCTGATTTGACCCGGTTGTGCGCACGGTGACGATCCCGGTCTTGCCGCTGGAGTTCTGCTTCAGGCCAAGTACTTCGGATTCCGCGCTCAGAGTGTCGCCCGGATAGACGGGTACAAGAAATCGTCCCTCCGCGTAGCCAAGATTCGCCACCGCGTTCAACGAAATGTCCGGTACGCTCTTTCCAAACACGACATGAAACACGAGCAGCGGATCAATCGGGGCGCCCGGAAGTCCGCACGCCTGCGCAAAGCTGTCAGCGGAGAAAAGCGCATGGCGCGAACCGGTGAGCGCGATGTTGAGCGCCGCATCAGCCTCCGAGAGCGTACGCGGCGTCGCATGCCCAATTGTCTGGCCAACGCGAAAATCTTCAAAGAAATTGCCAAGTTTGGATTTCATGCGGCGCTTTCTTTCACGTCCTGCGCGGGCGTTTCAAGCCTCAATGCGCCACGGTAGTGCGTCAGGCGCCCTAGGAGCGGAGCGTCAATCGGCACATCAAACTGAAAGCGACCATCCCCCGTCGCTGACTCCTTCGCCAGTGAGCGAGGTGCAAGCGCCTTAGGCAACGGCAACGGTCCGAGCCGCCAGCCAACGACCTCCATCGTTAGGCAGGTTTCCGTCGCAGTAACTTTCATATCGAATTCGAATGGCCCGAAACGCTCGCGAACAATGCCGGGCGCTGGACATGAGAGCACGCTCTTGAACGTGCGCCCGCCGATGTGGCGCAACCATATTTCGCGACCGTCGCCCAGCTGCCGCTTCACGACCCTCACAGGCGCGGCCGACGCCGCGCACGGAAAACCTATGCTGGACGCCACGAATTCAGCAAGGAATGTCCCTGCGCCAGCCACCGCCGCCTCGCCCACTAGGCGCGTCACGGGGCCCGACCGATGCGCTTCTCGCACCGCTCTCGGCGCGACTTCAAACCCCTGGCCCAGCGCGCGCTCGAAGGGCGAACGCAGCAACTCGCGGCCAATCCCGCTCTTGAGACCAACACGCTCGAAGTCGGATGCAAAATCAGTGAGGCTCAACAAACCAACACAGGCGCGGGCGCCGGGTGGAACATCTTCGACCAATAGCTTCCTGATCGTCGCCAGCGCCGGAAGCGTTGGCGCATACGGACCTTGTCCTGCCGGCGCCAGCAGCGTCCAGAGCGCGCTGCAAGGTCTGTCGCTGGCGTCCCGGCCGAGCGCTTCCACGAACATGGCCCCGTTGTCGCTCCCCAATGGCTCGACCAGTCTTGCCGCGAGAGTGAACGCCGCCGCCCAGCGCTCCGGGCTGCGCCAAACCCGCCAATGTCTGAGCGCGCCTATTGCCTCGATCCCCCGCTGCAACACGCTCAGTTCGAGGCCTGCGAGAAAAACCGCGCGGTCGAGTGTTGCAAAGCGCGCCGGTACGAGATCGAGATCCGGGGTCTCGACAATAGCAAAGCGGCGGCGGCCTAAACCCTCGACGTGAATGACGCTGTAATGACGCCAACCGGGCCAATCTATCCACACCCCATGATCGAAAACACGGGTTGGCGCTCCCGCGCGTTTCAAGATCGCTTCGACCAAGGATCGCCCGCGCGGGGCTCTATTGCCAGGCGCTATGCCCGCGACCACTGAATCGACGCGTCGCCAGCCGGCGCACACCGTGTCTAGCGCGGCATGCGTCAATGCTGGCGTCGAACTTGCGCCCGTTATGGCGGCCCTGCCTCGCACTTTTGCCAGGTCGTCCAACGCTCCAAAGCCCGCCACAAAGTCGCGCGCATCGGCCAGATCGACATAGTGCGCGCCGGCCTCGATCACGGCCCGTGCGAAACGGTAATCCGCGCCCTGAAAGGGCCCGGATGCATCGACGACCACGCTCGGCGCAAGAGCGGATATTTCCGCGGCGCTTGATTGAGCTCGATCGAGCGCGGCGAATGAAGCCCCAACGGCGTGTGCGGCGGATCGCACGCGGAAAAGCGTCCTGCCTGCAAGTATGATCTCGACATCGGTTGTGCTGCGAAGCCCTTCCGCGAGGCGTCGCCCGAACACGCCCGCGCCGCCTACGATAAGCACACGGCCTTTCATCTCGGCGCAATACTCGCGCCAAAGCAACGGACTTTAAATTCGCCTCGGTTCGGCATCCGGCCTGCCTCCGATTGGATTGCTACAAAGCGAACGCGCATTCGCCGGTCGCGCTAAGCGCCCAACGCACCCAATGCGAACACAGGACGCAATCGCCATCGAATACGATCAGATCGGGTAAATCCGACGCCGGCTTTGGCGACCATCGCATGGGTTAAAGTTAGGTCTTTTCTCCTCAGGGGAATATGGGACAAAGCGTCCGCATGGACTGGCTCATATTGCTCCGGTGGCTGCACGTGGTTGGCGCGTGCGTGCTCCTCGGCACGGGTGTAGGGATCGCCTTCTTCATGGTGATGGCGCATCGAACCGGAAGCGCCTCGCTCATCGCTCACACCGCGCGAATCGTTGTCGTCGCCGATTGGGTCTTCACAGCTTCCGCCGTTGTGATTCAGCCGGTCACCGGAGCACTCCTTGTCGAAGCGCTCGGCTGGAGCTGGGGGGAGGGCTGGATCGTGATTTCGCTCGCTCTCTACGTCCTGACAGGCGCCTTTTGGCTGCCGGTCGTGTGGATACAGCATCGCATGCGTGATCTCGCCGCGATCGCCGCGACGGAGAATGCATCTCTCCCCGGCGCTTACCATCGGCTCTACCGCGCCTGGTTCTTGTGCGGATTTCCCGCTTTCGCAGCTGTACTTGCAATCATCTGGCTGATGTTGGCCCGCCCGCAGTTTACGCTGTTCGGTTGATCGCCTCCGCCACCGCGACCACGCGGCGCGCCTCTTCAAAGTGCAGCAATTCCGTCATTCTGCCGTCGATCTTGATCACGCCTTTGCTAGCGTTTTCCGGCAGCGTGAACGCGGCGATGATCGCGCGGGCGCGGGCAAGTTCTTCCTCGGTCGGTGCAAAGACGGCGTTGCATATGTCGATCTGGGAAGGATGGATCAACGTCTTGCCGTCGAAGCCGAACTCCAGCCCCTGGCGGCATTCGGCCTCGAAGCCCGCCGCGTTGGCGATGTCGTTGTAAACACCATCGATCGCCGTCAAGCCCTCCGTCCGCGCCGCTGAAACCGCAAGCGCCAGAGCGGCGTAAAAGGGGGTGCGGTCCGGCCCTGGCCGCGCACGCATCTCCTTGGCGAGGTCGTTGGTTCCCATCACGAAGCTAGCAAGGCGCGTGGCGCGCGCCGCGCCAGCTATGTCGGCGATGTTCAAGATTGCGCGGGGCGTTTCTATCATCAGCCAAAGCGAGGCGTCTTCGTTGAAGCCTGCCTCGGTCATGGCGTCGTCGAGTTCGCTGACGTGACCGCCCGTCTCGACCTTGGGCGCCAGCAGACCATTGGGGCGGACAGGACCCATAGCGGCGATGTCGTCCCTGCCCCAAGGCGTAGCGAGCGCGTTGACGCGCACGATGACCTCGCGCCTGCCATAGCCCCCGCCGCCGACGGCCTCCGCGACGCGCGAACGCGCCTCGTCCTTGGCTTCGGGCGCCACGGAATCCTCAAGGTCGAAGATCAGCACGTCCGCGGCAAGCGATTTGGCCTTCTCCAGCGCCTTGGAATTGACCCCCGGCATATAGAGACAGGAGCGGCGTGGACGGATGCTCATGAAATCTTGCTCGCGACTGCGGCGCAGGCGATGATCGCCAACGCATGTCCGAGCTTACTACGCGGCCAAAGACGATTCTGTCGATCCAAAGCCAGGTCGCGGGCGCGCGCGTGGGCAATTCGGTCGCCGCATTCGCCATAGAGCGACTGGGCGTTCGGGTCTGGCAATTGCCGACGACGATCATGGGTCGGCGCCCCGATCGCGGCGCACCCGGCGGCGGGCCGTTGCCTGCCGAAACCCTCTCGTCTCTCTTCAATGGCCTTGCAGCCGATGAACGCTTGGATGAAATCGATGCCGTGCTGACCGGATACCTGGGGGATTCGGAGCAGGTCGCCGTGATCCTCGACGCTGTTGAGCGCATCAAGGCCGCCAACCCCCAGGCCATCTTCGTATGCGACACCGTGCTTGGCGACGACGGCAAGCTCTATGTGAGCGAGACCATCGCCGACGCAGTTTTGAACGGACTTGCCCCGCACGCTGATTGGCTCATGCCAAACACGTTCGAGCTCGGGCTGATGGCCGGACGCGCCATTGAGACGCTTGAGCAGGCGCGCGACGCGGTTCGGCGCATCGGCAAGCCGGTGGTCGCTTCTTCCATTCGTACGGCGTTGGGCCTCGGCAATCTCTACGGCGCGCCCACAGGAGACTGGTTCTGCGAAACGGCGCGGTTGCCGCGCGCGCCCAAGGGTGCGGGTGACCTGCTCTCGGCGTTGTTCACGGCCCGGCGCGTTCGCGGCGAAGCGCCCGCTGTGGCGCTCGAAGCGGCAACGGGGGCTGTGTACGACGTCATCGTGCGCTCGCTGGCGGCGGAGAGCGAAGACCTGCTCTTGCCGAGCGCGCAGGAGGTGTTGGCCGAACCGGTGACTTGGCCGCGTGCGCGGCAACTGGAGCTGGCGTGATGTGGGAACCTGAATCCCGCGATGGATGCGCTTCCCCTCCCCCGCAACGGGGGAGGGACGACCAATCGGACGGGAATCGAACCGATGGCTGAGGGACTTATCGCGCCCGGATTCGAGCGTGTGTACGACGTATTCGAGGCGGGCCTCGCCGACGAACTGGGCGCGTGCTTCGCCGCGGTGCGCGACGGCGAGGTCGTTGTGGATGTGTGGGGCGGCTGGACTGACAGAGATAGAACGAAGCCTTGGACGCGCCAAACCATCGCACCGGTGTATTCGACCACCAAGGGTGTGAGCGCTGCCGTGTTGGCGATGCTCGCCGACCAGGGGCTGATCGACTATGACGCGCCTCTCGCGGAACTTTGGCCCGCCTTCGGCGCACGCGGAAAGAACAACGTTACGATAGCGCAGACCCTGGCGCATCAAGCGGGCGTGCCCGGTTTCATCGAGAAGATTGATCCGGATCTGTGGCTCGATCCTCCGGCGTGCGCGGCGGCCATCGCGGCTTTGCCGCCAATGTGGACGCCGGCAACTGCCAGCGGCTATCACCCGCTGACTTGGGGCTATATCGCCGGCGAGATCGCGTTGCGCGCGACCGGGCGTTCGCTGGGGACTATTTTGCGCGAGGATTTTTGCGCGCCAACTGGCATCGATTTCCAGATTGGGACACCGGAAAGCGAACACGGCCGCTGTGCCGAAATGAAAAAACCCGGCCGCGCCGGAGACTTTGGTGAGATCACGCCCCCGCGCAGAGCGGCATTCTTTACGCCCTGGGCCGCGCCCGTGCGCGGCTCTACGCAATGGCGAAAGATCGAAATCCCCTCTGCGAACGGCCATGGCACGGCGCTAGGCGTGGCGCGCCTTTACGAACTCTATGCAACCGAGGGCGAGATTGCGGGGCGGCGCGTCCTCAGCCATGAGGGCTTCGCCGCACTCACCAAGCGCCGCTGGAAGGGCAACGATCTCGTCCTGCCCTTCAACATCGACTGGCGCACCGGCGTGATCGGCAACTCCAACCGCATCTATGGGCCGAACCTGGAAGCTTGCGGACATTCCGGCATGGGCGGCTCGATGGGTTTTGGCGATCCTGTGGCGTGCGTTTCGGCCGGCTATGTCATGAACAAGCAGTCGCACCACATTATGGGCGATCCGCGCGCGCTTGCCCTGATCGAAGCGCTCTACGCTTGTTTATGAGCGCTCGCGGCGCAGCGTATCCCAAGCGAAGAAGACAAGGCCGGCCCAGATCAGGGCGAAGCTCACTCCCCGCAGCAGCGTGAACGGCTCGCCGAACATGATTCCGGTCGCAAATTGCAGTGACGGGGCCAGGAACTGCAGCAGACCGAGCGCTGTGAAGCTCACGCGCCGCGCCCCGAACGTGAACGCCATCAGCGGCAGCGCCGTCACGGGGCCCGCGAGCGCGAGAAGCAGCGCCGGCGCCCAACCCGCGCTGAACGCCAACGGCGCTTCACCTCCGGCCCAAAACAGAAGGCCCGCCGCAACAGGGGCAAGCGCCAAGCTTTCGATCAACAGGCCTGTCGCCGCCGGGACGGGTGCGCGTTTGCGAATGACGGCGTAGACCGACCATGTGGCGCGCCAACACTCATGTCCCCCCTCCCCTGGAGGGGGAGGGGGTAAGGGGGTGGGGTGATGTACAAGACGTTAGTGAGTGGGAGCGCGGGCCTCCGGCCCGCACGGCGCCGACGCTTGCAGAAAGAAGAGCTGCGCGCCGGGAGGCGCGCGGTCCAGCCTTCAAAGGCCGCCTCTCACCCTCACCCCCACCCCTACCCTCCCCCCGTTGGGGGGAGGGAGCGCAACTGATTTCGACCACAACACTCACGAGGTGGCCGTCCCATATGGCGCGGGATTCTTGAGGTGCATCAAACGCTCCGGCGCATCGAGCGGGGTAAAGCCGAGCGGCGCGTAGACGCCATGGGCATCTTTTGTTGCGAGAAGCCAGCGGCGCAGACCTTGGAGCTCCGGATGCTCCTGAAATGTGCGCACGAGCGCGCGTCCAAGTCCTTTGCCTTGCTTGCCAGGAAGCACGATCACATCGCAGAGCCAGGCGAACGTCGCTTTGTCCGTCACGAGGCGCGCGAAACCGATGAGCCTTCCCGCATCATCGCGGGCAATCGCGCACATCGAGTTCGCGCACGCGCGCGCCACCACGTCATACGGAATACCAGGCGACCAATATGAGTTGGCCAATACGGCGCGAATGGCGTCGATATCCGTTTCGGACGGCTGTTCGATGGCGATGTGCGCGGTCAACTTGACTGGCCTTTCTTGTTCGTCATTCCGGGCACACGAAGTGCGAACCCAGGGGGTCGTTAGGCGATTGCGCTTGTGGTCCGGGATGACGGTTGGAGTCGGCGTCGGCAAGAAACTGAAGCGTTACTCACGCCGCCGCCAAGCCTTTGAACAGCCCACGATTGAGCATCAGCTCCGCGATCTGCACCGCGTTGAGCGCCGCTCCCTTACGGAGATTGTCGCTCACCACCCATAGCGAGAGCCCGTATTCGACCGTCTTGTCGTTGCGGATGCGCGAGACGAAGGTGGCGAATTCGCCGACGCAATCGATCGGCGTGGCGTAGCCGCCGTCCTCATGTTTGTCGATCACCATGAGGCCTGGCGCCTCACGCAAAATCTCGCGCGCCTCCTCAACCTCGATCGGCAGCTCGAACTCGATGTTCACCGCTTCGGAATGCCCAACGAACACGGGCACACGCACGCAAGTGGCCGTGAGCTTGATCTTCGGATCGAGAATTTTCTTCGTCTCGACCTCGATCTTCCACTCTTCTGTCGTGTAACCGTCATCCATGAAGTCGCCGCCATGTGGAATGACGTTAAAGGCGATCTGCTTGGGAAATTGCTCCGGCGTGATCTCATCCGCGACGTAGAGTTTCTTGGTCTGGGTCCAGAGCTCATCCATCGCGTCCTTGCCGGCGCCAGACACCGATTGATAGGTCGCGACCACCACGCGCTTGATCTTGGCGCGGTCATGCAGCGGCTTCAGCGCCACCACCAATTGGGCCGTCGAGCAATTCGGGTTGGAGATGATATTGAGCTTGTCGTAGCCGTGCACGGCCTCAGGATTTACCTCGGGCACCACTAGCGGCACGCGCGCGTCCATGCGCCAGGCGCTGGAATTGTCGATCACCACTGCGCCTGTCGCGCCGATCCGAGGCGACCATTCCTTCGACACCGCGCTCCCCGCGCTCATCAGCACGAGGTCGATCCCGGAAAAGTCGAACTGCTCGAGATCCTTGCACTTCAGCGTCTTGTTTCCGTAGCTGACCTCGGCGCCGATCGAGCGCCGCGAGGCGATGGCGAATACATCGTCGGCCGGAAATAGCCGCTCCTCCAGAATGGACAGCATCTCCCGGCCCACATTTCCGGTGGCGCCAACGACGGCTACGCGCAAACCCATCTCAATTCGCTCCCAATGAATGCTTCTAGTGAAATTCGACGCCTTTTCCAAGGCGATGCTAACGCGCTAAAGTCACGTTTAAGGGGGAATCCATGATCGACACGGAGACCAACCTCGAAATCTACAAGCTTATGGTCGAGGATGTTCGCGAGGCGCGGCGCGCCCGGCGCGAGCTTTCCAACGTATTCATGACGCTGAACATTGCCGGCATGGGCGCTTTGGGCTTTCTTGCGCGCGTCGACGGCTTGCGCGATCCTGTGTTGTTCTCCCTCTGCGCGTTCGCGCTGGCGACGACGTGCCTGATCTGGCGCACGTCGAACAGCTATTACACAGTGCTCTTGGCGGCCAAGTACAAGAACATCTACGCCCTCGAAGACAATCTCGGCGTCCATCCAATTCGCGACGAGTGGCAGACAATCACCGGCAAGCGTCGAACGATGAAATGGTTCTCGCTCGAGCGCGCCATGCCTTTGTTGTTCATTTTGGCGTACGCGATGTTTTTCGCCGTGCAAGTCGGCGGCGTTGACGTTCCCACACTGATCGACGAGGTGTGGGACGGCGCCATGGACTTGCTGGGCGAGCTCGGTTTGTTTCGGTAGAGCGGATACCGAGCAGTTTAGCGCAGCGTTGATTTGGATAACTTCGCTCTCCCCCCGCATGGAGGAAGGGTCTCCACGGCTTCGGTGTCCAAACATGCATGCGCGGCTCAATTCGCCGCCGCCGTTTCCCCCACGCCAGCACGCAAGCGATCGCCACGATAGCGCATGCGCCGACATTGCGCGCGTGCGCCGCGCCCGAGCGAGAACAACCATTCTGTATCACCCGTGTAAACAAAACCGTTTTTCTCCAGCACGCGGCCGGAGGCGGGATTGTCCACGAAGTGTCCTGCCCCCAGCGCGCCGAGCTGGCGCGCGTCGATCAGAAAGCTGTTCAGCGCCTCGGTCGCATATCCTCGACCCCAGTAGGGACGCCCAAACCAGTACCCGACTTCGAAGCCGCCATCGCCGCGCGCATGAGCGCCGATAACGCCCACCAGCCCCTCCCCTTCCTGCTCCACCGCGCGCACAAAATCTTCGCCCAGCGGCGCGCGCGCCTTGAGCGTCATGATCCAGCCTTCGGCGGCGACTTCTAGGTAGGGCAAGGGCGCGCGCAAGATCATGCGCGCAACGTCAGGATCGCCGGCAAGGCGCGCCACAGCCGCCGCATCGCTCATCGCCAGCGGGCGCAATCTCAAACGCTCGGTTTCGAACACTTCGCGCATCGCGAGCCTCCCTTTCGGCTCTGTTCGCGCGGGGCAAAGAAAAAGGGGCGCCTCGATCCGGGCGCCCCACGCTGTCTCGGGACCGGATCGCCCTCACATCAGGCGATCCGGGAAGGTCTCTTCCGTTCTCGCCTACTCGGCCGCAACCTGCATCGGATTAATCGATACGTAGGTTCGCCCGTTGCGTTTGGTCGCAAACGCTACCTGGCCCTGACAAAGGGCAAAGAGCGTGTGGTCGCGGCCAAGGCCGACATTCGGGCCTGCATGGAACTTCGTGCCGCGCTGGCGCACGAGGATTTCTCCGCCATTGACGGTTTGGCCGCCGAAGCGCTTCACGCCGAGCCGTTGACCCGGGCTGTCGCGACCGTTGCGCGAGGAGCCGCCTGCTTTCTTGTGAGCCATGACGGGCCTCTATTCCTTGCCGCCGATTGCGGTGATCTTGACGTGACTTTCAGCTTGGCGATGGCCGATCTTGCGGCGATAGGTGTTGCGCCGGCGTTTCTTGAACACCGTGACCTTGTCGCCCTTCTTGGTCTCGACCAGCGTGCCGCTGACCTTCACACCCGCGACGTCCTTGCCGGTCTTCACGTTCTTGCCGTCGCCGGTCATCAGCACGGCGTCAAACGTGACCTTGCCGCCCGTCTTAGCGTCGAGCTTCTCGACGACGATTACGTCGTCCTTTGCGACCCGGTATTGCTTGCCGCCCGTCTTGATCACCGCAAACATCGTTACCGCCAAAATCCTAAGCGCCCGGACGATCACTCGCCCGGGCGGGAAGCCGGGCATATAGAGGCAGCCGCCCTCTCGGGTCAACCGGGCGCTGGGCGGATTTTGGGCCTCCGTCCCTCCCCCAAACAAGGGGGAGGACGGAGTTGGCGCGAAGCGCAACCGCGCGTGCGTACTTCAGCCGCGCCAGCGCAATGACAGGCACGACAGCCCCGCGTCGACCTTGGCGATTTCGCGCGTCGGCAGGAGCACGAGATCGTAGCCCGCCCGATCGAGGGCTTCCGCAGTGCGCGGAAAGGCGTCCGAGACCAGAACGCGGGGTCCCACGCGAACGGCGTTGGCCGCGCCCTCCTCACCCCCCGGCGTAGTCACGAGATGAAAGCCTTCGAATACGCCGGAGACCGCGAGCCGGGCGGTGGAGAGCACGGTCTCTTCGTCGAGAAGCGCGCAGTCGGATTTGAAATGCAGCACGCCGGGCGGGGTCGCGACCGCGCGGCCGGCCATGCCGATCTCGGCGAGAAGACCCGTGAGCGCTTCAGCGCCCTCAATATCCGTGCGCGCGGAAACGCCGATGAACACGCCGCGTGGGGTCGCCAGCACGTCGCCTCCGTCGACCGCGCCCCGCTCAAGGCGCAGCACGCGCGCAAAGCGCTGCTCCAGCGGTGGCGCGATCTCGTCTGCCTCGCCGCGACGCGAGGGCGCCCCCGGCCGCAACACGATCGCCGCTCCGGGAAACACCAACGCTGTGTCCTCGACGAAGATCGCGTCCGGAAAAACTTCGAGCGGAGGCAAGGTCTCCACCCTCATGCCTGCGGCCTCCAAGGCGCGCACATAAGCGTGCTGCTCGCTTTGAACGCCCTCGAAGCTCGGCGCGCCGCGATCGAGCGCGCGCAGGCCTTGCGTGACCGATCTCGAAGGGGCGCGAACCAGTGCGCGATTGAAGGCAAAGAACGACATGGGAAGCTTGATGCTATTCAACTAGCGGTAAGAAAGGCAAATCAATAGAACGAACCCGCGCGTGGGAGGAAGGGCCTTGGCGGAACGCCTGAACGTGCTGCACTCCTGGTGCGTCCAGTCCGAATGGAACGCGCCTGAAGTCGTAGGCGGCGCAGGCGCGCACTTTTTCCTGGCGAACGGCCGCGCCATCCTTGACATGAGCAGCCAGTCCGAATGCAGCAATCTCGGCCACCAGCACCCGCGCGTGGTCGCAGCGATTCGCGAGCAGGCCGAGCGCTTGTGCTACGTCGCCAATGCCTGGGGCGCAGCGCCCCGTGCGCAATTGGCCGAGCGTCTGCTTGCTCTATCGGGCTTTGAGGGCGGACGCGTCTTCTTCACTCTCGGCGGCGCGGACGCCAACGAGAATGCCGTTAAACTCGCGCGGCAGGCCTCGCGCAAGCGTGGCGGCCTGATCGTTGCGCGCGATCGCTCCTACCATGGCGCCAGCTTCATGGGCATGGCGCTCTCAGGCGACAGCCGCACACAATCCCAAGTCGATGCGAAAGCCATGGGCGTGGTGCATGCGCCCCCGCCCTACTTCTATCGTTGTCCGTTCGGAGAAAAGACCGACGCGGCTTGCGGGTTGCGCGCTGCAGAAGCGGTGGCGGAATGCATCGATGCGGCCGGCGCTGGACGGGTGGCGGCGGTGATCATGGAGCCAGACGCCGGCGCCAATGGCATAGTCGCGCCTGATGCTTATTGGCCCGCCTTGCGTCGCCAAACCGCCGAGCGCGGGGTGTTGCTGATTGCGGACGAGGTGATGAGTGCGTTTGGCCGCTGCGGCGAGTGGTTCGCTTGGCAACGCCATGGCGAGGCGGGCCGTCCTGACCTGATGACACTAGCCAAGGGCTTGACCGGCGCGGCGATTCCGCTTGGCGCGGTGGTTCTCTCGCGCGAAGTCAGCGCAAAGCTGGAACACGAGATGCTCTACACGGGGCTCACATATTGCGGCCATCCCCTCGCCTGCGCCACCGGTGTCGCCGCTTTGGCGGCCTACGAGGACGAAGGCTTGATCGAGCGTTCAAGGACCTTGGGCGCGAGCTTGCTTGCGACGCTGAAAGAGATGCAGGCGCGGCGCCCAGTAATCGGCGATGTGCGTGGTGGCCATGGCCTGTTCGCAGTGATCGAACTCGTGACCGATCAGGCGGCGCGGACGCCGTTGGCCCCATGGCCGCACCAGGCGCCCGCCCTGAAGGCGCTGGTTGACGCTGCATTGGCAGAAGAAGGCGTGTCGCTCGCATGCCGCGGAAATCTCATCATCCTGGCGCCGCCATTGGTGATTTCCGAACGCGATCTCGCTGAGGCGCTTTCCATGCTAGATCGCCTGCTCGCGCGCTTCTTTCCTATTGTTGCGGAGCCAAGAGCATGACCTTCCGCCTGACTTACGCAACCATGTTCGATCCGCCCGAGGCGATGCATCAGCGCTTCGACGCGGCGATGGAGAAAGTGCGCGCCGATCTCGGCAAACGCCACGCTTTGTTCATCGGCGGCGCCGACAGCCAGGCCGCCCATCATTTCGCGCGATCAAGCCCGATCGATGCTTCAACGGTCGTCGGCGAATTTCCCCGCGCCGATAGCAGCGATGTGGAAGCTGCAATGGCGGCGGCCCGCGCAGCCTGGCCAAAATGGCGCGCAATGCATGCCGGAGAACGCGTGCCCCTGGTGCGGCGCGTCGCCGACGTCATGGAGGAGCGCGTCTACGAGATCGCAACCGCGCTCACGCTTGAAGTCGGAAAGAACCGCATGGAAGCACTCGGCGAAGCGCAGGAAACTGTCGACTTCTTCCGCTGCTACGCCGACGACTTTGAAGGCGCCTGCGGCTACGACCGTGAGCTGTCAAACGATCCGCTTGAAGGCGTGGTGTCGCGCAACCGCAGCACGATGCGGCCATACGGCGTGTGGCTCGTCATTGCTCCGTTCAATTTTCCCTTGGCCCTGGCGGGGGGGCCAACAGCAGCCGCTCTCGTCACCGGCAACACGGTCGTGGTCAAAGGCGCGAGCGACACGCCATGGGCGGGACGGCTGCTGGCCGATTGCATCAGAGACGCAGGACTGCCGCCTGGAGTGTTCAACTATCTTTCTGGCTCAGGCGCCGAGGTTGGCGCAGCACTTGTGGCTCATCCAAACACGGCCGGTGTTACGTTTACAGGTTCGGTCCCAATCGGCATGGGGCTGATCCGGCAAATGACGAGCGGTCCCTACCCCAAACCGTGCATCGCAGAAATGGGCGGCAAGAACGCCTGTATCGTGACGCAGAGCGCCGATCTCGACCGTGCGGCCGCCGGAATCGCGCGCTCGGCCTATGGCATGGGCGGCCAAAAGTGTTCGGCTTTGTCGCGACTCTACGTGCACACGCGCATCGCCGACGCGCTGATTGAGCGGCTTCAGCGCCAAATTGCGGCAATCCGTATCGGCGATCCGAGCTTGCGAGCAAATTGGCTCGGGCCGGTTGTGAACAAGCGGGCCTACGACAATTACGCGTCTTATGTCGCGCAGCTGTACGAGAGCAGCGCCACGGTGCTTGCGGGCGGCCGCCAACTCAAAACCGGGGACCTCGGGCGGGGCTGGTATGTCGAACCGGTCCTTGCGGAGGCGGCTCCTGATCACCCCCTATGGCGACAGGAAATGTTCCTGCCCATTCTGATGCTTCACCGCGTGGGCGATCGCGATGAGGCGATGGCGCTCGCAAACGCATCGGACATGGGGCTCACCGCGGGTATCTACGGTTCGGCCGACGACGTTGTCTGGTTCCACGAGAACATCGAAGCTGGCGTCACCTACGCCAATCGCCCCCAAGGCGCCACAACCGGCGCGTGGCCCGGCTATCAGCCCTTTGGCGGCTGGAAGGGATCTGGATCAACAGGCAAGGCGATTGCGTCCTTCTATTACCTTGCCCAGTACATGCGCGAGCAATCGCGAACGGTCGTGGAGTAACAATGCGGCACTTGTCGCTCACGCAGGCGATCGAAACGTTCGTACAAGATGGCGCGTGCGTCGCGCTGGAAGGGTTCACTCACCTGATCCCGTTTGCGGCCGGTCACGAGATCATCCGCCAAGGGCGGCGGGATTTGCACCTCATCCGGATGACCCCGGATATCATCTACGATCAGATGATTGGCATGGGCTGCGCGCGAAGACTTACCTTCTCCTGGGGGGGCAATCCCGGCGTCGGCTCATTGCATCGCTTGCGCGACGCCGTTGAGAATAGCTGGCCAAGGCCCTTGGAGATCGACGAACACAGCCATGCTGGCATGGCGGCGGCCTATTGCGCCGGCGCCGCGCGGCTGCCGTTCGGCGTGCTTCGCGGCTATATCGACACGGATTTATCCAAGGCCAATTCTTTGGTGCGCAGCGTGCGTTGCCCTTACACCGGTGAGGACTTGTCGACCGTTCGGGCGATAAACCCTGACACCACTGTGCTTCACGCTCAGCGCGCCGATCGGCAAGGCAACGTCGCCATCCACGGCATCGTTGGCGCGCAAAAAGAGGCTGCGTTGTCCGCTTCCGCCCTCATCGTCACGGTGGAAGAGATTGTTGATGAGCTTCCGCCCGCCATGAACGCTATCGTCATTCCGCATTGGATCGTGAGCGCCGTAGTTCTGAGTCCGGGCGGGGCCTATCCGTCCTACGCCCACGGCTGCTACGCCCGCGACAACGCTTTCTATCAGCGCTGGGATGCGATCTCGCGCGATCGCGAGAGTTTTCGTACTTGGATGCAGCGCCATGTGCTGGCCTGCTCCGATCACCGGGAACACCTCGTCAGCTTGCGAGAGACGGTATGAAGGATTGGACCTACGACGAAATGATGACCGTCGCCGCTTCGCGCAGGCTGTGGGATGGGTGCGTGTGTTTTGTCGGCATTGGTTTGCCGAGCGCGGCGTGCAATCTCGCGCGCCTGACGCACGCGCCCAATATTGTGCTGATTTACGAGTCTGGAACCATAGGGACGCGGCCCGACGTCTTGCCGTTATCGATCGGCGACGGCGAACTCGCCGAGACGGCCGCTTGCGTAGTGCCCCTGCCGGAAGTGTTCAGCTATTGGCTGCAGGGCGGCCGCGTTGACGTAGGGTTCTTGGGCGCCGCCCAGATCGATCGCTTCGCCAACCTCAACAGCACCGTGATCGGCCCATATGATGCTCCACGCACGCGCCTGCCAGGCGCCGGCGGAGCGCCGGAGATCGCGGCTCATGCCAGACAGACCTTCGTCGTGATGCGTGCATCGCCGCGCAGCTTCGTGGATCAGCTGGATTTTCGCACGAGCGCTGGGTTCTTGGAGGGCAACGGCGCACGCGCCCGAACATCAGCGCGCGGCGCAGGGCCCCAAGCCGTGATAACCGACTTTGGCGTTCTCACACCCGCCCCTCACACGAACGAGCTGATGCTGACCGCGCTTTTCCATGGAGCAACCGTGGAAGGTGCGCGAGCCGCAATAGGCTGGCCGCTGGCGACAGCGGCTGACATAGAGATCTTGCCGGCGCCGACGGCGGACGAACTCTCCGTTCTGCGTGCGCTGAACGCGCGAACCGCCGAAGCGCACCGCCGTCCCGTGGAGCTGCCAGCTTGACTGCCTCGCGCCGCAACGAGCACCTCAAGACCGACCTGCCAGGACCGAAGGCGCGCGCGCTCATTGCGCGTGACGCCGAAGTCGTGTCGCCATCTTATCCCCGCGATTATCCCTTCGTGATGTCGCACGGACGCGGCACAGAGGTTTGGGATGTCGATGGCAACCGCTTCCTGGATTTCGCGGCCGGAATTGCTGTCTGCGCCACGGGCCACGCTCACCCTGAGGTCGTGAACGCCGTGCGCGATGCGGCGGGCGAATTCCTGCATATCTCCAGCGATTACTGGCACGAACGCATGGTTGCCCTGGCTGAACGCTTGGCCCGGCTTGCTCCCATGGGCGAGCCTGCGATGAGCTTCTTTTGCCAGTCCGGCGCTGAAGCCGTTGAAGGCGCGATCAAGCTCGCCCGCTACGTCACTGGCCGTCAGCGCTTCATCGGGTTTTTGGGCGGTTTCCACGGCCGAACGATGGGCGCATTGGCCTTCACATCGAGCAAATACACTCAGCAAAAGGGCTTCGCGCCGACGATGTCCGGTGTGACGCACGCGCCTTTTCCCAACCCCTACAGGCCCTTGTTCGCCGGCCCCGATCAAGGGCGCGCTGTACTCGATTACATACGCATGTTGTTCGAACGAAGCGTGCCGGCCTCTGATGTCGCGGCGATCCTTGTGGAGCCCATTCAGGGCGAAGGCGGTTATATCGTGCCGCCGCCAGGTTTTCTTTCAGGCCTTCGCGATTTGTGCGACGAGCACGGCATCCTCCTTATCTTTGACGAAGTCCAATCCGGCATTGGCCGAACCGGACGCATGTTCGCCTGCGAACACGAAGGAGTGGCGCCGGACATCTTGACGCTAGCCAAGGGCCTTGGCTCCGGACTGCCGATCGGGGCGGTCGTCGCCAAGAAGCAGTTGATGCAACAATGGAAACGCGGCGCACATGGTAATACATATGGCGGCAATCCGATCACATGCGCGGCCGCCATCGCGACGCTGGATCTAGTGGAGCGCGAATACGCCGCCAACGCTGCCGCCGTTGGCGAGTATTTCATTGCCCAATTGCGCGAACTTGCACGCCGCTATCCATGCATCGGGGACGTGCGAGGGCGTGGACTGATGATCGGCATGGAGCTTGTGCAATCAAATGGCGCCCCGGCCGCGCCCTTGTGCGATGCGCTGATTACTCGCGCCTATCACAACGGTTTGTTGCTGCTATCGTGCGGAGCGAGCACCGTACGCTTCATGCCGCCATTGAGCGTGAGCCGCGGAGAAGTTGACGAAGCGATAAACCTGGTGCGCACGGCGCTGGATGAGGCGCTTGCCGGGGCGGCGCGTTAGATGTGGCGCTCGTTCCTTCGCGCCGCAATATGCATGCTCGCCTTGCCCGTTCTGGCAGGCGTGGCCGACGCACGCAGAGAAGCAGTGCTTTCTCAGGTCGACCTGCCGCACAGTTATTACTGGCGCGAGCTCTATTTGCCGCAACTGACCACCGGACCATCGAGCGCCGCGTTCACTCCCGACGGTGGGACGTTGATTTACAGCATGGGCGGCTCATTGTGGCGCCAACACATTGGCTCGGACGAGGCCGTCGAAATCACGCACCCGCGCGGCGTCTACGATTACCAACCGGACGTCGCCGCCGATGGGCGTTTCGTTGTGTTCACGCGTTACGATGGCGCGGCAATCGAGTTATGGCGCCTGAACCTGGCCTCAGGCCGCGAGCAGCCGTTGACGAGAGAGGGCGCGGTCAACGTCGAACCGCGCTTGTCCCCAAACGGCATGCGCATCGCTTGGGTGTCGACGCGGGGAACCGGTCGTTTCAACTTGTTCGTGGCCGACATCGGCCCGCGAGGATTGGCCAATATCAGACCGTTGATCGAGGAGCGCCGCAGCGTGATTGGGCGCTATTACTATTCAGCGTACGATCACGCGATTAATCCGTCTTGGTCGCCCGACGGCGCGCGAATCTATTACGTCGGCAACCCCGAAGTGGCGTGGGGGACGGGCGACATTTGGTCGGCATCGGCGGCCGATCCCGCCGACCGACGCCGCGTGCTCAGCGAAGAAACGTCCTGGAGCGCACGGCCCGAGCTATCGCCGGACGGCCGGCGTTTGCTATTTGCCAGCTATCACGGCCGTCAATGGCGCCAATTGTGGCTGACCACGCCCGAGGGCGCAGCGCCCCTGCCCCTGACGTTCGGCGAGTTTGATCGGACCACCCCGCGTTGGTCTCCGGACGGCGAACGCATCGCTTACATCAGCAATGAAGGCGGCAATAACGCGCTCGTGGTTCAAGACATCGTCGGCGGCCAACAAACGCCGATCATCGCTCGCACGCGCCGCCACATTCTGGCGCAAGCAACGCTGACACTCGACATCCGCGATGAACGGGGCCGCAGCGTTCCGGCTCGCGTGGCGGTTCTGGGCAGCGATCGACGCGCGACTGCTCCGGATGCTGCATGGATGCATGCCGACGATGGCTTCGACCGCGCCCTTCAGACTGTCGAGACGCATTATTTTCACTGCGCTTCACCATGCACTCTCAACGCGCCCGCGGGTGCGACAGCGATATGGGCGCAGCGAGGATTCGGTTATTTGCCATGGCGGCGGACCGTGAACCTTGCGCGCGGCCGAACGCAGACCGTGCGCGTCGATCTTCAACTAAACGATCTGCCGGATTCGTTTGGCGCTTGGCGCAGCGCCGATCTGCATGTCCACATGAATTATGGAGGCGCCTACAGAAACACGCCCGAAAACCTCGCACGCCAGGCGAGGGCTGAGGATTTGGATGTCGTGTACAACACGATCGTCAATAAGGAAGAGCGCATCCCCGATGTCGGGTATTTTCGGCCGGATCCAGATCCCGCCAGCGCTGATGATGTGCTCATCCTCCACGGACAGGAATATCACACCAGCTTTTGGGGGCACCTTGGGCTCCTTCACCTCTCTGACCACCTCCTGACGCCGGACTTCGCCGCGTACCGAGCGACCGCGCTCTCCAGCCCCTACCCGCACAATGGCGTCATTGCGGATCTCGCACACGCTCAAGGCGCATTAGTGGGGTATGTGCATCCCTTCGACTGGGAGATCGATCCGCCCAGGGAGCGCTCGCTCTCTAACATGCTGCCCGCGGACGTCGCGGCCGGCAGGGTGGATTACATCGAAGTTGTCGGATTTTCCGACCACAAGGCGACCGCCAACGTTTGGTATCGGCTCCTCAACCTCGGCTATCGCCTTCCAGCTGGCGCCGGCACCGATGCGATGGCCAATTATGCTTCGCTGCGTGGGCCTGTCGGAATGAATCGAGTCTTCATTGACACCGGAGGAGGCGCCAACCCCGAGGTGCTGCGCGATGCACTGCGGGAGGGGCGCACATTCGCCAGCAACGGCCCTTTGCTCGGGCTTGAACTTGCGGGCGCTCGCCCTGGCGACCTAGTCAGACGCGATGAAACAGGCCCGCTTCCCTATCGCGTGGCGCTGCGCTCGCCTGTGCCGGTCGATCATCTTGAGCTGATACACAATGGCCGCGTCATTCGAAGTTTCCGCCTTGCGGGCGACAGGCGCGCGTTCGACGCCGAGGGCCAGTTGGACGTCCCAGCCGGCGGTTGGCTATTGCTGCGGGCCTGGAATGATGGCGCCCACACGCTGGTGCTGGACGCCTATCCATACGCAACCACAAGTCCGATCTATTTGGAAACACCAAGCGGTCCACCGCCGGCGCCTCAGGACGCCGCTTACTTTGCCGCATGGATGGAGCGCCTCCTGAGCGAGGCGCAGGCGCGCCAAGACTTCAACACTGCGCGCGAGCGCGACGCCACGATCGAATACCTCCAACGCGCGTTGGATCATTATCGCGCCTTGTCACGACCCGCCTAGCGCTGACGTTGGTAGCGCCCGTAACGTCGCAGCAGGGTGATGAGATCGCGATGACGGAGTGCTCTGGCGTAATGGCCGTCGGTTCCGTCCATGTCGCGTGCGGCGACCATCGCGTTGACAATAGCCTCTTCCGTCGCCTGGACAGTCGCCGCGAAATACGGATCAAGCCCATCGTTGGCGAGGAACTCAGCTTGCGCCAACGCACGTCCAGTCAAGGCATCGCGGTTGGCGGTGGAGAAGGCGATGAAAATATCTCCGGAACCGTTGCCGGAATGGCTGCCCATGCGCGCCAAGCCCAGGCTTGCGCGCCTAGCCAGCCGCCTCAATTGATGGGGCAACAGCGGGGCGTTGGTCGCGACGACAACGATAATGGAACCGCTCTCGGATGCCCCCGGATCGGGCTCGCTGTAGATCCGATCGTTGCGCAGATGAGCGCCGACGGGCACGCCCGCGATCCGTAAGCTGTCGCGCAGGCCGTAATTCGCTTGGACCAGAGCGCCGACGACGTAATCGCGATCACCCTCCCCGACGATGCGCGAGGCCGTGCCGATGCCACATTTGAATTCGTGGCAGATCATCCCGGTCCCGCCCCCGACATTTCCCTCTGCGACCGGGCCGCCCCGCGCTTCCTCCAGCGCGCGCCACACATGCTCGGGCCGAACGTGAAATCCGTTGATGTCGTTGAGGTGTCCGTCCCAGGTCTCCGCCACGACAGGCAGGGACCACCAGTAACCGGTCGCGTCCGCCCCGCCCTGCCGCACGCGCCAAGCGATGACGGCGTCACGCGCGACACCGACGCTGTGCGTGTTGGTCAGGAGTACGGGTCCCTCGAGTTGGCCGGACTCATCGAGCCAGGCGGCGCCGGTCATTTCGCCATTGCCATTGAGGGCAAACCAAGCGCCAAAGGTTGGCGTGTTCAGGCTGTCGCGCCCGCGCGGCAGAATGGCGGTGACCCCGGTCCGCATCTTTCGAGTGACGTCGCCCTCGGCATCGCCCACAAGCGTCACATGACCAACACTGACCCCGGGCACGTCGGTAATAGCGTTGAGTGGACCAGGCGCGCCCTCGAAGGGCACGCCAAGATCGCGCGCCCGCGGCTCGGCATAGGCGTTCGAAGCGGTCAAGGCAGCGCCCGCAAGCGCCGCCGCAATCATTGCCTTGATCATGCAATCCAGCCTGTGCTGTGTCGGAACTCTTCCCTGAGCATAATCGAATGGCCTTGACCTATGAAAGCCGCTGAGGAGCCAATTGAAGCCGGGCTCGCCAGAGCCACGGCGCTGCCCGCTTGGCGCTACCTTGGCAAGGACATGCTGGCGCTCGAAAACGGCGCGGTGTTTGCGCGAAGTTGGCAGCTTGTGGCGCATCGGGCGCAACTGGCCGAGCCAGGCGACCACGTGGTCGATCAGGTCGCAGGCGCGCCGGTTCTGATTGTGCGCGATCAGTCCGGCGTGTTGCGGGCGTTTCCAAACGTGTGTCGGCACCGGGCGGGGCCGCTGGCGCTCTGCAATGGCAAGGGCGCGCGAAGCCTGTTCTGCAAATACCATGGCTGGACCTACGATTTGGACGGCCGTTTGCTCCGTGCGCCGGAGATGGAGGGAGCGTTGGACTTCCCCACAGCAGACATTCGCTTGCCGGCTCTGCGTGTTGCGGATTGGCGCGGGCTCGTATTCATTTCTCTCAGCGAGGAGGCGCCCGCGCTCGAGGACGTCTTCTGCGGCATCTCCGAACGAATTGGGTTGGTTGAGCTCACAAGTATGGGCCACGTGCGCCGCGACGTCTAAGATGTCGCCTGCAACTGGAAGGTTTATGTCGACAATTACCTGGAAGGCTACCACCTGCCACACGTCCATCCAGACCTGAGCCGAGCGCTCGATTATCGCGCTTACGAAACCGAGGTGTCTGCCTGGCATTCGCTTCAGCATTCGCCCATACGCGCCGGCGACGGCGCGTATGGCGCCGGCGAAGCACTCTATTTTTTCGTGTATCCAAACACGATGCTGAACATCGTTCCGGGCCGATTGCAAACCAACCGCGTGCTGCCGATCGCCCCTGATCGCTGCCGCGTCGAATTCGACTATTTCTATGCACAGGAAGATGAAGCGATGGCCCGGGTCGCGCGCGATCTGGAATTCACCGATACCATCCAGCGAGAGGACATGGCCATTTGCGAGGCCGTGCAGCGCGGGCTAGCCTCGGGGTACTACGAAGCGGGGCGGCTCTGCCCGAAACGTGAAGCCGCCGTTTGGCACTTTCACAACTTGCTGCGTGCGGATTACGCTCGCGCCGAGGGGAGCGCGACATGAGCGGATCGGAAACGAATCCGGCCCAGCGGGGCCTCATCGGTTTTTGGACCTGCACCGCGTTGGTCATCGGCAACACGATCGGGATTGGCATTTTCATGATGCCGGCCGTGCTTGCGCCCTACGGCTTCAACGCATTGATCGGCTGGGCGGTGACAGCGCTCGGTTGTGTGTTCCTTGCGGGAGTTTTTGCCCGCCTTGCACGCCAGCTTCCCGACGCCGACGGCCCTTTTGGCTACATACGCAGCACACAGGGCGATGGTCCCGCATTCTTGGCGATCTGGTGCTATTGGGTGTCGTTATGGATCACCAACGCCACGCTGGCCGTCGGCGTCGTGGCATATCTACAGGCCGTCGCACCTGAGTTGATGGAGCTAGCGCCTCCGTCGGTGTTTGCATTTGCCCTGGTTTGGCTGTTCGTCGGGATCAATCTGTTCGGCGTACGCGCAAGCGGGCCCGTGCAGATTCTAACGACAGTGCTCAAACTCTTGCCGATGGCGGCCGTTATCCTGCTTGGCCTTTGGCTGTTTGTCCGCGAACCCGGCGTCTACACCCACCATCTGCCAACCACGCCGGTTGGGGGTCCGCAGATCATGGCGGCCTCGACGATTGCGCTGTTCGCCATGTTGGGATTGGAATCCGCCACCATCCCGGCAGGCCGGGTCAAAGACCCAGGCCGCACCATTCCGCGCGCAACGATAATCGGCACGCTGCTGACCGCGGTCATCTATGTCAGCATTTCCACCATCCCCATGCTGTTAATCCCGCAGGCGGAGTTGGCTCAGTCCCCGGCGCCATTCGTCGTTCTCTTGGATCGCCTATTGGGAGACGGCGCCGGCCGGTCGCTGGCATTGTTCGTCGTCGTGAGCGGGCTTGGCGCGCTGAACGGCTGGACCCTGCTTGTCGGCGAACTGACGCGCACCATGGCCGTCAACGGCGTGCTGCCTTCGGTGTTTGCACGCGACAATGAACGCGGGGCGCCAGCATTAGCGTTGATCGTCACCGGCCTTCTCGCGAGCGCTATGGTGGCGATGAGTTACAGCAGGTCCTTGGTCCAGGCGTTTACGTTTCTGAGCACGGTCGTGACCGCGGCGAACCTGCCGCTCTACCTGCTTTCCGCTGTGGCGCTGACCATCTTGGCCTTGCGCGGGCAGCGGCGGGTCCCAAACGACCTTCTCATTCTGGGCGTGTTGGGCGCGGCCTATTCGATCTTCGCCTTCATCGGCATGGGCCAAGAGCCCTTCCTCTGGGCGCTTGCCCTGGCGGCAGTGGGCGCCCCAATCTTTCTCGCCATGCGCCTGTCGCGCGCCAAGGCGCGCGTGGCGCCCGACAGCGCCACATGAGCCGCGATCCGCGCTTCGACATCCTGTTCGAACCGATTCAACTTGGGCCGGTCGTCGCCAAGAACCGTTTCTTTCAGGTTCCCCACTGCAACGGCATGGGTCACGCCATGCCGCTGGCTCATGCGGCGATGCGCGAGATGAAAGCTGAAGGCGGCTGGGCTGTCGTCAGCACGGAGGAGTGCGAGATACACCCCACCGGAGATGTCAGCCCGTATGTCGAGGGGCGGCTGTGGGATGATGCGGACATCCCCGCTCTGGCGCTGATGTGCGACAAAGTTCACGCCCATGGCGCCCTGGCCGCAATCGAACTCGTGCATAACGGCGCTTCAGCCTCCAACCTCTTCACTCGAGAAGTCGCCATCGCCCCATCGCATCAGCCGCTGAAACACGGCCATCCACACCAGGCCCGCATGATGGACAGGCGCGACATCGCCGATTATCGGCGCTGGCACCGGGATGCCGCGCTGCGCGCCAAGGCAGCTGGCTTCGACATCGTGTACGTCTATGCAGCCCACGATCTTTCCCTCGCGATGCACTTCCTGCAGCGCCGTCGTAATCAGCGATGTGACGAATATGGCGGCTCGCTAGAGAATCGCGTGCGGCTTATGCGCGAACTCATCGAGGACGCAAAAGACGCGGTCGGCGACCGCTGCGCGGTGGCGCTGCGGTTCGCCACCGATGAATTCTTGGGCGAAGTCGGCGTAACCGACACCGAGGCGCGCGAGATCGTACACATGCTCGCCGACGCTCCCGACCTTTGGGATGTAAACGCCGGGCCCTGGCATGCCGATTCCGCACCCTCGCGCTTCGCCGGCGAAGGCGCTCAGGAGCCATTTGTCGATTGGGTGAAGAAGGCGACGCGTAAACCCGTCGTCGGCGTTGGCCGCTTCACCTCCCCCGACACAATGGTAAGCCAGCTGCGGCGCGGCGTGCTGGACATGATCGGCGCCGCCCGCCCCTCGATCGCCGACCCGTTCCTGCCGCGTAAGATTGAAGAAGGACGGATCGACGACATTCGCGAATGCATCGGCTGCAACATTTGCGTCAGCGGCGATACAACGATGACGCCGATCCGCTGCACGCAGAACCCGACGATGGGAGAGGAATGGCGCAAGAATTGGCATCCTGAACGCGTCGCTCCGCGCCACGCTGAGGCGCGTGTCCTGATTGTCGGCGCGGGTCCCGCTGGACTGGAAGCGGCGCGCGTGCTCGGTCAGCGCGGCTATGAGGTTCACCTTGCCGAGGCCTCACGCGATCTGGGCGGACGCGTCACGCGCGAGGCGCGCCTTCCCGGGTTGGCCGTGTGGTCGCGTGTCAGCGAATGGCGCGTGAGCCAAATCCAGCGATTGGCCAACGTCGCAATTTATCGTGAGAGCCCGCTGCAAGTGGAAAACCTATTCGAATTCGGCGCCGATCACGTCGTTATCACGACGGGCTGCCGCTGGCGGCGCGACGGTTTCGGCCGCAGCAACACAAGCATCGCCGGCTTCGACTGCCATCCAGTGTTCACGCCTGATGATGTGTTGGACAGCGAGATCCCGCGCGGCCCCGTTCTTCTGTTTGACGACGACGGCTTTTATCATGGCAGCGTGATGGCGGAGGCCCTCCGCGCGGCCGGTCGTCACGTCATCTTCGTCACGCCCGCCGACGCTCCGGCGCCGTGGACCGTCAACACGCTGGAGTTTCCCCACATCCAAAAGCGATTGCGCGAACTCGAGGTCGACATCGTAGCCGGGCACAATCTCGTTGCCTTCAGCGGCGATAGCGCGATTCTGAGCGACGTATGGTCGGGCCGGCGCAGAGAAGTTGTGTGCGCCGGCTTACTAGCCGTCACCTCGCGCCTGCCGAACGACGCCCTCTACCACGAACTCGCCGCGCGCCAGGACCAATGGGCCGCTTGCGGCATTAAATCCGTAAGCCGCGTTGGCGACGCGCTTGCGCCTGGCGCTATTGTTCACGCCGTCTACGCCGGTCATCGTTATGCGCGCGAGTTGGGCGAGCCGATAACGGACGGCCCCCTCTTTCGCCGCTACATCCCCAGCCAGACGACATAAGCCCGCGGACCACACCGCCCGACACTGACGCGCATTCGACGCCCGTCTCGCGCCGGTCACGGTCGTCGCAGGTGCGCCTGCAGCGCGACAGCCTCGGCATGGCGGCCTGTGGCCTGCAACGTGGCGATCAATTCGTTTACAAGGGAGACATAGAGCTCGCGAAGCGCCGCGCCATATTTCGGCATGAGCGGATTGAGGGTCTCGACACCCTCTTTGAAGGAAGCCAGAGCCTCATCGAAACGATGCGTTGCGCGCAGGGCCCTTCCGCGCGAGCCGCACGCGCGCGCCAGGCTCGCCGCGTGCTCGTCCGCGTTGGCGGCGACCAGCTCTCGCCGGAGGTCGACAGCCTCGGCGCTGGCGGCGAGCGCTTCCTCATGGCGGTCAGCGTTGAAAAGGCGATGGCTCAGATTGTTCAGCGACGCCGCCAGGTCAGGGAGAAAAGCCTCCCGGTTCTTGGCGACCAATTCCCTCCGCAGATCGACTGCCTCGGAGATGGCGGAGAGCCCCTCGTCGCGACGCCCGGCCTCGGTTCGCCGATCGCCGAGAGTGTTCAACAACCGGGCAAGGTCGGGTGCGTAGGCGTCGCGGTTCTTGGCCGCTAGTTCTCGGTAGCAGTCGACGGCCTCAGCGCCGGCGGCAAGCGCCTCTTCGCTGCGGCCGGCGTCGGATAAGTGATTACCGAGATTGATCAGCGACCCCGCCAAGTCAGGAAGATGGGCGTTTCCCGCCTTCGCGACGAGTTCTCGGTGAAGGTCGACGGCCTCGGCGGTGGCGGCAAGCGCCTCTTCGCGGCGGCCGGCGTCGGAAAGAAGGATCGCCTGTTGGTTTGATTTCGTTGCTCTTTTAATGAGGGATTCAATGCGTTCAATTGCGTTTGCGGTCTGGTCGAACCGCTCAAGGCTTTGCGTCATCTGCACAGCGTTGCTTCGAAACTCAGCCAACGCGGGCGCCATGGCTTCAACCCAGCGCTCCCGACCTTTGCTCATGTGCGCCAGCACGGCCTTTAGATCACTCTGATTGCCGAGAAGGTCCGCCAAACCTTTCTGGGCGAGGATCGCCGCAAGACGCATGTCGCTCCTAATCTCATCAGCCATGAAGGCGCGGAAGGCGTCCCACCAAGCAGGCGTCGCTGCATGCACTTCATTTTCCCCGCCGCCTTCACGCACAACTTTTTCAAATCGCGGCCAATCCTTCGCGTTGCGAATGCGGGCGCGCGCCTCCGCCAGCGTCCAATCTTCCGCCAGGCGGCGCAAGGCGCGTTGACGATCATGGGCCGCCCCGTCGAGGGACTCGGGATGGGCAATCACGGCTTCCATCTGTTTGATGACGCTCGCCTGGGCCGGGCGATCCAGTCCTTCAAGTTTGCTGGCGAGCAGCGCTTTGCGGATGAACCTGGAGAGCGGCTGCGCGATATCGCCCCTGGAATAGCCGGGAGACTTCCACCACGGCGGACGTGGGAGACGTTCATAGGCTCTCACGCCCAACTCTAAGGCTAGCATCTGCGCACGCCGAGTGGCGATGGCGATGTCATGGTCGTGCGGCAGCTCCCCTCGCTCGGCTTGCTGGAGGAGGAGCCGCAAGCCCCAGCGCAATTGGCGGTCGGTGACGTTGTCAATGGTTCCGGTTATGGCTGTAGTGGCCAACACCCCCAGCGTGATCTGTTCCAAGACGCTCAATCGACGGCCTCGTCAGCAAAAGCAACGGACTTTAACTTCGCCCGGTTCGATGGCAGGCGCAGAGCGAACTTAAAGTCTAAAGTTGCTTTAGAAACTTCTGAATCCAAAGCGTCTTTGGACCTCCCTTCTCCTCCAGCGGAGGAGAAGGTGGCGCGAAGCGCCGGATGAAGGAGGCGAAGACAGACGTCTATCCCCCACGTCGCGTCGCTGCCGCCCTTGTGTTTCACCGCCCGCAAAAAAATCTGTCCGACACCGGCAAAGCCGATCCTACACTGGCGCCATCCCCCGCATGGGAGGTTCTCGCTTGGCGGAAGGTGAGCGAGCGCGCGGCGTCCACCTTGGCTTTGAGTTTCTCGGCTTCGCGCGCGGCGAGGGGGTCGCGTCCGGCCTTGGCTTCGATCCGCGCGGCTTGCGCCTTGGCGCGCGCGCCCGCCAACGGCACAAGCCCGAATGTGCCTAGCCCCATGTCGCGCGCGCGTCCGTCCGGCTGACGCAACCGCACGAACCAGGAGCGGCGCACGTCGCCGGCCTTGCCGCGCGTGACTTGCAAGTAGAGCCCCGCACCGTCGGCATAGACGCCCGGCGCTGTTAGGCGCCTTGCCTTCGCATCGGAAAGCTTGTTCGCGGCCATGGGTCCAGATCCCAGGTTCGATTCCCACTTTCGGCGAGATCAACGCCTATATCCACGTTGATAGCGCCGGGGCGTCAATGGGCGTTTGCGAACACCGTCGCCCTGTTAGCCTTGGAAAATTGAGGTTTTTAGGAGCTGGAACAGGGGGCGTGGCGGAGAGGGAGGGATTCGAACAAACCGATATATGCCTTATAACCAAGAGTTTTCTGGAGATTCCCGGTCTCTTGATACCCCGGATAATACCCCTCGCAAAACTCGGAACAAAAAGTATTCGAA
>Ga0247727_10001021_pt1 | contig 68231 bp, 61 predicted proteins | sample WisWelCaveWW1625_FD_202498 | JGI IMG/M metagenome (GOLD analysis project Ga0247727, IMG submission 202498) | Biofilm microbial communities from Wishing Well Cave, Virginia, United States - WW16-25 | ecosystem: Environmental > Aquatic > Deep subsurface > Groundwater > Cave microbial mat | place... | reverse complement strand
CGCTATTTTGCAAGCCGAAGGCAGACGCGAAGCGCAAATTGCCGACGCCGAAGGTGCGAAGCAATCCGAAGTTCTCAAAGCCGAAGGCGAAGCCACCGCCATTCAACGCGTCGCCGACGCCGAAGCCACGGCCATTCGCGCTGTTGCCGAGGCCGTGCGCGCCGGCAAAGCCGATCCGACGCAATATCTCATCGCCATGAAATATATCGAAGCGCTCAAAGAAATGGTGAAAGGCAGCGGCAGTAAAGTCGTTTACATGCCTTACGAAGCCACCGGCATTCTCTCGGCGCTGGGCGGCATTCGGGATTTGTTGAAGGATGTGGGAGGAGTGGAGAAATGATTCAATTCAGCCAATAAAATCATCCAAACTCGTACTCATACTCGCTGTTAATGTTTTGTGAATTTGAAAACGCGTACGGGTATGAGTATGAGTGCTATTTCGCCGCCCGCACCCGCACCGCGCGATCACCCTTCATTTCTCTCACCACATCGAACGCCACGCGTTGACCGACCTTTAACTGTTTGTTCGTCACCGTCGCATCGAGATCGCTTTTGTGAACGAACAGCTCGTCGTCATCATCGCTCACGATAAAGCCGAAGCCTTTGGCGGCATCCCATTTTTTCACGATTCCGTATTGCATCTTCTGATCTCCTTTTTTTAAAACAATACGGCGCAAAGCCCAAAGATGCAAGCAAATTTTCTTGGTGTGCCGAATTTTGCGTCAATCTGCTTGCCCCGCTCTTTTTTATGTTTGAATTGAAAATCGGGGCTTGCATTTTCACGGCGCACCATCTATATTGTAACATTAAAGTTTTATGAGCCAGTCACTTTTTAAAACGATCGCCATCACCATCGGCGACATCAACGGCATCGGCCCGGAAGTCACGTTGAAAGCCTTGACGCAGACGCCGTGGCTGCGCGCCTTTCGGGTCGCGATCATCGGGCCGGAATCCGCCGTGGGCTTTTGGCAAAATCATTTGCGGATTGATGTGCTGCTGCCGCGCATTGCCGGTTTGGAGGAATGGCCGGAAGGCGCGTTTGCCGCCGTGCTGGATGAAGATCGCGAGCAACCGGACATTCACGCCGGCGAGCTGTCAAGCGCGGCCGGAAAAATTTCCGGCAACGCGTTGGCGCGGACGATTCAATTGGCGCGCGCCGGAAAAGTGCACGCTATCGTGACCGCGCCGGTGAGCAAGCAGGCGCTGCATCTCGCCGGCTTTCATTATCCCGGCCAAACCGAATTTCTCGCCGAAGGGCTTGGCGTCGCGGATTTTGCGATGATGCTCATTGCAGATGATTTTCGTGTCGCGCTGGCGACGACGCATTTGCCGCTGCGGCAAGTTGCGGCGGCGATTTCACGCGATTTGATCGTGCGCCGATTGCGCGTCTTGCAGCGCGATTTAACGGCGCGCTTTCGCCTCGCCCAACCTCGCATCGCCGTGACGGGATTGAATCCACACGCCGGCGAAGGCGGATTGTTGGGCGACGAAGAGCAAAACATCATCGCGCCGGCGATTCAACAAGCCCGCAACGAAGGCATCGCCGCCGAAGGCCCGTTCTCCGCCGATGCGCTCTTTGGCCGATTCAAAAAAAATCGTTTCGAAGCGTATCTGGCGATGTATCACGATCAAGGCTTGATTCCGCTCAAAATGTTCGGCTTTGGCCGCGCCGTCAATTACACCGCCGGCTTGCCGGTTATTCGCACCTCACCCGATCATGGCACTGCATTCGACATCGCCGGAAAAGGCCTTGCCGAGCCCGCGAGCATGGTGGAAGCGCTCCGGCTTGCCGCAACTCTTCTCGCGTCGAACTAAACACGTTCGGCCCTATCGCCGCGTGGCGTATTTTTATGATCATCTCATGCGCCACGTCAACTACAAGCGTTGGGCCATGTACATCATCGATCTCTTCGGATTCGCCGAAGGCGGGCGCGTCGAACGCGTGGTCGAATTAGCGTGCGGCACCGGCAACGTACTGGCCGAACTGGCGCAGGCCGGTCACAAAGTTTTTGGATTGGATTTATCTTTTGAGATGCTGAAGCAAGCGGCGGAGCGACTCAGCAAATTGCAAGATGCACGTTGCAAGGATCGATCTTTAACTTGCCCCCCTACGGACGCAGCCTTGCCCCTTGCTCCTTGCTTCTGGCGGGGCGACATGAAAAATTTCGCCGTCGCATCGCCGGTCGACGCCGTGATTTGCCTTTACGATAGCTTCAATTATTGCCTCGAGCCGCAAGCCGCGCGCCGGCTATTGGATGGCGTTGCCGCTGCCGTGCGCCGCGGCGGGTTGTTTATTTTTGACGTGTGCACGGAACACACCTGCCGCCGGAATTTCAACAATTTTTACGAGCGTGACAGTTATCTCGAAATTTCCTACATCCGGCGCGCGCATTTCAAGCCGTCTCGAAAAATTCAAGTCAACGAATTTTTCATCGCCGACGAATTTAGCCGCGGCCCGACGCTGTACGAGCGCCACGAGCAGCGCATTTATTCTTTGCTGGAAATCAACGCGATGATTGATACAAAACACTGGACGGTGGCCGGCTGCTTTGACGGCATGTCGCGCCGGCCCGGCTCGGAAAAATCGGATCGCGTACACTTTGTTCTGAAAAGAAGATGAAACTACCAAATTCTGAACGCGCTCTTATTGCGCGTGATAAACTCTTTGCGTATCTTTTAAATACGGAACATAAACGCGGCGGAAGCAAGGCGCGACTGCTTGCTCAATTCGGCTATTATGAAGAAAATGGGCAACAATTAGAGTCGGATATTCGTCGTTTTCATTGCAATGCTGAAGTCGATTTGACAAGGCAAACGATTTATGGAACGCGCTACGAAATTCGCGCCCCACTTCAAACGCCCAGTGGACGAGCGTTGGTTGTTCGAACGATTTGGCAGATTGACGAGGGTACTGATTTTCCACGCTTGATCACATTATTTCCGGACTAAAATTGTCGGAGGTTGTATGGAATTTAAACTTTATTCGGATGTCGTTCTTGTGCAAGATGTAATTGAAGACGGCTTGTTTGCAGGTGATGTCGGCGTCGTGGTCGAACGTCACAATGTGGCCGGGCTTGAAACTGGTTACAGCGTTGAGTTTTTTGATATGCTCGGCAATACCGTTGCGGTTGTCAGTTTGCCGGCGAGTTTATTACGGCATCCAACGCATGCAGATAGGCCGGCGGTGCGTTCGCAACTAGCCACAGCTTAATGTAGCCATGAACGTCGTTCGCTTGTCTAATGTCAAAGTACGCTATCGCGGCGGCGAGGGGCTCAAAGGCGTGAGCTTGACGATTCGCGCCGGCGAGTTTGTTTTTCTCGTCGGTCCCAGCGGCGCCGGCAAGAGCACGGTGCTGCGTCTCATTTACATGGCCGAGCGTCCCGCCGACGGGCAAGTCGTGGTTGGCCGCTTCAATTCGAATACGATCACGCCGCAAGAAGTTCCTTATCTGCGACGGCAGCTCGGCATTATTTTTCAGGATTTCAAATTGCTCGAAGACCGCAGCGTTTATGAAAACGTGGCCTTTACGCTGCAAGTGACCGGCGCCAAGCGCAAGGACATCAAACGCAAAGTCCTGCGCGCGTTAGCCAACGTCGGCCTCAGCCACAAGCGCTACAAAATGCCGCACGAGCTTTCCGGCGGCGAGCAGCAGCGTGTTGCCATTGCCCGCGCGCTGGTGAATGAGCCTTTGATTTTGCTCGCCGACGAGCCGACCGGCAATCTCGATCCGGTGACGACGCAGGGCATTATGGCGCTGCTGGAAAAAATCAACGCCCGCGGCACCGCCGTGTTGATGGCGACGCACAATTACGCGCTGTTCGAATCGCGCCCCTCCTCGCGCAAGCGCGTCGTGCGCATCGAGAACGGACTCACCAGTTCCTGATCGATCAAAGCGGTTGAAATTTTCATGGTCACTCGACTTGTCATTCTTCTCGCGCTTCTCGCCTCCGTTTATCTCGCCCTCTTGTTTTGGCTCAGCTTCGGCCTGCGACGTCTTTGTCTGCAACGTTCCGAAGATTTTTTTAAAAAACGGCCCGGCGATTGGCCCGGCGTCTCGCTCATCGTCTGCGCCAAAAATGAAGCGCAGCGCCTGCCGCGTCTTCTCCGTGCGCTCGAGCGGCAGCAATACCCGCGCAATAAACTGGAAATTTGTTTGGTCGATGATCGCTCCGGCGATCGCACCGGCGAAATCATCGACGATTTTGCCGCGTCACATTTTAACGTCATCACGTTGCGGATGAACGGCACGGCGCCAAATTTTGCTCCTAAAAAACGCGCCATTGACGCCGCGATTCGCCACACCACGGGCGAAATCATTCTGCTCACCGACGCCGACGCCGAGCCGGGCCCTCTGTGGGTTCGAGAAATGGCGGCGGCCTTTACGCCGAACGTGGTGATGGTTTGCGGCTACTCGCCGTATGCACCGCGAGAAACATCTTGGCAAAAAATATTGGCGCTCGAATATTTTTCGCACGCCGCCGTCGCCGCCGGAGGCTGCGGCGCTGGCCGGCCTTTGACCTGCACCGGCAGCAATTTGGCTTATCGCCGCGAGGCTTATTTTCGCCTCGGCGGATTCGCCGGCATCGCGCCGTGGATTTCCGGCGACGATGATTTGTTGCTGCACAAGATGCACGAAGCGAGTATCGGCCAAATTGCTTACCTCGCGCATCCTGCCGCGCACGCGCCGGTGCGGCCGCCCGGCTCCTGGCAGGAATTCAAATCACAGCGAACGCGTTACGCCTCGAAAAGCCTGCATTACCAGCCGGCTTTGACGCTGGCGCTTGGCGCGGTTTTTTTGCTGAATTTGTTGATCAGCGCCGGCTGGCTTTCCGTTGTTTTTGGCGTGTGGAATTTCTTTATTCCAACCCTCGTCATCAGCCTGTTGAAAGCCGGCGGCGATTTTTTTTATTTGCGGCAGGCGGCAAAACTTTTTGACGAGAGAAAACTTTTTTCGGCTTTTTTCCTCGCCGCGCTGCTTCATCCTTTTTATGTGGTCTATTTCGCCGTTCGCGGCCAATTCGCCAAATTCAGTTGGCGCGGCGAGCAGTTTACCGCGCGAAAAAATACTGAACCGACGGTCCCGGCGGCGACATGAGCGCTCTGGCGTTAATCATCGCGGCAGCGACCGCGCTTTACGTTCTCTCGTCGTTGGCGCTTTTCCATGGAATTGTTCGGCAAAACCATGCTCGGACAACCCGCCAACCGCTGGTGAGCGTTTTGATCGCCGCCCGCAACGAAGAAGAACGTCTGCCGGCTTGTTTGGAATCGCTTTTAAAGTCATCCTACCCGGCCGGCAAATTTGAAATTCTCGTCATCGACGATCGTTCGATCGATAAAACCCGGCTCATCGCAGAAAATTTTTCACGGCAAAATCCCCACGTTCGAGTGATTCCGATTCACCGACGCCTCGAAAATCTGTCGGGCAAAGCCAGCGCGTTGTGTCAGGGCATGCAACACGCGCGCGGCGAAATCATTCTCATGACGGACGCCGATTGCCGCGTTCCGCCGAATTGGATGGCGCACATGACGAGTTATTTCACGCCCGGCGTCGGCTTGGCCGGCGGCTTCACGCTGCTTTCCGAAGCCAATAAAAAGGCTTCGCGCTTTGCGAACATGCAAGCGCTGGATTGGATTTACTTGCTCACGATTGGCGCCGGCGCCGCCGGGCTTGGCAGGCCGGTTTCGATCATCGGCAACAATTTCGCGTTTCGTCGCGCGGCTTATGAGGCGGTTGGCGGCTATCAAAAAATCGGCTTCAGCATCATCGAAGACTTTGCCTTGATGCGCGCCATCGACGAGAAAACGGATTGGCAAATCATTTTCCCGCTCGATCCGCAGCTCGTCATCGCCAGCGAACCGGCAAAAACCTGGCGCGAATTTTACGAGCAGCGCCAGCGCTGGGCCGCCGGCGGCAAAGAGGCCGGAGGGCTCGCCAAAGCCTTCATGCTCGCGGCTTTTCTTGGGCACCTGGCGTGTTTTGTTGCGGCCTTCATCTCGACGGCGCTGGCGGCAAGCTGTTTTTTCATTTTGGCCGGCGCCGATTTTTTGCTGCTTTGGCAAAGCACGCGTCGCCTGGCGCGCCGGGAACTTTTGCGGATCTTCCCGCTCTTCGAGATTTACTATTTTTTGTACAGCTTCTTCTTTGCGCCAACCGTGCTGCTTCCCGCGACCGTGCGCTGGAAAGGCGTGAGCTATCGCTGGAATTTTAGCGGAAAAATCAAGCGCGTTGAAGAAAAATTATAAAAAATTGGCGTTGCGTTTTTGCCTTATATTTGTTAATTTTATCCAATTTGAATTGGCACCAGAAAGGCAGGTGAACGATCATGACTGAAATCACTTTGGAAGAAGGCAAACGGCTCCTTGAGCAAATCAAAGCCAAAGCCCGGCCCAAATACTCGAGCAAGGAACTTGTGCGTCTAGGTGAAAAAAGGTATCAAGAAATTAAAACTCAAGTTGAGGCAAAACAGAAGTACAAATTTATTGTGATCGAGGTCGACAGTGGTGATTATTTTATCGACAAAGATCACAGAAAGGCCATTATTAAAGCCCGCAAAAAGCATCCCACCGAGATATTTTATCTTGCGAGAATTGGTGCTCCGGCAGCGTTCTCAATGAAAGGCAACGTCCCCTTATTATGATTCAAGGCTACGTCGATAAGTATCTTCAAGCCAGGATTCCTATTGCTGTTGTAGGTAAAAATGGTAGTGTGTCAACCCTGGAAGCCGTGGTTGACACAGGCTTTAATGGCGATTTGTGCATTTCAATTTACCAAAGGGAAAAAATTGAGCTGGCTTTTTCATATACACAAAAATTTGAGTTAGGGGATGGGAGTACTCCCGAACAGGATGTTTTTGTCGGACAGATGATTTTTGACAAGCAAAAACTTTGGGTTCATGTTCTCGTCTCAGAATCCAAGGATACGCTTATCGGCGCGGCTTTGCTCGTTGACAAAAGGTTGGATGTCGACTACACCAACAAAAGTGTACGAATCAAAAATAGCAGGAAGAAAAAATAAAATGGTGCCGGATCACCTATTCTCTCCTGTACCTTATCTCCCTTGCTTTCTCATCCCCCTCTGGCTCTACGCCGAAATCCACTACCGTTTCAAATTCATTCCCAGCCGGTTGTTTTACCGGCAGCCCGAAATCATCGCGGACGCGCCGCATCGAATCGAGCCGGGACAGCCGCTGCCGGTTTTGCTTTTGGTAAAAGATGCGAATCGCTTTCCCCTCGAGCTGCAAGCCGTCACGGCTTACATTCGCCCCAACCCGCAAACTCATCAGTCCAACCTTCACGTTTTACGTTTTACGCTTTTTGATTCACCGGAAAAAATCAATTCACCGCTCTGGTGGCGAACTTTTGTTATCGACATTCCCGATGATTGGCGCGGCAAAATTGGGCACGTCAATGTCGAAATCATTTATCGCTGCACTAGCCGCCAGTTTCGTTGTTACAATGACAATCACGCTGGCACCAGTCACGCGCCGTTGCGAGTTTGTTTGGCCAATGCGCTGCTGCCAACAGTGCCAAATTTTTGGCATGGTGAGCTGCATTGCCACACCGACGCCACCAGCGATCAAGTCGAATTTGGCGCGCCGGTCGAGGCGATGGTCGAATTGGCCAAAGCCCAGGGATTGAACTTTTTCGCCGCGACCGATCACTCCTACGATCTCGATGATCTGCCGGACAATTATTTAGAAAACGACCCGCAATTGCGCAAGTGGCATGCTTTGCAGGAGCGCATCAAACGTTGCAACGCGCAGGATCGAGATTTCGTCATCATCCCCGGCGAGGAAGTTTCGGCGGGAAATTCGCGGCGGCGCAATGTGCATCTGCTCGTTTTCAATTCATCCCAATTTTTTCCCGGCAGCGGCGACAGCGCCGAGCGGTGGCTTCGAACCGAGCCGGAGATGGCGATTGGCGACATTCTCGCTCAGCTCGACGACGAGGCGTTGGCATTTGCCGCGCATCCGGAAGCGCCGGCGCCGATACTCGAACGGCTGCTGCTGCGCCGCGGCAAATGGGAAAAGCCGGATTATCAGCATCAGCGTTTGAACGGCTTGCAAATTTGGAACGGCGCGCCGGCGGGTATGGAAGATGGCGTTGCGCGCTGGCGCGAGCTGCTCTTGGGCGGGAAAAAATTATTCATCATCGCCGGCAACGACGCGCACGGCAATTTCAATCGCTTTCGGCAAGTCGGGATTCCGCATCTGAAAATGCGCGAACATCATGGGCATTTGTTCGGCAGAACGTGCACGGCGGTTTTGCTTGATGCTAAACTCTCTTTATCTTCTCTCATGGCGGCGTTGCGAAATGGGCGCGGAAGCATCACCACCGGGCCGATGATCGATTTGCAAATCATTGGCGAAACCGGCGAATCGGCGCGGCTGGGCGAGACGATGACGAAACCGGCAAAAAGTTTTTTCGTGCAAGCGATCAGCTCGCCGGAGTTCGGCAAATTGGAAAAACTCACCGTCCGGCTCGGCGATTTGCAAGCGCGCCGGGAACAAGTTTTGTTTGAAACAAGCGCTTTTGCCGAATCCTTTTCGTTCTTTCATCGCCAGCCGCTTGATCTTCCCGCCGGCAAATTTTACCTGCGCGGCGAAGTGCAGAGTGCGGGAAGCGAATTTTTGCCGGAACGCACATTGCCTTGTCGTGCGTTGACGAATCCGATTTGGCTTGAGAACAATAAATAGAAAATTGACGTTGCTTTTTAAATGAACATTGGTTAATTTTGATCAGCTTCGAATTTAAAAAGGAACTTGTCAATATGCGGCACTCTTATCAAAACGCGCTTGACTTGCTGCACGAGCACGAGAGACGATATGGCAAGAAAATTCTCAAAGTTATCGGTGCGGCGAATTACCATATTTTGATGAATCTGGGTGACGGCATGGCTGCCGGCAAGCCCATTCCGGTGGAAATGAATGGGAATAGAATTTGGACGCTGCCGATCGTGTTGGCGCCAAAATGCGGCGGCCCCGCTGAAGTTGGTTCTGTTTTTGTCGATGACAAAACGCTTAAAGTCATTGGCGCAACTGAAAACAAGCAAGTTATGCGTAACGTGAAAGCCCATTCACGTGAAAAAGCTGCGCTGGTATAAACATTGGAGATTGATGATGTTAACAAAAACTGTGACAGTTGAGGTGCCCGAATATCTTTACGAGGAGTCGCAACGATTGACCACCCTTGGCCTCTTTCGCGATTTTTCAGATTTAATCACTGCCGGGTTGCGACGAGAGATCAGAGAGGCGCAAGAGTTATTGGCAATCGAACCGGATGATTGGCAAACGCGATTGACCTCACTGCGTACCCAGATTCGAAAAAAGCAAACGAAAAATGGCAAGAAAAAGAAAGAAACGGAAGCGGACCTCCTCGCAGCCCTTCGTGCCACCCGAAAGCAAATCTGGGCAAAAGAGTATTGACCCAGATACCGTCTTGGTGCTTGACACCAATGAGTTCATCTTCGGCCTGACTGAGACAAAGCAAAGTTGTGTTGATTTGCTTGACAACTTTGACAGTCTGACGGCCATCATTCCAGCGATGATTTTACGCGAAGTTCGGACCAACCTAGAAAGTCGTTATCAACTTGGCAAGGAATTCTTCCGTTTGCTTGCGGCGGGTAAAAATATAACCATACTTTGGGCTGATCCGCCGCTGGAATTGATTGAAAAACACATAGCGTTGAGCTTCGCTGAAGAAGACGCAGCCATTGCTGCTGCGGCAGAATGGGCGGGAGCGGAATTTGTTATATCCGAGAATCGCCACTTCTTGCAAAAAAGCAGGGGCCTCACTTTTCAAACAATCAATGCTGAGACCGCTTTGAAGTGGTTGCGCTTGTGATAGTACGCTTTTTAGTTGAGTCCCCATGCCACCCGATTCCACCAGTTTCCTGCAAATTCTCCTTGATCCTCGGCAATGGACCACCGCAGCCATCATCGCGGTTATTAGCGTGGTGGCGGCGATAGCGAGCGCCATTTTCGAATACTTTGGCTTCCGGGCGTACAGGCAGCAGCGCCGGACGCAGCGGGTGCTGGAAAAAAGTTTCGGCTCGGAGCTTTACGGCCCGAAAACCATCGAGCGCTCGACGCGCTACTATGTTCCACCGAATTGCTCCAGCGTCGATCCGGCGCAGGAGGCTGAGATGCGCCAGGTGATCGCCACTGAGGAAAAACTCTTCGCGGCGGTGGATAAGCATCTGGCAAAAGATAACCCGCATCGCCATCTCCTCTTGCTCGCCGATTCGGGGATGGGAAAATCTTCCTTCGCGCTCAATTATTACGCCCGCAACCAACGCCTGCCCAAACGCCAGCAGCAACGCCTCGCCGTGGTGCCGCTCGGCATTCCGGATGCGGATGAATACATCGCCAAGATTCAAGATCAGCCGCACACGGTGATTTTTCTCGATGCGTTTGACGAGGACACCAAAGCCATCAAAGACCACCGGCAGCGGCTGCGCGATCTCATGCACGTTTGCCGGAATTTTCGGCGCGTGCTGATCACCTGCCGGACGCAGTTTTTTCCGCGCGACGAAGAGATTCCGCGCGAGACCGGCCTGGCGCGCGTGGGGCCGCGCAAGGCCGGCGAGGGCGCGACCTACGAATTTTGGAAATTGTATCTCTCGCCGCTCGATGATGAGCAGGTTGACGAGTTTTTGCGCCAGCGGTACGCTTTTGGGCGCTTGGGCAAACGCCGGCGCGCTCGCGAGCTGGTGAAGAAAATCCCCCTGCTCAGCGTGCGGCCCATGCTGCTCGCCTCCATTCCCGATCTGTTGGAAAGCGGGGCGAAAATCGACTATAGTTTTCAGCTTTACGAAGTGCTGGTGGAGAAATGGCTGGAACGCGAAAGCCACTGGGTCGATCCCGAAGCCCTGCGCCAGTTTTCCGAGCGACTGGCTGTTGATCTGTACGCCAATCGCCAGCGCCGCGGCGCTGAGCGTATTCCCCGCACTGAGCTTCCCAAGTTGGCCAAAGAATGGAATATTTCACTGCTACCTGAAGATGAATGGAAGCTCAGCGTGCGCTCATTGTTGAATCGTGATGCCGAAGGCAACTACAAATTCGCGCATCGGTCGATTATGGAGTATCTTTATGTCAAACGCTTGACCGCAGGCGACCTCACCTGCCGTGAGGCGGATTTGACCGACCAGATGAAGGCATTTCTGCGCGAGATGATACCACGACACATCAATGAGAAAAAGCCAATTCATGATGGAATGGAGGCTTTTGTCTGGGAAGTCATTCAACAGCACATAATTGCGCAAAAGCCGTTGCCGTTTGATTTAACACAAATCGATTTGGGTGAATACCGGCCTCTATTGCGATCCCAACCCATTTCGATTTTGAAAGATGATTACGTAAATTTCACGCTCAAGCAGTTTGACTTTTTTGATAGCTCTCGGCATAGCAAGGGAAAAGGCCTCGCGCATCAGTATGAGTTGCAGGAAAAAATGAAGCAAAGGTCGTCATTGACCACGCCACCGGCCTGATGTGGCAGCAATCCGGCTCTCCCAATTACATAACCTACGCCGATGCCGAGAAATACATTCGGGAGTTGAACGACAAACGTTTTGTCGGCCACAATGATTGGCGCTTGCCGACATTGGAAGAGGCCATGTCGCTGATGGAACCGACAAAGCACGACGGGTGGCACCTTCCTCCGGTCTTTCATCCCACGCAGCGGTGGATTTGGACCGCAGACAAAGAAAGCTCCGGCGTGGCGTGGGTAGTCTCCTTCTACGAGGGCCATTGCTTCAACGTTGATGCGATGATCTACAGCGGCGCTGTCCGTGCGATGCGCGTCGGACAATCGATCATTTGATGATTTGAGTTATTTGATTATTTTAACAGAGCGAGCGCCAGCGAGCGGCCTCGAAAATTTTTTTGAAAATCGGCAAATTTTGAGAAAAAGAGCCACATCAGATTTTCAAAGACACGAAGGCAATCGGATTTTTCTTGGCTACGCCCGTCGGGTGTCTTCGTGTCTTAGTGGTTAAAAAATCTTTGCAGTCATGATGGTTGCAAAAGAAAATTTCCGTGAAACTCAGTGTTCTCCGCATCTCCGTGTTAAAAACATACTCGCTACTACAAGAAACTTTTAGAATTTTACCTTTGAGGAAATCCACACCGAAATGGAGCCGGCGTTATTCGTTCGCGGCGGGTTTGAGATACGGCTTCACCGGAAAGCGGGCAAAATCGAGGGGCTGCGGCAGCGTAAACGGCGCGTACCACGGCTTGGCGTGCGCGAGCGAAGCATAAACGAAGCCGTTCTTCATTTCAAACGTAAGCTGCTTGACGTTCCAGCGCGTTTTCATGAGCAGGCGCATATTTTGAATGCCTTTGTCCGTGCCTTTCGGATCGAGCGCCTGCAAAAGATTGGACGCCACTTTGTTTTCGATTTTGGTGATGTTCAATCGCCCGGCCAAATTGTTCACGACGGTTTCGAGTTTTTCACCGCCTTGCGGGATTCCCAAGCCGCGCAAAGCAAAATTCGCCGAAACCCGCGATTGCTTGCCGCCAAGTTGCGCGCTCAACCGGCGAAATCCTGAAACGTCAATCGAAGCGATCTGCACGTTCGTGGCATAGCTGATCGAATCGGGATTGCCGCTGCCGAGGCCGACCAGCAGATTTCCCGCCACATTGCCATCGAACAAATTCACGCTGAATTTCGGAATATCGAACCGGCCATTGCCGACATGCAAATCCGCCGCGAGATTCGACAATTGATAGCCGAACCCCTCGATCTTTTCAATCGTGAGCCGCGAGCGTTCCCCGGTGTTGCCCCGAAAAAGTTCATACATCAACAGCGCTTCGTCGGCATGGGCAAAATTTGGCGCCGAGGTTTTCTCCGCAGATTTCAGCACCAGAAATGGCTGCCGCTCGCCCTCAGGCTCCAGTTTCATGCCCGGCGCCGTCGAATCCAACGGCAGATAAAGCAAATCAAAATCCTGATTGAAGCGGCAATCGGCTTTGAGATTATACAGCGTCAGCGTCGTGTCGACATGAATGTCCATGCCGTCAACCCGCAGCCAACCGTTGAGACGAAACGGCTGCGGCTCCGTCAACGCATTCGGAATATACTGATCGATGATAAATCGTCCATCCAAATCGCCGCGCAGCGTCATGCCGCGATCGAGGTTGATCGTTTTCGGCGCGTGCAGGCCAACGTCAACCGTCGTTTTAACTTGCACACCCGCCGGCCGAAACTCGCCATCGACGCGATAATTTCCAACCGCATTCCAATTCGGAATCTCGAGATTGCCGCCGGTAATCGTGAACGTTGTTTCGTCAACAATGAGTTTGCCCGCGGTTTTTGTCGGGGGCAATGGCAGCCGCAGATAATCCGGCAGCCTCGGCGTCGAACATGCAACGGAATATGTGCCGGCAGTTTTCGCCGCCGTCAAAATCCATTCGCTGTTGATTTGCAGCGAGTCGGTGTAAATCCCGAGCACGCTGTCCGCGTATGCCGCGTCGGTGGAATGCAAAGTAAAAACGCCGTGGTAATCGAGGCTGTCCGGTTCGAGAAATCGGCCTTGCAGCCAACCGCTTCCCGCCCCGCGCCCCGTGACTTTTGCATCATTCATGCTGGCGCGAATCGTATCCGGCAGCGCCCGTCTCACCTGCGCCAAATCAACAACGAAATTGGGCAAATTGAAACGAAACGTGTCCGCTTGCGCGTCGTAAGTCGCATCGAAGCTCGCCTGCGCCGGCTCGAATTGCAGCTTTCCATTCGGCAGCGAAAATTTGGTCAAGGCGGAATTGATTGTGAGCTTTGAAGAAGCCGACAAATTATAATCCGGCGCCTTGCCTTGGTAATCAATCGTCGCGTAGCGGATGTTTTCGTTGCGCAGATCGATATGCAAGTCAGCTTCGTCAAGGCGCTTCCCCGCCAGCGTGAGTTTGCCGCTGATTTTACCGGAAGCAGCATTGGCCGCAAAAGGCGAAGTTTCCATCGCCTCGACTTTGATTTCGACATTGCCGAACAAACGCGACAGCCACGAACCGATTCGCGGCGGAGCGCCCACCGAGCCGATCGCGGCGCGGGCTTGAATTTTCCCCTCGGAAAAATTTTTCCAGCTTAAATCAAGCTCGCCTTTTTGCAGAAAAAAATCTTTCGCCAGTGCAAAATTTATTTGCAGATCAACCGGTCCGGTTTTTAAAGCTTGCGCCGTGTCGAGGGGAAAATCAAAAGTCGCGAAATGAATTTTTCCGACTGCTTCGGCGGAAGAATCGGCGTTGGTTTTCCAGTTCGCGGTAAAATTCCCTCCATTAAATTTCAAGCCCGAAACCTGATCGGCATAAGCAAGATTCCGAGCTTGCAAAATAATTTGATAGGCCATGCCCTGCCGATCACTTTCCAGCGCGCTGCCGGAAAATTCCACTTCACCGGCGCAATCGATGCTCTGCAAAAAAGCGCGCATCTCGCCGCTCGTGTGCGCTCGCGCCAGATTCAACAAATTTGCCAGATCGAGCACGCCGCGATTGACGCGCAGCGCAAACGCCGGCACGCCGTTTTGCGGACTCATCTCAAATCGCGCCGCCAATCGTTCTTTGCCGTCAAGCAACAAACGAATTTCCGGCGCTTCCAACCGTGAGGAAGCGAGATGATAGTGAATCTCAGCGATTGTTCCGATCCGCGGCAACGAAAAATGATTCCTGTTGCCCAGTTTGATCTGCGTATCGTCGAGCGCAATCTCGCCTTGCATCGCCAGCGAGTCGCCGCGAATGACGCTGGAAATATGCGCTTGCAAATTCGCCGCGAACATCAGCGCCTCGCCTTCTCCAATCGGTGTCTTGCGATAACGCACGCCGGCGGATTCCGCGCGCCATTGCATGGTGCCGCTCAAATCCGCCTGACGGCTCACCGCCATTTCAGCGACCGACAAATTGATTGGGCCGAATTCGATGCGCTGCGAATCAACCGCGGAAGCCAGCGCGGCCGAGATTTGGAGATTTTTAAGATGAAGCGTTTGCAAATGAATCGAGATCGGCAAGCCCGCGGCAGACGTGCCATTCGGCGCGGTTGCAGAATCCGCCAACACAGCGAGTATCGCGTCGAGATTGGAAGTGCTGTCGGGATTTAATTGATAGAAAAAAACAGGATTTTCAATGGCGATTTCATCGATGGCGAGGCGGCGGGAAAGCAGCGAGCGCCAGCGATAGGCGAGTGTTATTTTTTCAACGGCGAGCGGCGGCGCTTCAAATTGCGACGCGCTATCCGTGATGGCGCCGAGCAGGGCAACGTTGTCAAGCTCGAACCCGCGCAACAAGTTGAAATCAAGGCGGGCGACGGCGACGCGCAGGCCGTACTCCTCCGCCGCATAAGAAATCAGCAATTGCCTGAGCCGCTCCGCGGGATATTTGATCTTGACATAAATCGTCAATCCGGCGATGGCCGCGAGCAAAAACAGCAGCGCGGCGAGAAAAATTTTGGCGAGCCGTTTCACCGCAGGCGATCACGCTGCAAATTCCACCTTACCCATTCGTTGTTTTCGCCGCGGTCGTTGCGGCTGAACGTTCCGGCGGATTTGATCTTGCCCTGGGCGCCGATGGTGATCTGTTGATTCGACCGCACGAGAAAAACCCATTCTTCCATCGTGATCGGCGTCGGCCCGGGAACCTGCACCGGACCTTGAATCTGTGTCGGTCTGAGCGTTTGCGGCGTCATCGTATTCATTTTTTCCGGCACGTTGCTGATTTTCACCTCGCCGGTATAAACTTTCAACTGCGTCTCCTGCCTGGCGGAATCGTGATGCACGCGAAAAACCGTGCCGGTAATCGCCGCGCCGGCAAAATCCGAAGACACCTCGAAGCTGGAATTGGCATCGACGGATTTCACCTTGCCCCAAATGTCGCCTTCCTTCACCTTGATTTGCGTGGCAATTTTTTTCTCTTTGGTTTCTTCGTAGAGCTTGACAATGTCGATCGTGGTTTGCGGCGCGAGGCGCACGAGATCCAACTGCGACAGCTTCATCTCGGCGCGCGATTGCAGCAGCGTTCTAACCCGGTCGCCGCCCAGCACGTTCGTCTGCACCTGCGCGCGAATCCATTCCGGATCCTGCACCTGCTTTTTCTTGACATTGCCTTCGACGACGGTAAACAAGCCTTTTTTCGCCGCGTCGGTTTGCGGGTTGACGGCGGCTTGTTGCTGGTGCCAGGGTCGAGCGGCGAATGAAAGCATCACGAGTAATGTAATAAAAAGTAAATGTCCTTTATTAGTCATACTTTATTCCTCACGAAAGATTTATGGACAAACAAACACAGTAAACGAATTTAGTCGATTAAACGGCCAATGGCTTTGTCAACAATGCTCTCCTAGATCCTTGATTTATTCGCTGCCACTCTTTGACACAGTTCATCAGATTATGGGCAAATTTGTCGAAGTGAGAACATTTTTGGCGCAGCACCGAGAGCCGGATGGCATTTGCCAAATCTTGAGCGAACGAGGCAAATGTGACTTCACGATCGGAGGTTAAGGTTCTTACAATACGATTGAGAGTGTTTTTAGGATTATGGTCTTCCTCCGGTGAAGGAAAGCTTACGCTGGCGCGATCACCATCAAACACCTTGAAGACAGCGGCTTCATCCGCCAAGAGCCAAGCTTCGAGCTTTCGCACAGCCACGCCGTCAGCGATGCACACCGTGAGTCCCAACTCGACGCAATGCTCTTTCGCCTGGCGCAATAATGCCAATCGTTCACCTTGAAACGTATTGTCCGTATCAACTATAGCTACTATGATGTCGGAATGATCATCTTGCAATTGCCGGGCAAATGTGGGCAGTTCACTAATAAAACCATGTCCACGTTTGCGTGGACGCAACACCGAGTCTTCGGCAAACTGTATCTGAGAAAGCTCTTCCATAATCACACGCCGTGCCAGGCGAGGGATGACGGGATAGTCGCTATTGCCTTCCAGGGCAAAACCAAGTTTAATTTTCTGCATCTAGGCTTCCCTGTGACCAGAGTTCACCCAGTGTTTGCTCACCATTTTCAAGAATGTTTTTTAACACTGGCCGACTGCTAAAAAGATCAACTCCGACAGAGCTAAAGCTCGTTTTAGCCTTTTCCTTCAATGAGGCCAGCAACATTTCTGCAGGATCCAGCAAGTCTACCAGATACGGCGAGTGCGAATTGACAAAGACTTGTGAGCGGTGGCCGCCATCCGAACCACGTTCGCTGAGGCCCCGAAGAATATCCACCACAAATTTTAATCGCCCTGGATGAACACCGTTTTCTGGCTCTTCAAAGCAAACCAAACCCGGTGGTTGTGGGGCATAAGCCAAAGCAATGAGCGCGAGGAATCTCAATGTGCCATCCGATAATAGGCGAGCCACAAATTCTCGGCCATCCTCGCGGACAATGGCCAACAACCGCCGGCGATCTCCGGTGTCGAGCACACGTATTCCGCTCGCTTCCGGAATGCCCCGGCGCAAGGCTCGCGCTGCGGATTTAAAACGTTCGGCATCGCGATTCGCCAGTGTGTCATAAAAGCCGGAAAGGCCTCTGCCGCTCGGTTCCAACTCCAACATATCCATTGCCGGCGATGGTTCACGCAACGCATCGGGCTCAAAATGAAAAAAACGCCACGAGCTCAACTCGCGGGCCAACGCCACCGTGTGAGGATATAACTCGGCATCATCAACCATGGTCATAACCGAACGTGGTGACGGAGAAATGAAGTGGCGGGTTTTGCCGGATTTGGCCGTGTCACGATTGGCCGATACTCTTTTTATTCCGTCTTTTGAGGTCATTGAAATAAAGGCGCGTGGTTTTTTCCCCTGCAACGTCCTGCCAGTGAGCGCCTCAGATTGAATTTCCAGAACACCGCCTCGAAACGTGATCTCTACTTCGTAATGCAAAAGCGGGTCCGGCAAGAACTCATTTCCGACGAAAGGACGTGGTGTTCCGGTCAAATCGAAATCACACTGGATGCTTAGGTGTGGCTGCTTTTCAGAAAAAAAGGACTCCACCGGATCGCCGCGATGCCGTTCCGGTTTGAAGGCGCTGGCAACCGGCATTTGCGCGAGATTGGAAAGCAACCGCAGCGCATCGAACAGATTGCTTTTGCCGACGTTATTGCGCCCGACAATCACCGTGAAAGGCGCAAACCGCGCCGTCGAAGCTTGCAAGCTTTTGTAACCAGAAATAGTAACTTGTACTAGCATCTCATTTTTACCCGTGTTATTCTTTTGTCTAATTTAACCTCTCCAAACACAAAATGCAAGCTCACATTTTTCTAGTTGCTTACCTCTTAACCTACCTCCAATCCCCCGTCAGCCCAAAACTCGCCCAGTACGCCGGATGGCGGTTGTGATGATCGCGCACGAAACGCTGCGCTTCGCGGAGCGCTTGCGCTTTGCTCCGGCCGGATTTGAGATAACGATAAAAACGTTTAACTGTGATGGCTGTAGCGAGATCATCCACCGTCCACAAGCTGGCGATGAGCGACGGCGTTCCGGCGAAGATAAAACCGCGCGCCAGGCCGATCACTTCGTCGCCGCCGGTGACGCGCGCCAAGCCGGTTTCGCAGGCGGAAAGCATGACGAGCGAGGCATTTAATTTCAATCCGAAAATCTTGTGCGCTTCGAGACGTCCGGTTTGATTGGTCGAATCGGGCGCGAGCAACAAAGCCGAGAAGAGCGGATTGCGCTCGTCGTAGACGCCGTGACAGGAAAGATGAATGACATTCGCCCGCGCCGCGCCGGCCATGAGCGCGCCCGGTGTCGCCTGCTTTCGTTCGTAGCTTTCAATCTCGCCGAAGGTTTGCGCCAGGCTTTTGATCTCTTTCTCGGCAAACGGCAGATCGCGCCGGGCATTGCCGGCATCCGGATTGCCCAAAGCCAACACGCGGAAATTCTCGCGCCTCTCATTGAGAATCGAAGCGCCCCGGCGGGCGTCGCCCTTGCGATGGCAAAAGCCAAGCACGGTCGCACTCGGCGCGAGCGCGAGGCTGTGATGATCGATCAAATACGTGCTATCCGACTTTTGCAGCGCCGGAAACGGCAGATAGTGCAAGACACCGTGCGGCACGATCACGAGTTGCGTTTTATTCTGCAGCAACAACTCAATCGGCTTGACGAGCTGATCGTAAAGCGGCCGCGAGAAACTTTCGGTCGAGGCGCGCTTGGTGATGGCGCGGCGAAATTGCATGATGCTCTCGTTCAGCTTGTTTCGATCAAGCGGCGCGGCGACGGCGCGCGCTTGCCGGCGATCAACGACCCAAATCACGAGGCGATCTTTCGCAAAAAAATATTCTACCAACGCCACACTGTCCGGCAACAGCGCTTGAACTTCGGCGATGGGCAGCGGCTCGACGCTCACCATATCCGCCAGCTCGGGATTCGCCGTTTTTAATTCGACGAGAAGGCTCGAATATTCTTTTTGCAAAGCGGAAAGCGTGTCGTTCAATGCGGCGATGGCCAAACGGCTGCCCGCTTCGCTGCCGGCTTTTTGTTGCAGCGAATTGATTTTCCCCTGCGCGAGGCTGAGGCGATCCGACAAGCGGTCACGGCGGTTGAGCAGATCGCGATCAGCGCCGGCCTGCCAGTCAATTTTGCCATTCGCCAGCAAATCGGCAAAGCTGCGCGATTTGGCGCGCTCGGCAACGGCAAAAGCCTCGGCGGCGCGATTCATTTGCAAGAGCAGCAAAACCGCTTCTTCATAAATCTCCGACTTGTTGTCGATGAACCCGCTGCGATATTCTTCGATTTTGATTTTCGCGCTCTGGCGCTCGAGCGCGGCTATGGCCCGCAGGTAAAAGTCGAGCGCCGGCGTCAAGTCGCCGGATTGGCGGGCGAGCAAGCCCAAGCGCCACAAACAACGCCATTGCATTTCATCGAGCTTGATCTCTTCGGCTTTGGCGAGCGCGTTGGTGAATGAGACGCGGGCGGGCGACTTGTTGCCGCGATCCATCGCCGTGAGGCCTTTGGTGTAAAGCGCTTTGGTATGCGCGCGGCGATCATTCAGCTTCAGCGCCAGCGCTTCGGCTTTGGCGAGATAGGCCAGGGCCGAATCCCCTTGCGACAAAACCTGAAAAGTTTGTCCGAGAAAAAGATAATCGTAAAGCAAACCGCGCTCAAAATCGGTTTGCTGATCCAACGTCGTGGCCTGCCGAAAACTCGCCAGCGCCTGTTCATGCTGCTGGCGTTGCACGTAAACCAGCCCGATATTTTTGTGAATCGTCGCCTGCTCGCGGGTCTCTTCGGTTTCCAAAGCGACGTGCAGCGCCGATTTTTCGGCGTCGAGCGCGCCGTCAAAATCGCCGAGGCTGAGCAGAATCAGGCCCAGCGTGCTTTGTCCGCGCAAGGTCTCGCGCCGCTGGCGGGCCGCTTTCAGCGCGCGCCGGGCATGAAATAAAGCCTCCTGATAATCGCCGTTGAGCCAATGGGCATCGGCCAGATTCAGCTCGGCCAGCGCGAGATTCGTCGTGTCGCCAATCGCCTCAAATATCTGCAGCGCTTTTTGATGAAAAGCCAGCGCCTCGCCATAAGCGGTCAGGCGGCTGTAAACCGAGCCGGTAAGCTGATAGGCCGTGGCGAGCGCGCGCTGTTCTGCTGGACTGGAGGGTTGTCGAGCTTCCAAAAAGTTTTGCGCCGCATTTTCCAGATGGCCGAGCGCCGCGTCGTAACGATCATCTTCCAAAGCCAATTTTCCGAGAAGGGTTTCAGCATGAAAGCGCGGCACGATTTGATCGTGCAGTTTGAAAATTTCCGCCGCCTGCTGCGCGTGTTTCATGGCCTCGGCATAAAGTCCGGCGGCCTCGAGAATTTTCGCCTGCTGAAAATGCGACTCGGCGGCGGCCAGCGGATTCTTCGCGCGCTCCGCCAGCTCGAGATATTTTTTCTCGGCGCCGGCGGCAGCCGCATAATTTTTTAATTGCAGATTCCAAATCGAAAGATTGCGATAACTTCTCGCCGCCTGCCTGATGTCGTTCGCCGCCAGCGCTTCCTCCAAAATTTTCGTTTCAATCTCGCAGGCCGCCGCGTAATCATTTCCAGAAATCGCGCTGGATTTGATGAGCAGATAAAGATTTTGCACGGCGTCATTCTGGCCAAGCTGCCGCGCCATCGACAACGCGGATTGATAATAACGCGCCGCATCCGCAAACTCGCCCAGCTCCTGCGCTTCATTGCCCTTGCGCACGGTTTCTTCAAAGTAGAGATTGGCAAAGGCGCTTTTTTCCGCCGCCGACAGGCCGGAAAATCCGATCAGCTCGAAACCGGCCCAATCATGCGGATCCGGAAATTGCTCGCGCACCGCCTGTTGCGCGGCATTCATCGCCGCAATCGCCGGCTGGCTCGACAAATTTTTATAAAACGCCTGAAAAAAGATTTCGCGAATCTTCGCCGCGACCGGCCATTGCGGGCAGACGATGGTCGGCGCGCCGGCGTAAATGAGGCTGCGCTGCAGCGCGATGATTTCGTCGCCGTTTTGATCCAAGGCAAAAGGAAACGCCGTGTTCTCGAGCGTCACAAGACTGGCGGAAAGATCGAATTCAAACAGGCGAGATAATGGAAGCTGGGTCGTATCCGTCGCCGCAAGACGAAGCTGAAAACCGGAATCAAGCGGGCGCTGCGGCTGCACGAGAAAGCGGTGTTGGATGTGAACGAGGCCGGCGTGCTGAAATTTCTGCCGCGCTTCACCGGCGCGCCAATCCGCGCCGCGCAGCCGCTGGATCGTGACGCCGTTGCTGCCGAGCGCCGGCCAAAACAAACTGTCGCTCGCCGCGGTTGGCGCATCCTGCAAAACCAACAAGCTGTTCTCATTCAAATTCTGATGGCGCTCGGCGAATTTCAGCGCCAACAAGCTCGGGGCTTTGACAATGGCAAAAAGATCGACGAGCGATTCACCGTCGTATTCCAGCGCGCCGAACGGCAAATAGTGCAAACAATCATCGGGAATGATGATCAAGCGGCGAAACGCCTCCAAGCCGCGAATGCTGCCGAGCGCCAGCGCCGAAAGCTCGCGGCAAAGCGTGCGGCTGTCATCGCGGCGTTCGCGCCAACTCTGCCGCAAATCCAAAACCAGCGTTTGCAAACGCTGCCGCGTCACCGGCACACGGATTTGCTCCAAACGGTCGCGGCTGATCAAACAAACGATTAGCCCCTCGCCGGTCACAAAGTAATTGAGAATCGCGGTTTCGTCGTCCAAAGAATCCTGTAGCGCTTTGGTGTCAACCGCTTGAATGCTGAAAAAACTCGCGAGCTCGGGATCTTCGGCCAGAGCGATTTGAACCACGCGCTGATATTCGGCTTCGGCGGCGGCCAGCTCGTCGCGCTTGCTTTTGATTTCCTTGGGACGCGGCGGCTCTTCCGCCTCGAGCTTGGCCAACTCGCCGCGCAAACGGCTCACCTTGCGCTGCACGAACAGCGCTTCGCCGCCGCCGCCGCCCCAGATCAAACGCTGGCGCTCTTTTTTCGGCAAAATGTAGCGCGTCGAAATCAGATTGACGAAACGATTGCCGCGGCCGCGTTCGGCCAATTCAAGCGCGGCGCGCGCCTGTTCCTGCTCCGATAGCAGCGCCACGGCATTTTCATACAGCGCAGACTGCTCCTCGGTGGCGGCGAGCCGTTGCTCGCTGCCTTCCGGCTCTTCGGGCAAACCTTCGAGAATCCGAATCGCGCTCAGATGCCATTCGAGCGCGGATTTTGCGGCCAGCGGGTGTTCCGGCGGCAGATGAACGAACCGGCAAACCATGCCAATCGCATGTTCCACCCGCCAGGTCAGCTCGCTCAAATTTTTTTCGAGAGAAATGTCGCGCGCGGTTTTGAGCTGCGCCAGCGCCAGCACATAGTCGCGCGACAGAACGAACAAATTCGCGAGATTGCGGCGCACGACGATTTCTTCTCGCGGCAGGCGGCTGGTTTGCGCCACGACGAGCGCCGTGTCGTAAGCCGCGCGCGCCCGCCCCAAATTTTGCAGCGCGCGATACGTGCGCTCGATGCTGCCGCCGAGATCGCCATTAACCGCGGTCGAATCGCTTTGATTTTCCAGCAATCGCTGCGCCGCGTGCAAATAAAGATTGCCGAGCGTGTTCATCACCGCCAGCTTTTGCCGCGGCGCCTGCGGGCCGATTTGCTCGACCTCAGCCATGGAAATTTTCAACAGCGAATCAACGGCGCTCAGGCCTCGTTCGTTCTCGGTGAGCAGCGCGATGTTGCCCATGTTGATCAAGTTGATGATCTTGCCGGCCGGCGCGTTGAGACGCTCACATAACCCGAACGAGCGCTCGAAACAGGCATAAGCCTGGTCGAACTCGTGATAACTATACCACAACAAACCGAGATTGTTGAGGGCGCGAGCCTCACCGGCGCCGTTTTTTTGCCGGCGAAACGCCTCCGTTTTTTGCTCGAACACGGCGATGGCATTGGCGAAATCCTTGGCCGCAACGTAGCTTTCGCCGGTGATGCTGAGCAGCAGCGACTTCTCCTGCGCCAACGTCAAGCCTTCGGTGTTCGATTCGCCGAAGGGATCGATGCTCATCCAAAAAATCGGCAGCACGTCGAACAATTTGACGGTGAGCCTGCCCTTCTTCGCTTGCGGGAAAGTTGATCTGTCGCGCCGCTCGAGCAACGCCGCCGCGCGCCCGCTTTTGGCGATGGCTTCGTCGCTTTCTCGATTCTGCTGATGATTGTACGCCATGTTCCGCCAGACCAGCGGCAGATTTTCCAGGCGATTTTCGCGGCGGCTCACGGTGTCGACTTTGGCAAAATGCTCGATGGAAGTGTCAAACTCGCCTTTGCTTTGATACGCCAACGCCAGGCGATTGAGATTGCGCAGCTCACCGTCGACGTCGCGCAGCTCGCGGCACAAGCTGATCGCCGTTTGCAGAAACGACGCGGCCTCGTCGTAACGAAGACTGGCCCAGGCGCACTCGCCGATGCGCTCGAAAATAATCGCCTGCTGGCGCGGCGAAACGAACGTGCTGTCGTAGCGCAGCTTGCGCTGAAAGTATTGCAGCGCGTATTCGGGATCGAAGCCGAATTCGATAAGATTGTAGTAATTGTTGGCGAGATTGAGCGCCAGTCGCGCCTCCATTTGCGGATCGCTGTTCTCGTCGTTGAGCGCAATCGCGATGCTCAACACCTCGATGGCTTTTTCATACCATCGCGCCCGCGGCTTCGGCGGCCGCCGCGTCACCGTCCGCACGGTTTTGTCGATCATATCCGGCGCCGCCAGCGCGATTTTCTCGAAAAAACCTTTTTTGCGCTCGCGCTCTTTTCGCTCCAAATTTTCAATCGCCTCATAATTGAAGCCCAGCGTCAAATACGCCGGGATCTTGCGATAATCGAGGCGCAACGCGCGCTCGATCAAAGCCGTGGAGTGCCGCAGCAGGCCGAGATTTTTTTCACCTTTATATGAATACGCCAGGCCGAGCGCGTACAGCGCTGTTTCGTTGGGCGCGGTTTCATCCCGCGCCGGCGGCGCGAAGCGCGCAAAGGCCGGATGGGCTTTTTCATATTCGGCAATCGCCTCATCGATATCGCCGAGCGCGTGCATCGCCTCGACATAGCCGCGCTGCGCCTCGAGATTTTTCGGATCGTAATCTCGCGCCTGCCGAAACAGCGCCAGGGCATACTCGTCATCCTGGTTGCGGGCGAGCAACTGCGCCCGACGGATCAACGCGCCGGTCAATTCAAGCCGCGCCGCGCTCTTTTCCGGCGAGCCGGACTGAGTCTCAAAAAATTTTTGATAAATTTGCGCCGCTGCCGGAAATTCGTTCGCCTCGATGTGCAACCGCATCAACTGCCGAGACGCCTGGCCGTGCAGCGTTTGCAAATACGGATCGGATTGATTTTCCAACAACGCGATCAAGCTTTGATATTCATTCACCGCCAGCTTGATTTCGCCGTCGCGAAACAAACGCCCGGCAAAATTGAAGTGAGCCATCCGCGCCACCGCCGGATGCGCCGCATAATCCTGCATCATGCGCCGGTAAGCGGCAAGGGTGTCATTCGTGAGCGCTCGTCGCGGCGCGAGATCGAGCAGGCAAGTGATGGCCGTGGCGCGCCAATCCTGCCGGCCAAGATAAGTCGTGACGATTTGCAAATAAGAGGCCGCCGCCAACTCGAGACGATCCAACGCCGCGAGAATATCGCCGGAACGCAACAGCGCTTCGGAGCACGCGGAGCAAGGGGCAAATGGCAAGTTGCAAGTTGCCATTTGCCATTTGCAACTTGCCCCTTGCTCCGGGAGTGTTTGAAAAACTTGCAGAGCCGCTTCGAGCTTGCCTTCGCTTTGCAAGGCTTTTCCGCTTTCGAGCGCGCAAAAGGCCTGCACGGCGGGCCAGGCTTTGCTTTTGTCGCTGATTTCGGCAAAACGTTTCGCCTGGCGCGCGAGCTTCGCCAATTCCAGTTCGGCAAACGGCGCTGCTTCTGAGCGGCCGGCGTGCTCGCGAGCGGTTTGCGCAAAAACCGCTTTCGCCTTCGCCGTATCCCCGAGACTGAGATGGCGCCGCCCGATTTCCAAATCGGCGCGGCTCAACCAAATGGCCGAATCGGGAAAATAAAAGTGCAGCGCCGCAAAAGCGAGCCGGCTCATTTCCGGATTGCTGATTTGCTGCGCCGCGGCAAATCCCTCGGCCGGCGATGGCGGCGCCGGAATCAAGCCGAAATCCGGAATCCGCCAAATGTCGAGATTGCCCCGATTTTCCTTATTTTGATTCGAAAAGGAAATCGGGGCCGCGTAGTAAATCGCGTTATCCTTTCCCCAAAACGGAAACAGCGCCGCCGGTTGCGACGGCGTGATTTGCAGCTCGCGCCGAGGTTCGGTCAGGGTGATGATTCGCAGATGCGGGCGACGGCTTGTTCCCTCGAAACGCTGTATCAAAATTTTTCGGCCGTCCGGCGACCACGAAGGAAAACCGTTGTCGCCGTCGAAGGTCATTTGCAAACGGTGAAGATCGGCTTCGGTCGTATCCGCGCTAATGAGAAAAATTTGGTTGCCCGATGAATCGGAAATCGGACACGCCATCGCAAGCCGCTTGCCATCCGGCGACCAGGCCGGTTGCGCGCCGCCATTTTTCGTCAATTGATATTTGCGCTGCGTCTTAATTTCATAAAGCCAGATTTGCTCCTGGCCGGTCGGTCCCAAACTAAACGCGATTTTTTCGCCGTCGGGAGAAAAAGCCGGATGCGCTTCGCGGTCGAGATTGTGCTTCAGCAGCCGGGTCTTGCCGGGCGTGATCGTACCGCCGCCGTATTTCAATTCGAGCAAATAGAGATCGCCTTCGGCATCGTCGCGGCGCGAAATAAACGCGAGCCGTTTGCCGTCCAGCGACCACGCCGGGCTGAAATCATCGCTGCTGTGCGTCGTGAGCGGCGTCGCCAATCCCCCGGCCGCGGGCTTCACCCAAATATCATAATTCTTGTTGGCGCGCGAAACATACGCGAGCCATTTGCCGTCCGGCGACAGCGCCGGCATAAGGTCGGATTCAGGATGCGTGGTAATGGGGTAGGGTTCGACAACGGAAACGGTGTTTTGCTCGTTGTGCTTGTTGGCGGGAAATGGGTTTGTCGATGCAATTTGGGCGGCGCACACCGCAACGAAAAGCTGTCCGAACGCCGCAAGCAAAATCAAGACAAAATAAATGTCATTCCGAAGGAATCTTTTTTGAATTTGAGACGATTCACCAAAACCAAAAAAGATTCCTCTGGAATGACAGCGTTGTTTATTGAACATTTAATTTTACGCAAGTTCAAATTCGTTTGAAAAAGGCGCACTCGGATTTTTTGGATCCTGGTGTTTGTTGATGATGGCCGCGTGGGCGCTCGAGCGCAGGTTGATGGCTTGTTTCATTTTTTCCTCACCCACTCCCCCTCCGGCAATTGAATCCATTCCCCGGCTTTGGCGCTGTCGCGATTCAACTTTGCAAACACTTTTTCAACCTCCGTTACGCCCGTGGCTTGCACGGCCGGATTGATGTCCATAATGCGCTGCATGATGATTTGGCGGTCACGGTTCTCTTCGGCGACGATTTCTTCGACGAGCTTGCGATAATCGGCGTCGCTTGCGAGCCGCGGCAGCGGGCGAATCTCCAGCAAGCCTTTGGCATTCTCGCCGGCGGCGCCGTCGCGCTTGAACTCGTCGACGTCGTCTTTGTTGAACTCGCGGTTTTGGATCGCCGTGAGCACGGCGCGTTTTTCATCGGAGAGCGTGATCTGGCTGTCGGGATTGGCGGCGCGCACCGAAGCCACCATCCACACGTCTTCGCGAACTTGATTGTACGTGCCGAGAATTTGATTCTCCAGCGCGGTTTTCTCGCCGGTGAATTTCATTTCCGGCGCATGAATCGTGCAGGCGGGGAAAGTCAATATTGCAAATAAAACGATCAAGCGAACGGCGGCGGAAATATTGCGTTTCATAGCACACCTTGCCTATTCTAAAAATTTTGGGGATCTCAATCAAAAAATAGTGTTTTTGTAGAGGATTGTCAAGGTGAAATCTGCATTCTTTTGCAAGAATAATATTACTCTAAAAAACTGTCACGACTGCGAAGTTTTTTACGAACCGCCAATGCACGCGAATGTACGCTAATTTTTATTCACGTTAATTCGCGGTTGCCAAATTTGGTTGCGGCAAGATGCCGCGCTAGGTTTATTACCCATCGAGAACCTTCTCGATTTCCCGCTCGGCCGCCGCGCTGGCGTCTTGCGCTTCCTGCAGTAATGTGGAAAGCTCCACCTTGATGTCATCGGCAAATTTTTTGTCTTTGATCTGCGGCAAGTTGATCCGCACATTATAAACCGCGCCTTTGACGCCGGCATGAGCCATCAGCGCGCCAACGCCGGCGTCGCTGATCATCTGCGTATTGCCGCACTGCGCCGCCGCGAGACAAAGCGCGAGCGCTTCACGGCAAAGCTTTGCTGTTTGCAACGGCACTTGCGTGGCGTGTTGGTAGCCGGCTTGCATCGCCTCACGGCGGCTCACTTTCTGTTCCGGCGTGTCTTTGGGCAAGCGCATCGCCTCGAGCACGGCATTGAACGCCTGCGTGTCTTCATCAACCGCCGCGAGCAGTTGATCTTTGAGCCCCTGCGCTTTTTCGGCCAAATGATTTAGCTCTTCATATTTGCCGTCAAATTCGGGCTTGCCAATCGAGAGGTTCGCCACCATCGAGGCCAGCGCGGCGCCGAGCGAACCGGCGAGCGCGGCAATCGAGCCGCCGCCGGGCGCGGGGGTGTCGCGCGAAACCTCGTCAACAAAATCGGTTGCTTTTTTATTCACAAGCGCGCCTTCGAATACCGGCAAGCCGATCACTTTTTTGCCGATGTCAAATTCCGCCACGTCGCGCAAGCCCAGCGATTGCACGGCGGTTTCAATGACATCGCGGCAGGGAATGCCGGTGGATTTTTGCATCCGGCGCAAATAAAATTTTCCCGATTCGAGCATCGCTTCGTAAGGCACGACGCCGACGATCTCCGAGCCGGTGACGACAATGCCGCGCTGCCGCGCCTGCTCGCGGGCTGCTTCAAGCACGAGATGCGCCGGGGAAATTTTGTAGTTGGTCAAATTGATGGAGATTTGCGCGCGGCGGTATTTTTCCACCACCCAGCCGACGGCTTTGACGTGGGTGAATTTGCCGTCGTCGTAAACTTCTTTGCCGGCAAACTCGCCGTCGCGATAGTCCAGCTCTTTGTAACGCGCCGCGAGATCTTTGCCGTGCGCATCGCGATAATGCGCGGACAGCTCGTCAAAGCTGCTCGCGACAAAATCGCACGTCCCGCAGGGGAATTTGCCGTCTTCAAATTTGACGAGTTTTCCTTTATAATAAAAAGGTGAAATATTGCCGCTGCGTTTGTGGCGCCCGCGCTCGCGCAAGGCGTAGGCAATGTCGTCGGCGTAGCGTTTATCGGTGGTGTTGAGGTTGATGTTGTAGGCGATGAGAAAATCGCGCGCACCAACAACAGTAGCGCCGCTTTTTATGTTGAACGTCCGAGGCCCGAAGTCCGGCGTCCAATTCGGATCAGCCAGCTTTTGCGGCAAACCTTCATATTCACCGGCGCGAATCGCGGCGAGATTTTTCCGCTCCGGGCGCGTCGCGGCGTATTCGTAAAGATAAACCGGAATCTGCAGCTCCTCGCCAATGCGCTGGCCGACTTCTTTGGCTGTCACGACACAGTCATCCATCGTGACTCCCGAAACGGGAACAAACGGGCACACATCCAATGCGCCGAGGCGGGCGTGGCTGCCGCGATGTTTGGACATGTCGATCAACTCGCCGGCGCGCTTGGCGGCGCGAAAAGCGGCTTCTTTGACGGCCTCGGGACTGCCGATGAACGTCACCACGACGCGATTCGTGTCAGCGCCCGGATCGACGTCGAGCAGTTGCACGCCTTTCACGGCTTCGATCTGATCGGTGATTTGCTTGATGGCAGCGGCATCGCGGCCTTCGGAAAAGTTGGGAACGCATTCGATGATTTTTTTCATTTTCGATTCCTCACTTAGTGAATTTGTGCGTAAAGAATAAAATGGTGAAACCAATGGAAAAATTCAAGAGGTGATGAGATTTTTGTCTTGACTATTTGATTAAGCAGGCTTATTTTTGGACATAACAGAGGCAATCGGTTTAAGTTTCTTATGGAGTATAATCATGCAAACTTTTCGCGGCTTCATACGGGAAAACCGCAAAGAAAAAACCTTCTACGCCGTCTGTATCGATCTAAACCTGGTTGATCGGCGTGAATCGGCAGATGAAGCCATCGCGGCGATGATTGAAAATATTGAAAGCTATCTCGAAACGGCCTACGAGCCTAACGAAGCCGACAAGTTGATCCCGCGGCCGGCGCCGCTTGCCGATCAACTCTATTATCGCTGGCTCTTAATTAAGTCATTTTTTGCGCCATCTCGCAAAGCATTATCGACTCGTCTTTTTTCAGTGCCCGCGAAAAAGGAGAGAATACTTTATGTCAGGCCGCCGCTATCCCCCGCTCACGCCTGACGAAGTGCGTGACATCCTCAAAGCAAAAGGCTTCAGCTTAGACCGTACTCGTGGTTCTCACGAACAATGGCGGGCCATAATCAATAACCACCCGTGGGTCGTTACCGTCGATTCACACTACAAAACTTTTGAGCAAAGCCTGATCAAGCGTATGATTTCGCAATCCGGACTTACCCGAGAAGAATTTTATTCCGCTACTAAAAAGACAGCAAAGAAAATCCTTTGATTACGAATGGCCCTTATTCTATTTAAAAACGCTTTGCTGGTGACAATGAATCCCGCTCGCGAGATTTTTCGCGGCGACGTGCTGGTGCGGGATGATCGCATTGCGAACATCAACAAAACTCCGGAAGCGCATCAGCACGAGAAATTTGACCGCGTCATCGACGCCGGGCGGTGGGCGATTTTGCCGGGTTTCATTCAAACGCATCTTCATCTCTGCCAAACGCTGTTTCGCAATCAGGCCGAGGATTTGCCGCTGCTGGATTGGCTGCAAAAGAAAATTTGGCCGTTTGAAGCGGCGCACAATGAAGCGTCAATGCGGGCGGCGGCGCGATTGGGCATTGCCGAGCTGTTGGCCGGGGGGACGACGGCGATTTTGGACATGGGGAGCGTGCATCATTACGACGTGATTTTCGACGAGCTGCAAAAATCCGGCATGCGCGCCGTCGGCGGCAAGTGCCTGATGGACAGCGGCGAAAATGTGCCGGCGGGATTGCTTGAAACCAGCCAAAGCGCGCTGCGTGAAAGCGAGCGGCTTTTCAAAACCTGGCAGGGCGCCGCGAATGGCCGCCTGCGTTACGCGTTGGCGCCGCGTTTTGCGCTTTCTTGCACCGAAGCGTTGCTGCGCGAAGTAAGTGCAATGGCGCAGGCGCTGGGCTGCATGATTCATACGCACGCGGCGGAAACCGCGGCTGAAGAGGAGATTTTATTAAGAAGGAAAAAACTACGCAGCGTCGGATTTCTGCGCGAAATGGGAATCGCCGGCGCGCGGTGTTGTTTTGCGCACGGCGTGCAGGTGAATGAAGATGAGATTTCGCTTTTAGCCCAGGACCGCACGGCGATGGCGCATTGTCCCGGCTCGAACTCCAAGTTGGCGAGCGGTATTGCACCCATTGTAAAAATGCAGCGGGCCGGCGTGCGTCTCGGTCTCGGCGCCGACGGCGCGCCGTGCAACAATCGTCTCGACATTTTTGCCGAAATGCGTTTGGCCGGTTTGCTGCAAAAATTGCGTTATGGCGCGACGGCGCTGCCGGCCCAAACGATTGTCGAAATGGCCACCATCGGCGGCGCGGCCTGTTTGAATTGGGATGACGACATCGGCAGTTTGGAAGCGGGCAAAAAGGCGGATTTGGTGGCGATTAATCTGGAGACGCCTCACGCCCATCCCCGGAACGATCAAAATATTTATGCTGAGATCGTTTATGCGGCCAAAAGCAGCGACGTGCGCTTGACGATGATCGACGGTCGAATTTGTTATGAAAAGGGCGAGGTGATTGGCATGGATGTCGATGCAACGGTGACACAAGTAAAAACGGAATTGGCCAAGCTCCTGCAACGAACAATGGGATGAATATTAAATTAAAATCGTTTATGAACAGAGGATGAATAAAAAATGTCAATTTTGGCGCACGATAAATTACTCGCGAGGAAGGATGAAATTTTCGTTCGTGGAACCTATGCTGAGTCAAGCTTCAGCGGGCTTGGCTACCAATTAAGACTCGCAGATGATGATTGCCTCGTTAATGGGATATATTATCCTCCAAAAGGCTCTGCCTCTGCAGGCCGCGGTTTCATAGAGATTCCACCCGGCCAGCTTGCATTTTTATCTACGTTGGAAGTTTTCAATCTGGCACCCGATCTCCTTGGCAGATTTGGCCTCAAGTTTAAGTTTGTTAGAGTGGGCCTGGTTCCACTTCTTACTACATTTGTCGAACCTCGCTCTCGTGGGCGTCTGTATTTTCCTGTTTTAAATGCTTCCGCAGATAAGATCATTTTAAGGCCCGGAGAGGAAATTATTACGGTTATTTTTCATGTCGCTCCAACTATACCGGATATGTCAGATCTGCCTACCCCGGAGTGGCAATTTCTTCCAACCGATGTCATAGAAGAACATATCAAAATTCGAATGGTAAGCACAGTAGAGCTTGAGAGTCAAATCAGGAAAATTCGAGATGACATTCAGTTCATACAAAGCGGGCAGGAACGAGTGATTGCACTTGCGGTGTCCGTTATAGCTGCGACAATATTAGGCGCCATACTTCAAACTATGTTCGGCCTGTTTGCCATCACGCAGAACATGATTCCCTCCAACCAAACTTCTAAAATGCTATGGATACTTATTCCATCAGGGGTATATCTCTTTAGCGTGTTCTTTGTTGTATTTCTCATAGCGTTTATCATCAAGCGAAAAACACATAAATCTTAAATTTCGGGTGCAATAAATCCAGTTTGCTTTCAGCGAAATCTGAAAACCTTGCAAGAGAATGGCTTACGATTGCGCATGAATGAACAATATGAATGAAGATGTTTTGAAAATTGCTATTGGTTCTTTAAAACCTTCGGATGTCGAGGCGGTGCGCTCGGTTATTGCCAAAGTAATGGGCTTTCTCAGTTACCGTCCGGAGTCGATCAGTTACATTGCGCGGGAGGTGGAAAGCGGCGTTTCGTCGATGCCGTTATCCGTTCATGAAATTCGCCGCGGGGCGTGCAATCGCGCCATGGAAGTGCGGCGGCTGGTGGAAGCGGAATCCGGGCCGGTGGATTTTGCGGTCGGTTTGGAAGGCGGTTTTTTCATTTTGAGCGCGGAAGACCGGGAGCATATCCATCTGCAAACCTGGGCGTTCGTGCATCACAACGGCGCGGGTTATTACGGCAGCTCGATGAGCATGCCGGTGCCCATGTCCGTCGCGCGCGAAGTGCTGGAGAACAAAAAAGAATTGGGCGAGGTAATCGACCTTTTTGCCAACCGTGAAAAAGTGCGCGATCAAGACGGCGCCTTCGGCGTCTTCAGCCTCGGTTTGCTCACGCGGCAGCAAGCGCTGGAATTGGCGTTGCTCGGGGCGCTCGCGCCCTTTTATCACAAAAAACTTTATCAAACCGCATGACCTGCTGGCGTTGGAAAGCGCCGGTGTATTCGCTTGCCCGCCGCTTGCCTTTATTTCGGCGCATTCTCGCCGCCGAACAAAACAATCTCGCCGAACTTTTGCAGCAGTTTCCTCCGCCGGACGGCGTTCATCTCGATCTCGGCAGCGGCACGGGCGATGGTTTGTCCGTTTTGCCTCACGCGACAAAACGAATTTCAGTTGACGCTGAAATTTCGATGTTGCGGCGCAATCCGGCTTCGCGCCGTGTCGTGGCGCGCGCCGAAGCGCTGCCATTTCCCGCTGCGAGTTTTGCTTTTGTCTCGGCCATCGGCCTGCTCGAGTATATAAATGAGATTGGATTTTTTTTTCAAGAGGCGAAACGGGTTTTGCAGCCGGAAGGTTGTTTTCTTTTTACCTCGTCGCCGCCGAATTGGGCAAATCGCTGGCGGGTGATGTGGGGTGAGAAACTCTATTTTTACCCGAAACAACAACTGCGTGATTTGTTGCAAAAAAATGGCTGGCAAATACTTGGGCAGGCGCGCAGTTGGCTGCAGGAACAGTGGCTGGTTGCTCCGGCAGGGGTTACGTATCGTTAGCAGATGAAGCAAAGGCTTCTTTAAAATTAAGCGCTTCGGAACGCAATTTATCGGACGTTTTGCTTGACATTTAACGATTTTTAAATTATATTCATAGCATTTCAAATTAGCCTATGTCCGCCGGCTTGACGCGAGAGGCTGAGCCATAGGCGTCCTGCATCACCCTTGTTTTTACGACTCAACTTTAACCAACCACGGAGCATTAATGCAGGCTGTCATTGAAAAACTCAAAGAACGTGTGCTGAGGTCGCAGATCTGGAAGTCGATGTTTCGGCACGACTACGAGGATTCACAGCGCAACCGGCTTCTCCAGGTTTTGGATAACGTCTGGTTGCATTTGCATCCCACCAAGCTGCCGCGGCACGGCGCTTATCTGCGTTTCACCTGGTGCATGGGCGGAATCACATTCCTCCTATTTTTAGTCACTGCCGTCACCGGCGTGCTGCTGATGTTCTATTATCGTCCGACCGCAGAATATGCGTTTGCGGACATGAAGTATCTGCAATTCGACGTGCCGTTCGGCATGTTCCTGCGCAACATGCACCGCTGGGCGGCGCACGGCATGGTGATCGCCGTGTGGCTGCACATGTTCCGCGTTTTTCTCACCGGCTCATACAAACCGCCGCGCGAATTCAACTGGGTCGTCGGGGTTATTTTGTTGACCACCACACTTCTGCTCTCGTTCACCGGCTATTTGTTGCCGTGGGATCAGCTTTCGATCTGGGCGGTGACCGTCGGCACGAACATGGCGCGCGCGACGCCGCTGCTCGGACACGAAGGGCCGTTCGGGCCGGAGCTGGGCATGAAGCCGGACAACGACGTTCGCTTCGTGCTGCTCGGCGGCACGCAAGTCGGCCCGCCCACGCTGTTGCGTTTCTACGTTTTGCATTGCATTTTCCTGCCGTTATTTTTGGCGGTCTTTATAGCCGTGCATTTCTGGCGCGTTCGCAAGGATGGCGGAATTTCCGGACCTTTGTAATTTCTGGTTGCTGGTGACTTGTAGCTGGTTCCTGGTTGCTTGAGATCAGGTTAAACACCAGCAACGAGCTGCCACCAGCAACAAATGACAAGCAACGAGCAACCAGCGACAAGCAACAAGGATCCCGCATGGAAAATTTAAGAAACATTTTAAGCAATCCGGACAACATTCCCATCGTCGGGTTGATGTTTATTATGATCTTCTTTGTCTGGTTGTGGTGGCGCGAAGCCAGCCGCACCGACAAACGTCTCGACGCCGGCGAATGGGAGAAAATTCGCGCCGAAGGCCAGGACAAAATCCACGTTTGGCCCTACCTCGCCCGCAACGAGTTTCTCTGCTCTATCGCGGTGATGGTGGTGTTGACGGTGTGGTCGATTGTTCTCGATGCGCCGTTGGAAGATCCGGCCAATCCCAGCCGCACGCCCAATCCTTCCAAAGCCCCGTGGTATTTTCTCGGCCTGCAGGAAATGCTGGTGTATTTCGATCCGTGGATTGCCGGCGTCGTGATGCCGACGATCATCATCGTCGGTTTGATGGCCATTCCTTATATTGACAAAAATCCCAAAGGCAACGGCTACTATACATTCAAGGAGCGCAAGTTCGCGATTTCGACTTTTTTGTTCGGCTTTTTGGTGCTCTGGCTGTCGCTCATCATTCTCGGCACGTTTCTGCGCGGTCCGGGCTGGAACTTTTTTGCGCCGTGGGAATTATGGGATCCGCACAAAGTCGTCGCCATGGTCAACGTCGATTTGCATGAATGGTTCGGCATTCGCTCGAAACTCGGCGCCGGCATTTTCGGCGCCATCATCGTCGGCGCTTATTTTAGTTTGATCTTCGTCTACTACTTTTGGAAAAAAGACGGCGAGTTGATCAAAAAACTCGGCGCCGCCCGTTATGGCGTCGTGGCTTTTTTGTTTTTGACGATGATGGCGCTGCCGATCAAGATGATTTTGCGCATCTTTTTCAATATTAAATACATCTGGGTTACGCCCTGGTTCAACGTGTGAAACGCAAATTGCAAATTTTAAATTGAAATTTTGCAATTTAAAATTTGCACTCAAGGAGATTCAACGTGCCAAAACGATCCGAAATTCCTCTTGAGGAACGCAATTATAGCCACATCTATTTTTTCTTGAGCGCGCTCCTGGCCTTGACTACCTTCTGGGCCGTGCTGGATATGATCCGCCTGCGGGCGCCCTGGCAGGAAGAGCTGCGCGAATTCAATAAAATGGAAATCGCTGAGCTGCAGAAAAAGTTGGCCGCTGCCGAGGAAAAGTTCAACACCGAACAGGCGGAGACCTACAAACAGCTCGAGGCGCAGCTCGCCGAAGCGAAGGCGCAATTAACCGGCGCGGAGTATCGCCAGGCGCTGGCTGATTCCGCCCAAGCCGCTCTCGAGGCCGACAAGGCTCGGCAGCAATATCGCTTCATCAAAAGCGAGGCCGACGCAGAATACTATCTCTTTAAAGAAGCCGAGTATCATAAAGGCAAGGAAAGCGGCGAATATAAAGAGCGCAGCAAGAAGGTCGAAGAATTGAATGCCAAAGCCGCGGAATGGAAGGCCAAATGGGATGAGACCGAAATCCAAAAAGCGACGGCGTTGGGCCAACTCGCCGGCCGGCGCAAATCAGTGTCCGATCTGCAAAATCAGCTCAAAGCGATGCGCGAAGAAATCGATGGCCTGAAAGACCTGATGGCGCGGGTCGAAGACCGTCCGATAAAAATCAAGCAAGTGGTGATGGCGGATTTTGTGCGCGGCAATTTTCAAAACTATTTGCAAAATGTCGATCGCTGCGAAAGCTGCCATCCGGCGGTCAGGCGCAAAGATTTTGAAAACGCCGAAAAGAAAAGCTTCCGCACTCATCCGTCGCTCGACACCCTGCTCGCCATTCATCCGGTCGAACGCTTCGGCTGCTCGCCGTGCCATGGCGGGCAAGGCCCGGCGCTGCAAGGCGTCGACTATGCGCACGGTTTTGTGAAACATTGGGAGCATCCGCTGCACGAGGGCAAATTCGTCAGCGCCGGCTGCAATCTGTGTCACGCTCGCGAGCTGCTCATCGATCACGCCGAAGAGTTGAACCAAGCCAAGCGCATGGTGTACGAGATGGGCTGTTTCGGCTGCCATGAAATTCGCGGCTACGAAACGCTCGAGCGCATCGGCCCGGATTTGAATCGTTTGGCGCACAAGCTGCAGCCCAATTTTGTTTACGGCTGGCTGCGAGACAACCGCGACTTCCGCCCGCATACGCGCATGCCGAATCCGAGGTATACCGAGCGCGAAGCATTGGCCGCCACCGCCTATTTGTATTCGATTCAAGAAGAGTCGTGGCAGCCGGCCAGAAAAACTGCCGCCGGCAATGCGGCGCGCGGCGAAGACCTGATCGAAAACGTCGGCTGCAAAGGCTGCCATATCATGCAAGAGGAAGATCGTGCCAACCGGAAAGATGGCCGCTCGTATGATATCGGGCCGGATTTGTCGACGGTCGCCTTGAAAGTGTCGGAAGAATGGCTTTACGATTGGGTGAAAAATCCCAAGCATTTTGCGCCGGAAACGCAGATGCCGAATTTGCGCTTGAGCGATCAGGAGGCGGCTGATATTGCCGCCTATTTAACAAAACTGGCGTCGGGAAAATCGCTGCCGGAAGCTTACGCGGCTCCGGCGCCGAATTTGAACGACGCGCAGCTTATCGCCGAAGGCAAGGCGCTGATTCGCAACTTCGGCTGCCACGGCTGCCACGCGATCAAAGGCATGGAAAACGAAGGCCGGGTGTCGGTGTCGCTGAATGAGTTCGGCGCCAAAACCGTGGAAGAACTTTTTTACGGCGACGCGCTGGCCAGCAAACAGGCCGTGAAAACCTGGGAAAGCTGGACGATTGGCAAGCTGAAAAACTCGCGTTTATATGCGACTGAAGCCGTCATCCAACGCATGCCGAATTTTCAACTGTCCGACGACGACGCGACGACGCTGGCGGTGCTGCTGAGATCGTGGGACGGCCGGGTGATTGGCGAAAAATATGTGAAGCCGTGGCGCGGCCACGACGAGAATGTCCACAAAGGCCGCCTGCTGGTTTACAAATATAATTGTCAAGGCTGCCACGTGATGGAAAATCGCGGCGGCGATATTCGCGCGCACATTGCGGCGCAGTTGGAGAAAAGGGGCGAGAGTCCCGAATTCGCCGTGGCGTTTGCGCCGCCGAACCTCATCGGCGAAGGCGCGAAAGTGCAAGGTGAGTGGCTCTTTGGCTTTTTGAAAAAACCGCAAACCGGGCAAATTCGCCCGTGGTTGAACGCCCGCATGCCGACGTTTGATTTGACCGATCAGGAAGCGAATGATGTCGTTTCTTACTTCAAGGCGCTGGATGGCGACGTTGCCGGCTTCTCTTACTTGCAAGAGTATCAATTGACGCCGGAGCAAAACGTTGCCGCGCGGCAATTGATGTCAAAGGAATATTGGGACTGCTTAAATTGCCACCAGCAGGGAAGCAAAAAGCCCGAAGGCTCGCCGGAAGGATGGGCTCCTGATTTGGTGCTCGCGCGCCAGCGCTTGAATCCGGAATGGATTTCCAAGTGGCTGGTAGATGCCAACAAATTGATGCCCGGCACGAAAATGCCGTCGTTCTATCCGACGCCGGAGCCGGACGGACCGTCGAATATTCTCGGCGGCGATGACGCCAGGCAGATCACCGCGATTCGGAATTACCTGATGAGTTTGGGCCGCGGCGCCGCGGCGACGAACGGAACGGATTGATTATTTTTTTATTTACCAAATGACAAGATCAAATTTTAAATTTTCAATTGAAAAGTTAAAATTGACTTTATAGATTGCATGGAGGTTTACCGTGTCAGAAGAAACGAAATCGACCACGACCACCGCACCCGCTGAGGCAACGCCCTCCAAGCCGACGGCGGCCAAACCCGGCAGCAAACAAACGCTCACGAAACCGATTGCCGAAACCGGCAACTTGTGGATGACGCGCCGCAATTTTCTCTCCCGCGCCGGCTGGGTGGCATTCTTCAGTTTTGTGGGCACGATGCTGCTCGGATCGCTGCGCTTTATGTTTCCGCGCGTGCTCTTCGAACCCTCGACGGTTTTCAAAGCCGGCTTCCCCGGCGATTATCCCGTCGGCGCGGTGAGCACGAAGTGGGTCAAAGATTATCGCACCTGGATCGTTCGCACCGACAGCGGTTTTTACGCGATTTTTGCGCAATGCACGCATCTGGGCTGCACCCCGCGCTGGCTGGAGGCCGAAGGCAAATTCAAATGCCCGTGCCACGGCAGCGGCTTCACGATGGAAGCTGTCAACTTCGAAGGCCCGGCGCCGCGGCCGCTGGAGCGCGTGCAAATCGCCTTGGCCGAAGACGGCCAGCTTCTGATCGACACCAGCATTCGCTTCCGCGAAGAGCTGGGCCAATGGAGCAGTCCTAACGCCTTTCTGAACTACGCTTAATCGTTTCGTAGTCGTGCCTTTAGGCGCTTCTTTAAATTATTAAGAAATGCGTCAAAGTCGAAAACGATGCCCCTGAAGGGGCCACTACAAAACATTTAACTGGGATTGGTTGTCTGAATCGTACGCTTTGGTTAGTTGGCAAAATTCTGCAAGTGATCGGCCTGTTTGAAGTGATGTACGGCCTGATCATCGGCATTAAAGACGATGCGCTCGGCGTCGAATTTCGCTACGCCGGCATCGGCATTTTGATCTTTGGCCTCGGCTGGTTCATCGAAAAGAAACTGGGGGCCGCCGGGCCAGGACGCTAACAATGATTTGTTCTGAGGTAAAGAAATTGACGGCACGCTGAGGCCCCGCAAAAAACGCGGGGTAAACTCCAGCCATGCCGCGTTGAAAATTTGCGGTACATTTCTTAAACCATGTTGTTGCTTTTCACTTTACGGAAGGAGGAAGTCATGCTTCAGAACTTCACGCGCTACGCCGGTCTCGTGCAGATCGCGCTGGGTGTGCTCAGCCAATTCGTCCCGAGCCTCGGCTCGATGTTGGGCGCGTCGGCGGCCACCGGCAGCATTCTCGGTGACGGCAATCTCTTCAACATCCTTTCCGGCGCCGTGCTCAGCTATCTTGGTCTGCGCGGCTCGGAGGGCGCCCAACGTACCGGCGCGCAAGCGCTCGGCGGCCTGAACGGCTTGGTCGGCCTGCTCGGCGCGTTCGGCGTCGGCGGCCTCGGCGGTCTGCAATTGACCAACGGCTGGGGCACGATCATCGTGAACCTGCTGGTCGGCGCCTGGGGTCTCTATTCCGGTTTTGGCAAAAAAACCGCGCGCGCGGCGGCTTAACGGGGCCGGCAACAAATTCAAGCAAGACGTGGTCGGTGCATGGCAGCCACTTACTGCAGCCATGCACCGACGAATCAAAAAGTCATCCCGCAAATTCTCGCGCCATTTCGAGATGGCGTGCAGTTCTTTCGCTAATGCCATGCAAAAAATCCTGGCCATGATTCTCGCCGGCGGACGCGTGGATGAGCTTTCCGTGCTCACGCAGTTCCGTCCCAAATCGGCGGTGCCCTTTGGCGGCCTCTATCGCGTCATCGACTTCCCGATGAGCAGCCTCATGCACTCCGGCATCGAAAACGTCGGGATTCTCACGCAATATCGCTCCTACTCGCTTAACAACCACATCGGCAACGGCGCGGCCTGGGAAATGGTCGGCCGCCATCGCAGCGTCTCGGTTTTGCCGCCGTACACCGCGCACACGGTCTCGCAATGGTATCGCGGCCCGGCGGATGCCGTGTATCAGAATCTCGATTTCATCAACGCGCGCAATCCCGATCTCGTGCTCGTGCTCTCCGGCGATCACATTTACTCGCTGGATTTCACCCCGCTGATCGAATTTCACAACGAGAGTCAGGCCGATTTGACGATGGCTTTTCTCGATGTGCCGAAAGACCAGGCCACGCGTTTCGGAGTTGGAAAAATTGAAATGAACGCCGCGAGCGTAGGCGGGCCGTTGCTGGACTATCAAGAGAAACCGCTGTCGCCGCCGGATTGGCCGGGCGATCACGTTTCGGCCTCGCTGACCATCCATCTTTTTTCCGCCAAGATTTTGCACGAAGTTTTGGAGAACCACGCGCGGCTCGCGCCGAAAACGCACGAATTCGGCAAGGACATCATTCCCCTCATGCTCGGGAAATACCGCGTCTTTGGCTATAAATATGATACCTATTGGGGCTACACGCGCACGATTGACGAGTATTGGCAAACCAGCATGGATTTGTTGGGCGAGAACCCGAGGATCGATCCCGAGCGCTGGCAGGTGCGCACCAACATCGAGCACAATCACATTCGCGACCGCACTCCTGCCATTATCGGCGACGGCGCCGAAATCAACGATTCGCTCATTTACAGCGGCTGCAAAATTTTTGGCAAGGTCGAAGACAGCATTTTGTTTCCCGGCGTCGAGGTGGCGGCCGGCGCCGTCGTCAAAGAGTCGATTCTCATGTTCGATACGCGCGTCGAGGCCGGCAGCCGGTTGCACAAAGTGATTTCCGATGTGGATGTCGCCATCGGTGCGGAATGCCGCATCGGTTTTGGCGACCCCTCGATTCCGAACGAAGATTATCCGCAGCTTTTGCAATCCGGCATCACGCTGATCGGCCGCGGCGTGACGATGCCCGGCGAGCGGCAGATCGGCTGCAATTGCATCGTGCAGCCCAACATGTCTGCCGCGCAGTTTCGCAAAAAAGAATACGGCTCCGGCGTGTCGGTCGAGTAAGGCAAACTTTTCTTCCAGCGCCGCTAAATATTTCTTGCAATTTTGCGCAAAAAGATTAGATTTAAAACTCCGTTCGGATTGTCGTTGTGTTAGCAGTGAGCAGGACAAAAGATCACCCAAGTTGTGGACTCAAATCAACAGGAGGAAAAGCTTGTTTGATCTTTTCATTGCAACGGAAATGTGATGAAACGAAATCGATTCCCCGTTTGGCAGTTTTTGGCCGGTAATGCCGCTTTATTTGTTTTGTTATTCTTGTTTCGCTGGCTGACCGCAGAACATGATGTGTTCAAACTCGGCTGGCGACCGCCGCATGTCGACGCCGATACCACCACCACGCTCGCCGCCATAACACCCACCATCATGTTTGAACCGACCATTGGTTATGGTGAAACCCTGGTCAACCTCTTGCAGGAATGCGCGGTTCACCCGAGCGACATCGGGCGCACGATTTCCGCGCTGCAAAAAATTTTTGATCCGCGCGATTTGCAGGCCGGGCATTCCATTCGCGTCGCGATTGATTCAACCGGCGCGCTGCAGCAGTTGCTCTATCGCCCCTCGCCGGAAATCATGGTGCGGGTCGAGCGCGAGGCCAACGGCGACTTGACAGGCCGCTGCGATACGCTGGCGCTCTCGGCTGAAGCATTTTTGCTCACGGGTGAAATCGAAACCACGGTTTATCAGGCCGTGCTGGAGGGCGGGGAAAAACCGGAGTTGCTGTACGATTTTACGGATATTTTGCAATGGGACATCGACTTTTTTTATGACCCCCGGCGCGGCGACCGCTTTCGGATTTTTTTTGAAAAACTATTTGTGCCGGCGCCAAACGGCGAGCGGGAGTTTGTGCGCTATGGCCGCATCCTGGCTGCCTCGTATGAGCCGAAGCAGGCCCAGCAAGCCAACGCGCCGGAAAAATTTTTGACCGCGTTTTATTTTAAAGCGCCGAACGGCCGGGACGGATATTTCGACCGCGACGGCAGATCGTTTCAAAAAACCTTCCTGAAATCGCCGCTCACTTATCGCCGCATCTCATCGTTTTTCTCGCCTGGCCGCAAACACCCGATTTTGAAACAAGTGCGCGCGCACACCGGTGTGGACTATGCCGCCAATCACGACACGCCCGTGGTGGCGTCGGCCAACGGCGTCGTTAAGGAAATCGGTTGGAAAGGCGGGTATGGCAATTGTGTGGTGATCGAGCACAAAAATCATTACGCCACGCTCTACGGGCATCTCTCGCGCTTCGCCGAGCCGCTCAAAGTCGGCGAGGCGGTGGCGCAGAATCAAATCATCGGCTATGTCGGATCGACCGGTTTGTCAACGGGACCGCACTTGCATTATACCATGTACCAAAATGGCTCGGCGATCAATCCGCTTAGAATTCAGCCATCATCAGGCGATCCGATTCCCGCCGAGCTGATGCCGCGTTTCCTCGAGCAGCGTGACGCGCTCTTGCAACAATTGGGGCTGGCGCCCGCTTGGGTTTCCCAGCCGGCGCCGTAGGTGAATAGGCGATGATGGGATTAAAAAGGATAAATCTTTTAATAATCATCCCACTCCTCTAAATCAACCGATTCAAACTCGTTGGCTAAAGCCAGACCTTCCTCCTTCCGGTTTTGGTATCCTTCTTTCAGAAGAGCCCCAAGTTTTTTGCGCTTCCAATTGTAAAATTCTTTAAACCTATTCATCCCGCTGTCCTTCCAACTTTTTCCGCTGGCTCGCGCGCTTGTTGGCATCCAATTCCATCTTGCGCATACGAATGCTTTTCGGCGTCACTTCCACTAATTCGTCTTCCGCGATAAACTCGATGGCCTGATCCAGGCTCAAAACTTTCGGCGGGCGCAAAACGATCGTCGCGTCGGAAGTCGAGCTGCGCATATTGGTGAGTTTTTTCTCTTTGGTGATGTTGACGTCGAGATCGCCGCCGCGGTTGCGGTCGCCGATGATCATGCCGCCGTAAACTTCCGTGTTGACTTCGACAAACATCTCGCCGCGCTCTTCCAAACCGTAACACGCATACGGAGTGACGCCACCGGCACGATCCGCCACCAACGCGCCGCTGAGCCGCTGCGGAATCGCGCCATGCCACGGCGCGTAGCCGTCGAACAGCGTGTTCATCACGCCCGTGCCTTTGGTGTCGGTGAGAAACTCATTGCGATAGCCGATCAACCCGCGCGCCGGAATGCGAAATTCCAAATTGACGCGGCCGGTGCCGTGATTCACCAAATTCGTCATGCGGCCTTTGCGCGAGCCGAGCTTTTCGTTGACGATGCCGATGAACTCTTCCGGCACATCCAGAAATACGTGCTCCATCGGCTCGTGCAGCTTGCCGTTTTCTTCGCGGGTAATCACGCGCGGCTTCGAAACCATAAATTCGTAACCTTCGCGGCGCATGGTTTCGATGAGAATCGCGAGCTGCAATTCGCCGCGGCCGCAGACTTCAAAACTATCGGCGCGCTCCAGCGGTTTGACGCGCAGCGCGACGTTGTGCAAAATTTCTTTCTCCAAACGCTCGCGCAGATGGCGGGAAGTGAGATATTTCCCTTCGCGTCCGGAAAACGGGCTGTTGTTGATCGAGAAGACCATGGCGACGGTCGGCTCGTCGACGTGAATGCGCGGCAACGGCTTGGGATTTTCGGCATCTGAAATCGTATCGCCGATGCGGATGCCTTCGACGCCAGCGACAACAACGATGTCGCCGGATTCAACGGCATCGACTTGAATGCGCTGCAAGCCTTTAAAATTGTACAACGCCGAAAATTTGACCTGGCTGATTTTATTGCCCTCGGCGCACAAAGCGTATGTTTTCCCCATCTCCAATTTGCCGTGCTTCACGCGGCCAATCGCGAGCTGGCCGACGTAATCATCATAATCCAGATTGGTCACGAGAAACTGCGGCGTCGCAGCATCATCCGCGTGCGGCCCGGGAATGGTTTGCAAAATGGTTCCAAACAACGGCGCGAGATTTTGCGAACCGTCATCCAATTTGCGATGCGCCACGCCGATTTTCGCATTGGTATAAACAATCGGAAACTCGATTTGATGCTCGTTGGCGTCGAGATCGATGAACAAGTCGTAAACTTCGTTGATGACTTCCTGAATGCGCGCGTCGCTGCGGTCGATTTTGTTGATGACGAGAATGATCGGCAAATTGACCGCCAGCGCTTTTTTTAACACAAAGCGCGTTTGCGGCAGCGGGCCTTCGCTGGCGTCCACCAGCAGCAGCGCGCCGTCGACCATGCTGATCGCGCGCTCGACTTCACCGCCGAAATCGGCGTGGCCGGGCGTGTCGACGATATTGATTTTGACGCCGTCGTGCCAGATCGCGGTGTTTTTGGCCATGATGGTGATGCCGCGCTCGCGTTCCAAATCCATGCTGTCCATGATCCGTTCGCCGGTGACTTGGTTCTCCCGAAACGTGCCGCTTTGTTTGAGCAGGCCGTCCACCAGCGTGGTTTTGCCGTGATCGACGTGGGCGATAATGGCGATGTTGCGAATGGTCGTTTTAATCATTAACTTCCTTTTGACTCCTTCTGTGATAGTGCCGTTAAAAATGCAAATGTTAAATATACGGAAAGTTGATGAGATTTTCAAAAGTTTTTTGAAATCGTTTTAATCAAAAAAATTTCCCAACGGATTGAAACAACGCAATGGATAAAAATATGGAAAAATTTATCAAGTTGTTTTTGATACTTTCACTTTTGCTTTTAGGTGACAGTTACAGCCGGCAAAACGTCAACGTTCTCGTCGTTTATTATTCCGTGGAAGGCCATACGAAGACTCTGGCCGAGTCCGTTGCTGACGGCGCGCGTTCGGTGAGCGGTGTGAATGTGAAATTGTTATCAGTCGACAAGGCGACTTCAAACGAGGTGTTGGCAGCCGACGCGATGATCATTGGCAGCCCGGTTTACAATGCGAACGTCGCGCCGCCGGTGCAAGCTTTCATCAACAGTTGGCCATTCGAAGGCGCGCCGCTGCGCGACAAAATCGGCGCGGCCTTCGTGACCGCCGGCGGCATCTCGGCCGGTGAAGAATTGGTGCAAATGAATATTTTGCATTCAATGCTCGTCTTCGGCATGATCGTCGTGGGCGGCCCGGACTGGCAACAACCGTTCGGCGCATCGGGAATCGTCGCCGAAAAGCCTTTTGAAACCGAGAAACAGGCGGGAAAAGTTGGCGAGCAATTTTTGCGAAAAGGCGAAGCCTTGGGCAGACGCGTTGCAGAATTGGCGCGGCGATGGAAGCAAGCGCCGGCAAAATAAGTGATCTTGGTGGAAGATAATTTTCAATATCATGAAAAACTGCTGGCCTCGTCAAATTCCTGCTCCCAGCGAATATATTCCTGCCGAACCGTCGCAATCTGTTCATCCAAATTTTCGAGCGTCCACGAGCTGGTGTCAATGACTGGATAAAAGTGAATCGTCACGGCGCCCGGCTTCACCTTCAAAGCCTTGCCGGGACAAAGCTGCCGCGCGCCGGCGAAATGAATCGGCACCATCGGATAGCGCAGATCAATCGCCATGCGAAACGCGCCTTTTTTGAACGCCCCGATTTTGCCGCCGACGATGCGCGTGCCTTCCGGCGCGACATACAACGAAAGCCCCTTCCGGCGAATCTTTTCATAAGCGCGATTGAGCGTGGCGATAGCCCGCTCGGAATCCTGGCGTTTGATGAAAATTTGTCCGGTGAGCGTGCCCATCACGGCAAACAGCGGATTGTACAGCAATTCGTATTTCGCAATGTAGCGAACTTTTGGCAATCCCAGCACCATAATCAAAAAGACATCGAGCGTCGAGCTGTGATTGGAAATGTAGATGGCCGGACGGCTGACCGGCCCGCCGATAAAATGCACTTTGACGCCGGCAAAAAACAAAACGATGCGACCGATAGATCGGCTGAATACAGCGATGATAAAATTTTGCGCCTGGCCGAGCGTCAAAATACTGAGCAGCGTTAATAAGATCATGCCCACTGTGAGCGTCAACAAAGTTGCCGCGGTCAAGAAAACCATACGGAGGATATTCATCGGGTTGTTTGGCATTCGGGCAAGCGATTAAGAGATGGCGAGACAATCACTTTTAGTTGAAAACGTCTGAGAGAAAACCGTTAAAGGCTTCAATTTCCCTGGCGAAGCGTGGAAAAAGCGCTATCGTTGATCTGACTAACTCTTCGACACGTTCAGGTTTAAGCTCGAAACTGTAAATATTTCTGATAACGTGCCGAAAGTTAAGCAACTCCTCCAAATCCTTTCGCGTTTCAGGCGAAATAACAGCCGGACGAATATTGGGAACTTCGAGCGCCACCTGGTTAAGCAGACGTTTATGCCAATCCAAATCTTGCGACCATACTCCATTCACCTCCGACGCGATCAATTTAAAAATACGCTCGCAACCGGTATAAAAATTGTGCAGGCGTAAAGCAGCGCTTTCGGAGATTTCTTCGTCATCAACTCTGCCTTGTTGCGTTGCCAGCCGCTGGACGAGCTTTTCCAATTTTGCGAGCTCGTTTTTAATTTCGGCAACGAGCACGGGAACTTCTTTTTTATTCAGCATAAATCACTTCCCCTTGTTTAAAAATCATTTCGCGAAAGAAGTCATCGACTTCTTCCAAAGGTTTGAGGTCAACCGGCCAATCGAGCGCCATCATCAGATCGGCGCCGGCGCGAAAAAATTTTTGCGGTGGAAGGCCTTCAACGGCAAGATCGATATCCGACCCGCGATGAAAACGCCCTTCACCGCAAAGCGAGCCAAAAAGAATGACGCGCCTGGCGCCGTGCTTTTTGAGAATGGCGACGGCTTCGGATAAAGCGCCTCGAGCTTGCGCCGCCAACGCGCGCGATTCCGCTTCTTGTTCGGCAAAACGGCGACGCCAGCCTTCAATGTATTTCGATTCAACCATTTTGATCTCCGTGATTAGCATAACAAATTTCCGCGCCACTTTCAAGCAGAATTTCATGTTTGTTTTCAGCGATGATTTTCTTATATTTTTCACACTATGATCGTCCTGCTGACAATTGCCATCTTTGCCGCCAATGCGCTGGGCTTTACTCAGCCGCGCGCCGGCTCCGAAAAAAAGCCGGCGGCGCAGCAATTGTTTCGGCAAACTTTGTCGACACGCGCCGCGCTGTCATTGGAAGAATATATCCGCCAATTGGAGCGCGTCACCCATCTCGACGGCAAATTTGCCGAGGCGTTTCACGAGCTGGGACGCGCTTACATCGAGCTGGAAACGATCGCCGGCCGCGACCGCGCGATTGTGGCGCTGGAGCGTGCGATGCAGCTTGCGCCGCAAAACACCGAATATCGCTACACCATGGCGAAACTCCAACTGCGACGCGGCGCGTACCCCACCGCGAAAAGCGAGTTCCGCAAGATCATGAAGCTCGACCCGATGGATGCCCGGCCATATTATCAGCTCGCGCTCTTTCGCGAGGAAGACATGCTGCATTATCGCGACATGATCAGCCCGCACGAAAACGCCACGATCTATTTTTACGAATTTGCCAACAAGGATTTTGTCGAAGCGGAGCGCCTGTTTCGCAGCGCCATCGGGCTTGATCCAAAAATGGCCGAAGCCTATCATCATCTCGCCGGACTTTATTTTGACGCGCAGCTTTATGAAAAAATGGCGACGTTAATGGAGAAGGCGGTCACGCATCTCTCTTCGGTCGATTTATTCCTTTTTCTCGGCTTGGCGCGACAGCAGCTTGGCAAAGCCGACGCGGCAATGCAAGCTTACCAACAGGCGCTGGAGTCGATGCCGCCGGCTGACCGCGCGTTTTTTCATTCGCTGCAAACCGTGCTTCCCCCGGACTTGCTGAAGATTTATGAACGGGCGCCGGATTCGCTGCAAACGCAGAGGCATCAGCGTTTTTGGACGGCCCGCGATCCGCTTTTTCTCACCGAGGCGAACGAGAGATTGCTGGAGCATTTTGGCCGGATCGCGTATGCGAATTTGCGTTACGGCATTCCAGAAAAAAATATTGCCGGCTGGAAAACCGACCGCGGCCAAACGCTGATTCGCTTCGGCCAGCCGCGCTGGCGCACGCGCACCCGCGCCGATCTCGGAACCAGCGCGACAGGCCGGGTGACGCTCAATGCCTCGAAAGAATTTTGGGAGTACGGCGATTTTCAAATGATTTTTGAGGATCGCTTTTTGAATCGAAATTACGCTTTTGCCTGGGGCGGCGTCGGCGAGATTGACGGCAAGGTGATCTTTGACGACAAAATTCGCGAGCTGCCCGAGCGCTACGAGTTTCCTCACGGCGGCGGGCGGTTGAAGCTGCCGCACGTGATCGCGCAGTTCCGTGACCGGCAAAATCCCGATAGCACAAAATTGGAAATTTATTTCGGGGTTGCCGATTCGGTCGTGTACTCAACAAAACCAGCGCTTCACCGCGGGCTGTTCTTTTTTGATGAAAATTGGAGCGAGATTCGCCAATGGCGCGAAAAGCGCCGGCTGGTGAACTCCACCGCGGCTGCGGATCATCTGGCGGATCGCTGGCCGGTGCGCATGAGGCCCGGCACGTATCAAATTTCACTGGAGGTTTTGGATCCAAAATCCGGCCGATCCGGCGCAGAAAGAGAAACCGTTGTCATCGAAGATTTTTCCGCTGAACGGCTGCACATGAGCAGCGTGGTTTTAGCCGTCGCCGACAGTTCCAGTTCCGTGCTGGAATTATATCGCGATCATAATGTTCATCTCGTGCCGGTTTTTCTTCAAGAATTTTTTGGCGAGAGGCCGATTTATGTTTATTATGAAATTTATAACCTGGCGCTGGATGCCGCCGGCCGGAGCCGTTATCACCTCGATTACGTCGTTGAGCCGGCGCCGGAGAACAAGGGCTTGATCAGCCGCGCGGCCATCCGTCTCGGCAAACTTTTGGGATGGCGCCGGCAGAACATGGCCATTGGTTCCACTTTTGAAGCGGCCGGCGGCAGCCGCGACGAAAAACTTTATCAGCGCCTCGAGATTCTCGGCCAGCCGGCCGGCCAATATCATTTGACAATTCGCGTGACGGATCGCGTTTCCGGCCAATCGGCCTCGCGGCGCGTGACGCTTGCGATAAAACAAAAAAATGAAAATAATGATTGACTTGTCCTGTCCGAATGCGTAAATTTTCATTCACCGCAGCGCGACTGTTGGCTTGCCCCGACTTTCCATTCGGTTTTTTCAGCGGAAGGCCGGGGTTCGTTTTCTGTTCGAATCGATGGCGGTTAAATATAATTCGGATTTGTTAAAATGAATAATTGTTTTTTGCGTTGCCATGTCATACGTTTAGCATCTTGAGGAAAGGACAGCAGCAATGATCGAAGGCATTGAGATCAAAGATTTAGTCACGATTCCGGATGAACGAGGTTTTTTTCGCGAGATTATTCGCAAGACTGATGCGTTTTTTGCAGAAGGCTTCGGCCAATTGAGCCACGCCTGCATGTACCCCGGCGTCGCCAAGGCCTGGCATATTCATAAGTTTCAAATCGACTGGTGGTACGTGCCGATCGGCAATTTGAAATTGGTATTGTTCGACAAGCGCCCCAATTCGCCGACGCAGGGCGAGTTGCAAACGATTTTTATGGGTGAAAATTATCCCGCCAAAGTGGTGAAAATTCCGCCCGGGGTGGCGCACGGCTGCAAGGCTTTGGGCGGGATCACGCATCTTTTTTACATCACCTCGTCCGTCTACGACCCCGGCGAAGAAGGCCGCATTCCGCATTACGATAATACGATTGGTTATGATTGGCAGGCCGGGCCGGAGATTAAATAACTCGAAAGGAGAATCCATGGATCTCGATATAGCCGGAAAAGTTGCGTTGGTTACGGCCTCGAGCCGCGGCTTGGGGCGCGCGACTGCCGAAGTATTGGTCCAAGAAGGCGTCAACGTTTTTGTCTGCGCTCGCGGCGCGGTTGCGCTCGAGCAGGCGGTGGGGGCGATCCGGGCGTTGGGCGGCGGCGAAGTCGAGGCGATGGTAGCGGACGTAACACGCACCGAAGACGTGACCAAGCTGGTCACGCGTTGCGTCGAAAGATTTGGCCGGCTCGACATTCTCGTCAACAACGCCGGCGGGCCGCCGACTGGCATGTTCGCTGACATCACCGAAGAACACTGGAATATCGGCTTCGATCTGGTTTTAATGAGCACGATGCGTCTGTGCACCGCCGCCATTCCCCACATGAAAAAACACAAATGGGGACGCATCGTCAACATCGCGTCGATTGCGGCGCGGCAGACGCTTGACGGCGCCACGATTTCCAATACGCTCAGACCCGCCATGATCGGCCTCGGCAAAAGTCTCGCCTTCGAGCTTGCCCCGCACAACATCACGGTCAACAATGTGGCGCCGGGCTGGGTGCGCACCGACCGCGTCGACGAACTGCTGCGTGTGCACGCCAAACGCGACGGCATCTCCGTTGACGAGGCGTTGTCGCGCGCCGAAAGCACGATTCCTCTCGGCCGCATGGGACGCCCGGAAGAAGTGGGCGCGCTCATCGCATTTTTAGCCAGCAAACGCGCCAGCTTCATCACCGGCAGCACGTTTTTGGTTGACGGCGGCTCCTATCGCGGGTTGTAAATGGATTTACGAAAATTTTTTTTTACATATCGCAGCTACACGCCGATTCCTTTATTGCTGGCGATTTTGATTTGGGCCGATCCTTCCCCCGCGAGTCTGATTGGCGGGTTTATCATCACCTGTCTCGGCGAGAGTTTGCGCCTGTGGGCCGTCGGCCATGCCGGCGGCGCGACGCGCACCACGGGTGAGGCCGGCGCCGGCGCGGAGCTGATCACGCACGGACCGTTTGCCCACGTGCGCAATCCGTTGTATCTCGGCAATTTCATGATCGCGCTGGGATTTTGTCTGATGGCCGCGGCGTGGATGCCCTGGATGCTGCTCGTCTTCATCGCGCTCTCCGGCGTGCAATACGGCTTGATCGTTTCTCTCGAAGAAGAACGGTTGCGGAAACGCTTCGGCCAAATTTACGAAGATTATCTCGCGCAGGTGCCGCGCTTTTTGCCTTGCCTTCGGCCCTTTCGCCCGCAACATGTGCCGGCCATGCCGTTACCGCGCGCGTTGAAAATCGAAAAAGACACGCTGTTGAGCACGTTTTTGATCGCGCTGGCCATTTTTTTGCGGTGGAAATTCGCAACATGAGGCGCGTGTTATAAAACAGCTTGCAACGAAAAGGGAACTGCAACGAAAACGGTGAAGGCAAAATGTTTTTGGCGATTTTGCAAACCAATTACTTTGCCAACAGAAGCTATGTCGAACAAGTTTAGCGTGCTGATCGTTGCCGGCGAAGCGAGCGGCGATTTGCACGGCGCCGGCGTCGTGCGCGCGTTAAAACAACTCGAACCGCAAACGGAAATTTTCGGCATCGGCGGCGACGACATGGCCGCGGCCGGCATGGAACTGCTGTTTCACGTTCGCGACATGGCCGTGGTCGGATTCACCGAAATCCTGCGCCATCTGCGTTTTTTTCGCCGGGTGATGAAAACGCTCGAGCGCGAAGTCGCGCGGCGAAAGCCCGACGCGGTTATTCTCATCGATTATCCGGGTTTCAATCTGCGCTTCGCGGCGCGGCTGCATCGCGGTTGCGAAAAACTGCCGAAAATTTTGTACTACATTGCCCCGCAAGTTTGGGCGTGGGGCGCGAAGCGCATTCCGAAAATGGCCCGGCTCATCGATCAAATGGCCGTCGTCTTCCCTTTTGAAACGCCGCCTTTTCAATCGGCCGGCATTCCAACCGAGTTCGTCGGACATCCGCTGCTCGAAGGCCTGCGCCCGAAATTAACGACAGAAGCTTTTTTTTCTCGTTATCAGCTCGCCGCCGAATCGCCGCTGCTCGGTTTGCTGCCCGGCAGCCGCCGCGATGAAATTGCGCGCTTGCTGCCGGATATGCTGGCAACCGCAAGGCTTGTGCGCCAATCCATTCCCGATTTGCAAATCGCCGTGGCGATGGCGCCGAATTTACCCGAAGATTTTTATCGCGCTTGGGTGAAAGATGATGGCGTTCGTCTCGTGTCCAATTCCACTTACGAAGTGATGCGCGACAGCCGCTCGTGCTTGGTTTGCTCCGGCACCGCGACGCTGGAAACCGCCTGCTTCGGAACGCCGCTCGTCGTGGTTTATCGCATCTCACGCTTGTCATATGAAATCGGCAAACGTGTTGTGAAAATGCCTTACATCGGCTTGGTCAATGTCGTCGCCGGACGAAAAATTGCGCCGGAATTCATTCAAAATGATTTTAGACCTGAACGCGTGGCGCCGGTGCTGGCAAAAATGATTCAAGATCGTGATCATCATGCTGAAATGAAACAGGCGCTCGCGGAAGTTCGCAGCAACCTCGGCACACCCGGGGCCAGCCGTCGCACCGCCGAGTTGGCGCTGCAACTCTGCGAACAAGCTCATGCCGCGAGCAAAGAAAATTTTGCCCAATCGCCGGCATGAGTTCTGAAAGCTTAAAAATGCCGGTTCAACAGGAAGAAGTCGAGTCATCTGTCGCGACTGCTCCGCAACCCTTCAAAAAGCGGCTCATTTTCTGGCTGGCGACGCGGCTCGGGTGGCTGCTCATTCTGGCGCTGGGCCATCTCACGCGCATTCGCTTTGCCGGACGCGAGCATTTCGAATGGCTGCGCGACAACAACAAGCCGTTCATCTATTGCACCTGGCACGGCAAGATTCTCATTCCGATTTTCGTGCATCGTCACCAAAATGTTCACGCCATGGTCAGTCTGCATGTTGACGGCGAAATGATCGCGCAAACCCTGCATCGTCTCGGCTTTCGCACCATTCGCGGTTCCAGCACGCGCGGCGCGCAGCGGGCTACGGTCGAGATGATTCGGGCGTTGAAACGAGGAACGGTTTGCGCCATCATGCCGGACGGCCCCAAAGGTCCGCGCCACGCTTTCAAGCCCGGCGCGATTACGATCGCGCAAAAAAGCGGCGCCTATCTTCTCCCCTTCACCTTCGCCTGCTCAAATCCGTTTCGTTTCGCCAAAAGTTGGGATCGTTTTACCCTCCCGCTGCCGTTTTCCAAAAGCGTTGCGATTTATGGCGAGCCGATTGCCGTTCCCGCTGATCTTCAAGAGGAGGCTTTTGAGGATTTTCGTTTGATGGTCGAAGGCAAAATGCTGGAACTGGAAAAATACGCGGAAGGATACTTTTATAAAACCCCAAACCGGCAAGCCAGAACAAAATTATAAGCTCACAAAAAAGACCGCTCACCAAATGAAACTTTGAAATGATTTCGTTTGGTGAGCGGTCATTTTATTCTAAATCTCAGCGTCTGCCGCCTCGTCTTCATCCTATCGCAACAAAATCATTTTTTTCATTTCCCGAAAGCTGCCGCTTTGCAAGAGATAAAAATAAACGCCGGAGGCTGCGGCTTCGTTTTGCCGGTTCAAACCGTTCCATTCCACTTCGTGACGGCCGGCCGTGATCGGCTTATCCAAAAGCGCCTGCACCAGTTTGCCCTGCGCGTCGTAAATTTTCAACGAAACTTTCTGCGTTGTTGGAATCGAAAAAGCAATTCTCGTCGTGGGATTGAAGGGATTGGGGAAATTTTGCCGCAGATCGAAATCACGCACGGTTGCAGGTTGTTCTTCCACATCAGTCGTCGCGAGCAAATTGTCGATCACGCTATTGATGGCGTTGACATTGACGCCGGGCTGTTTGTAGCGAATGAAGCCTTGCTGATCGACAACGACGGACCAATCATTAAAAACGCCGTAAGGAGTTTGCAGATCGCCCGCCACCAACGCCAGCGGATACGAAATGCCGGTGCGCTGCTGGAAAGAGCGCAGTTGCGTCGAGCTGCCGTTGTAAACATCCAGGCCGACGGCTTGAAAGGCCGGGTGATTTTTGCGCGGTTGATAGATATTGCTCTCTGTGGCTGGACCAGCCGCAATGCAAGAGCTTCAATTGAAGCCCACAAAAAACAAGTAAACCACCTTGCCGCGATATTGTGCTAACGAGATTTGTCCGTTATCCAGCGTCGTTTTCGTAAAATTCGGCGCCGCGCCGCCCACCATGGCCTGTGACCAGGCCACTGCGGCAGACAACAGCAGGCCCGTCGCGGTTAATAGAATTTTTCGCATATCAGCCTCCTAACGTTTTGTTGTTCATTCAATCACGCGATCATTAAAAAGTGAGGTTGGCTCTGATTTCCAACCCTTCAAAATCCAGAACTTCATAACAGATGCCGGACGTGCAAGCCGGGCCGCCGCGCCGTTTGCCGTAGAACAAATTGATCAAATAATGATTGCTGAATTGATAACCCAGCGTATATCCCAGCCAGTGCCGGGGCTTGGTTTCCGCGGCCGCGGTTTGCGGATTATCGGTCTGCAGCGGATCGGTCGTGCGCTCCCAAATCACGCCGGCCGAAAGCCTCGGCGCTTTCGATACGGTCATGGTTGCGATGTAATTCTTGACCTGGTGCGAAGGCGTGAAGTCGCGCGTGAACGTTTGGTATTCGAGATCGAGCGACGTGCCAAGCTGTTGCGGCCACTCGCGCTCGAGATATAAACCGGCGGCGTAACGATTTTTCTCGAACAACAGTTGATCCTCGCTGCGGTCGAAAAATGTTTTCACCGTCGTTTGCTCATCGAGAGCGTAACCAAATTCCGCAAACCATTCTTCAAAGCGATTGTTCTTTTGAAAAGGCCGGCTGTCGGCGCGCGTCCAGTTGAAAACCGCGGTGTGGCCCTGCGCCGTGTTGAGAAAAATTTCCATCTGCCAGCCGGTTTCGTTGCGGGGCTCGATGAAATGCGTGCTGCGATTGAGCACGGCGTACGGATGCTCCTTGATCAGCGGCGGCGGATCGTTGTACTGGAGAAAAAAATCGTTATAATCTTTGAACTCGGCGCTCAAACCGAACGGCCCGGCCACGAAGTTGACGCTGGTGTAAAACGCATGCGACGAACGATCGGATAAATCGAAGCGCTTGTTCCCGCCGCCGAGGCGCTGCGCATATTCCGCGTAGAGTTGAATCTCGTGCGGCAAATTTCCCGATAAACTCACCGCGCCATATTCCTTGAGCTTGCCGCCGCGGCGATCGCGCAAATACGCGCCGCCGGCAGCCCAATCGGGAATCAGCCGCAATTTGGTTTCAACAGCATCGACGAGATGGCGCCGCCGCAAGTCGCCGGCAAAATTCGGCGGAAACGTGTTCAACAACGGCTTGCCGCGCAGCAGCTTGAGATCGAGCCGCTCCGACTGGTATTTGAGCAAGGCGCCGTCGATATCGCGGTAAAACCCGTACCGAATGCGCTGGCCCGGGTTCTCCAAAATCGCGCCGGGAATTTCATACGAGCGCAGCAGCAGCCCGCGGCCGATGATCTCATAAAAATTGCCGAGCGCCAGGTTGAAATTTCGATTCGCGTACTGCAACGAACGCTGCGTCAGCTCGGTGTAGTCCTTATCGTTTCGCGGGCGCTGAAATCTTTCCAGCTTGATATTGCCGCGCCAATCCCGCCATTGATAAGACAGATTGAGCTGGTTGTAAAAGGCCGTCAGATCATTGGGTTTTTCAAAGGGCAAATTTCCAACCTGATATTCGGCGGTGTTGCCGATTGCAAGCTGCGCCCAGGCTCTGCCGGCGCCGAAAATGAAAAGCCAAATGAACAGCCTATTTTTCATCCGCCCTCTCGGCCGCCGCCAGCAGTTTTTTGATTTCTTCCTCAAGCGTTTTTTCATCGCCCGGACGATAGCCCTGATGGAAAAAAACGATCTCATCCTCGGCGTTGGCGATGATCAACGTCGGCATGGCCGTGACTTTGAGCTTGTTCATGAGATCGTTGTTCAAATCGAACAGCACCGGATAAGCGATTTTCAGCGAGCGCGCGAACGGCTTGACCTTCGGCTGATTGCGCGTGCCGTCGACGTTGACGCCGATGAACTGCACGCCCTGTTTTTCATATTGCTCGTGCAATTTGACCAGCTTGGGAATGGAGCGCACGCACGGCTTGCACCACGTCGCCCAGAAATCGATGACGGTCAGTTTTTTGCCTTTCAGTTGCGAATACGAGACGGTTTTGTTGTCGAGATTTTGCAGGCGAAAATTCGGCATTTTGCCGGCAAACGCTGTTGTCGCAACGATAAAAAGGAAAATTGCAAAAATGATGTTACGCATAGCACCTTCATTTAAATTCATTTGGAAAAAGCTTGTTCTGGTTGAAAAAGTTTTTGGCGCGCAAAATTTTAGAATGCAGATTGCCTGGCATTCATGAACACACCCAAAAACGAAAAGCATATCACCGCCTGGCTTTTGGACAAGATATGCTTTTCAACAACAAACGGGCCGATTTTATTTCTTTTAGTTGTCGCTGCGCCGGTCTTTTTTATAGGTATTGATTTCGTCCCGCAAGCGCGCCGCATCTTCGAAACGTTCGTCGCTCACCGCTTTTTGCAACTCGAAATTCAAGCGCTCGAGGCGATCCATTGGCACGCTCTCTTCCGCGCGCTCGGAATCTTTGTCGCTTACCGAGGCTTTCTTCATGACTTCGTCGTCGACAAAAATCGGCGCCTGCGCGCGCAACGCGATGGCGATGGCGTCGCTGGGCCGCGCATCGACTTCAACGTGGCTGCCGTTCATCTTCAGGCCGATCATGGCGTAATAGGTGTTTTCTCGCAGATCGCTGACCACGACGCGGGAAATGCGGACTTCGACCGAATCCAGCAGATTCTTGACGAGATCGTGCGTCAGCGGCCGCGGCGGCACGATATTTTCCATTTGCAGCGCAATGGCCTGCGCCTCGGAGGACCCCACTACGATCGGAAGCCAGCGATGATGGGAATCATCTCTGAGAATAACCACAAAACGATTGGCTGTCGTATCTAAAGTGACTCGATCAACTCGCACAGCGATTAGCATAAACCACAACCTCTTAAACTTGGCACAGGATAAAATTTCTTAGAATTCACTCGACGCCTCTTAAAAACATCTATAAGGATTATAAAGAATAAATCCGCAACTGTCAAGAAAAATTCTGCTAAGAATTACCCGCACGCTGATCGCAATGGCGAATTTTAACGGATTGCAATTATATCAAATTTAGAGAAGTGGCTTTTCTAAACATCAGTGGTTCGCAATGGCAAAGAAGCCAGAACGTCGCGGCGAGAAATAAAAATGCAAAGGCGGGTTATATCCGGAATTGTAGGGGCATGGCGCTGCCATGTCCCTACAAAATTATCGCAACACCACCATCTTTCGGCTTTGTACAAAGCTGCCGGCGCGGAGTTTGTAAATGAAAACGCCGCTCGAAACGAGTTGGCCCTTCTCGTCACGGCCATCCCAAACCACTGAATAGCGGCCTGCAGACTGATGTTGATTCACCAACGTTTGCACGCGCTTACCCAACATATCGAATATTTCGACTTTGACCTCGCTTGGTTGCGGAAGGGAAAATTCGATGGTAGTCTCTGGATTGAAAGGATTGGGATGGTTCTGTGCCAATGAGAATTCGGTCGGCAGGTTGCTTTCTTGTGCAGCCACGGCAGTAATCCAGCGAATGCGTCGCGGTTGTTGCTGGCTATTGCTCGCGAAGGTAGTGAGACTGTCGGAATCAACCGCAAAGAGCCGCCAAAAGATTTGATCACCTCGAGGGGGTCGTGCAAAGGCAGTTTGTGTGGTCGTAGCTCTGAAGCTTAGCCGATTGACTGTCGCGAAAAGACTGTCCGTGCTCCATTCCACCACATAGCGCAAGCTGTCAAAGGGATCGGGATCGGTTGTCGCCCGCCATCGAAAAATCACCGTATCACTGCGGCTTGTGAAAATTGGGGCCGGCGCCAGAATTTCGAAGAGCTCCGGTGGCTCTTTAATCGCGTTCACAAAAAAGCTTTGTACCGTGGACCACGGCGAAGTCGCGTTTTCATCGTCTCTGGCTTGCACGCGATAACTCCAACGCATGTTCTCGCTCAAATTTTGAGTCGGAATATGAAACGTCACGCCGGCATTGGTTTGCGCTGCAATCGCCACATCAGTCACAAATTCGCCATCGTCATCCATTTGCAAAAGATAGCGCAACACATCGGCTGGGTCGCTGGGATCAGGGTCATTGGCGGCCTGCCAGGAAATCGTCGGTCGCGCCGCGCGCACTTCCAAATTATTCGCAGGCGAGAAGCCGCTCATCACGGCTTGCGGCGGTGTGTTGGTTTTGTTCATGAAGAAACGTGCCGTGCCATCCGAAAAAGCCGACGTAGTATTTTGCTTATCCTTCGCGCGCAAGCGCCAATAATAATTCACATCATCCTGCAAATTGGCAAAACCGGAGAGCCGGTCGAGGCGAACCGCGATTACCGCGCGGCCAGCCAATGGCGACGCGAGTTTGACATTTTGTGGAAGATTGCCAGTCCGCGAGTTGTCGATGTTGTCTTCCACCAGTTCCGGTGAAGAAAAATTGGCGTTGTTGTCAATCTCCAAGCGATAGCGAATTTCATCAAAGGGATTAGGGTCGACGCTCGCTTGCCAGATCAGCAAATCGCTGCCGCGCATTTCTTCTCCAGCTAACGGACGCAGCGGCAAGGGAATTGAAGGCGGATAATTAATACCTGAAGAGGAATCGACAATCGCGAAGAAATTGTCAGAAACATCGAACCGCTCGTTGCCGGCGGCATCGCGGCCGGTCACTTTAAGAATGCAACGCGAAGAAAACGGCCCGGTCACGGTCCAAATATATTCATCCTGCTGGGTTGTGAACGAGGTGAGCGGCTGAAAAATTTGCCCGGCATCCCGTGACAACGCGACATCGATTTTGGCGACGCCAACGTTGTCATGCACGTACCAGCGTAAATTTGCGGTTTTACCCAGCAACAAAGTCTCACCGCCATTAGGGAAAATCACGGCCATTTGTGGTGCTTCGTTGTCCCCAAGTGGAATGAAAGGCTGGAAAATGACTTCACCTTTTGAGGCATTGTCGGTTTTGTCGTAGATTTCTTTGGCAATGGTAGAGGCGGTTGAACCATCCCACGTATTGTTTTTGGCGAAAATCGTCGCCGCGCCATCATTGAATACGGCATAACGATCGGCATCATTGCTGAAGTCAAGAAAAGAATTCAATCCCGGACTGGCGAATGCGCCTCCGCCGAGGTCGGGCGATCCGGTTCCTTCAATGTAGACACCGTGCCATCGCATCTGCCGAATTTTGGTGTGATGGACTTTCTGGCTTGCACCTCTGAAATACAACGCCGCCGAGGAATTGCCGTAACCGGAACTGGCGCCGTACCAGAATTCGCCGTAAGCGATCTCGCTGCGGCCGGCAATGCTCTGTGCTTCAAAGACGACGCCTCCCCAATCGCCCGGGGCGCCGCTGCTTGCTTTGTCATTGTTTGTATCGCCTCCGAAATGGTCGTCGCGATAGGAAGTGAAAATAATCGGCGCCGCTTCTGTGCCTACGGCGATTAGCTGGCTTTTGACGTAGATATCCGAACCGCCATAACATTTGAACAGTGTGCCCGAAGCGATGGTAAGGCCGCCTGGCGCCTCGATGACGTAATCGCCATCCAGGAGGTAGGGTGCGGCAGTTTGATCGAAGGAAATTTGAGAGTTAAACGAGCCATCGGCAAGACGAATACCGTTGGCGCGATTCATGTTAAAACGCAGATTGGCAAAGCTCGGATTGACGAGAGGAGAAATTTGCAAGACCCATCCGACGTTGCCATAGCCACCACCGCCTCCAAATCGGAATTGGCAATTACGCATAGAGCTCGCACTGCTGTTAGCGGTGCTTCCAAACGCAATGCCGCCCCACTGGCCGGGAACGCCCAAGCTCTTGCCATCGTTATTGCTGTCGCCTAAAACGGAGTCATCGGCAATCGAAGTAAAAATGATCGGCGCCGCCATCGTGCCATCGGCTTGTAAGTCGCCATTGATGTAAAAATCGTTGCCGCCGCTCATTTTTATGGTGCAGCCCGGCTCAATGACCAATTTGGCGCCGGCTGCAATGACGACATCACCGAATTGCAAATAAGGTGTGTTGCCGGGAAAACGCAAACGCGTATCGACATTGTATTCACGGTCTCGGAGCGCGATGCCATTGCTCGTACAGTTGATGAAGGAGAGATTGGAAAAACTTATATTGGCCTGCAAATCAAGCAAGACCGGCCGCCCCACATTGCCATAACCTCCGCCGCCACCAAAGTAAAACTCACAAAACTTCATGCTGCCCACTTGCACATTTTCATCGAAAAAGATGCCGCCCCAGTCTCCGGGTCTGCCCTCGGTTTGGCCTTCATTGCCGCTGTCGCCGCCACGGCTGTCATCACGAATGGAAGTAAAACGAATTGGGCTGCCGGCCGTGCCTTCACAGTTGAGCCCACCGTGAATATAAAAATCTGAGCCGGTGGTCAATTTGAACAGCGTGCCTGGGGCAATCGTGAGTTTGGCGCCTTTTTGTACGCTGATATCGCCACGAATGATATAGGGGGCGGCGGTTTGATTAAGCCCGATGTCGGTTGCGTATTCTTCTGCTTCGATGTCGATGCCGTTATAACGGCAATTGGTGAAGCGCAGCGCCAGGAAAGTTGGATTGGCTCGCGCATCCATACGAATTGGGGCATCAAGATTTCCGTAACCGCCTTGCCCGGCGAATTTAAAATCACAATAACTCAATTTGGACTGGCTGTCATCAATCGTATCATTGAAATAAATGCCTCCCCATTCGCCTACGCTACCGGAGGTCGGGCCGTCACCACCGGTATCGCCATCCACAACATCATCGCGCAGCGAGGTGAAGATGATACGATTGGTTGCCGTTCCTTGCGCATCCAGTGCGCCGTTCACGAACAAATCGGCGCCATCCCACAGTTTCAGATGCACACCGGCAGCAATGGTCATTTTGGCGCCTGGCTCGACGGTTAAATCATTCAGCAACAGAAGCGGCAAACCTGTAATGCTGAGCCCCAAATTGCTGCGATACGACCCACCCAAAATGCGGATGCCATTATGCCGTGAATTAGTAATCCTGCAATTGCTGACTTGCGGCTCGGCGAAGCCGCTGACCTCAAAGACATCTTCATAGTTTCCAAAACCACCCTGTCCGCCATAGCTGAAGTCACAATAGCTCAAGCTGCTGCGCGTCGTGCCTTGTGGCGTGTTCAAGCGCAGTCCCCCCCAAGCGCCAACCACCGGATTTGCAGAGGATGTGGTGAAATTGATATGCTGCCCAGACACGCCGTTTGCCACGAGCGTACCGTTGATCGTCAAGTCGGTTCCATTATTAAAAAGCACCGTAACGCCTGACTCGATAATCAATGTCACCCCGCTATTGACGGTGATGTCGCCAGTGACTTGATAGGGGCTCTTTGCCAAAGTCCAGATGGTATTGGTAGTGATGGTGCCGGAAACAGGCGTTGGGTTGCTATAAACCGCAACGCTCGTCGTAGCTGAAGCCAAACCAGGAGACGACGCTTGAATCGTCACCACGCCCGGTGTGGCGGATCTCAAAGTGATTGTGGCGACACCGTTGACCGCATTTACCGGATTTGAGCCAATGAGTGTAGCCGAAGCCACGCCGGAGGTGATGGTGAAATTAATAAGGTTGGTGGCGACAGGATTAAGATTGCCCTGCGCATCTCGCAGCTCGGCAAATAGCGTTGCGGAGGCGCCGTTGGCTTGTATGGCATTAGGGCTGGCGGATAATGTGATTTGCGTCGGTCCAACGATAGGCTGAATTAGCAATGTATACGGCCTGTTCCAGCTTTGATCCGTCACCACACCTCGCAGATGAACAAAATAATCGCCCGGATTCAAAACCGGTGTGATGAGTGAAATTTGAGTCGTTCCGCCGGTATTTCTGCCGTCGATCACCGGTTTGGTCAAATCAAGTGCGCTGAATAATTCCACTACCATTGTGGTGAAATTCTGCAGCGTGGTGAGGTTTGAGAGTGAAAGAGTGAAGTTGCCCGCTTGCGAGACATTGAAACGAAACCAGTCATTATCAGCCGGCCCCATGCCGCTGAGTCTATCGACAAAGCCATGAATGGGTTGGCCGAGCGTCAAAACATAGGCCTTTTGCGATTCGTCAGGCTCATCAAGGCCGCGGATAATCGCGCGGTAATCGCTGGTTTCATTGAGATGCAATCTATGAATGAGCAACGTATCACCTTTGCTGTCCAGATATTGCCGGTCGAGTCGCACTGCACCATCGCCGTTGAGCAATCCTTCATCCGACACGATCCAGGTATAATCGATGTTCCCTTGAAGCGGTATTTGCGGATTGTCCGCGCGAACGACCGCATTGGAGTTTATTCCAGCCACGGTGGAATTCTCACTGCCATCACAATCAACGTCGATATTAAAATAACCACCGGCGGCAGGGTTGGATGGATTATAACGCGGAATGATGGATTCACCTCCACCAAAAAGATAGACGCCGTGATCCGGGTTGTTGCCGAAATTAGGTGGTCCCGAGGCGTAATAGTTATAACTCAGATCGCGAGCGGCTTCCGACTTGGGATTGATTCCTAAAGGAGCACCGAATTCTGTCATATTCGATCCGGCATGCGGCGTGCCAATCGTCACCAGTTTCGCCACCCGATGGCCGGAGGGCTCATCGGGGAAAGCCCACCATTTGGGTTTACCACTGGCGTCTTTTCGCTGCAAATACTCACGCGCTGCCAGCCCTCCCATTGAATGCCCAACCAAAATAACTTTGGATTTTCCTGTTGCCGCAAGCACCTTTTTAATCATCTGCCCAAGCGCGTAGCCTTGCTTGGCGATAGACGATTCATTGCTTTGAGAAAAATCAATAGTCACCGCAAAACGATTTTGCCTGGGCTTTAAATCTTCCGTTGCCGAATCCCACCAGTTTTTGAAATTGATCGCATAGATATTCCCATTGTAAAGGTCATTCCGCTCATTGGGAAATTGCGTTTTCACATCCATGCCGAAATGAGTCGACAAATCGCTCGCGTTGAGCAGAGCATGAAAAATGCCTTGATCATTAAAATAAGGATCATTCCATCCGAAGTTGTCACGGAGATAATTGTTGGTCGTCTGCCATGTACCATCGTCACTGTTGATTCCGTGAATAAAAATGATGGGATAAGGCAGCGATTGGCCAACGACGATTTTCGGTGAAAGCAAAGCCAATAAAAGCATGAGCCCGACGTATTTACTTCGCATAATGCGGCCTCCTCAGCAGATTTCATCCGATTGCAGTATCATAGCCCATCCGTTTGGGCCCCTTACTTTCGCGGATAAAAGCTCACGCCCACCTGCCAATTCCAAAAATCCAGCTTCGGATGCGATTTGAAAAAAATGTATCGCTTCAAACCGCCGGAGACGGCGAGATTGGGCTGCACGAAATATTCCGCGCCGAGGCCGAGATTGAGGCCGGCTTCGAAGAAATCCCAATGCGTATCGGATTCGCTTTTAAAAAATGGCGAATCAAATTCAGACTTGGCGCTCCAAAGCAAATAAGTCAATCCAGCCTCGGCATACGGATTGAGCTTCGACGGCAAACTCGGGCTCAATTTGGGAAAAGCGCCGAAGTTGGCCGTGACGTTCAAATCCACCGGAATGAGGCGAAAGTGCGTTTGCAAAGTTTGACGGACTTGCTCAAATCGGCGCGTGGATGAATTGAACACGCTTGTAAATGAAACCTGTTCATCGCTTGAACCGCCGAAACTGATGGCCGGCGTGAAAGCAAACTTGGCCCCATGCCGGCGCAAGACATAGCCGAGGCGAATACCGCCGCCGTAAGCTAAAAACGGACTGTGAACCGGGTCGCCCTGAAGAAAAAGCTTCATAAGATCAGTGGACTGGTCGCCCCGGGATATTGGCATTTGAGGAGATGGCATCGAGGTAGATGCGCTCGCAACAGTTGCTGTTAATGTTCGCGGCTCGGCAGATTGTTTAATCACCGTTCCATTTATAATGAGCGCTCCGCCGTTCGCTCCGATACCCCAAATCCCATCGCTGGGCGGATCCCACTTGATGTCAAGATTGATTACCGCATTGCCGCCCATGGCGCGAGCTTTTTCCGCAATAACTTCGTTGATGGCGTCTCCAGCCAAGGCATCAGAAATAGGTATGAAACCGATTAGCGGCAACGGAATTCTAAAACCCTGCTTCGTATAAATCAAATGGCCTATGGGTTCGTAAGGCTTGGTGATGTCGCCATCGCCAGTTGTAATGAAAATTTCATCACTTTTTGTAAAAGGAATTCTTTGAAAAGTTGCACAACCGGCGAAAAAGAGCGCACAACAAGACAAGGAAACGATCAGATAAGTTTTCATAATTTCTCCTTTATCGCTTGATAACGGTTCCCTGGATGAAAACCGCTCCACCGTTGGCGCCGAGACCAAGAATCCCATCGCTTGGCGGCGTCCATTTTATATCGAGATTAATGACCGCATCGCCACCCATGGCGCGGGCTTCTTTGGCAATGATTTCATTGATGGCATTTTCAGCCGAGGCATCTGATATTGGGATGAGACCAATCAACGGTAAAAAACCCAGCCGGAACCCTCTCTTGGTATAAATGAGATGGCCAACCGGTTTATAAGGTTTGGTAATATCCCCATCGCCAGTCGTGATAAAAACTTCCTCCGAAGGAGGAAAATTGACTTGTCTTAAGCTTGCACAGCCTGCCAGCAGGAAAAGGCAGGAAAGCAAAGAGCGCTTGAATAAAATTCGCATAAGTTTACCCTCGATTTTAAAGTTTTCAGTGCGGTTAAAAAAAGGTTTAAAGGCTCAAATATAAACTACAGACCGGAAATATGGCCGCTATATGCGGTGGAGCCATTCACGTAAATTTTCCCACTGCCCGGATCGACATCGAAATGCGCTTCGCCATTCGAATCGGTATATTCATTGCCGATGACGCCGCGCGTCCAGCCGTCAAAGCCGATCGACACTTTTTGATCTTTGGCCGGCTTGCCGGTATCTTCCCAAATGACTTTTACGGTGACCATGATTTTGACTTCGCTTTAATTCAGGTTATTTGCTGCGCCGAAACGTGACGACGTAATAAACCGTGTATTCGGCCCGGCGACCAAACAGGAAACCGAGACACCCTGGCCGCGCTAAAACGCCCACTTCGTCAACTCGATAAAATTCCCATCCCTCGGCGGCGCGATCATTGGCAATCGCTTCGAGATAAGCCGCGGCTTCGTTGCCGCGCTGCTCTTTCATTTTGACGGTGACATCCTGCGGGATTTGGATCATCTTATACTGATAAGCCATTTGTTCTTCCTCCGTTATATTGTGTATATTGTGATTCGTTTTATTTATTTGCGAACGCCGCTTCGCGCATCATTTTGATATTGCGCTGTATCGACAGCAGCACGAGAAACAGCGCCAGAAACGCCACCGTGACAAAGCTGCCCGCCATGAGTTTCCAACTCAACGCCCGTAGTGTCGCTTTTTTCGCGCGCTTCGCAACCACCACCATCTCCGCATCATTTAACTCGCTTTGATACCGGGATTCAATGGTCGCGATCTCTTGCTCGCGCGCATAGTTGCGGTCACGATAGAGCTGATAATATTCCGCGAGTGCTTTGGCCTGTTGCACGGCGTCAAATTCATTGAGCATGGATACAAACAGGTTGGTTGCCTCTTCTTGTTTGGCAATGTCGTTGAAATAATTGTAGTAGGAATTCACGAGCGTTTTGAGCGCCAATGGCCTTGAGAGCGCATCAAATTTCGGCAAAATGGTGTTGGCGTATTCGATAAAGCGCCGGCCATCGCGAGGATTCTTTTTGCCAAAGGTTGACAGCGTCTCGATAAAATCCGCGTTGCTGGTGGAAAAATTTTTCACGGCGGCGCGCAGCAACGAAATATTATAAACCGAAGTCACAACATCGTCCTTGCTGAAATCAATGGCGGCTCTAAAAACCGGCATGCGCTGATCCACAGGAAATAGCGCGAGCAAGGCCAGATAAGCGTCCAGCAGTTGTTTGGCGGCGATCGGATTTTGGGCGTTCGCCTTCTCATAAGCGGACTGCAATCGGTCGTCGATGCCGTACGCATCCACCACCCATTTCCTTTCCCACCAGGTTTGCTCCCAATGCCCGACGGTCTGCCAGCGAAATTGCGCAGGCGGCAACAAAATTTTCAAGCTGTCATAACTCGCGCGATAAGCCTCTAACGTCGAATCCGTCGAGGCGACTGGCGCCGGCTTCTGTTCTTGTGCGGCAGGCGGCGCATCTGCTGTCGTTCTTGCGCCGGCCTTACCTGTTTCAGGCGGCGTGATTTGCTGCTTGATTTCTGCCGCGTTCACTTGAATCGGCGCAGGATAAGCCGGCTTTTTGACTTCCGGTTTCATCGACGGCGTCAATCCCCAAAGAAAAACGAGCACTCCGCCGACCAAGGCCAGGCCGCCGAGGCCCGACAGTAAATGCCAAAACAGATGCGAGGTTTTGAAGTAGAATTTTTCTTCGAAGTTTTCTAAAAGTTGGAATTTCATTGTAACCTCCTTATGAAGTTTGGCGGGTCCTTTCGGAAAGTGGATTATGGCGTTGTTTCTATTGGTTGCCGGCGCAGAAACATCGCCTGCAAAACTTGCAAGGTTGCATGGGTGTTGTTTTCAATCGACACGAAACAGGAAACCAACTGGCCGATGGCAGACAGCATCAAGCCAAAAAAAATGCCATTATTGCCCCTGGTATCCAAAAATTTTCCATGCCAAGCAATTGCTTGGTTAGCTCATACTGCATCCAGCCTCGAAAACCCATCAAAAAACTGCCGCCAATCATCAGCACACCGACGCCATTTAAGAAGTAGCCAAGTCCCATCAGTCCGCGAAAGCAATTAGGCGTAGGTGACCATAGGATTGATTAGATCTAAGTTGCCACTTTTTACAATGGATCGCCCGCATAGATGGTGCCACCACGCCCTTTGGCTGTATGGAGTTTTGGAAACTAATAAACAGTCTGCAATAAAAACTGCGGGAGATCATTTTTTCTATCGCCCGCAGTTTCCACTACTGAAGCTATTGGTTTTTAAGATCGGCTACTTGGATTACCTTTATTTCCCTTAAAGCTTGCTCATTGGAGATGTTACGAGAAGTGTGATAAAGAACTCCTCGCATGGCGACGTTGACATCCTTACCTTCTTGCTCAAGTTGAGCCATTAGTTTAGCGCTATTAATAGGGGTTCCCTCTACTTTGATGCCGCTTCTGCCGGTAAGAATGTACCAGTAAGCGCTCGCATATACCACGCCATCAATGAGAGCGTCATAATCTGGTCCAGCGGATTCAATTGCTCGGTCAATTGCCTCTTTCATATTCGGTGCGCCCAAGGGTATAGCAAGAATCCACCAAACGTAATCAGTGCCCCGCACTCTATTCTTACCTTTGCCCGTCGGATCAACTTTGGCTTGTACATTCTTGGAGCTGATAATGGTGAAATCCAAGACACGCTGTGTACAGCCCAATAACAGCGAGAAAGCCAAGGCCGAAATCAGGCTTAATGCGATTACTAATTTACCGAAACGCATAACAACCTCCTCAAGTTTGGTTGGTGATTAAATGATAAATCCTGAATCCAGCGTGATTTTTGGGTCGAGTAAAAAAAGCCTAGGAAAAATGGGATCAAAATTTAAGGGCTTGAGCTTATTCCATACCAAAGGTATGTTTTAGGCTACAAACCCAATCTTGATAAGTTGACCCTATTTTACGAGCTTTGATCAACTCTATAAGTTACTTTCATGCAGGATTCAGGTTGAAAGTTAAGATGATAAAGCACCCACCAAGTCTTTCATGCGTCAAAGGAAGATGACCAAGATGATGATCGGGGTGCTTGCTATCCCATAAGAAATGATAGGTGAAAATTTATAATTTTTTTTGCATTGTCAAGCTTTTTTTTGTAAATCTTGTAATGCCTCAGTTACGGGTGGACAACGGCCTGCCGACCGACTGAAAGAAAAATTCAATTTTTATAAAAAAAGACTGGCGTCTTAATTTTTCGTTTCGTATCTTCTT
>Ga0247727_10001020_pt1 | contig 68307 bp, 78 predicted proteins | sample WisWelCaveWW1625_FD_202498 | JGI IMG/M metagenome (GOLD analysis project Ga0247727, IMG submission 202498) | Biofilm microbial communities from Wishing Well Cave, Virginia, United States - WW16-25 | ecosystem: Environmental > Aquatic > Deep subsurface > Groundwater > Cave microbial mat | place... | reverse complement strand
TACGGCGAGATGTTCTCCAAGGACAAGGAGAACCTCGACTCCATCAAGCTCGGTGCCATCGAGATGGCCGACATGTGCAACTTCTACCATCCGGGCAAGAACCCCTCCTGGATGGTGTTCTCGCTGCCCTTCCTGCCCTACCACAGCCTGGAGGCGGGTTCGGTGGCAGCCAACGAGATGGTGAAGCACCCGATCCTCGTTGCCGACATGGCGCAGTGGGATGCCGCGCCCTACTTCTTTACTATCCTGCCGCAGTACGAGTTCATGGGCAAAGGCAAGCCGCCCGTGACGCTCGACGACTGGAAGGGATTGCGCGTGCGCGCGCCCGGCGCTGTCGGCGAGGCGTTCGCCAAGCTCGGCGCCACCCTATCGACGGTGCCGGCTGTGGAGCTCTACACGGCGCTCGAGCGCGGCACCGTCGACGCCGCCTCCTTCCCGTTCACGTATGCCCACGCCGCCTATCAGCTGCACACCATCTCGAACTGGTATACGTCCAACCTGGCGCCGGGGAACGCCGGCTGCAGCGCGGTCATGAGCAAGACCGCCTTTGCCAAGCTGCCGCCGCAGTACCAGAAGCTGCTGATGGAAGCGCAGCCCGAGGCCAACAAGGCCATGATCGTCGCCTATCGCGAGGCCGACAAGGTCAACCTCCCGGCCTTCAAGCAGAAGCTGACCGAGGTCCGCTACTCGGAGGCCGACCTCAAGAAGTTCCGTGAGAGCGCCGGCAAGCCGGTGTGGGACAAGTGGGTCGCCGACAACAAGGCGAAATTCGACTCCCAGGGCGTGCTCGATGCGCTCCTCAAGGAGCTCGAGACGGCAGCCGCCGAGAAGAAATAGCGGCACACTGCCCGCGCCCTCCGGGACGCGCCCGTCAAGGGCGCGGGCAGCCCACCTCACAACCGGGGGACCCCATGGCCCACGCAGACGCCAGCGACCCGACCCTGGGCACGGGCAGGGGCGCGCTCGGCGCCGTCGACCGGATCGCGCATCGGATCGAGAAGGCCACCGCGCTGATCTCCGGCTACGGCATCTTCGCGCTGATGCTGGTCGGCGTCGCGCATGTGCTCGGCCGCAAGTTCTTCGGCCTGCCGATCTTCGGCTACATCGACATCGTCGAGATCATGATGACGTTCCTGGTGTTCCTGGGGCTCGCCTATACCGACCGGCTCGGCGGCCACATCCGCATGGAGCTGTTCGTCTCCTTCCTCAGGGGGCGCTGGCTTCCCGCCTTCGAGCTCGTCGGCGTGGTGTTGGGTCTCGCCATCGTCGCCGTGCTGTTCGTCTACAGCTGGGACCACGCCATGCGTGCCTACACGCTCGGCGATTCCACCATCGACGCTCAGATTCCGCTCTGGCCCTCCAAGATGGTGATCCCGGTCTCGCTCGGTCTGCTGTTCATCCGCCTGCTGGTCAGCCTGTGGGCCTACGTGCGTCTCCTGCTCGACCCGAGCAAGACGCCGGTCGCGGTGCCCGACATCATCGACCCCGAGCAACAGGCCCTGCGCGAGGCCGCTGCCGCCGGCGCCCTCGATGACGAGCGCGCGGACAAGGTGGCGACGCACGGGAGTGTACGCTGATGCCCTTCGAGCTTTCACGGGACGCCATCGGCATCCTCGGCTGCGTCGCCCTGCTCCTGTTCGTGCTGGCGGGGGTTCGCGTCTATATCGCTGCGGCCATCGTCGGCCTGGTCGGCATCGTTGCCATCATCGGCTGGAAGGCCGGGGCGGGCATGGTCGGCACCATCCCGCATTCCAAGTCGGTCAACTACACGCTCTCGGTGCTGCCGCTGTTCATCCTGATCGGCTATCTCGCCTACCACGCCGGCATGACGCAGACGCTGTTTGAGGCCTGCAAGAGATGGCTCGGCTGGATGCCGGGCGGCCTCGCGGTCTCCACCATCTTCGCCGTCGCCGGCTTCTCGGCGGTCTCCGGGGCCTCGACAGCCGCCGCTGCCGTGTTTGCCCGTGTCGCTATCCCAGAGATGCTCAAAGCCGGGTACGACCGCCGGCTCGCCGCGGGCGTGGTGGCCGCCGGCGCGACGCTCGACTCGCTCATCCCGCCATCGGCCATCATGGTCGTCTACGCCATCATCGTCGAGGCATCGATCGGCAAGCTGCTGGTTGCGGGCTTCATTCCAGGGTTCATCTCGGCGATCTGCTATTCCATCATCGTCGTCATCTGGAGCACCTGGAACCCGAATGTGGGCAGACCCATCCGCGGCTTCACCTGGGGCGAGCGCTTTGCCTCGCTGCCGGGCACCTTCCCCGTCGTCGGCGTCATCTTGATCATCTTCGCCTCCATGCTGTTTGGCTGGGCGACGCCAACCGAAGCCGGCGCGCTCGGCGCGTTCGTGGTCTATATTTCCGCCCTTCTCAACCGCATGAAATGGAGCGAGCTCAACAGCGCCCTGCTCGAAACCGCCAAGCTCACGGTGATGATCTTCGCCATCATCTGGGGCATTCTCATCTTCGTGCGCTTCCTTGGTTTTGCCGGCGTGCCGGAGCGCTTCTCCGAATGGGTGGTGTCGCTGCCGGTGCCGCGCATAGTCATCATGCTGGGCATCCTGTTCGTGTATCTCGTGCTCGGCTGCTTCATGGATGCGATCGGCATGCTGCTGCTGACGCTGCCGGTGTTCTATCCAGCCGTGATCAAGCTAGGCTACGACCCGATCTGGTTTGGCATCATCGTCGTCAAGATGTGCGGGGTGTGCCTCTTGACCCCGCCGATCGGGCTGAGCTGCTTTGTCGTGGGGGCTGTGCGACGCGACATCCCGCTGGCGGACGTGTTCCGCGGCGCCATGCCGTTCGTGATCGCCGATTTCATGGCGATCGGCATCTTCCTGGCCTGGCCCTGGACCGTCACCTGGTTGCCCGACCAGCTGATGAATTAGTACCACGAACGGAAGGTGTGCTTGTTGCGTTCATGTGTTCCATTCGTTGCGGCGCCGGTGATTGGCACCATGCAATGAGGAGCCGCTATGAGCCGATCGATACATGTTCTTGCCGGGAGCTTCTAGCCGGCATTACGGTTTCGCGCAGGTAGCAATCATCCCGACACCCTTCGGTTACGCTGTGCATGTGTCTGGTCAAGTTGCTTGGGACCCAGACCGCAACATCGTCGGTGCTGGCGACATCGGTCGCCAACACGAGAAGAGCCTAGAAGACCTTGCTGCCGCGCTCGCATCGGTTGGCGCGAAACTCGATCAAGGGCTCTATATCAGGCAAAGCCACATACACGAAGGCAAGGCCATCAGTGGCGCTCTCAAGGTGATGTTCGGCGACAAGCCGCCGTGTGCAACTTGGATCGGGGTGCCAAGCCGCGCCAACGATGAATTCCTCATCGAGGTGGAACCCCTCGGCGGTTTTTCTTGCGCGAGAGTGGACCGGTGACGGCAGCCCAGAGTCATCATCGTCCCTGTCACGCTTGCCATCCGGCCGCAAAAGACCCGAAAGCGGACCCATCCCGTTACCCCAAGTATTGGCCAGGCTTGGCAATCCTGCTTAGCCTACTGATGCGCCGCCAGCCGGTCGCGGGCGATGGCCGCCACCTGCGCACCGACCTCGGGCAGGCGGTCGAGCAGGCGGCGGAAATCGTCGGCATCGAGCACCAGCAGGTCGGTCGCCTTCACCGCCGTGATGGTGGCCGAGCGCGGATCGCGCGACATCAGCGCCATCTCGCCGAAGAAGTCGCCCTCGCCGAGCCGGAACTTGGCGGCCCCCGAATCCACCTCCACCGCGCCGCTGGCGATCAGGTACATGGCGTCCCCCCGGTCGCCCTTGCGGATGATGATGGTGGCCGCCGGGACTGTGCGCGCCCGCAGGATGCCGACCAGATCGGCGATCGAGGCCGCATCCAGCCCCGAGAACAGCGGCACGCGCGCCACCATGGCGAAGGTGACGACGAAGTCGCGCCGGCGGATCTCCTCGTAGAAGCCGCGGCCGATGATGGCGACAGGCAGCGCGAAGCAGCCGATGCCAAGCATGACGGTGATGGCCGATATGATGCGGCCGAGCGTGGTGACGGGCGCCACCTCGCCGCCGCCGATCTTGGCCAGCATCGAGGCCGCCCACCAGATCGCCTTGGGCATATCCCCCAGCCGGTCCGGCTGCTCGGCGCCCTCGGCTGCATGCATGGCGGCGGCCGCCGCCAGCAGCACGCCGGTGAAAATGACGACGCAGGCGAGCAGCGACCGCCGCTCGCTGGCGATCAGCCGGCCGATGGTCGCCAGCGCCGGCGAATAGCGCGCCAGCTTCAGGAACCGCACCAGGCGCGTGAGCAGGATCAGCGCTGCCTGCGGGAACAGCAGCTCGAGCAGCAGCGGCAGCAAGGCCAGCGCATCGATCACCATCAGCGGCGTGACGGCAAACCTCAGCCGCGCCGCCGCCGGGCTGAGCTGGCGCAGCATCGGATGCTCGGGCGCCGCCCAGATACGCGCGATGTACTCCACCGCGAACACCAGCACGCACAGCCGGTCGAGCGCCTGCAGGGCGGCGCCGTAGCGCGCCGCGATCTCGGGGATGGTCTCGGCGACGGCGCCCGCAACGTTGGCTAGCACCAGAATGATCAGGATCAAATCGACGGCGCGCGAGGCCGGCTCGCGGCGGCGACCGTGCTCGAGGATCTGGAAGGCGCGCTGGCGCAGGAGCTGCGAACTCTCCGGCTTGGCGTTCACGGGCTCATCCTGATCGTCGGTGGCGCGTTGCCGCTCTCAGAGCTCGCAGTGGCGCTCAGCCCTTCGGCCGCATGCCCTGCTGCGTCGCCTCCGCCATCAGCCGCCCCAGCTCCTGCGCCTGCAGCGCATAGGCCTGCATCTGCGTCTGCGCGTAGCGGCTCTGGATGGCGAGCACGTCCTGGATGTCCTTGGCGCCGGCGAGCTCGGTGGCCAGCGCAAAGCAGGCGTCGGCGTTCTGCCGGGCAAACCGCACGGCGCGCTCCTGCACCGGTTTGAAGCCCGACGTCATCTCGTTCGACGACATCGCCGACGTCCACATGCCCATGGCCTGCGCCATCGCGTCCATGAACTGGCCGTAGGTCGCCCGCGCCTGCTCGACGTTCTTCTCGGCAAGCTCGCGCAGCTGCTGGGGGATCTCGAAGGGCGGGGTGTTGGCCACGGGTATCTCCTGTTTCCGCGTGAGGGCTGGGGCCAAGCTAGCTGATATGGGGCCCCGCCACCACTCGGTCGCCAACAGGAATCTTGCCCGCCAAGGGGCTTGATCGGAGCTGTCGCCGCTATCCCAGCCGGCCGCGGGCGGCCACCGGCAGCACATCGACGACCCGGTCCCCGCGCACGGCGATCAGGCGATCGACCATGTTGACCACGACGCAGACGTGGTTTGGCACCACGCGCACGACCTCGCCGACCTTGGGCCGGGCATTGCTGCGGGCGAGGTCGAGAAAGCCGTGCTCCTCGGCGAAAGCGGCAATCCTGGCCTGCGGATACTTGAGGATCAGCCCGAAGCAGTCGTTCAGCGCGCCCGTGTCGGCAGTCAGTGTCTTGGAGCCCGCATCGAGGATGCCGCGCTCGGGCGCGGCCCGGCTCACCACCGTGGCGTAAACACTGAGTGCGCAATCCTCGGGCGTCGCCGCGCCGCAGGCCAGCATCATGCGGTCGTTGAAGATGTAGGTGCCGGCGCGATGCTCGGTGGCGCCCGCAAGCTTGCCGACATTGGGGAGGTTGGGCGTACCGCCGGTCGAGACGATGCGCGCCTCGAGCCCCAATGCCCGCACGCCCTGGCGCGCCTCCTCGAAGAAGCGCTGCGTCTGCGGCCAGGACTGCTCGGTCGGGTAGAACAGGAAGCCCGCGAAGGCGAGGCCCGGGCTCGCCTTGACGAGGCGGGCAAGCTCAATCGCCTCCCTCGCCGTCTCCACGCCCGCGCGCTTGCGGCCGGTATCGCATTCGATGACGACGCCGAGCGGGCGCCCGGCGATCTCGGCCGCGCGCGGCAGGCCGGCGAGCGTGGTCGGGCTGTCGGCAGCGACCGTGACTTGCGCCCGCGCCAGCAGCCGGCCGAGCCGCCCGACCTTCTCCTCGCCCAGGATGTTGTAGCTGATCAGGATATCATCGAGCCCGCCGTCCGCCATCACCTCGGCCTCGCCGAGCTTCTGGCAGGTGATGCCGCTGGCGCCGGCCGCCACCTGCATCTTGGCCAGCACCGGGCTCTTGTGCGTCTTGATGTGCGGGCGGTTGGCCACGCCGGCGGCCTCGCACAGCTTCTGCACGCGGGCGATGTTGGCCTCGACCCGGTCGAGGTCGATCACCACCGCCGGCGTGCCGAACTCGCGCGTGATCTGGGTCTTGAGGGTGTCGATGCCCATCGCGCAGCCTCAATCCTCGAGCATGGACAGCGCCGCCCGGCGCTCCGTCTGCTTCAATCTGAGAAACAGCGTGCGCGCGTTCTTGATGTCGCGCTCCGTGCCGCTCTCGGCGGCGGCCTCGAGGGCAACGGTCGTGGGATGATCCGCCCCACAGATGAAAGCCAGGGCCTTCGCCAAGCGACCCATGGCATCGCGATCAATTGCCGTCTCATCCATCGTCTTACCCTCGCGCGAAGCCTGCGGTTCAAGCCGATCAGGCGAGCCATCCCGGCACTCTGTCGGCACCGATCAATTCCTCGTAGCTCTGGCGCGGCCGCACGAGCGCCCAGTCCGCGCCCTTCACCAGCACCTCGGGCACCAGCAGGCGCGTATTGTAGGTCGACGACATGGCCGCGCCATAGGCCCCCGCCGTCATGAAGGCGACCAGGTCGCCGGCGGCCAACGGCGGCAAGCGCCGCTCCAGCGCCAGGTAGTCGCCGGTTTCGCACACCGGCCCCACCACGTCCTGCACGATCGGCTCGCGCCGGCGGCTCGCCTCGTCCACCGGCCAGATCTCGTGGTGCGCCTCGTAGAGCGTCGGCCGGATCAGGTCGTTCATGGCGGCATCGACAATCGTGAAGGTCTTGTCGCGGCCCCGCTTCACATAGACCACGCGCGCCACCAGGATGCCGGCGTTGGCGACGATGACGCGGCCCGGCTCCAGGTAGAGCTTGAGCCCGAGCTTGCCCACTGCCTCGCGCGCCACCTGGGCGTATTCCTGCGGCGAGGGCGGCACGTCGTTGCCGTCGCGATAGGGCACGCCGAGGCCACCGCCCAGGTCGAGATGCTCGAGCGCATGACCGGCGGCGCGCAGCGCCTGCACCAGCTCGCGCATCAGCGTGAAAGCATCGCGAAAGGGCGCCAGGTCGGTGACCTGGCTGCCGATGTGCATGTGGATGCCGGCCACCTTGAGCCCGGGCAGCTTGGCCGCCTTGGCGTAGAGCCGCGGGGCGTCGGCGAACGGGACGCCGAACTTGTTCTCGGCCTTGCCGGTTGCGATCTTGGCGTGCGTGCGGGCATCGACGTCCGGGTTCACGCGCAGGGCGATCTTGGCAGTCGCCCCGAGCCCGGTCGCCACCTCGCTCAGCGCCTCGAGCTCCTGCTCGGACTCCACGTTGAAGCCGAGGATGCCTTCGGCAAGCGCGTACGCCATCTCGGCGCGGGTCTTGCCGACGCCGGCGAAGATGATCTTGTCGGCCGGCACGCCGGCCGCCCGCGCGCGCCGCAGCTCCCCCTCGGAGACGACGTCCATGCCGGCGCCGAACCGGGCCAGCGTCTTGATCACCGCCTGGTTGGAGTTGGCCTTGATGGCGTAGCAGATGCGCGTGTCGAGGCCGGCAAAGGCGCCCTGCAGCACCCGGTAGTGCCGCTCCAGCGTCGCCGTCGCGTAGCAATAGAACGGTGTGCCGACCTCTTCGGCGAGGCGAGGGAGGCTCACGTCCTCGGCGTGGAGGACGCCGCCGACATAGCTGAAATGATGCATTTCTAGTGTCCTGATCGCGAAATTCGTCTTGTTCTGCGGCGGGCTGGGAACGAATTTCGCGATCTGAAGGACACTAGCCAAATCGAGCAGCTGGTGTGATTCAGATCGAGAAGTCCGCTCGGTCACCCAGCCGAGCGCGATGATGCGGACTTCTCGATCATCACACTAGCCCGTCAGCGGATCAACGGATCGAGGATAGAGGGTTTGTGCGGCACCGGCTGGCCGGGCGTGCCCGGCGTGGCGCCGCCGGTCTCAGCCTGGGCATCGGGCGGGGTCTCGAGCGAGCCGCGTACGCCGCAGCCGGCCAGGCCCAACGCACCGAGCGCCAGCAATGCAACTACGACGCCGAGCTTCGCGCGAGCCTGCATGTGACCCGGATGAACCTTGTTCACAGTCCGCAACACCAATCGGCCTCTGAAACAGCCTGACGTTCCAGGGCCAGCCTGACCACTTCTAGCCGGTCCCGGACGCCTTTTCCAACCGCTTTATCCAGCCTCGCGCCATTTTGCGCACATTCTGTGGCGCGGTTCCCCCATGGCTGGTCCGGCTTTTGACCGAGTTCTGCACGGACAGCACCGAAAACACCTCCGCGGTTACGGCGGGGCTCACGGCCTGCATGTCGGCGAGCGGCAGCTTGTCGAGGGCCACGCCCTTGGCCTCGGCTGCGGCCACGATCCGCCCCGTGATGTGATGCGCCTCGCGGAACGGCAGGCCCTTGGCGCGCACCAGCCAGTCGGCGAGATCGGTTGCCGTGGCGTAGCCGCCGCCGGCGGCCGCCGACATGGCCGGGGCGTTGGGCTCGAGGTCCTGCACCATGCCTGTCATGGCCGCGATCGCCAGCCGCAGGCTCGCCAGCGCGTCGAAGGTGACTTCCTTGTCCTCCTGCATGTCCTTGGAATAGGTCAGCGCCAGCCCCTTCATGACGATCAGCAGCGCCTGGAACGCCCCGGCGATGCGCCCGACCTTGGCGCGCACCAGCTCGGCGGCGTCGGGGTTGCGCTTCTGCGGCATGATCGAGGAGCCGGTGGTGAACTTGTCGGAGAGCCGCACGAAGCTGAACTGCGGCGTCATCCAGATCACGATCTCCTCGGCAAAGCGTGAGAGATGCGTGGCCGTGATCGCGGCAGCCGCCAAAGTCTCCAGCGCGAAGTCGCGGTCGGCGACGGCGTCGAGCGAGTTGGCGGCGGGCCGGTCGAAGCCCAGCGCCTCGGCCGTCCTGTGGCGATCGATGGGAAACGACGTGCCGGCCAGCGCCGCCGCGCCCAGCGGGCACTCGTTCAGCCGCGCCCTGGCGCCGGCGAACCGGCCGCGGTCGCGGGCGAGCATCTCGACGTAGGCGAGCAGATGGTGGCCGAAGGTGACGGGCTGGGCCGGCTGCAGGTGCGTGAAGCCCGGCATGACGAGATCGAAATGCGCCTCCCCCTTGCGCGCCAGGGCGAGCTGCAGCGCGGCGAGTGCCCCGTCCGCGCCGTCGATCCAGTCGCGCACGTAGAGCTTGAAGTCGGTCGCCACCTGGTCATTGCGCGAGCGGGCCGTGTGCAGGCGCTTGGCCGGCTCGCCGATCAGCTCGGCCAGCCGGCTCTCGATGTTCATGTGCACGTCCTCGAGCTCGCGCCGGAACGTGAATTGCCCCGCCTCGATCTCCGCCAGCACGCGGTCGAGGCCGGCATTGATCTTCTTCGCGTCGTCCTTGGAGATGATGCCCTGGGCTGCCAGCATCGCGGCGTGCGCCTTGGAGGCCTGGATGTCGTGCGGCGCCAGAGCCTTGTCGAAGCCGATGGAGGCGTTTATCTCCTCCATGATCTCGGCCGGTGACATGGTGAAGCGGCCACCCCACATCTTGTTGGCGCTATTGTCCGTCACGAGCTTGCCTTGACCAAGGTTGGGGCGCGAAAGCCTGGAGAAACGATGTTAGCCGACAATCCGAAGCCGGGCTCCGGGCGGACGGCGCTATCCACCGCCCTGTGGGCGGGCATCATTGCCGCCGTCGCGGGGTTCCTCAGCGTATACGTGATGGTCGGCCGTCCTGACAACGCCGTTTCCCCGGCCCCGCCGGCTCCATCTACCAGCGCCGGGGCACCATCAGGCCCCGGCACCAACGCATTGAGCCGGGGGGACATGGCCGCGTTCGTCTTCCGCAAGGAACCGGAGGTGCTGCCCGACCTCAGGTTCCAGGATGCGACCGGCCGCGAGCGCTCCCTTGCCGACTGGCGCGGGAAAGTCGTGCTGCTGAACCTGTGGGCGACCTGGTGTGCGCCCTGCCGCAAGGAGATGCCGGCGCTCGACCGGCTGCAGAAGGAGATGGGCTCCGACACCTTCGAGGTGGTGGCCGTGAGCGTCGACCGCACGGGCCTTGCTGGCGCCAAGAAGTTCCTCGACGAGTTCGGGATCGGCAAGCTCGCGCTCTACGCCGACCCTACCGCACGCCTGAGCTCGACACTGCGCGCCGCCGGCCTGCCCGCGACCTTGCTGATCGACGGGCAGGGACGCGAGATCGGCCGCTTGCTGGGGCCCGCGGAATGGGACGGCGATGATGCCAAGCGGCTGATCCGTTCGGCGGCTCGGTAACAGCAGCAGCCACCAAATCAGTCCGCCTTGATCCGCCCCACCACGGCCGGCTCGCCCCCGGCGCGCGGCTCGACCACCACCATCTCGCCGGAGGCCGGCTGGATGCCCGTCAGCGCGTTGATGACGATGCCGTGCGTGACGAACAGCACGCGGGTCTTGCCGTCGAGCCCCGCCAGATAGGCCTTCAGAGCCTTGACCTGGCCGTCCCTGTGCTCGGAGCGGCCCACCAGGTTGCTCAGCGGCGCGAACGTCTCGGCGTCCTTGCCCATGGCCAGGCTCGCCGTCTCCTTGCAGCGGCACCACGGGCTCGTCAGCACGCGATCGAATGCGATGCGGTTCTTGCGCAAGGCCTGGCCAGTGCGAAGCGCGTGCGCGCGACCCTCCTCGCTCAGGTTGCGCTGGGTGGCGCAATCATCGAGCTTGAAACCCGGCGGATCGCCGTAGCCGCCATGCCCTGGCGCATCGGAATGGCGCATGAACACCACCACGCCCGGCTGCTTCAGCGGCGCGAAGCGGTCGGACTGGGCGACGGCCGCCAAGGGCCCCGCCACAGCGATCACAAGAAGGGTGATGGCGGCCAGGAGCAGGCGACCGGCGCCGACAGCCGACGGGAAGCGGCCCGTCAATTGCGGTCCTCGGGCAGGATCGGCAGCGGGAAGAACTCGATGCCTTCCTCGCTCAGCGCCTTGGCCTCGTCGGCGGTGGCCTCGCCGTGGATGCCGCGTGCGGGCGCCTCATCGTAGTGGATCTTACGCGCCTCCTCGGGGAAGCTTGGGCCCACGTATTCGGACTTGGCCTCGATCTCGGCCCTCAGCTTGCGCATGGCGGCGGCCAGGTCGTGGTGCGCGGCAACGCGCTGGGTGTCGGACCGCGGCGCCTCGGCAACGGTCTCGGCGGGCATCTCCACCGTCTTGCCCTTGACCCGGGGGCGCGTGCGCTTGGCGATGCGCGGCGACATCGGCGCCTTGACCACCTTGCCGCTGCCGCAGCTCGGGCAGGCGAGCTGCCCGCGCTCGGCCTGCGCGTCGAAAGCTCCGCTGTTGGCGAACCAGGCCTCGAACTCGTGGCCCTTCCTGCATTTGAGCCGATAGAGGATCATGAGGCTTCCTTCGCCCGCATCGCCGAGGCGCGAACGACCTCGAAGGGCCGATCGTGCTGCAGCGACGGGATGCGGCGGCGCGCTTCCGCCACCGCGCCCAATTCAATATCGGCGACGATGACCGAGGGATGAACATCATCGCCCTCGGCCACGACCTCACCCCAGGGGGAGACGATCAGGCTGTGGCCGTAGGTCTCCCGGCCGCTCTCGTGCGTGCCGGCCTGGGCGGCGGCGAGCACGAAACAGCCGTTCTCGATGGCGCGCGCGCGCATCAGCACATGCCAGTGAGCCTTGCCGGTCGGGCGGGTGAAGGCAGAGGGGATCGCCAGAACATCGGCCCCGGCCTGGGCCAGCGCGCGGTAGAGGTGGGGGAAGCGCAAATCGTAGCACACCGTCAGGCCCAGCGTGCCGAACGGCAGCTCGGCGAGAACGGCTGCGCCGCCGGCCTGGTAGTTCTTCGACTCGCGATAGCTCTCCCCGCCCGGCAGCTCGACATCGAACATGTGGATCTTGTCGCAGCGGGCCTCGATCGAGCCGTCCGGCGCGATCAGCAGGGAGCGGTTGGCTAATCTGCCGCTGCCGAGCAGCACGGCCATGGAGCCGATGTGCAGCCAGATGCCGAGCTCGCGCGCGAGTGCGCGAAACTGGGCGATGGCCGGGTTGCCCTCCTCGGGCCGTACGGCCGCAAACAGGCGCACGCGCTCGGGCTCGATCAGCGTCGTCACCTCGGGCGTCTGGACGTAGAGCGCGCCCAGCCGGGCCGCCTCGCGCACGAGGCGGCTCGCATCGGCAACGTTGCGCTCCACGTCCCGGCCTGAGCACATCTGCACGAGGCCGACGCGGACGGCGGCGGGCTTCTCCTGCGGCATCACCTGGTCGACTCCCCGAGCGACAGCCTATTCTCGTATTGTTCCCAATGTAATGTGTCGCCAGCGCGGCGCATAGAGCAGCCGAAAGCCAAGGGGGCCGGCGTATGCGCTTTCCGTTAACAAGGCGCGAAAACCGTGGGCAGGCAACCGCCCAAGAATCAGGCTGCCACCAGGGCCTCGTTGGTCACGAGCCCGAGCGCCAGCACGTCGACCCGGACCGCACCTGCCCGCTTGAGGGCGCGCGCGCACGCCTCCACCGTCGCCCCGGTCGTGATCACGTCGTCGACCAGCAGCACACGCCGGCCCTGCAGCCAAGCCTGGCGCCCCCGGGGCACCCGGAACGCACCGGCAACATTGCGCAGGCGCTGGTCGTGCGTGAGGCCGACCTGCGTCTTGGTGAAGCGCGCGCGCCTAAGGAGGCCTGGATCGACCGGCAGCCCCGTCTGGCGCGACAATGCCTGCGCCAGCACCGCCGCCTGGTTGAAGCGCCGCGCAAGCAGGCGCAGGCGCGTGAGCGGCACCGGGGCGATCACGTCGATGCCGGGCTGCAGCTCGCGGGCGGCCTCGGCCAGCCAGCGCCCGAACAGGGCGACTGCGTCGTGCCGGTCGGCGTACTTGAACTGATGGATGAGGGTGCGCATCGCGCCGCTGAAGTGGGCCACGGCGCGAGCGCGATCGTAGGCCGGCGGGCGCGCTACCGCGGCCGCAGAGACGGTCCGCTTGCCGGTATCGAAGGGCAGCGGGATGCCCAGCACATCGCACAGCGGCGGGCGGATGAAGAGCACCTCGCGCCAGCAGGCCGCGCACAGCAGGTGGTGCTGGCCGAGCGGCGTGCGGCAGACGAGGCAGCACGGCGGCACGATCACGTCGGCGCAGGCGGCAAGCCCACGGCGCAGCGTTGTCCGCAATTGCCCCCTCGGCCTGACAAGGTCCGGTATGGCCATCGTTCCCCCAAGCAGACTCTACGTTGTCATGCCGGTGCTTGTCACCGGGATCCAGCGTACTTCCGACACCGGAGCAGGCTGATGGCTGGATACCGGTGACAAGCCCCGGTATGACAAAAGCCCATGGCCTCCGACCACGACATCTTCGACCGCGCCTTGCTCATGCGGCGCCGCGACCGGGTCGCCGCCCATGCGGCCCAGCATGATTTCCTGCTCGCGCGCGTGGCCGACGACTTTGCGGAGCGGCTCGCCGCCATCCAGCGCGCGTTCCCGGTCGCGCTCAACCTCGGCGCCTATCACGGCCTGCTCGGCCGCCGGCTGCGGCAGGTGCCCGGCATTGAAGTGCTCATCGATGCCGAGCCCGCGCTGGCCCTCTTGCGCCAGTGTGCCGGACCGCGCGTCCAGGCCGACGAGGAGGCGCTGCCCTTCCGCGACCAGTCGCTCGACCTCGTCGTCTCCGGCCTCTCGCTGCATCTCGTCAACGACCTGCCGGGGGCGCTGGTGCAGATCCGCCGCGCGCTGAAGCCCGACGGCCTGCTGCTCGCCGCGCTGCTCGGCGGCAACACGCTGATCGAGCTCAGGACCGCACTGCTCGAGGCGGAGGAGGAAATGGAAGGCGGCGCCAGCCCCCGCGTTGCCCCCTTCGCCGACGTCCCGGAGCTGGGCGGCCTGCTGCAGCGGGCGAAGCTGGCGCTGCCCGTGGTCGACGCCGACACCCTCACGGTCACCTATTCGGATGCGCTGGCGCTGATGCGGGAGCTGCGGGCCATGGGCGCCAGCAACGTCCTGCGCGCGCGCCGGCGTACGCCCTTGCGCCGCGCCACCCTGATGCGGGCGCTCGAGCGCTACCGGCAGCGCTTCGGGCTCGCCAATGGTCGCGTGCCGGCAACCTTCGAGATCATCACGCTGACCGCTTGGGGCCCGCACGAGAGCCAGCAGCAGCCGCTGCCGCCGGGCAGCGGCAAGATGCGCCTGGCCGACGCCCTGGGAACAGTGGAGACGCCCGCCGGCGATAAGGCGGCACCCAAGCCGCCCGCACGCCGATGACGGCGGGAACGCGCGTGCTGCGCGCTATTTTCCATTCTGCTTCATGGCGCTGGTGATCTTATTGCTGGTGTCGCCCCAGCTGCTGGAATTGCCCATGCCCAGCGCCTTGAGGCCCGCCAGGCAGCCCACCGCAACCAGTAGGGCGATCAGGCCGTACTCGATGGACGTGGTGCCCCGCCTGTCGCGGAGGAATATGGCCAGAAACTCTTTCAAGCGCTGCATACCGATGCCACTCCCCAGCCGTAGTCCAACCCCGCCGCCCGATCGTGCGGGTCTGCCGCTACAGCAGGTCCCGCAGCATGGCCTTCAGAGGCTCGTCCGCCGGCGGCATGGCGTAGTCGGCGAGCCTGTTCGGCCGGACCCAGGCCAGCTCCTGTCCCTGCAGCGGCGCCGGCTCCCCCTCCCATCTGCGGCACACGTAGAGTGGCATCAGGAGGTGGAACGCCTCGTAGGCGTGGCTCGCAAAGGTGAACGGGGCCAGACATTTGGCTGCAACCTTGATCCCGAGCTCCTCCTCGAGCTCGCGGATCAGGGCCGCTTCCGGCGTCTCACCCGCCTCCACTTTGCCGCCGGGGAACTCCCAGAGCCCCGCCAGCGGCCGTCCCGGAGGACGCTTTGCCAGTAGCACACGCCCGTCGGCGTCGATCAGCGCGCAGGCAGCGACCAGAAGTAGTCCCGAGCCCATGCTTGCCCCCAGGGTAAGCCACCAGCGTTAACGGGCCGCCACGAAGGATTGTTAACGGCGATAGACGTTAACGATAGGCAAACGGGTGCCCGTCGCGAGCCAGGGCAAACCGTCAGCTTCGGTAGTCCGCGTTGATCGAGATGTAGTCGTGGGTGAGGTCGCAGGTCCACACCGTGGCCTTGCCGGCCCCGAGCCCCAGGTCGACACGGATGTCGATCTCGGGGCGCTTCATGTATTGGGCGGCCGTGTTCTCGTCGTAGTCGGCGGCGCGCTCGCCGTCCTTGGCCACCACGATGTCGCCGAAGGCAATCGAAAGCCGGTCGCGGTCGGCCGCCTCGCCGGACTTGCCGACGGCCATCACCACGCGGCCCCAGTTCGGGTCCTCGCCGGCAATCGCGGTCTTGACCAGCGGCGAGTTGGCGATGGCAAAGCCGATGCGGCGGGCGGCAGCATCGCTCTCGGCTCCCGCGACCTCGATGGTGACGAACTTGCTCAAGCCCTCGCCGTCCTTCACCACGGCCAGCGCCAGCTCGCGCATCAGGTCGTGCAGGACGGCGGCGAAGTGTCGGCCGTCGGCGCTGGCCGCGTCCGTAATGGCCGGCGCGCCCCGCGCCGCCGCCGCCCCAGTGGCGAAGGCCAGCACCGTATCGCTGGTGGAGGTGTCGCTGTCGATGGTGATGCAGTTGAAGGTCGTGTCGGCACCCGCCGCCAGCATCGACTGCAGCACGCCCTGGCTCACGCTCGCGTCCGTGAAGATGTAGACCAGCATCGTCGCCAGGTCCGGCGCGATCATGCCGGCGCCTTTGGCGAAGCCGTTGAGGACGACCTCGCTCCCTCCGAGCCGCAGCGTGCGGGTCGCGAGCTTGGGGAAGGTATCGGTGGTCATGATGGCGCGCGCGGCATCGTGCCACGCGGCGGCGCTGGCGGACTTGGCAAGCCCGGCGAGCAGATGGGCGAACTTGCCAGCGTCCAGCGGCTCGCCGATGACGCCGGTGGACGAAATGAACACCTCGCCCGGCGTACACCCGACCGCGGCCGCGGCAGCCTCTGCGGTCAACCGCGTCGCCTCGCTGCCCTTGCGCCCGGTGAAGGCATTGGCGTTGCCCGAGTTGACGACCAACGCGCGCGCCTTGCCGTGCTCGAGGCTCTTGCGGCACCACAGCACCGAGGCGGAGCATGTCTTGGAGCGGGTGAGAACGCCGGCAGCGACGGTGCCCGGGTCGAGCACGGCCAGCATCAGGTCGGTGCGACCCGCGTAGCGGATGCCCGCCGCGCAGGCTGCGAAGCGCACGCCGGCCACCGGCGGCACGTCGGGCAAACGCGCCGGTGCAAACGGTGACGGCTTGCCCGTCGCCTTGGCCATGACCACCTCCCCAGCGCGGCTGCCTCGACCCTTGCCGGCCGCTGGCCGGCGGCTACTTCTTGGGGGCGGCGCCGCGCGTCTCGCTCTCGACCGCCCGCTTGACGTCCGGATCGATGTACTCGATCTGCGCCTTGCCCCTCAAGTCGGAAACGATTTGCTGCGCCTTCTGGTGCATCACGGCGGCGCGCACCCGGTCCTTCACCGCCTCGAAGCTCGGCGCGCTGCGCTGGCGTCGGTCGTCGACCTTGATGATGTGCCAGCCGAACTGAGTCTGGAAGGGCTCTCCCACTTCACCCTTCTTCAGCCTGAACGCGGCCTCCTCGAATTGCGGTACCATCTGGCCGCGCCCGAAGAAGCCGAGCGCGCCGCCCTGGTCCTTGGAGCCGGGGTCTTTGGAGCGCTCGCGGGCGAGCTGCGCGAAGTCCGTGCCGTGTGCGAGCTTCTCGAATATGTCTCGCGCCTGCTCCTTGCTCTCGACCAGGATGTGGCGGGCACTCACCTCCTCATCGCCTTTCACGGCGCCTACCTGGCTGTCGTAGAACTTCCGCGCGTCCGCGTCGCTGACCGAGTCCTTGACGGTCTTGTCGAAAAAGGCATCGCGCAGCGCCCGCCGGCGCCAATACGCCATGCGCTCGTTGAAGGCGGCGCTGGAGCCCAGCTTCTGGCCCTCGGCCGCATCCGCAAACAGCTGGTTCTCGATCAGGAACTCGACCAGCACCCGGCGCCTGGTGTCCTCCGGGATCGATCCCAGGTCGCTGCCGATCTCCACCTCGGCGAGCTTCATGTCCGCCTCGGTGATGGTCTTGCCGTTGACCTTGGCGACGATCGCGTCCTGCGCGCCGGCCAGCGAGCCGCCGAGCAGTGTGAATGCAGCGGCGGCGACCAGGAGCAGGCGATGTCCAACTCTCACGTGTGCGATCCTTGTGTTGCCCGTCTCGGCATGTTTCCTTTCCGGCCCAGACCGGCGTTGTCGCCGGCCCTCCATAACGCCGCGGGCCGGAGCAAGCCAAATTACGATTGCGTCATGGGCAACTGTGACGCCTGGGGCCTGCCTGGCGCTGCCCCCCTCTTGCGTTGACAATGAGGGTGCCGGTCCTTATTTCAGATGGGCCCGGCGGAGCCGCCCGATCGCACGGGCGCTCCCGCGCGCGGGTTGGTATTTTCCTGCACTGAGACCCTGCACTCGAGATGAGCCTTGCGAGCACCGCGTTGGTCCGGCCTACGGCATGGCGCTCGCCGGGCCGGCGTCGCGGCGTGGGTTTGCAGTCGCCCCCAGTGCCGCGGCCGTCAGTGCCTGGCACGTGGATGTGAGGAACCGTTCGCATGCTATCCATCGGCGCGCTTGCGGCCAAGGTCTTCGGCACCTCCAACGATCGCCGCATCAAGACCTACCGCCCCAAGGTCGACGAAATCAATGCGCTGGAGCCGGAGATGGAGCGGCTGTCGGACGCGGAGCTGCGCGCGCGCACCGACTCCTTCCGCAAGCAGCTGGCTGACGGCGCCGCGCTCGATGACCTGCTCGTCCCAGCCTTCGCCACCGTGCGCGAGGCGGCCAAGCGTACGCTCGGCCAGCGCCACTTCGACGTGCAGCTGATCGGCGGCATGGTGCTGCATCAAGGCAAGATCGCCGAGATGAAGACCGGCGAAGGCAAGACGCTGGTCGCCACCCTGCCGGTCTATCTCAACGCGCTCACGGGGCGCGGCGTGCACGTGGTGACGGTCAACGACTACCTGGCCAAGCGCGACGCCGAATGGATGGGGGCGGTCTACAAATTTCTCGGGCTCAAGGTCGGCTGCATCGTGCACGAGCTCGACGACGACCAGCGCCGCGAGCAGTATGCCTGCGACGTCACCTACGGCACCAACAACGAGCTCGGCTTCGACTACCTGCGCGACAACATGAAGATGCAGGTCAGCGAGATGGTGCAGCGCGGGCACTACTATTCCATCGTCGACGAGGTCGACTCTATCCTGATCGACGAGGCACGCACCCCGCTCATCATCTCCGGGCCGGTCGAGGATCGCGCCGACCTGTACATCGCCGTCGATGCGCTGATGAAAGGCCTGGTGGCGGACCACGACAAGATCGAGCTCGACCTGGCCAAGACCAACGACAAGGAGCAGCTCAAGGAGCTGCTCAAGACGCAGGGGCTGATCGAGCTCGACGAGAAGCAGCGCCAGGTTTCCTTCACCGAGGCCGGCAACGAGCACATGGAGCGCCTGCTGCACGAAAAAGAACTGCTAAAAGGCGACTCGCTCTACGACATCGAGAACGTCACCGTCGTGCACCACGCCAGCCAGGCGCTGAAGGCCCACAAGCTGTTCCTGCGCGACCGCGACTACATCGTCAAAGCCGACCAGATCATCATCATCGACGAGTTCACCGGTCGCATGATGCAAGGCCGGCGCTACTCGGAGGGCCTGCACCAGGCGCTCGAGGCCAAGGAGAAGGTGGAGATCCAGCCGGAGAACCAGACGCTGGCCTCGATCACCTTCCAGAACTACTTCCGCCTCTACGAGAAGCTCGCGGGCATGACCGGAACCGCGGCCACGGAGGCCAACGAGTTCCTCGACATCTACAGGCTCGACGTGCTCGAGGTGCCCACCAACGTCGCGGTGGGCCGCGCCGACGAGCACGACGAGGTCTATCGCACGGTCAAGGAGAAGTCGCGCGCCATCCTGGCCGAGATCGCCGACTGCTATCGCCGCGGCCAGCCCGTGCTCGTCGGCACCACCTCGATCGAGAAGTCGGAATCGCTGTCCACCCTGCTCAAGGACCGCAAGTACATCCGCGAGCTCGGCCAGTACCTCAAGAAGCAGGCCGACGGCCTCAAGCCGGGCAAGGAGGATGAGCTCAGGACCCAGCTCAACGACACAGGCAGCTACCTGATCGGGCTCGCCGGCAAGAACAGCGGCACAGACGCCATCCCGCACCAGGTGCTGAACGCGCGCTACCACGAGCAGGAGGCCCAAATCATCGCCCAGGCCGGCGTGCCGAGCACGGTGACGATCGCCACCAACATGGCCGGCCGCGGCACCGACATCCAGCTCGGCGGCAACGCCGACTACCGCCTCAAGGACTGGATCAAGGAGCAGGAAGCCAAGGGCGAGCCGCCTCCGGAAGGTGCGATCGCCAAGGAGCGCGACAGGATCAACGCCGACGTGGCCGAGCGCAAACGGCGCGCACTCGAGGCCGGCGGCCTCTACGTCATCGGCACCGAGCGGCACGAGAGCCGGCGCATCGACAACCAGCTGCGCGGCCGCTCCGGCCGCCAGGGCGACCCCGGCCGCTCCAAGTTCTACCTGTCGCTCGAAGACGATCTGATGCGCATCTTCGGCTCGGATCGCATGGACGGCATGCTGCAGAAGCTCGGCCTCCAGGAGGGCGAGGCCATCACCCATCCTTGGATCAACAAGGCGCTGGAGAAGGCGCAGCAGAAGGTCGAGGCGCGCAACTTCGATTCGCGCAAGTACGTGCTCAAGTACGACGACGTGATGAACGATCAGCGCAAGGTGATCTTCGAGCAGCGGCTCGACATCATGGGCGATGCCGACGTCAGCGACACGGTCGCCGACCTGCGCCATCAGGTCGTGCACGAGCTGGTGCTGCAGAACATCCCGCCCAACGCCTACGCCGAGCAGTGGAACACGGATGTCCTCGAGCAGGAAGTCGCCCGCATTTTCGGCCTCACCCTGCCGATCGGGCAGTGGGCCGCCGAGGAAGGCATTGCCGACCAGGAGATCAACGAGCGGCTGCTCAAGGAGGTCGACGAGAAATACCGGGCAAAGGAGGCCGAGTTCGGCCCCGAAGCCATGCGCCAGATCGAGAAGATGGTGCTGCTGCAGACCATCGACCACCTCTGGCGCGAGCACCTGATCACACTGGAGCATCTGCGCCAGGTGATCGGCTTCCGCAGCTACGGCCAGCGCGATCCGCTCAACGAATACAAGTCGGAAGGCTTCCAGCTGTTCGAGGCCATGCTGGTGAACCTGCGCGAGGCCGTCACCGGCCAGCTCATGCACATCCGGACGATGCCGCAGGACGAGTTGGAGGCGGCCGAGCAGCAGCCGCTGCCCCCGATGCAGGCCCATCACATCGATCCCTTCACCGGCGAAGACGAGCTTGCCATGGCGGACGCGGCGCTGGCGGCCGCGGAGATACGCCCCGAGGCGCGCGCGCCCGAGCGGCGCGCGCCGCTGCAGACGCGCAAGGGTGGCACTGCTGTCGATCCCAAGAATCCCTCGACCTGGGGCAAGGTTTCGCGCAATGCGCTCTGCCCCTGCGGCTCGGGCAAAAAGTACAAGCATTGCCACGGCAAGCACGATTGAGCGGGCGGCATCGCGTGTCGCTCGGGCGATGTCGTGGCGCAAGATGTCGCCCCCCGCACTTGTCGGCTCGACAATGCCACTTTCGTGCAGCTAACGTGCGCACGGGCGGGGTTTGGCGAGGTTTTTTCTGAGCGGGAGGCTGCGAACCTCATGTGGCCGGTGAGTGCGGCCGGCCAGTATCAGTTGTGGTGTGCGTGTTGTGAGAATCCTCGGGATCGTCGCCAAGACCCACGACAGCGGTATCGCGCTGCTGCAGGATGGCGTGCCGGAGCTCGTGCTCGAGGAAGAGCGCTACAATCGCGACAAGAAGACCAAGAAGTTTCCCAGGCTCGGCTTGGACTTCGTCTTCGGCGAACACGGTCTCAGCCTCGCCGACATCGACGTCATGACCACGCCATGGAACGTGCGCCGCCTGCGCAAAAGCGCGCTGCGGCTGCTGACGCGCCGCTTTCCCTTGAGCCTGTCGCTTGCTCTGCCGAACTCACACGAATCGCAGCAGAACCAGGTTTTCCTGCTGAACCACTACCTGGCGACGGGCTTGCGCGAGCGCTTCCGCGCAGCTCGGCTTCCTCCCATCGTCAACGTCGGCCACCACGACTCGCACGCCGCCATGTTCTTCGTCTCCCCCTTCGAGGAGGCGATCACGCTGGTCATGGACGGCTACGGCGACGACAGCTCGAGCAGCGCCTATGTGGGCCAGGGCAATCGCCTCTCCCGCCAGTGGTCGACCAGCATCATCAACTCGGCCGGGCTCGTCTATACGCTGGTGACCGAGCACCTGGGCTTTGCCGGCTTCGGCGACGAGGGCAAGGTGATGGCGCTCGCAGCGTTCGGTGAGGCCACCTACCTAGAGCGCTTCCGCGATGTCATCCGGCTGACGCCGGACGGCCGCTATGCCGTCAACATGGCCTATTTCAGCTACGATGTGTTCGGCCAGCTCAAGCCCTTCCGGCGCAAGTTCATCGACACGTTCGGCCCGGCGCGCGCTCCGCACGAACCGCTCACGGATCAGCACCGTGATATGGCCTACGCGCTGCAGACGGTTACCGAAGAGGTCGTGCTGCACGTCGTACGGGCGCTGCTCAAGACCTTTCCCCAGCGCGACCTCTGCATGACCGGCGGTGTCGCGCTCAATTGCGTCGCCAACGCCAAAATTCTCGAAGACACCGACGTGCGCCGCATCTGGGTGCCGCCCTGCGCCTCCGACACCGGCGCGCCGCTCGGCAGCACGCTCTGGCACTACCACCAGAACCTCGGTCGCCCGCGCGACTTCGAGCTGACGCACGCCTTCTACGGCCAGGCCTACAGCGAAGACCACATCCGCCGCGCGCTCGATGCCGAAGGCCTGCGCTATCGCCGTCTGCCGGAAGCGCAATTGTTGCCGCGCGTGGCGCAAGACCTAGCCGACGGTAAGATCGTCGGCTGGTTCCAGGGCCGCTTCGAGATGGGCCCACGCGCGCTCGGCAATCGCTCGATCCTGGCCGACCCGCGCCGCGCCGACATGCGCGATTTGCTCAACTCCAAGGTAAAGCGGCGCGAGTCGTTTCGCCCCTTCGCACCGGCCGTGCTGGTGGAGCAGGCCGCGAACTATTTCGAGATCGACCAGCCCGACCCCTTCATGACCCTGGCGCCGCGGGTGCGGCCCGACAAGCGCGACGTCATACCGGCCGCCGTCCATGTCGACGGCACCGGGCGCATCCAGACCGTCGAGCGGGCGGCCAACCCGCGCTACTACGCGCTGATCGAGGAGTTCGGCCGGCTGACGGGCGTGCCGGTGTTGCTCAACACCAGTTTCAACCGCAAGGAGCCCATCGTCGCCCGTCCCGAGGAGGCGATCGCCTGCTACCTGCGCAGCGGCATGGACGTCCTGGTGCTGGGCGACTTCTACACCACCGATCGCGGGGCAGCGGCGGCAGCGCCTTCTGCAGTCCGCAGCGCCGTCTCGGCGCACGAGCCGGCGAAATAGCCGCCGCTCGGGGCAACGGGCGCCCAGCCTGCGGGCGGGAGCCGCGTCACCCCTTCCAATTGACAGGCGCGGCTGCGAGAGACGACAGTCCGCCACACTAGCCACCGCCGATCGCATTCGGGCCAATCGCATTCGGGAAGGCGCCACCTCATGGTCCAGCTGCAGCTGCCACGCAATTCCAGGGTCAAGCCCGGCAGGATCTGGAACCGGCCGCCGACCAAGCGCGGCTGGAAGGAGTTCCGCATCTATCGCTGGAACCCCGACGACCGTCAGAACCCGCGTCTCGACACCTACTGGGTGGAGCAGAAGACCTGCGGGCCGATGGTGCTCGACGCCCTGATCAAGATCAAGAACGAGATCGATTCCACCCTCACCTTTCGCCGCTCGTGCCGCGAGGGCGTGTGCGGCTCCTGCTCGATGAATATCGACGGCACCAATGCGCTGGCCTGCCTCAGGGCCATCGACGACGTCAGCGGGCCGGTGAAGATCTACCCCCTGCCGCACATGCAGGTGGTGAAGGACCTGGTGCCGGACATGACCAATTTCTATGCCCAGCTGCAGTCGATCGAGCCGTGGCTCAAGACCTCGACGCCGGCGCCGCCCAAGGAGTGGAAGCAGGAGAAGGACGACCGCGAGAAGCTCGACGGCCTCTACGAATGCATCCTGTGCGCCTGCTGCTCCACGGCCTGTCCGAGCTACTGGTGGAACCAGGACCGCTATCTGGGCCCCGCCATCCTGCTGCAGGCCTATCGCTGGGTGATCGACAGCCGCGACGAGGCGACCGGCGAGCGGCTCGACAACCTCGAGGACCCGTTCCGGCTCTACCGCTGCCACACGATCCTCAACTGCACCAAGGCCTGCCCGAAGGGACTGAACCCCGCCAAGGCCATCGCCGAGCTCAAGAAGCTGATGGTCGAGCGCCGGGTCTGATCCCGGGGGACAGCCGCCGGGCGAGGACGAGTGTTGGGCTGAATGGACTGGGAGTTGCGTTGTATGCTCGATCACGTCGGCTTGCCCGTTGCGGACTTGGCGCGCGCGAAGGCGTTCTACTTGCAGGCGCTGGCGCCGCTGGGTTACGGCCTAGTGATGGAGGTCGCGTTCGCCGGCGGAGCCGCCGGCTTCGGCCCCAAGGGCCGGCCGCAGTTCTGGATCGGCAGCGGCAAGCCCATCGCGGGCCAGGTGCACTTCGCCTTCGTTGCTGCGGATCGGGCGGCCGTGCGCGCGTTCTACGACGCTGCGCTCGCGGCCGGCGGCAAGGACAATGGCCCGCCGGGGCTGCGGCCGCACTATCACGCCGACTACTACGGCGCGTTCATCCTGGACCCGGACGGGCACAACATCGAGGCCGTCTGCCACACGGCGGAATAGCCCGGTCAAGGCGACACGGGGCCCGGAAAAGTTCGAGGCCGGAGACGCAATCGCGATCTCCAGCCTCCAAACCATCAAAAGGCGTCTGCGGGAGAGGCTAGGCCCGCTGCTCCGCCCCAGGTGCCCAGGCCCAGGGCTGGCGCCGGACCGTCATGCCTCAGCCCGTCAGCGGCGCTTGGTGCGCTTCTTGGCCGCCGGCTTCTTCGCCATCGGCTTCTTCTTCGCCTTTGCCTTCACTGCTGCCTTAGCCATGTCTATTCCCTCTTTCTCGCTTTGCTCTCTCAATTGTTCGAATCAGCTCGAACTCGAGCACCTTGACCAAATTCTGGTAGTTTGTTGACAGAAAATAGAGATTTGCGGGCCGTAGAGCTTTGTTTTGAAATCATCGTGTTGCTGCAAGTCCACAATTTTGTGGTTTGCCAGGCTGTTGCGCGACCCAAGACCGGCCTGCCGGCATGGTGCCGACCGGCAGAGCGGCCTTATGGCAATGAGAATGGGATGGCGCGCTGGAGATTTCTGCGGGGGTATTGTTGGCACCGACCGGTTCACTCCCCGCGCGTGCCGCGGATGCAATGGGACCGGGAAACGCCATCGTCTTCGGCGCTCGTTTGAAGAGGCTCGCCGGGCACCCGCACGTGAACGGACTGTCGCAGCGCAAATGCATTCGGCCGGGCGTCGCGGACGACGGCCCGGCCGAACCGGCATACTCGAACGGTAGCTCTGCGGATCAAGCGGCCTTGCGCCGAACGGCCGGCTTGCGCGCCGGAGCGCGTTTGGCCGGCGTCTTGCGGCCGGAGGCGCGCTTGCTGGTCTTGCGACTGGTGGTCTTGCGGCTTGCCGGCTTGCGCCTCGGGCCGGCTTTCTTCTTCGCGATCTTCGCCATTGTTGCTCTCTCTTTGCTTCCCAGATGAGATGTTGCCCAGAACGAATCGACTATACTTACAGCTTCCAAACTGTGACCTAAACGTTAACCGCGCGTTAACGCTTCATTACTCGGTCTGATCTTGACTGTCGGCTAGCGGTATTCCGCGCAGCCGTTGCCTCGCACCCTCGGCCTCGCGCCGACCCGTCGGCGCGCAATCGCTGCCCTGGCGGCCACCACCCCGACGCACCGGCAATTTGCGCTCGCCAGCAATTGCACTACATTTGCATCGGGCGGTGCTTGCGCCGGCCTCCGTCTCAGCGGGGACCCATGAACAACCTGGACGTCTTTCGCTCCCAGCCGCGCGATACCAAGATCACCCTGCACGGCAAGGATGGCTTCGAAGGCATGCGCAAGGCCGGCCAGCTTGCGGCCCGTGCCCTCGACCTACTGGCCGCCCATGTGCAGCCGGGCGTCACCACCGATCACCTCGATGCCCTGATCGTCGACTTCGCCCATAGCCACGGCGCCATTACCGCCCCGCTCAACTATCGCGGCTTTCCGAAGGCCATCTGCACCTCCGTCAACCATGTCGTTTGCCATGGCATCCCCAACCCCAAGCCGCTGAAGGAAGGCGACATCGTCAATATCGACGTGACCTTGATCCTCGACGGCTGGCACGGCGACACCAGTCGCATGTACGCCGTCGGCCACATCTCGCGCCGAGCCGAGCGGTTGATCGACGTCACCTACGAGGCGCTGATGCGCGGGGTGGCGGCGGTGAAGCCCGGCCACACCACCGGGCATATCGGCGCGGCGATCCAGACTTTTGCCGAGCGCGAGCGCTGCAGCGTCGTGCGCGACTTCTGCGGCCATGGGCTCGGCCGCGTCTTCCACGACCGCCCCAACATCCTGCACTACGGGGAGCCGGGCGACGGCGTCGTGCTCGAGCCGGGCATGCTGTTCACCATCGAGCCGATGATCAATCTCGGCAAACCGCATGTGAAGATCCTCCCCGATGGCTGGACCGCCGTGACCCGCGACCGCGAGCTCTCGGCCCAGTTCGAGCACACGGTCGGCGTGACGCAGACCGGCTGCGAGGTGTTCACAATCTCGCCGGGTGGGCTGCATCGGCCGCCCTATCGCAAAGCCTGAGGGCCGGCCGGGGGCGCTTGCCATGAGCGGCGGATTGAAGGACCGCGGCATCGGCACCGGGGCTCCCCAGGGCCCCCGGCAGGAAGGCCTGTTCAAGGACGCGGAGCACACGGCGGGGCATCGCCAGCGCCTCAAGCAGCGCTTCGTCGCCGGCGGGGCCGAGGCGCTGCCCGACTACGAGCTCCTCGAGCTGGTGCTGTTCAGCGCCATCCCGCGCCGCGATACCAAGCCCGTGGCCAAGCGGCTGCTGCAGCGGTTCGGCTCCTTTGCCGAGGTCATCAACGCCCCGCCCGAGCGGCTGAAGGAGGTGGCCGGCGTCGGCGACGCCGCCGTCACACAGCTCAAGCTGATCCGGGCCGGCGCCCTGCGCCTGATGCAGGGCGACATCATGCAGCGCCCGGTGCTCACGAGCTGGACCGCCGTGCTCGACTATTGCCGGGCCGCCATGAGCTTCGAGGCGCGCGAGCAGTTCCGCATTCTCTTTCTCGACAAGAAGAACCGGCTGATCGCCGACGAGGTGCAGCAGCAGGGCACGGTCGACCACACGCCGGTCTACGTGCGCGAGGTGGTCAAGCGGGCACTCGAGCTGTCCGCCACCGCTATCATCCTGGTGCACAACCACCCCTCGGGCGACCCGGCGCCCTCGCGCGCCGACATCGACATGACCAAGCAGATCATCGATGCGGCCCGGCCGCTCGGCATCGCCATCCACGACCACATCATCGTCGGCCGCCAGGGCCACGCCAGCTTCAAGGGCCTCAAGCTCATTTGACGGTGGAGGAAGCCGCGACCAAGCCCCGCAACACGCCCTCGTGCATTGACCAGGGCGTTGCGTCGGCCTTATAGGCTCCCCATATCAGTTCGGGGTTCGTTCCGTTCAGCACGCCGCCGAGGCACTCCAGCCATGTCTACCAAGCATGCCAAACTCATCATTCTGGGCTCTGGGCCTGCCGGCTACACCGCCGCCATCTATGCAGCGCGGGCAATGCTCGAGCCGGTGGTGATCCAGGGCATGCAGCCCGGCGGGCAGATGACCATCACTACCGACGTCGAGAACTATCCAGGCTTCGCCCAGGTGGTCCAGGGCCCCTGGCTGATGGAGCAGATGGCGGCGCAGGCCGCCAACGTCGGCACCGAGCTCGTCATGGACCACATCGGCAAGGTGGACCTGAAGCGCCGCCCGATCCGGCTCGAGGGCGACTCCGGTGACACCTACACCTGCGACGCCCTGATCATCGCCACCGGCGCCCAGGCGCGCTGGCTCGGCATCGCCTCGGAAGAGACCTTCAAGGGCTACGGCGTGTCCGCCTGTGCCACCTGCGACGGCTTCTTCTACAAGGGCAAGCGCGTCATCGTCGTCGGCGGGGGCAATACGGCCGTGGAGGAGGCGCTGTTCCTCACCAACTTCGCCAGCAAGGTGACAGTGGTGCATCGCCGCGACGGCTTCCGTGCCGAGAAGATCATGCAGGAACGGCTGTTCAAGAATCCGAAGATCGAGGTGGTGTGGAACGCCGTCCTGGAGGAGGTGAAGGGGACGAGCGAGCCCAAGTCGGTGACCGGCGTCACGATCAAGGACGTCAAGACCGGCAAGCGCACCGAGCTTGCGGTCGACGGCGTCTTCGTCGCCATCGGCCATGTGCCGGCGACCCAGCTGTTCAAGGGCCAGCTCGAGATGAACGCGTCGGGATACCTGATCACCGCGCCAGATACGACGCACACCTCCATCCCCGGCGTGTTTGCCGCCGGCGACGTCAAGGACGAAGTGTTTCGCCAGGCCGTTACCGCCGCCGGCATGGGCTGCATGGCTGCGCTCGAGGCGGAACGGTACCTGGCCAAGCTGGAAACCATGGCGACAGCCGCGGAATAGACTGCCTTTCTGATCGAGTGCGTCCGTCACAAAAAAGCTCGACCGCAAATGGACTGGGACAAGCTGCGAATCTTTCACGCCGCCGCCGAGGCCGGCAGCTTCACCCATGCGGGGGAGGCCCTGCGCATGAGCCAGTCGGCCGTGAGCCGGCAGGTGTCGGCGCTGGAGAAGGAGCTGAAAGTCTCGCTGTTCCACCGCCACGCGCGCGGCTTGGTGCTGACCGAGCAGGGCGAGATGCTGTTTGGCACCGCCAGCGAGATCATGGGCAAGCTCGCCACCGCCGAGACCTTGCTGACCGACACCACCACCAAGCCCAGCGGCGATCTGCGCATCACCGCCCCGATCGGCCTCGGCACGGTCTGGATCACGCAGCGCCTGCGCGAGTTCCTCGAGCTCTATCCCGACATCCGCATCGAGCTCATCCTCAACGACGAGCAGATCGCCATCGCCATGCGTGCGGCCGACGTCGCCATCTGGACCAGCGAGCCGCAGCACAGCGACCTGATCCGCCGCCCGCTCTTCACCATGAAGATCCACGCCTTCGCCTCGACCCAGTACGTGCGCCGGCACGGCGCGCCCCAGTCGATCGAGGCCCTCAACGGCCACCGCATCATCTCCTACAGCGGCACGCCGGCGGTGCATCTCTCGGCCATCCGCTGGCTCGAGACCGCCGGCGTCGACGGCAGGGCGCCGCGCAAGGCGGTGTTCACCGCCAACAGCGTACTGGCCATGCGCTATGCGATACGGGCGGGCATCGGCGTCGGGCTGATCCCCGACTACCTGACCGAGGAGGACGCCGAGCTGGTGCCGGTGCTGCGCGACGCGGAGCTGCCGACGGTGCCGATCTACTTCGTCTATCCCGAAGAGCTGAAGACGGCCAAGAAGGTGCAGGTCTTCCGGGATTTTCTGGTGGCCAAAGCGCGCCAGTGGAAGTTCTGAGCGGGCCCTGGCGGAGCCATGCAGATACGCATGGCAAACCTGCGACTGCATGTATTCCCAAGCCGCCCCCGCCTTGTTCATATGCGCACGGCTGTGACGGACAGCTACTGAAGGCTGCTACCCTCCCTTCGACGCCTTCAGCCCGCCCTTTCGGGGGCGGACGACTGAGACTCAAGGCCGGGCCTCGCGCCCGGTCTCTCTTTTTTTGTGGCAGGATTTGCCGCGGCCCCGGCCAGGCGCTATCACAATTGCGCAAAGCCAGCAGGAGCAGCGCGCAATGGCCAAATCGGCGCCCCAGACGCTCTACGACAAAATTTTCGAGGACCACGTCGTCTCCCGGCTGCCGGACGGCACCTGCATCCTCTACATCGACCGCCATCTCGTGCACGAGGTGACGAGCCCGCAGGCCTTCGAGGGCTTGCGCATGGCTGGCCGCAAGGTGCGCGCGCCCGACAAGACGCTGAGCGTGGTCGATCACAACATCGCCACCTCCTCCGACCGCAGTCAGGGCATCAAGGACGAGGAGAGCCGCATCCAGGTCGAGACCATGGCCCGCAATGCCAAGGACTTCGGCATCGAGTACTACGACGAGCGCGACGTACGGCAGGGCATCGTGCACGTGATCGGCCCGGAGCAGGGCTTCACGCTGCCCGGCACCACCATCGTCTGCGGCGACAGCCACACCTCCACCCATGGCGCCTTTGGTGCCCTGGCCATGGGCATCGGCACGTCCGAGGTCGAGCACGTGCTTGCCACCCAGACGCTGACGCAGAGGAAGGCCAAGAACATGCGCGTCACCGTCGACGGCAAGCTGCCGCACGGCGTGACGGCCAAGGACATCATCCTCTCCATCATCGGCGAGATCGGCACTGCCGGCGGCACCGGCCACGTCATCGAGTATGCGGGCGAGGCCATCCGCGCGCTGTCGATGGAAGGCCGCATGACGGTGTGCAACATGTCGATCGAGGCGGGCGCGCGGGCCGGCATGGTGGCGCCAGACGAGAAGACCTACGCCTATCTCGAGGGCCGGCCCAAGGCGCCCAAGGGCGCGGCTTGGGACATGGCGGTGCGCTACTGGCGGGAGACGCTGCACAGCGACGCCGGCGCCCACTTCGACCGCGAGGTGACGCTCGATGCCGCCAAGCTGCCGCCGATCGTGACCTGGGGCACGTCGCCGGAGGAGGTAGCATCGATCGAGGGGGCGGTGCCCGATCCCGCCAAGGTCGCTGACGACGCCAAGCGCGCCAAGATGGCCCGCGCGCTCGAGTACATGGGGCTCACGCCGGGCACGAAGATTGCCGACATCCCCCTCGACGTGGTGTGGATCGGCTCGTGCACCAACGGTCGCATCGAGGACCTGCGCAACGTCGCCAAGGTGGTCCAGGGCAAGAAGGTGTCGAACCAGCTCGCCTACGCCATGATCGTGCCGGGCTCGGGCCTGGTGAAGGCGCAGGCGGAGGCGGAGGGGCTCGACAAGATCTTCCTCGAGGCCGGTTTCCAATGGCGCGAGGCTGGCTGCTCCATGTGCCTTGGCATGAACCCGGACCAGCTCAAGCCCGGCCAGCGCTGCGCCTCGACCTCGAACCGCAACTTCGAGGGCCGCCAGGGCTTCCGCGGCCGCACGCACCTGGTCTCGCCGCAGATGGCGGCAGCCGCGGCCATCGCCGGCCGTTTCGTCGATGTGCGGAAGCTGGCGTAGGGCGACGGCGCCCACTGCCGCCCCACGTGGCCTACTTGCGGAAATAGGGCTCGACGTCGCCTTGAACCTTGACCGTCAAGGGCCGGCCCTTGCGGTCCCGGGTCGAGCCGACCGACAGCCGCACCCATTTCTCGCTGACGCAGTACTCCTCCACGTTGGTGCGCTCGACGCCCTTGAAGCGAACGCCCACGCCACGCTCGAGCAGAGTGGGGTCGTAGTGGGGGCTGGCGGGGTCGGCGGACAGCCGGTCGGGAGGTGTGTCGCTCATCTCGGACAATTCCTGGCGCGCGCCCCGCCCATATCGCGGCCAGCCGCCGCCGGCAAATCATTTCGCCGGGCATTGTCCGCAACAGGCCCAGACCCGAGGGTCAGCGTTAGGACCCGGTCCGCCAATCCGGACGAATCCGAGCCATCGAGTGACATTTGCCACACAAGGGCGTGTTACGTTCAGCTAGCTTGGTACGTTCCGTGGGGACGGAATGGGGATCGCGAGATTCCGGGGTGTGGGGAGGCGGCGATGGCGCAATCTTCCAGATGCGGCGTATCACGGCCGACGGCAGCCAGACCAGCGCAATGACGGCTGCTCGGCCAGCGCGCGCTCGCAAGCGCATCGGATAGAGCCGAGCATTGCCGCCCGAAATTCTCGAAGCGAATGTAAACCGCCAAGCGTATTTCCCAGGTTCGAGCTGATCAATACTTGGGTTGCTGCGGAACCCCCCTGGCCCCCCATCCGTATTTGGATGGGGTGCCATTATTTTTTGCGGCCAGCCATCCCTGACCCGGTCGCTGCGTCCAGCGCCGGCACATCGCCCCCCGTCCGTCGAGCAGGCCGGTTTTGACAGACACAGCGTGTTGGTGATCCATTTGCTGATGGAGGTCGACGCTCAGGGTGTGGAGAGAACGATGCGTACGCCGGCCGGCACGCTTCGCCATGTCGAAATCTTCAAGACCCTCGACAGTCGCGCTCGGCGCAGCATCGAGCAAAAATGCGCGTGGAGGGTGTATCGGCCGCGCCAGGACATCGTTCGCTTCCAGGACGCCTCGGGCGACGTCTACTTTCTCGACAATGGCCTAGCCAAGGTGATCATTCATTCCCGGTCCGGCACGGCCGTCAGCTTCAGGGACATCGGACCCGGCGACATGTTCGGCGAGTTCGCCGCCATCGACGGTGGGCCGCGTTCGGCCAGCGTGCAGGCCCTGGCGCCGTGCCTTGTCGCCTGTTTGTCGGGCGCCGATTTCAAGGACCTCTTGCTGCGCGAGCCCAGGGTCACGGCAGCCGTGCTGAAGCATGCCGTGGCGCAAATCCGCAGCCTGACCGCGCGTGTCGTCGAGTACAGCACGCTAGGCGTCAAGAACCGAATCCATGCCGAGCTGCTGCGCCTCGCCAACGCGGGTCATAGCGCCAGCGGGCAAGCGACCATTCGCGATTTTCCGACGCAGTTGGTGATTGCCAGCCGGATCAGCACCCACCGCGAAGCCGTGTCGCGCGAGCTTGCCAGTCTGGCGGAGACCGGCCTCATCGAGCGGCGCGGCACGAGGACAATGCTGGTGCGCGACATGGCGCGCCTGGCGCGCCTGGTCGAGAAGGCTTCCGAGGACTAGCACCAAGGCCGGCAGCCGACGCCACCCGGCGCGGTCACCTGACCGCCACCTTGACGGTTTGCGCCGCCCCGGAGACGGCGCCGGCATGATCGGCCACGACCACATCGAAGCTGGCCACCGCCGTGTTCGTGCCGTCGTGCATGAACAGGACCCCGCCGCCTTCGAGATCGGCCTGCGTAAACCGGGCCACGGGCTTGGCGGGAGCGCCCACCAGCGCCACGAAGCCGTTGCGTGCGTTCGACACGCTGAATGTCAGGTGCCGGGCGTCGTCGTCGGGATCGAACGCGGTGAGGTCCTGCAGGGTGATAGGTACGGAACGGCCGCGTTTCACGGCCAGATCGAGATCACCCCCGAGCGTCGGCGGAACGTTGCGCACCTCGGCGCTCAAGCTGCCGCCAACCTCCATGGCGAGCTGGCCGTATTGCACGTTGCCGCTGACCGAGCCAGAGCTGTGGATGTTGATCAGGTGCTTGACGACCACGTCGCCCTGCAGCGTGCCGTGCACCTCCGCGCTCTCCGTCCTCACCTTGCCGAAGCAGCGGCCGTTCTTGTGAATGAGCACCTTTTGCGCCGCCATGTCGCCCTCGACATAGCCGTAGACCTCGAGCTGGCGGCAGTTGCTGATCTGAACGATCCCCTTGATGGCGGTATCTTCGCTGATGACGAGCAAGCCCTGAGTTGCGTCCACCGATTTGCCCCATATCGTTTTGCGTCACCCGCCAATGTTGCGGCACAAATGTGCCGGCTTCTGGGCCGGCAGGGCAGCCTACGTCAGGGGTTGGGTTGGCCGCAACGCGTCTGGAGCGCGAGCGCCGGCCCCCCCCGGCCCTCTGCAATCCTCGGGCCGGGGAGCGCTGGGGTCACGCGACCCCGCGGCCATGCCAGTCGGCACGGTAGGATCGCGTGCGGTCGGCCGGCCTGCCGTGGACGATCGATTCGATCTCGCTGGGGTCGATGCCGATGTCCTTGAGCGAGCGCCGGTCGAGCGAGTGCAGGAGCTTGACGGTCGCCCGCCGGGCATTCCAACGCCAGTAGGCGCGCCACAGCTGCGTGACGATGCCGGTACCGGAGGCGGCCAGCGATAGCGCATGTTGGTTCCGTTGCGATGTGAGCTCGGTGCAGGTCATGATCCTCTCCTGTGGTCTGGATTCTCGTGCCGGCGCTTGCCGAGTACGCGATGCCGGCCGACGGCAGTTCTTGCCGCGCTGCACGCACCACGGCCTACCCCTCCTGACACCCTGCTGTCAGGAGCCTGCCACGCTCCTGACAGCGTGCTGTCAGGAGCGGTAGGCTAAGGTCACAGCTGGGGAAAACCACACAACGGGTGATGGCGTGCGCCGGGCCGATCGACTGTTCGAGATCATCCAGTTCATGCGCCGCAAAGAGCTGGTGCGCGCCCGCGACCTGAGCGACGCGCTCGAGGTCTCCGAGCGCACGATCTATCGCGACATCCAGGATCTGATGACCAGTGGCGTGCCGATCGAGGGCGAGGCCGGTGTCGGCTACGTCATGAAGGCCGGCTTCGATCTGCCGCCGCTCATGTTCAGCGAACAGGAGATCGAGGCGCTGGTGCTCGGTGCGCGCATCGTCGAATCGTGGGCCGACGCCGAGCTGGCGGCGGCGGCAACCGATGTCATCGCCAAGGTGGAGGCGGTGATCCCCGAACGACTGCGCAGCTACATGGCGAACACTGCACTGCTGGCGCCGCAGCACCACTACATGGAGACGATCAGTTTTGAAATCCCCCAGCTGCGCCGCGCGCTGCGCGGCCAGCTCAAGGTGCACTTCCGCTACCGCGACGCTTCAGGCGATGGATCGGAGCGCACCGTGCGGCCGCTGTGCTTGGCCTACTTCGGTCCGGTCTGGCTGCTCTCGGCCTGGTGCGAGCTGCGCGAGGATTTTCGTACCTTCCGCCTCGACCGCATCGACAGCTTCGAAGTGCAGGGGGATCGCTTCCGCGCCGAGCCCGGCAAGACGCTGCACGACTTCCTCAAGCGCGACCAGACCTGGACGCGCGGGTCGAGGCGGCCGGTGGGAGAGGCGGACTGACGGCCTCGAGCCGTCGGCATGGACTCAGCGGCGCGCGAGTGTCAGCGCCGTCCAGCCGGCCCGGCTGCGAAAAAAGGCAAGCTGGAAGCCCGCTGCCCCGTAAGTGGCCAGGACTTCGCGCGCTTGCGCATCGAGGAGGCCCGACAGCACCGCCACGCCGCCCGGGCGCAGGGCGCGACGCATGGCCGGCGCCAGGGCAATAAGCGGACCGGGGAGGATATTGGCGAGCACCAGGTCGAACGGGGCTGCGGCGCGCAGCGCGCCATGGCGGAATCCGTCGGCATCGAGCACCCGCACGCGCCGGCCCACCCGGTTGAGCCGTACGTTGGTCCGCGCCACCGCCGTCGCCAGCGGATCGTTGTCGACGGCGAGTACGCGCGCGTCGGGGTGGGCCCGGGCCGCCGCGATGGCAAGCACGCCCGACCCGCAGCCGACATCGAGAACGCGCGCGAACCGCCTGCTTCGCGCCATTTGGTCGATGGCCTCGAGACAGAGCGCGGTGGTGGCGTTGTGGCCGGTGCCGAAGGCCTCGCCGGCCTCGATCTCGATGACAAAGCGGCGGCAGGCCATGCGCCAGCGGTCGTGGCCCCCGTGCACGCGGAAGCGGCCGGCGGCGACGGGCGGCAGCGCCGCCTGCGACAGCGCCACCCAGTTGGTATCGGGTACCGCCTCGAGCGACGGCGTCCCCAGCGCGCCTGCGCAGCCGGCAAGCGCGGCGGCCATCCGGGCCAGCGGCGGCTCGACGGCGAAGTAGGCCTCCACGACAAAGCCCGGCGCCACGTCCTCAAACAGCGTGACGGCCAGCGCCTCCGGTTCGGCCATCGCGCCGATGATGGCGGCGGCGGCCTGGCCGGCGTGCAGATCGTGGGCGGCAATGCGGAGCTTGTACATCGAGGATTCGACAACTGATCGCCGGCAGTGTGATGCTGGCCGTCTCGCCTCTTTCTTGCACAATCCGGGAGGAGCCCAACATGCGTGTCGGCGTCGCTGGTCTTGGTCGCATGGGGGCGGCCATTGCCGCCCATCTCATCGATGTCGGTCACGAGGTGACGGTCTGGAACCGCACCGCCGACAAGGTGCAGCCGCTGGCTGCTGCCGGCGCCAAGGTGGCCGCGACCCCGGCCGAGCTTGCCAGCGCGGTCGAGACCACCATCACCATTCTCACCAATCGCGATGCCATCGCCGCCGTTTACGAGCACCCCTCGGGCCTGCTCGCCGGCAACGTCAAGGGCAAGCTCGTCGTCGAGATGAGCACGGTGCAGCCCGAGACGGAGGTGGCGCTGGCCGAGCGCGTGCGCGCCAAGGGCGCCACCTTCGTCGAGTGCCCGGTTGGCGGCACTGTCGGCCCCGCGCGCGACGGCAAGCTCCTCGGCGTCGCCGGCGCGACGAAGGAGGACTTCGCCCGCGCCAAACCGCTGCTCGACCAGATGTGCCGCCGCGTCGAGCATGTAGGCCCGGTCGGCGCCGGGTCGACCATGAAGCTCGCGCTCAACCTGCCGCTGATGATCTACTACCAGGCGCTGGGCGAGTCCTACGTGCTGTGCCGGCATCTGGGGCTCGACACCAAGTGGCTGATGGAGTTCCTGTCCGACACTTCGGGCGCACCCAACGTGCTCAAGAACCGCGGACCCAGGATCGCCGAGGCGCTGGCCGGCGGCGACGGCGGCCCGCCGGCCTTCGATGTCGACTCGATCCGCAAGGACCTCGCCACCATGGCGGCCGAGGGCAAGACCAAGGGCGCCACACTCCCGCTGGTGGAGAGGACGCTCGCCATTTTCGACGAAGCCGCCAAGGAAGGCTGGGGCAAGCGCGACGGCGCCTCGCTGCCCGCGTACTGGCCTTCGCGCATGCCGCAAGGCGGGGAGAAACGCTGACATGAAGCTCTATACCTACTGGCGCTCGCTCGCCACCTTCCGGGTGCGCATCGCCCTCAACCTCAAGGGCCTCGCCTACGAGCCCGTCAATGTCGATCTCGATGCCGGGCAGCAGCGGCAAGCCGAGTACAAGGCCCTCAACCCGCAGATGGTGATCCCGGCGCTGATCGAGGACGACGGCAACGTGCTCTACCAGTCGATGGCGATCATGGAGTACCTCAACGAGATCCACCCCGAGCCGCCGCTGCTGCCGGCCGACCCGCGCGGCCGGGCCCGCGTGCGCGCGCTGTCGCTGATCACGGTGGCCGACTCCCATCCGCTGATCGTGCCGCGCGTGCGCAATCATCTCGCCGCCACCTTCAATCTCGACGAGGAGGGCCGGATGACCTGGGTGCGGCATTGGTTCGCTGCCGGCCTCGACGCCTACGAGGGGCATCTCTCCCGCGATAAGGCGACCGGCACCTACTGCCACGGCGACAAGCCGACGATGGCCGACATCTGCCTCGTCAGCCACGCGGCGGGCTATCGCGTGTTCAAGGGCACGCTCGACAAGCACCCGACAGCGGCGCGCATCGTCGCCAAGTGCCTGGAGGACGACCGCTTCGCCCGCGCCCAGCCGCTGCGCCAGCCCGGCGCGCCCATGGCTCACTAGTGTCCTGATCGCGAGCCGATGTCTCCGACGCCGGGCTTGACAGGCGGCGACGGCGCACCTATTTAACCGTAAGGTTATTTAACCTGACGGTATCCAATGCCAACGCTGCCGGACCACCTCAGCACCACCTTCCAGGCCCTCGCCGATCCGACGCGGCGGGCGATCCTCGCCCGCCTGGCGCTCGGCGAAACGCCGGTGGGCGAGCTGGCGCAGCCCTTCGATATGAGCCTGCCGGCTGTCTCCAAGCACCTCAAGGTGCTGGAGCGCGCGGGCCTGATTTCGCGCGGCCGCGACGCGCAGTGGCGGCCGTGTCGCATCGAGGCCCGCCCGCTCAAGGACGTGGCCGCGTGGGTCGAGCGCTACCGGCAGTTCTGGGAGCAGAGCCTGGATCGCCTGGATGCGTACCTGCTCGAGTTGCAGGCCAAGCCAGCCAAGGAGAAGAAGCGTGCTCGCAAGAAATAGCGGTGATTTCACCCTGACGTTGCCGTCGGACCGGGAGCTCGTCATGAGGCGCACCTTCGATGCGCCGCGCCGCCTGGTGTTCGAAGCGTGGACTAGGCCGGAGCATGTGAAGCAGTGGTACGGCTGCCGCAAGGTGTCGCTGATCGTCTGCGAGATCGACCTGCGCGTCGGTGGCGCCTACCTGTACGTCATGCGCGCGCCCGACGGCGTCGACCACGCCATGCAGGGCGTCTATCGCGAGATCGTGCCGCCCGAGCACCTCGTCTACACCGAGGGTTACGTCACGCGCGGCTTCGAGAGCAACGAGGCGACCGTCACCGTGACTTTTGTCGAGAAGGGCGGCCGGACGACGCTCACCGCAAGGTCTGTGTATCCCTCGGTCGAGGATCGCGACGGCCACCTCAACTCGGGCATGGAGACGGGTGCAGCCGAGACGCTCGATCGTCTGGCCGAGCACCTCGCGACGATGTGATGGGCGCCGTCGCGAGATCGCCGAAGGAGCGCGCTATCGCCGACTCTAGGCCGGGAGCGCGAGCCGGCTCCACGAGCAACGCCAGCAACGACTGAAACAAGGGACGAAACCATGGCCACCAAGACGAAAGTGCAGCCGATCAATCCCTACCTGACGGTCAAGGGCGCAGGCAAAGCCATCGACTTCTACAAGAAGGCCTTCGGCGCCAAGGAGATCATGCGCATGCCGGCGCAGGACGGCAAGCGCCTGATGCATGCCGATCTTTCCATCAATGGCGGAACGGTGATGCTCTCCGACGAGTTTCCCGAGCACGGCGGACCTGCAGCGCCCACGCCGACCAAGCCCGCACCTGTGGCGATCGCCATCCAATGCGCCAAGCCGGCCGAAGTCGATGCCACCTACAAACGCGCGACCGAGGCAGGCTGCAAGTCGACCATGCAGCCGCAGGACACGTTCTGGGACGCGCGCTTTGCCATGCTCATCGATCCCTTCGGGCACAGCTGGATGCTGAACGCGCCGCTGCCCAAGAAGAAGAAGCCGGCAAAGAAGTGAAGCGCAGGCCACTGCAGGTAGGAGACCCCACAATGGCAACCGCAAACAGCAAGCGCAGCACGGCCGACGCGCCGGCGACGCCACAGTTCACCATCACGCGCGTCCTCGATGCGCCGCGCGATCTCGTGTGGAAGGCATGGACCGAGGCGGAGCGCCTGGCCCAGTGGTGGGGTCCAAAGGGCTGCAAGATCCGCGTCGTCAAGCTGGAGCTGCGGCTGGGCGGTATCTTCCACTACGTCATGCAGTTCAGGACCGGCAAGGAGATGTTCGGCCGCTTCACCTATCGCGAGATCGCAGCGCCCGAGCGGCTCGTGTTCGTCAACTCGTTCTCGGATGCCGACGGCGGGATCACACGCGCGCCCTTTCCTCAGCTCGGCGATACTTGGCCGCTCGAGGTTCTCAACAACCTGACGCTGAGCGAGCAGGGCGGCAAGACGACGCTCGACCTGCGCGGTAGTCCGATCAACGCTACCGAGGAAGAGTTCAAGACCTACGCGGGCATGTTCGACTCGATGCGGCAGGGCTTCGGCGGCACGTTCGACCAGCTCGCCGACTATCTGGCAAAGTCACACTCGAATTGAGCAGCAACACGTGCGCAACTCCAAGGGCGCACAAATCAAACGGAGATACGCCGTGGCCTATGTCGACGGATTCGTCTTGCCGGTGCCGGAGAAAAATCTCCAGACCTATCGCAAGCTGGCCCAGCTCGCCGGCAAGGTTTGGCGCGAGCACGGCGCCCTCGATTATCGGGAGTGCGTCGCCGACGACGTGAAGGTCGGCAAATGGACGTCGTTTCCGCAGAGCGTCAAGCTCAAGCGCGGCGAAATCGTGGTGTTCGCGTATATCGTTTACAAATCGCGCGAGCATCGCGACCGCGTCCTCGCCAAGGTGATGAAGGACGAACGCCTGGCGAAGATGATGGACCCCAAAGCGATGCCCTTCGATGGCAAGCGCATGATCTTTGGCGGATTCAAAACTCTCGTCGAGGCGTAGCGGGGCGCAAGCTACGTCCCGCCACAAGCCGGGCGCTGGCGAATTCCTGCAAGGAGGGTTGCGATGTTCGAAGTCATCGCCAGCATTGTCGCGCTGGTGGCCGCCGCGGCCGCCGTCATGCTCATCATGGCGGCGAGAAAGACCGATACCTTCCGCGTCCAGCGCACGGCCCGCATTCAGGCGCCGCCGGAGAAGATCTTCCCGCTCATCAATGACTTCGGTAATTGGAGCGCCTGGTCGCCGTACGAGAGGAAGAACCCGGCGATGCGGCGCGCGCGCAGCGGCGCGGCCAGCGGGCCGGGCGCGGTCTATGCCTGGGAGGGCGACAAGAACGTCGGCAAGGGTCGCATGGAGATCACCGAGGCGCGGCCGCCCTCCCGGATCACGCTCAAGCTCGATTTCGAGAGGCCGTTCAAGGCCAACAACATGGTCGATTTCACGCTGGAGCCGCGGGGCCAATCCACCGACGTCACGTGGGCGCTCTACGGCCCCCTCCCCTACATGGCGAAGGTGATGCACACGATCTTCAACATGGACCGCATGGTGGGCAGCGACTTCGAGGCCGGCCTCGCCAGCCTCAAGGCCATCGCCGAGCGCTGAGCGCGGCCGCAAGCACCGCAGCAGGAGACGAACCTTGGCCGCAAAGCGCCCACCCGCCGTCGAGGCGCCCGAGCATGGGCTCGTCATCATTCGCCTCCTCAATGCGCCGCGCGATGTGGTGTTCAGGGCCTGGACCGATCCCTCCCGGGTCCGGCAGTGGTGGGGGCCGAAAGACTTCCCCGCCACAGATATGGAGATGGACGTCCGGCCGGGCGGTGCCTGGCGCGGTCGACTGCGGTCGACCGAGGACGGCAGGATCCTCTCGCACAGGGGCGTGTTTCGCGAGGTCGTCCCGCCCGAGCGTCTTGCCTTCACCTTCGCCTGGGACGAGGAGGGCGAGCGCGGCCTCGAGACGCTGGTGACGGTGACGTTCGTCGACGAAGGCGGCAAGACGCGCATGACCTTGCGCCAGGCGCCCTTCAAGTCGGAGGCGGAGCGCGACGGCCATGTTGGCGGCTGGAACAGGGCCTTTGATCGCCTGCTTGGGCATCTGGGACCGAGGAGTTCGCAAATGACCTCGTCCCCAAAGGGCGAAGTCAAGCCATGACGCATCCTAGCGGGCGCCGTGACCGGTGCCGGGGGAGGAGACGATGCATCGCCTGATCATTGCCGTGGCGTTCCTTGCCGCCCTTGGCTCTGGACTGATGGCCGGACTGTTCTTCGCTTTCTCGACGTCCGTCATGGCCGCGCTGGGCCGCGTGCCACCACCGGCCGGCATCTCGGCGATGCAGTCGATCAATGTCACGATCATCAATCCCGTGTTCTTCGCGGCGTTCTTCGGAACAGCCGCCGCGAGCCTGTTCCTGGTGGTCGCAGCGCTTGCCAACTGGTCCCAAGCACGCAGCATGGCTCTGCTCGCCGGCAGCCTGCTCTACCTCGTGGGCTGCATTCTGGTGACGATGGTGTTCAACGTACCGCTCAACAACGCGCTGGCGGGCGCCGATCCGCAGGCTGCCGCCGGTGCCAACTTGTGGACGCGCTACTTGTCCGAGTGGACCGCCTGGAACCACGTGCGCACTGTTGCGTGCCTCGCCGCCGCGGCGGCTTTCATGGTCGCGCTGTTAGCTGACACAGGCGGGGACGCCGTCCGCTCTGGCCGCTGACAAGATGAAAATCGAAGCGTCTCAAGCTTGCGACGTGACTGCGTGAACTTACATCCAGGAGAAAGCAGCCAATGCTCAGGAAGATCCTCATCGCGCTGGCCTTGGTCGTGGTCGGCTTTATCGTCGTGGTTGCCCTGCAGCCCTCGGAGTTCCGCATCAGCCGCTCCGCCACGATCTCGGCGCCGCCGCCGCAAGTCTTCGCGCAGGTAAACGACTTCCGCAAATGGCAGGCGTGGTCGCCCTGGGCCAAGCTCGATCCTGCGGCCAAGGCGGAGTTCGAGGGGCCGCCCGTGGGCAACGGCGCCGTCTTCAGGTGGGCGGGCAATGACCAGGTCGGCGAAGGACAGATGACGCTGATCGAGAGCCGGCAGAGCGACCTCGTCCGCATCAAGCTCGACTTCGTGAAGCCGATGGCCGGCACCAGCTTCACCGAGTTCACGTTCAGGCCCCAGGGCGATCAGACCGCCGTCACGTGGGTCATGTCGGGCCGCAACGACAATTTCCTGGCAAAAGCGGTCTGCCTGTTCATGAACCCCGACAAGATGCTAGGCGGCACCTTCGAGCAGGGCCTGGCGAACCTGAAGGCGGTGGCGGAGGCGCGATAGGACGTCTGATGCGCGGGCCAGCCGAAGGCGTCACCCGCCGATCGGCCCGGCAAATATAGGAAGGACCCAGCCATGCCCAAGCTTCGCGTCCACAGCTTCACCATATCCCTCGACGGCTACGGTGCCGGCCCCAACCAGAACCTCGCCAACCCCCTCGGCGCCGGCGGTGTCGCGTTGCACGAATGGGCCTTCGCCACCCGTACGATTCGGCAGATGTTCGGCAAAGCGGGCGGCACGACGGGCATTGATGACGGCTTCGCCGCCCGTGGATTCAACAACGTCGGAGCCTGGATCATGGGCCGCAATATGTTCGGGCCGGTCAGAGGACAGTGGCCCGACGACACCTGGAAGGGGTGGTGGGGTGACAGCCCGCCGTACCACTGCCCCGTCTTCGTGCTCACCAACCACCCCCGGACATCGATCGCCATGGACGGCGGCACCACCTTTCACTTCCTCACCGAGGACATCCGCGCCGCACTGAAACGCGCCACCGAGGCCGCCAATGGTCAGGACATCCGGCTCGGCGGCGGAGTGGCCACGATCCAGCAGTATCTCCGCGCCGGACTGATCGACGAGATGCACCTGGCCATTTCCCCGGTCCTCCTGGGCTCCGGGGAGCATCTTCTCGCCGGCATCGATGCGTCAAAGCTCGGCTATCAGTGCACCGAGCACGTTCCCACGCCGAGCGCCACGCACATCGTCCTCACGAAACGGTAGCAACCGAAGCGAGGGCCGCCATGTCTCTCACGCTCTACTTCCACCCCCTGTCGTCGTTCTGCCACAAGGTGCTCATCGCCCTCTACGAGAACGGCACGCCGTTCGAGCCGCATATTGTCGATCTCGCCAACGAGGCCTCGCGCGCAGAGTTCCTGAAGATCTGGCCGATCGGCAAGTTTCCCGTGCTGCGCGACGAGGCGAGGGATTGGACGGTGCCCGAGTCGAGCATCATCATCGAGTACCTGGATCAGCACTACCCGGGCACGACGCGACTCGTCCCGACCGACCCGAACCTCGCGCGGCAGATGCGGCTGCGCGATCGGTTCTTCGATCTCTACGTCAACGTACCCATGCAGAAGGTCGTCACCGACAGGCTGCGCCCGCCGGGCAACAGCGATCCGCACGGGGTGGAGCTGGCGAAGACGCAGCTGCAGACCGCGCTCGGCATGGTCGACGAGGCGATGGCAAAGAAGACCTGGGCGATCGGCGACAGCTTCAGCATGGCCGATTGCGCCGCCGCGCCGGCGCTGTTCTATGCCAACAAGGTCATGCCGTTCGGCGACAGCCACAAGAACGTGGCGGCCTACTTCGCCAGGCTGCAGGAACGCCCCGCGTATGCCCGGGTGCTCGAGGAAGCGCAACCTTACTTCGCGCTCTTCCCCAAATAGGCGTCCGCCGTCTTCGAGACCGCGACGGCGCTTTTGTCGAAGGGGAGCAGCGAGATGACCTCTGGACTCGATCGCCGGACGCTCTCGCGCGTGGCGGCAGCCTCGGCGGCCCTGGCTGCGCCCGCCTCCGCGCCGACAGCCTCCCTCGATTTCTGGACCTCGGCCTACCAGGCCATCGGCGATTGAGCGAGCCCCGCCGGCGGCGGCGCGCCCTCACTCGAGCAGGGCATGGGTGCCGTACTTGCCGGAGCTGAAGATCAGCGGCTCGCCCTCGCGGTAGGACGCGCGGCGGATGCGCCCGAAGAAGACGACATGGTCGCCGCCGGCTACCGTCGTCTCCTTGCTGCACTCGAAGGTCGCCAGCGCCCCGAAAATCAGCGGGCAGCCGCCGAGGCCCGGGGCGTGCACCACGTTGACGAACTTGTCGGGCTTGCGCGCCGCGAAATGCTGCGCCAGGGCCTGCTGCCACGCGCCCAGAACGTTGACGGCAAAGTGGTTGGAATCCTCGAAGCTGATCAGCGATGGCGCCGCGACCCTGAGGCTCCACAGCACCAGCGGCGGATCGAGCGAGACGGCGGAGAAGGAATTGGCCGTCAGGCCCTCGACCTTGCCGTCGGGCGCGCGCGTGGTGATGACGGTGACGCCGGTGACGAAGCGGCCGAGCGCATTGCGCAGGTGGCGCGCGTCTATTCCCTCCAGCGCGGGAGCCTCCTGCCCTTGTAGGGATGGTTGTCGCATCAGCATCTGCTTCAGTCTTTGCAGCACGCTCACCCCACCTTGCAGGATCTGGCACCAGTAGTGAAATTAATATATGCTGCTGGATTGGATTAGAATACCTGATCGGACGTCCCTTGAGCAGCGGCAGCTTTCGCGACATCCGCCTGTTCGTGGCGGCCTACGAGGAGCGCTCCTTCACGGCCGCTGCCAGGCGCGAGAACGCCACGCAGTCGGGCGTATCCCAGCATATCCGCAAGCTGGAGGACAGCCTGCGCGTGAAGCTGTTCGCGCGCAGCAAGGGCCGGGTGATGCCGACGCCGGCGGGCGACAGCTACTACCGCCACTGCATCGAGCTGCTCGGCGCCCACGCCAAGGCCACCAACGCCGTGCGCAGCCACGGCTCGGGGCTCGACGGCAACATCGTCGTCGGCCTGATGCCGACCATGACGCGCTGTGCGCTGGCGCCGGTGCTGGCCCGCTTCATCGAGCGGCATCCCAACGTGGTAGTGCGCATCGTCGAGGGCTACAGCGCCGCGCTCACCGGGCAAGTGCTGGCGGGCCAGCTCGAGTTCGCCATCGTCCCGGCCTTCACCGGCGCCGCCGGCCTGAAGAGCCGGCTGTTCCTGCGCACGCCCGAGCTGCTGGTCTCGAGCCGCAAATCGGACCTGGTGCACCTGAAGCCCACGCGGCTGGCCGGGCTCGGGCCCCTCAAGCTGGTGGCGCCGAGCAAGGGCAACACGCGCCGGCATCTGATCGAGACCTACCTTGCCACCAACGGCGTGCAGATCGAGCGGCTGCTCGAGCTCGACGCCATGCTGGGCACGCTCGATTTCGTGTCGCGCACCGACTGGGTGGCGATCCTGCCGGGGCTGATGATGGCGAGCGAGACGCGGGCGCGCACGTTCACGGTCAATCCGATCGTGGCGCCCCCGTTCAGCCTCGACCTGGTGCTGATCGAGCCGTCGCGCCGGCCGATGTCGCCGGCCGTGCAGGCGTTTCTGGAGATGCTCGAGGAGGAAAGCGAGCGCTTGAACCGCAGCTGGCAGCGCCTGCTCGACCCGGCCCGGTGACGGGCCGCGGTGCAGCCAACGCCAGCTGGGTCAAGCCAGCGCGGCCGACGCACCTATGCCCGCTTCGGCGCGACCAGGCTTTCCTCGGCGGCCCGCTGCCGGCGGGCCAGGTCCGCGTATGCCTTGACGATTTCGGAGGCGCGTTCCAGGCGCGCGGCGGCGTCCAGGGACAGGCGTTGGCCGAAGGGATCAGCGTCGCCGACAGCGGCGCGCGAGGCGGCAGCCGCCTCGCTGCGCAGCCAGAGGGCAAGCGAGATCAGCTCGCCGGTGTCCGACAGCCCGGCCGTGTCGTGCTGGTGGTCGGGTAGCTCCAGTTCATAGTGGCTCTGCGCCATACGGGACTCCTTACAGCCTCTCGCCATCAATGCGGCGGGCGTCGCCAGGTTCCCGTTTACTTCCCAACCAGTAAAAGATGGGTTCCCAGGCCCGCAATTTCTAGGCGGACGACGCCCAAGAGGGCCAATGCTCGGCAAATATATGCTTGACGACCGGGCAGCCGCGGTCGGTCTGCCGGCCCGGGTGGGCTCGGGGCCCGGCCGGCAATAGACGTTGCATCGACATTCCTCCGCCGTTGAGCCCGAGATCGAGCGCGCACTCCCCTTGTCGCTGTCGTCCGTGCTGCCCCTCGCAATCGATGGCTGGTCGCCGCAGTGACGCACGGCCGGGGTTGCGGCCGGCGGGTTGTGTGGGTGCGGCGCCTGCCGCACAATGCCGCCCTGTACACCCATGTGCGGCCGCATCACACAAAAGAGCAACCCGAAGGTGCTCGGCCTCGGCATCGTCACCCTGGTCGAGCCGCTCTATGCCACGCCCGCTCCGGCGCCGCGCTACAACGGCGCGCCGGGCCAGCAGCATTGGGTCATCCGCCAGCATCCGGAGACGGGCGCCCGCCACCTCGGCCAGCTGTGGTGGGGGCTGATCGCGCATTGGGTCAAGGAGCCGGCGCCCAAGCTCAAGCCGATCAACGCCACGGCCGAGCGGGTCGCCTCCGCGCCGATGTTCCGCGCCGCCTATGCCAAGCGGCGGTGCCTGGTCCCGGTCGACAACTTCTTCGAGTGGACCAAGGTCAAGGGCAAGGGCCCCAAGCAGCCCTACGCCATCGCCATGAAGAGCGGCGAGCCGTTCGCGCTGGCCGGCATCTGGGAGGGCTGGCGGCACCCCGAGAGGGACGAGGTCGTGCGCAGCTTCTGCGTGATCACCACGCCCGCCAACGCGCTGATCGCGCCGATCCACGACCGCATGCCGGTGATCGTCCCGGCCGCCGCCTTCGACCGCTGGCTGTCGCCGATCGAGCCCGACCCGCGCGATCTGCTGGTGCCCTATCCCGCCGACCCCATGACCATGTGGCCGATCTCGCTGCGTGTGAACAGCGCGGTCAACGACGATCCCTCGATCCTCGAGCGCGCGCCGTAGGCCGCGCACTCACGAGCCAATGTCCGAGATGCGATCGATTGCCGACGTGGGCGGTAGACTGGGGCAAGGTCGGAGAGTGCCAATACCGGCTGTGAGCAACTGCGACAGGTAGGGCGCAATGAGTTGAACGTGCTCGGTTGCTTCTCGCCCTAAGTCAATCAGCACCGCCTCTGGCATACATGGTAAGTTTGCTGACATTTGACTAGGCATGAATTAAGAACACTGCGATCGTCAAGTTTAGGCCTGGGCATGCCGGAACCGCTACGACAACGTTGGACGCACGCGTCGTACTGTCCTCGGCAAAAAAATATACAGGAATAATGTCCGGGTCGATGAGCAATTTGGATGGTGAGGCTGCTGTGTGTGGCCGCGGGCGACCTAGAGAATGTTTCTATACCCGCTGCGAACGCAGGGGCACTGAGCAGCCCCGCAAGTATCGTCACGAAAAGGGTTCGATAGACCATTTCGAGGACCGCCCAAAGTAAGGGTCATAGCCCTATTGATACTGACATTCCCCAAGTAACCCTTGGACGATGAGATCGTACGCGTTTGAGAGGGTTCCAGCAACGGTCTTGGGAGCATTGAACGCCCCTGCCGGCACCGCCGCGGTGCGAGCCGGAGTGCGGATGAGCGGCGTGGGTGCCGGTTGCGCGTTGCAACGCCTGCACGCGGGCGACGACCGAAATGGGTCAAACTCTGCCTCTCGCCATCGATTCAGCGACGGTCGGAATGTAGTGAGCAGCGGACATGGTCGGCGTGCAGGTTTTGATGGCGCGACCAGGCCCTGACGCAACCGTCATTTCTTCGGCATCACGATCAGCTCGCCGACCATGGAGGGCCGATGCTGCGCGCACACGATCGGGAACGTGCCGGCCTTGTCGGCCTTGAATTGCAGCCTGATGACATGGCCGCGTTTCAGCACGAGCGTCTTGGCGTAGCCCACGATCGTGGTCGGATGCTCGGCCCCATTGATGCCGATGAACTCCAGCGTCACGTCGTCCCCCTGCGTGACGATGATCTGGCTCGGCTGCCAGACGTAGGCCGAGACTTCCCAGCGGCCGGTCTGATCGGGCTTCTTGATGATGTAGCCGCCGCCATCGGGCAGGCTGGCGGTGGGGAATGCCTCCTTGTCGACGGTCGTTCCGCCCTTGGGCTCCACGGCCGCAATCGTGAAGAACCGTTTGGCGGCCTGGGCCGGAGCCGGCAGGGCGGCGAGGCATGCAGCGATACACGCGCCAAGCAGATAGCGCGGCGTAAGCAGGCACCCGAACGTCATGACCAGCACTCCTCCCAATGAACCTCGACGAAACTTTGGCCGACGCCTTGCCGGCGATACTTGATACTGCAAACGCTAATCGTTTGCAACTGCGTCTAGTGTCCCGATCGCGAAATTCGTCGCAGTGTGTGGCGTGCTTGGAAGGAATTTCGCGATCTGAAGGACACTAGCCAAATCTATGATTCTAGTGTGATTCAGATCGAGAAGTCCGCTCTCGAACCCAGCCCAGAGCGATGGTGCGGACTTCTCGAACATCACACTAGGGCGTGCGAGCTCGGCATGGTCGCGCAGGGACGGCGAGCCACCCGCCCGGTCGAGGTTCGACATGCGGCGACGCCGCCGCTAGTGTCCTGTCTCCGAATTGCCGGGCGGGGCCGAATGACGGACAGGTATCGGCAGCAGGGCAACGACGGCCTGCGCCCCGGCGGAGAGCCGTTCGGCGAGCTGTGCGGCAAGATCGCCCTGCTTGTCGCCGACGACGCGTTCGCGCTGACCCACCTGCAACCCGTGCTGGCGGTGCTCAAGGAGGCCGCGCACACCGTTGTCGTCATCACCCGCTCGTCGGGCCGGCTCGACGAGATCGAGGCGCTGGGGGTGCGCGTCATCGACTTCGACTACCTCCAATCCCTGGGCCATCCCGCGCGCGAGGCCGCCTGCGCCTGGACGCTGGCCCGCATCCTCGAGGCCGAGGATCCCGACGTGGTGCATCTCGTGGGCGCGCAGCCGACCCTCCTCGCCGGGCTCGCCCTCAAGCTGGTGCCGGCGACGCAGGTCGTCGTGCATCTGCCGAACCTCGCCCTGCTCGAGCCTGCGGCCGGGCGCGTGCAGCGGCTCTATCGGACAGCGGCGCTGCGGCTGATCGGCTCGATGCTGCGCAAGCCGTCCTCCTACCTGCTGGTCGAGACCCCCGACGATCTGGCGGCGCTGCGGGCGGCGCAGGCCGATCCCGGCGCCCGCTTCGCCATCCTGGGAGGCCCCGGCGTCGACCCGCAGGCCTTGCCGGCCTTGCCGCTGCCGAACAACGAGGTGCCGATTGCGGCCTATGTCGGGCCTCTGTCGGCAGTAAAGGGCGTCGACGTGTTGATGCGCGCCGGCGATCGGCTCAAGGAGCGCGGCGTTCCGATCGCGCTCGAGCTGTGCGAGGCGGCCGAAGCTGGCCACCCGAACGCCATCCCCGACCATCTGATCAGCGCGTGGTGCGACCGGAGCGGCGGGCGCCGGCCCGGCCGCGTCGACGCCGCGCCCGACCTGTGGCGGCGCGCCGATATCTGCGTCCTGCCGGCCCGCAGTCGCGCGGGCATGCCGCTCGCCCTGCTGCAGGCGGCGGCCTGCGCGCGGCCCCTGGTCGTCACCGACGTACCCGGCTGCCGGCATTTCGTGCGCAACGACGTGGAAGGCGTGGTGGTGCCGCCGGGGAACGACCGCGCGCTGGCCGACGCGCTGGAGCGCCTGGCGCGCGACCCCGATCTGCGCCTGCGTATGGGGGAGGCCGCCCGTCTGCGGCTGCTGCACGGCTTCACCGAAGCCAACGTCACGCACGCCCTGCGCGCGGCCTACGCCTCCATGCTCGACAGTGCGCGGGGCTCGTCATAGTGGATAGAAGGGCGCCGCGCTGGTGGCGGGATCAGGCCGAGCGTCGGCTTTCCCTGGAGCGGGCGATGATCGGCCAGGCGCAGCTGGCGATCAGCTCGGCCAGCGCATGGATCGTCATGCCTTGGACGGGAAGGCGGCGGCGGCGGCCGAGTTCGACCAGCTGCGTGTCACGCACGCCCACGGCCACCTCCATCTCCTGCGGTAGCCGCTCGATGTGCATGCGTGCCACGTTGTTGCCGTTGACCTCGACCGAAAGGGTCATGCGGTGGCGGCTCAGCTCCGCCTCCCAGGCCGCGGGGGCGTGGGGGATGAGACGCGCTCCGGCCTGTTTGAGCGCACCGTTGGAGGCCTTGAGCGCGGCCGTGACGATGGCGTCGACGCCCTGCCAGGCCTGTGCGCTCGCCTGCTCGACGCTGTCGGAGGCGGTCCGCTGCTGCAGCGCCGCATAGGCCGCTGCCGGCTTGAGGCACTGGGACAGGAGATCTCCGGCCACCGCCGCGTTCAGGCCGTCGGCAGCGGCTTCGGCGCTGGCATTGAGCTCGGCCCTCTCGTCCCGGTGCGCCTTCACGCTGGCGCGCAGCCACCCGTCGGTCCCGAGCTCGAGCCGCAGCCACGCCACGCTGTCCTCGCCCATGAGCAGGCGGCGATAGGCGCCATAGCCGCGGTTCTTGTAGCTCCACGCCGGCTCGCCCGAGGTGCTGATCGACAGGTGCGCCGGCGCCAGCACGGCATTGACCTTGTCGACGCCCGCAGCGAGCACCGACTGCAGGGCCGCCCATTGCTGCTCCACCTGCAGCCTCGCCGCCTGGCGCAGCTCCTCGGGGTCAGAGATGGTCGTGCGGGACGGCGGCTCGCGGGACTCCGGGCGCGGCGGCACAGGCGCTCTCGGCGTTTCCGGGTCGGGCAGACGACCGCCCGCCGATGTAGGCGAGATGGTGATCTCGACATCGGGGTCGGCGGCAACCGGCGCGTCGCGATCGAACACGAAGGCGCTGCGCCGGCTCCTCTGCACGTCGCGCCAAATGACGCTGATGCCGGTCCCGATCAGGATGCCGCTGACGAGGAGGATGAGCGCAGTGGTGGTCACTTCGCTTGCCCTCGAAGGACGGGCCGGCCAGCGGACGCGCCGCCCCCACGCCAGGACCGCCGTGCTATTTCCCCTGCCACGCCTCCTTTACCTCCATGCATCGCGTCTGGATGAACTCGTTGACGTCTTCCAGGACGGTACTCTGCAACACGCCGAAGGAATTGTCTGCCGCCGTGGTGGGCCACAACACCGTCTTGGCCAGCGTCGGCCCCTCGATCTTGCCCCAGTTCAGGCTCGCCTTCACAGCCTTTCCTTTCTGGAAGGTCACCTTCGGATGCAGCTGCAGCTTGACCTGGTACTTCTCCTTCTCCGCGTCCAACTCGCAGTCGACGTCGTGCTTGTCGAACTGGGCTTCGAACTCCGGCTCGGTCATGGCCTTGATCAGCATGGCGCGATCCAGCCGCAGCACGCCCGTGCAGCGCGCATTGCCCCACGGCCAGGTGATCTTGCCGCGTGACAGGATCCGCACCAGCACCTCCTTGCGCCAAGTCTTTTGAAGGCTGCAGGCCACAAGGCCGTCGGAGGGAGTAAGCTTGTGCAGCGTGGAGCAGACCGCCGCCGCGCACTCGCGCCTGATCTCGCGCTCCCGCCTCTCGTCGTCGGTCTCCGGGGCGGCAGTCGTAGCGGCCTTGGCATCCTGGGCGCGGGCGGGCACGGGCGAGGTGGCTGTCGCGGCCAGGAGAGTCAGGGCAAGGAGCGCGGTGGGGGCGAAAACCTGGGGCATATGTCTTTCTCTCCCTGATACTGAGATGCTGATGCCGGCGCTCGGCGTGCAAGGAGCATCCGCTGCCGGACCGCCAATCCGAGCTGCGGTTCTGGCCCAGCAAACGCCCGGAAATATGACAGCGGCTCAACGGTTCCACCACACCAGCCCGATCCCCGACAGCAAAAGCAGAAGGAGCACCAGCCGGTCGAAGCGACGGTCGTCGAGACGGCGGTAGACGAGCGAGCCGGCGCGTGCGCCGATCAGCGTGCCGGGAAGAGTAACGGCAAGCGCCGCCAGCAGGCGCATGCCGATGAGGCCCTGCAGCAGGCTAGCCACCAGCATGGCCGAGAGGATGGTCAGGTTGAACGCTTGAAAGACGACGCGGCGCTGCTCCTTCGGCCAGCCCTTGAGTGTCGCCCAAACGGTCGGCGCAGGGCCGGACAGACCCGCTATCCCGCCCAGCACGCCGCCGGCCAGGCCGACCGCCGCCTCGGCCCCCGGGCCGCCGACGCCCAGCCTGATCCGGCCCGCGGCGAGCAGCATGAACGAGCAATATCCGATCAGCACCAGTCCGATCGTCAGCTTGAACGCGGCCAGGCTGATCGACGGCAGGAGCCAGGTGCCGATCGGAACGCCGATCAGCCCGGCCAGCAGCATCGGCGTCAGGCGGCGCCAATCGATGGCCTGCCAGATGGCGGGCAGCGTCGACACCTGGCCAGCCACGGAGGCGGCGGAGACGAGCTGCGCCGCCACCACCGGCTCGACCGCCTGCAACCACAGCGGCAGCGCCGTCAGGCCGGTGCCGAAGCCCGTGAGGCCATTGACGAAACCGCCGGCGAGCGCGCCGGCCAGGAGAAGCGCCAGCGTGCTCCAATCCGCCCCGAAAAGCTCCATGCGCCGGCCCACCGCCCCGCTTGAACTCAAGCTCCTGAACACCATATCCTTATCGTAAACACAACCAGCGCCCGTGACGGGGCTGGGGCGGTGGGCGCCGGGGCCGGGTCCAAAGCCAGATGTGAATGCTCAAGGCCGCTTCGAGGAGGGCTTTGCAGATGTCGCGGATGTCACTGCTGTCGAGCCCGCTGCTGCTGGGCTTTGACGAGATGGAACGGCTGATCGACCGCGTCGGCAAGGGCGGTGACGGCTATCCCCCCTACAATATCGAGCGGGTCACAAGCGCCGACCGGGGCGCCGACCAGGCCGCCGACGACGGCAAGGACGGAGCGGTCGAGACTCTGCGCATCACGCTCGCCGTGGCGGGTTTCCGGCGCGACCAGCTCGACATCACGCTCGAGGACAACCAGCTCGTGATCCGCGGACGACAGGAAGACGACAAGTCGCGCACCTATATCCATCGCGGCATCGCCGCGCGCCAGTTCAGCCGCACGTTCGTTTTGGCCGACGGCATCGAGGTGAAGTCGGCCGCGCTCGACAGCGGCCTTTTGTGCATCGATCTCGTCCGGCGCGAGCCGGACCGTCTGGTTCGCAAAATCGAGATAGGGCGAACGCGACCGTGAGTCCTTCCGGCCACAGCGCCGTGGCCCGAATCGCGGGAAGATAGGGAACGAAAGGTGAGGCAGGCGCCGAACGGGCGCAGGTCTCGTGGGGACTACGTGCCAGTCCCCTGACCAGAAGGAGTGAGCGTCGTGGAAAGTAAGAGCAGCACAAAGACCGGCAAAAGCCGGAAAGCGAGGCCGGCAGTGCTGCCGGTCATGAGCATGAGCGATTTCGCCAAGCTCGGCGGCGGCAAGGTCGCCTACATCAAGGTGATGAGCGCGGATGCGGCCAAGGAGATGTTCCCGGCCATCGAAGGCATCCCGGCCGGCATCGACCTCTTTGCCCTGCACGCCGCCGACGGCACGCCGCTGGCGCTGACCGACAGCCGCCAGGCCGCAGTCGGCCATGCCCTGGGCGACGAGCTGGAGGTCGCCAGCGTGCACTGACGCCCGCGGCACGCAGTCCGAATTCCATCCAAGGAGCGCCCCGAGCCATGCGGCCGGGGCGCTTTTGTTTGCGGGATTGCGATGCGGCACGCCCGCGCTCTATGGTCGGGACGAGGCAATGCAGGAGCCGGGGATGAGCAGCGACGCGCAGGAGCGGCTGGCGATCCGCGAGATCGTCGAGAACTGGGTGGTGTGGCGCGACGCCGGCGACTGGGAGCGCTTCCGCGGCGTGTGGCACGACGACGGGCGCATGATGGCGACCTGGTTCCAGGGCACGGCCGACGAGTTCATCAAGGTCAGCCGCGAGGGCTTCGACAAGGGCGTCAGCATCCTGCATTTCCTCGGCGCCAACTCGGCGGATGTCGCCGGCAATCGCGCCGTCTCGCAGACCAAGATGACGATCTCGCAGCGCGGGCTCGTGCATGACGTGCTGGTCGATGTCGTCTGCACCGGGCGCTTCTACGATTTCTTCGAGAAGCGCTCCGGCCGCTGGGGCATCGTGCTGCGCCAGCCGATCTACGAGAAGGACCGCATGGACCCGGTCGATCCCGCCGCGCACCTGAAGCTCGATGCCGAGCTGCTCGGCCGTTTTCCCGCCGGCTACCGCCATCTCGCCTATCTGCAGGCCGGCCTCGGCTTCAAGGTGAAGCCGGACATGCCCGGCCTCAAGGGCCCGGAGGTGGAAGCACTTTGCGCGCGCGGCCGGGCCTGGCTCGCGGGCAAGCCGCTCTGACAGGCTCGCTCGAGCCGAGACACGGAAAACCGAGGGAGACGCCGCAGCCATGGCCAACATCGCAATTCTCGACGACTATCAGAACGTGGCCCTCAAGATGGCCGACTGGTCGCGGCTGCAGAAAGACCACCGGGTCACTGTGTTCAATCAGCGCCTGCCCGATGTCGACGCCCTGGTGCGCGCGCTGGCCGACTTCGAGGTGATCGGCATCATGCGCGAGCGCACGCCGTTCCCGCGCGCGCTGTTTGAGCGGCTGCCGAAGCTCAAGCTGCTCATCACCACCGGCAAGCGCAACGCCTCGATCGACCTCGAAGCCGCCAAGGCCCGCAACGTGACGGTCTGCGGCACCGGCGGGGGCGGCCTGTCGACGGCCGAGCTGGCGGTAGCGCTCATGCTGGGGCTGGCCCGGCATCTGCGCGAGGAGTTCCACGCCATGCGGGCGGGCGGCGGCTGGCAGACCACGCTCGGCATCGATCTCGATGGGCGCACGCTCGGCATCATCGGGCTGGGCAACCTCGGCTGCAAGGTCGGGAAAGTCGGAGCCGCCCTCGGCATGAAGGTGATCGCCTGGAGCGAGAACCTGACGCCGGAGCGCGCCCGCGAGCGCGGCGCCGAGCGTGTCGACAAGGACGAGCTGTTCCGGCGCTCGGACGTGATCAGCATCCACTCGGTGCTCTCCCCGCGCACGCGCGGCCTCGTCGGTGCGCGCGAGCTCGGCCTCATGCAGCCGACCGCGTTTCTGGTCAATACCTCGCGCGGGCCGATCGTGGAGGAGGCGGCGCTGCTGGCGGCGCTGCGGGAGAAGCGCATCGCCGGCTACGGCGCCGACACCTACGATGCCGAGCCCCTCCCAGCCGACCATCCGCTGCGCTCCGAGCCGCGGGCGCTGCTTACTCCGCACCTGGGCTACGTGACCGAGGAGACCTACCGCAACTTCTACGGCGGGGTGGTCGCCGGCATCGAGGCCTGGTTCGCCGGCAAACCGGTCGGCGTCATCACCTGAGGGTTTGGCGCCTCTGGGCGGCGCGCATGAGGCCAGCGGCGCTCTGCGGCAATTAGGGTTAACACTGAACGATGCATTGTTTCACGTGAAACAATTTCAGCGCGTAGGTTGGGTTAGCGCGAAGCGCGTAACCCAACACACCGGGCGCCCGCATATTGTTGGGTTACGGGCTCCGCCCTAACCCAACCTACGCAACTACGCTCTCAGCACCACCAGCGCGTCGGCGGCGACGACGCCCTGCCCCGCCGGGCCGACGAAGACGGGGTTGATGTCCATCTCCTCGAGCCGGGGCGCCAACGCCGCCGCCATCCTCGACACGGCGACCAGGGTCTGGGCCAGCGCCTCCTTGTCGGCCGCCGGCTTGCCGCGATAGCCGTCGAACAGGCGCGCTGCGCGCAGCTCGGCGATCATCTCGCGCGCCGTCTCGATGCCGAAGGGCGCCACGCGATAGGTCACGTCCTTCAGCGCCTCGGTGAAGACGCCGCCGAGCCCGAGCGCGACGCAGGGGCCGAAGCCCGCGTCGTTGATGACGCCGATCAACGCCTCGATGCCCTCTGCCATCTCCGACACCAACACGCCGTCGATCCTGGCGCCGGGCACCGCCTTGGCCGCGTTGGCGGCGACCGCGTGCGCTGCCTCCGCCAGCGCCGCCTTGGAGACGCCCAGCCGCACGCCGCCGGCCTCGGTCTTGTGCGGCACGTCGCGCGAGACGACTTTCACCGCATAGGGCGCCTTCAGGTTCGCGGCGGCGGCCGAAACATCGCTGCCGGTCGCAACGAGCACCTCCCTGGCGATGGGGATGCCGAAGGCCTCGAGCACCGCCTTGCTCTCGGCCTCGTTGAGCGTGACGGCGCCGGCCGGCAGGTCGAGGGATGCCGGCGAGGCTACTGTGGGCACTTGGCGCGGCAACAGGCGCCGCCGATCGGCGGCAAAGCGCGCCAGTACGGCGGCTGCCCGCGCCAGCCGCACCGGCGTGGTCACGAACGGCACGCCCGCCCCCTGCAGCGCCTGCAGGGCGTCCTCCGATTTGGCGTGCCGGCCCGACCAGGCCACGCTCACGGGCTTGTTGGTCTTGGCTGCCGCCTTGGCGATCAGCTCGGCGGCGCGGCCGGCGCTCTGGCCCGAGATCGACGCCAGCAGGATCGCGAGCTGGTCGAGCCCCGGGTCCTCCAGCACCACATCGAGCGAGCGCGCGAACAGCGTGTCGTCATTGAAGACCGCGGCCGACAGGTCCGCCGGGTTCTCGGGCGAGCCGAAGGCCGGGACGATCTCGCGCATGCGCGCCAGCGTCTCCGGCGAGAATGGCGGCAGCGTCAGACCACCGCGCACGGCCGCGTCGGCGAACACGACGCCCGAGCCGCCCGAAATCGACAATACGCCGACGGCGTTGCCCTTCGGCTCCCGCCCTTGCGCGAACAGCTTGGCGATGTCGACGATCGGCTCGACGTCGTCCACCTCGATGATGCCAGCCTGCTTCAGCGCCGCGCGGTAGAGGTCGTAGCTGCCGGTCATGTTGGCGGTATGCGAGGCCGCCGCCTTGATGCCGGCGTCCGTGGTGCCGGCCTTCCAGATCAGGATCGGCTTGCCGGTCTCGAGCGACTTGCGCCCGACTTCCAGGAGGCGGCGGGCGTCGGGCGTGCCTTCGAGATAGGCGAAGCTGAGCGACGTGCCGGGGTCGTCGAGGAACGCCGACAGCAGCTCCGGCATGGCGATGTCGACCTCGTTGCCCGACGACACGCAATAGCGAAAGCCGACGCCCTGCGCCTCCGCCAGGTTGACGACGGCGTAGCCGAAGCCGCCGGACTGGAACGCGCACGACACCATACCGGGGCGAAAATCGGTCTCGTCGGCGACGCTGCCGAAGGCCGCCCACACGCGCGCCTGGATGGAGAGCATGCCCTGGCAGTTGGGTCCGACGATGCGCACGCCGCTCTCGGCCACCGCCTGCTTTAGTCCCGCTTCGAGCTTGCGGCCCTCGGCGCCGGTCTCGCGGAACCCAGCCGTCAGCACCACCGCGAACGGGATGCCGGCCTTGCCGCAATCGCGGATCGCCTGCGCCACGGCAGGCGCGGGCACGGCCACCACCGCCAGATCGCAAGGCGCCTCGAGCGACATGACATCGGGGTAGCACTTGAGCCCGTGCATTTCCGGGTACTTGGGATTGATGGGATAGATGCCGCCGGCGTAGTGGGCGTTGATCAGCGCCTTGATGGGCTGCCCGCTGATGCGGGTCAGATCGGCCGAGGCGCCGATGATGGCAATCCCCTGCGGATGAAAGAGACGCTCGAAACTCAAGGCGGACCCCTCCGACGCGACAGGCACGCAAGCAGCGCGAAATTCCCCTTGCGGCCGCCCATTTCTTACCAAATGCTCACCGCGCGCAAGCCGATTGCGCGGCTTGCACCCGCTCCTCGAGCATGGAAGGTCCCTCGCATGGTCATGGCTGTCCGCACGCGCGCTCTCGTCTTCCTGGGGCTGATAGCTGTGGCCCACCCCGCCGCGGCCCAGTCGATTGCCGACACGGCCAGCAGGTGGGGCCTGATCGGCACGTGGGCGCTCGACTGCAGCCAGCCCGCGAGCGGCAGCAACGGCTACCTGGTCTACATCGCCCGGGGCGCGAAGGTGTCGCACGAGCGCAACTTCGGCGATCGGCGGGACGTCAACGACGTGCGAGAGGCGAAGGCGGCGGCGGATGGCGGCCTCGAACTGGTGGTGCATTTTCCGGGGCTGCAGCAGACGCGGCGGTTCATCTTGATCAAGGGACCGGACGGGCGCATCAGGGCCACGTCCAACAGCAAGGCCGATGGCACCGAGCCGACGATCCTGGACGGCAGGTTCACCGCCAATGGCAATCCGACGCCCTGGCAGGTCCGCTGCAAATGACGCCGGCGGCCGCTTCGGGCCGGCGCTAGCGGCCGATGCGCAGCGACTTGATGAAGCGGTTGACGTTGTCCCCGCGCGCCGAGCCGACAGGACCAGCGTAGGTGAGCGTGAAGATTTGCCGGCCCTTGAGCACGGAGAACGACCGGATCGCATGCCCGCCTTTCGAGCCGAGCGCGTCGACGGCGGGGAGGGCCTGGTGCGTCCCCCAGTCGACGCTTTGCCACTTGCCGCCTTCCATGCCCTTGGCGGCATTGTCGAGCCCGGCTTGCAAGTTGGTGCGAGGATTGGAGGTGTTGACGTCGGTGGGGTAGATCGCGCTCTGGACCACGTAGGCGACGGCGCCCTGCTCCAGCAAATACTGGTGCATGGTGTACTTGCCGCCGCCGCCCGTCTTCATCTGCACGGCGGTGTACTTCGGCGCCACCGGCAACTCGGCGGTGAAGCTGCGCTCCGGCCCGGTCATCGTGTGCCAGCTTGCAGGCTGCGCCGGCGCGCCCTGGCCCAGGGCAGCATGCGTTGCGAGCAGCGCCACCAGCACGAGCGCGGCCGCCAGCGCCTGCGATCCACCGACCAGCTTCGTCATCACCATCGCCTCCCTGCCATCGCGGGCCGCAGCATAGACCCAGAAGCGCTGAAACCAAGGCATGCTGGCCGCGCCGATTTGCCTCGCCTGGGGCGTCAGAGACGGCCTTCGGATACGAGATCGACGGCAATGCGGATTTGGCCCAGCGCCGCGCGCAGCGCCTCGCGTTGCGGCTTGGACAACCGCGCCGCCTCGACCCGGGGCGACAACGGCACCCCGGCATCCGCATCCAGGAGCTGCTGGTCGAGCACGGTGCCCAGCAGCAGGCGATGCGCCTCGATGATGGCGTCGATGTCTTGCGGCGAGCCGACGCCCGCGGCCGCCACGCCCCGGTAGCGCTCCGGCGTGGAGCGGGCGCGCACATCGTGCCGGATCGACAGCACGCGCGCTGCCGTGAAGAGCGGCATCAGTCCGCCGATCTTGAGGTCTGCCCGGCCCCGGCCATCGGTGCGGATATTGCCGAACAGCGTGATCGGGGCGCTCCAGTCGCGAGCCAGATCGCTCAGCAGCTTGATGAATGGCGGATTGTGCCGGCCGACTTCGTAGGCGTGCGCCCAGATGCTTTCGCCCAGCTGCAGCTTGCCGTGCACGGGGATGCCGTCGAAGAAGATGTCGACGTTGAGCAAGTCCTTCGGGCGCTGCCGGCGCACCCAGCCATCGATGGTGTCCTTCCAGCGCGCCGCGCTCATGCGCCACTGCGGGTTGCGGGCCATCACCCCGCCCTTGCAGAACGGCACGCCGGCGGCATCGAGGATGGCGGCGATGTACACGCCGAGGGCCTCAAACCACTGGTCCTCGCGCCCGCCGGGCTCGCCCGTCTCGTAGACGATGGCGTTGTCCTGGTCGGCGGCGAGCAGCGACTCGCCCCGCCCCGCGGAGCCGAGCACCAGCACCGCATAGGCGACCGGCGGCCCGCCCTTGCCCTCCTGCGCCAGCCGCGCCTCGGCGAGCTCGGCGGCGCGCCGAGTCAGGACGCAGATCTCGGAGCTGATGACGGCCGCGACCGTGCGCGGGTCGACATCGTCGGCCAGCAGGCTGCGCGCCAGCGTCGGCAGCTTGGACCAGGCCTGGGCCAGGGCGGCGACGTCGTCGGCGCTGTCGATCTCGTCGCCGAGAATGATCGCCGTCGTGGCGCGATGGCGCAGCAGGTTGCGCGTCGTCACCGCGCCGGTGAGGTCGCCCTTGGCGTTGCGCACGGCCAGGTGGCGGAAGCCGAACCGCTGGATGCGGCCGATCGCCCGATAGAGAAAATCCTCCTCCGAGACGGACTGCAGCGGCCGCTTCATGATGCTGCCGATCGTGGTCTCCAGGCCCTTCTGCCCGGGCGCGTCGAGCGCGCGCAGCAGGTCGCGCTCGGTGACGATGCCGTATTCGCCGCTGCCGTCGGCCACGAACACCGAGCTCACGTTCTTCTCGAGGAGCTGACGGATGGTGTCGTGCACGCTGGCGCCGGCGGGCGCAGTGACCGGCGGGGCGCTCATCACCTCGCGCACGCGGTGGCGGTAGACGAAGTTGTCGACGCGGGCGATCGAACGGCGGGCATCGCCGGCAGGGGCGTCGCCCTCGACGATGAGGCCGTGATCGGTCTGCATGCGCCGCTGCGCCGTCTGCCGGGTGGCGGCCTCCGCCTCGGCGACGGTGCGGATGCCGCGCTGGCGCAGCAGCGGCACGAGGGCAGCGAACACGCGGGCCGTGGCGAGCGCATCGCCGACAGCGGTATGCCGCCCGACGATATCGATGGTCAGCCAATCACAAAGGCGGTCGAGGTCGTACTGGGCCAAGGTCGGCTGGGCCACCTCCGCGAGGTCGCGCACGTCGAGCGTCCGCGGCCGGCGCCAGGGCCTGCCGGCGAGCTCGTACTCGCGCTGCAGGATGGCGAGATCGTAGGTGATGGTGTGGCCGATGACGACCGACGCGCCGATGAAGGCCTCCAAGTCCGGCGCCACCTCGGCGAAGCCCGGCGCCTCTTTGACATGCTCGTCGCTGATGCCGTGGATCCTGGTCGAAGCCGGCGGGATCGGCACACCCGGCCGCACCAGGCGCTCGAACCGGTCGGCAGCCTCGATGCTGGTGGCACCGAGCCGCACCGCGCCGATCTGCAAAAGCCGCGCCGTGCGCGCATCGAGGCCGGTCGTCTCCGTGTCGACCACCACGCCGTCGATGGCGACCAGCGGCATCGACGCCGTGGCCTCGCTCGTCGCTGCGCCGGGAGTTCCGCTCGGGGCCATGGCGGTCGCCTTGCCTTCCTCAGTCCGCGCGAGCGCGCAACGACTCGACCACCGCTTGCGCGTCCATGCGCCTGGTCAGCTCGTCATGCATGTTGCACAGCGTGACCTTCAGATAGCCATGCAAAGTCGGAAACTCGTTGGCGCGCAGCTGCCGGTGGATTGGCATCAGATCGAAATACGCCCTCGCGAATGGCGCGGGAATCTCGAAGGCACGCTTTGGCGGATGCAGGCCGACCAACTGTAGCCGGCGCGCAAGATCGACGCGCGCCTCGCTCCATGCCTGGTGGCCGAGCCTTACAGGGGTCGGATAGCGGTCGAAAACCGAGAGGACGATCGTCCGCAGCACCTCGAGTTGCTGGAGACCGCCCTCGCCGGCATGCGACCGCAGCACGCCCTCGACCAATTCCCCGACCATGGCGAGCGCGAGCGGATAGGCGCGCCAGCGCGCCTCATCGACCGCATCCACGAACGTCTGCTCCTTGAACAGGACCTTTGCATAGTGTCCTGCCCGGGCGCGCGAGTATTCGTAAATGCCTTTCTGGGACAGAAAGGCCGACTGCTGATCGATGAAGTCTGCAAGCGATTCGGTGTCGCGTATGGGCGGCCATGGCCGGAACAGCATCTCGTAGAGCTTCGTCAGGTTCATCGACCCCACCACCCGAATTTCTCGCCGCCGCGCCCCTTAGGGGCCGAATGTTGAACGAAAGTTCTATAACGGCAGCCCGCTGGGTGATGATAGCATTTTTTTGGCTGGTCCGGCTTCAAGACCGGCGCGAGCAATGGCATGGGGGGTGTTGCAATGGCCGGTCATCGGCACCTCCGATTTTCAGTCAACGGCCGACTGCAGGCCGCAGGGAGGTAACGCGACCCATGCAAAAAACCAACGACGAGCTCCACTGGAAGAGGACGACCAACCTCATGTTGGCGCATCTCTTCATCTGGTTCTTCTTCGGCTACATCATCCATATGTTCGTGAACGTCCTGAACCAGTTCACCGTCCCTATCCTCAAGTTCCCGCTCGGCTTCTACATGGCCGCGCAAGGCTCGCTGATCGTGTTCGTGGTCATGCTGTTCGTGTTCGCTTGGCAGCAGGACAGGATCGACCGTCAGCACGGCGTCGCCGAAGACGACTGAAGGGGGAGGCAATCATGGCTACTCAAGGCGCTGCAGAGCGTGCAACTTTCGTCAAGGGTCTCGGACGGCTGTATGGCCTGTACACCGGCGGCTTCCTCGCCTTCATCGTCGCGCTGGCGATCATGGAGCAGGTCGGCGTTCCAAACAGGGTCCTCGGCTATTTCTTCGTGTTCTTCACGCTCGCCGTCTACGGCGTCATCGGCGTGGCGATGCGCACATCGCAGGTTTCGGAATATTACGTCGCCGGCCGTGTCGTGCCGGCCTTCTACAACGGCATGGCGACCGGCGCCGACTGGATGTCGGCGGCCTCCTTCGTGGGCATGGCAGGCTCGCTGTTCCTGCTCGGCTACGACGGCATCGCCTGGGTGCTCGGCTGGACCGGCGGCTTCGTGCTGGTGTCGATCCTGGTCGGGCCATACCTGCGCAAGTTCGGCGCCTACACGGTGCCCGACTTCATGGCGTTCCGGTTTGGCGGCAACTTCGCGCGCTTTCTCGCCGTGGTCGTGCTGGTGTGCTGCTCCTTCACCTACGTGACGGCGCAGATTTACGGCACCGGTCTTATCGCTTCGCGCTTCCTCGGCATGCAGTTCGAGATCGCGGTGTTCGCCGGTCTCGTCGGCATCCTGCTGTGCGCGATGCTGGGTGGCATGAAGGCGGTGACCTGGACGCAGATCGCACAATACATTGTGCTGATCGTCGCCTACCTGACGCCGATCGTGATCCTGTCCACCCAGCGCTACGGGATTCCAATTCCGGAGTTCACCTACGGATTTGCGATCGCCGAAATCACCGCGCGCGAGCAGCAACTGGTCAAGGACGGGCTGGCGGTCCTGTGCACGAAGGAAGCCTGCGGCCCTGGCACGCTCAGGCCGCACATCCAGCCCTTCATGAACTACACCCCGCTGAACTACTTCGGCATCATTTTCTGCATGATGGTCGGCACGGCGTCGCTGCCGCACATCTTGATGCGCTACTTCACCACGCCTTCCGTGCGTGAGGCGCGCGTGTCGGTGGGCTGGTCGCTGCTGTTCATCTTCCTCTTGTACTTCTCGGCGCCGGCCTATGCGGCGTTCTCGAAGCTGGAGGTCTACACCAACATCATCGGCAGCAACGTCGCCAGTCTCAAGCCTTGGCTGTTCACCTGGGGCGAACTCGGGCTGATTCAGATCTGCGGCAAGAATGCCGTGAACCTCGATGCCGCCATCGCCGCCTGCAAGGCGATCGCGGGGCATCCAGGCGTCGTCCGCTTCCAGGACTTCGTGATCAATACGGACGTGATCGTGCTCTCCACCCCGGAGATCGCCGGACTGCCGTATGTGATCTCGGGCCTGGTGGCTGCGGGCGGTCTGGCGGCCGCGCTGTCGACCGCCGATGGGCTCTTGCTGGCGATCGCCAACGCCCTGTCTCACGACATCTACTACAAGATGCTCGACCCGAATGCGCCGACCGTGCGTCGGCTCACGGTGGCCCGGGTGCTCTTGTTCTTCGTGGCCGTGGCGTCGGCGGCACTGGCGGCGACGCGACCATCGGATATCCTGGCCATGGTGGGATGGGCGTTCTCGCTGGCAATGGCGGGGAACTTCCCAGCTCTCGTGCTCGGCATCTGGTGGAAACGTACCACCACGACGGCTGCGATCTTGGGGATGTTGGCCGGATGGGGCATCTGCCTGTTCTACCTCGTGACCACGAGGTATTTCCCGCAGATGGGCATCACCTACTTCGGCATGACGTCGCTCTTGAACCCGGAGACAGGCAAGCCCCTGATCAACATTGCCCAGATCATGGCCGATCCCAAATGGGTGGACCAATGGCCGGCGCTCGCGACCAACCCGCTGGCGAACAGGGTCGGCTGGTTTGACCTCAACAACATCAACTGCGGATTGCTGGGCATGCCGCTCGGCTTCCTGGTGATGATTGTGGTCAGCCTAATGGGCAAGCCACCGCCGATGGAGATGCAGGCTCTCGTCGACGAGATCCGCAAGCCGCGGGGCAAGACCGTGCTCGAAGAAAAATAGGCCTTTCAGAGAATCTCAGAGCGGCGGGGTCCTTCGGGACCCCGCTTCATTTCGGGGACAACGTCCTTGTCGCCCGGACCCGGTGCCGCCATATTGAGCCGCCGCTGGAGCTGGTCGTGGGCACCACCTATCCCTTCCTCACCTACTGGTACTACCACCTGCCGAACTTCGTTCTGGCGGCGTTGATGTACACGCTGCTCGGCCGCGTCCTGCTCGCTCTGTTCCTGGATCCCGATTCCTCGAACTACATCTGGCGCTTCTTCTGTCGGTCCACAGATCCCGTTGTGGCGGTCGTTGCGCTTGTGACGCCCAGAGCGATCGCGCCGGTCGTGCTTTGGCTGTTCGGGTTCGTGTGGCTGTTCTGGCTGCGCGTGGCTCTTCACTACGGGCTGCTACTGGCCGGACTGGCTCCTCGCTTGGGTTGAAAGTCGATATGGATCGCAACTTCTATTTCGTCGGCATCGCCTTCTTCGGCATGGTCAACGGCCTGTTCAACCAGATTTGGGTGCTGTTCTCCTTGATCTACACCCAGCAGCTAGCCGGGCCGCTGTTCTTCGGCAGCGTGCCGCTGACGCTGATGTTCTCATCGCTGATGGTGTCGACCGCCACCATCATCCTTGGTGGCATCCCGGCCGTGATCTACGAGCGGTTCATCGGCGCCAAGGACGACTCGACGGAGGCCTCGCTGTGGATCTGGCTCGCCGGCACGGCCATCCTCACCCTTCCTGCCATCGGCAACTTCCTCAAGATCGGTCTCTGACGGCGCCAGCAGGGGCCAAAGGCTGCGAGGCTGTCCGCCGCCCGGCGGAAATCCTTAGGCAAGTCGACATGCCGTGGCTGTCTGCCTCTTTACTTGTCGCGCCCTTGTATTAGACTAAAGTCTAATGCGCGCGGCCCATGCTGTGCAGGGCCGAAGGGAATGTCCAGGTGTCCGAGGAGGCGACGCCATGGATGCGTTTCGCCGCTTCGCTTTCTTCACCGTCGCCCGCGACGCGAGTTTCGTCGCCCTTGCGGCCGCGACATTGATGCTGGCCTTCAGCTTTGCACCACCGTTTGCATTGGCCATCGGTGCCAACATCGCGCTGGTATACGCGATCGGACTCTTGCTGCGCGTTGCCTGCTTGACGGACGAGGGCATCGTGCGCACCGAGGTCTGGCGCATCTTGAAACCACAGGAACGCCCCGCTGGAGAAAGCGCTCAGCGCACGGCCAAGGACGATCTCCAGGTGGTGCTGTTGCAGTTCGCCGAGGCCGCGGCCGGTATCGCCATCGCGCTCTACTGCTCTTCCCTAATGCTGTCCTTGAGCAAGGAAGCGCGGTCCCTACACGCTGTTGTGAGCGCGCCGCTCGGTTGAATTCGTCGGGACGCCTGCGCTAACATCCCTCGCCGGCATCCACTGGGGGCGACATGGAGCTTATTCGCCGCATTGCCTATGAGACAGTGCTGCGCGCTTGCGGCTTCGGCTCACTGACGATTTTTTGCATCATGATTGGCCTGTCGTTCAGCCCGACGGTGTCGTTTCAGTCGGGGGGCTTTCTGACCACGATGATGGCATTGATTCTGGCCTTGAAGGCCTACGAGGCGCGCACCAAGCCTTACCGCCGCACCGAGATGTGGCTGTATCTGCCGAAGGAGGACCGGCCGCCCGAGGCCTCCGCCCAGCAGATCACGGCGACCGTGATGCGCGAAGTCTACCTGACCTTTGCGGTGTGGACGTCGGCAACCGCCGTCGGCCTGTGGGCCACAGCGCTGCTGTGCTCGTATTTCGGCCTGTGAACTTTCCGCATGAGGCCGCAAGCCCACGCGCGGCGGCAGGGCGGCCCTTGCGCGGCTTGCCGCTTTGTTGGACAACTCGCCGCCACACGACAACGGCTGATCTCGATCGATGGCACCGAGCACAAGCTTCCTTGCCCACTGGTATTTCCATGTGCCCAACCTCGTCATGGCGGCACTCGTCTGGCTGTTGGTCGGCCGCCTGCTGCTCGCCCCGATCCTCAGCCGCTACGGCGAGAGCATCGCCGGGCGCGTATTGCGTGGGCTGACCGATCCGGTGCTCCGCGTGGTCGGCGCCGTCACGCCGAGGGTGGTGCCGGCGGCGCTCGTCGTCGTCTTTGCCATCGTCTGGCTGACGGCGGCGCGGCTCGTCCTGTTCGCCGCCGTCACGGCGACCGGCGTCCGCCTGGCGCTGGGCTAGTAGGCCAATGGCGATGCCGGGCTACGCCGCCATGCTCCTCAAGCGCGACCTGCAGCTCGCAGCCACGGCCGCGCTGTGCACCTTCAACGGCACGACCTATTCGGCGCTGTTCGACCCGATCGCCTATTTTCTCTATCTCTTCACGCGCGGCACTTCGTTCATCGGCGCCGACGTGCTGTTCGCGCTGACCTCGGTGTCGCTGTCGCTGATGACGCTGCTGCTGGCGGGCGTCCCGGCGGCGGCCTACGAGCGCCTTAGGGGCCTGAAGCAGAGTACGCCGCTGTCGCTGGCCATTTGGCTGGCGGCGGCGCTGCTGCTGACGTTGCCGACGCTCCTGCGCCTGTTCGCCGACGAGTAGCGCCGCGGGCTGCAGCCGTTGCACTGGGGCAGGCGCAGCGCTTGGCGGGGATCAGGGCTTGGACTTGCTGGCCGCCACCTGCGTCGTCCATCCCGACGACGGCTCTTCGCTGCGATCGGCAATAATCGCGCCCTTGAGCTCGCGATCCGGCTTGGCTTTCTTCGAAGCCACTTGCGCGGTTACCTTGGGTGCCGGTTGCGGCGCGGCAGCCGCCGGCAGCGGCTTGGGCTCGAGCTTCACGATGCGGCGCACGTAGTCGACGTTCGAGGCGACATTGTCGGCCGGCTGATCGCGTCCCCCCGCCAGCTTGGCCTCGTCGTATTTGCCTTGTAGACCGAGCACCAGGGCCAGGTTCTGGCTCACGCGCGCTTCGTGGCCGCCGGTCTCGGCTGCGCGCCTGAGCAGTGGCTCGGCCTTGTCGGCGTTGCCCTCCATGGCATGGGCAAGCGCCAGGTTGTTGAGCACCGATGCCTGGTCCGGGGCCAGCGCCAGCGCCCGCTCGTAGAAGGGTATGGCGTCGCGATAGAGGCCCTGCTTGGCGAGCACGGTGCCGCGCGCAGCGATCAGCCGCCAATCCGGCTTGGTGGGGTCGTCGGCCCGCTCGAGCAGCTTCTGGGCGATGCTGACCTGGTCGAACTCGAGGGCAAGGCGGCCGTACTCGCTATTGATCGCGCGATCGTTGGCATGGAATACCGAGGCCTCCTGCAGCACCGCGAGGGCCTGCCGCTTCTCGCCCAAGGCCTTGAGATTGCGGGCGTAGTTGACGGCTGCCTGGGCGTCCCGCGGGCTCTTGGCATAGGCCTCGCCCCAGTACTCGGTGGCTTTCTGCAGCTCGCTGCGGCCATCGGTTGGAGCGGCAATCGAGGCTGTCTCGTTGGCGGAGGCGTTCTGCGCAGCCGCCAGCTGCGGCGGCGTGGAGCCCAATTGCGCGCAGGCCCCGCTCAGCAGGCCGAGCCCTGTCACCGCTATCACGCCGATCCTGCGGCACACCCTGCCAGCCACACCGGCTGAGACCGTTACGGTCATTCTCGACCCCCGCCCTGTTGCCCGCGTGATTCGCGGCTTGGAGGTCGAGTTTCTGGGTCAGGCGTCAATAATCTGTTAACCGACCTCAGGCGAGTTCAGGCCGGGCGTGTTGCGTGGACCGCGTCGCGCTCCCAATCCGCCATCGCCGGCAGGGCGAATATGGCGTCAACGTAGGCCTGCGCGGTGCCGTCGTCGCCGTAGGGGCTAAGATTGGGGAGGTAGGTGCGAAAGCGCGTGGCCACGGGCGCGTACATGGCATCGGCCGCCGTGAATTGGCCAAACAGCAATTCCCCCCCGGCCCCGCACCGCGCCCGGCAGTCCCTCCAGAGCGCAACGATGCGGCGCACGTCGGCTGCGACGGCCTCCGGCAGCTCAGCCATGGGCGCATGCACCAGCAGGTCCATCGGGCAATGCTCGCGCAGGGCCGCAAAGCCCGAGTGCATTTCCGCCGCCACCGAGCGGGCGAGCGCGCGGGCGCCGCGCTCTTGCGGCCACAACCCGGCTTGCGGATGCGCCTCGGCCAGGAACTCCAGGATGGCGAGGCTGTCCCAGATCGCCTGCCCATCGACCAGCAGGGCCGGCACCCGGCCCGACGGCGAGTGGCGCAGGATGTCGGATTTCGTCTCCGGCCGGCGCAAGCCGACGTTGATCTCGCCGAAGGGGATGCCCGACTGCCGCAAGGCGAGCCAGGGCCGCAGGCTCCAGCTCGATATGTGCTTGTCGCCGATGACGAGCTGATATTGCATGCCCCTACCCACAGCCGAGTCTGGTAGCGCCGATTGTCAATGCCGCCCGGGCTGCCGATAATGCCAGCTCAGCAGCTCCTGCACCCTCTTTCGACAGAAACGTCCATGCCGGCAAGCGAAAAGACGAGACAGCCAGACCCAGCCACCGTGCTGGCGCCCGCTGACGGCCGGACCAAGTCGATCCCGATCTGGCTCGCGCGCAACCCGACCTGGGCAAAGACGGCGCCGCTCAGCGACGCGCAGCGTGCTTGGGTGGAGGCGCACGGCTTCAAGGCAGCAGCGCGAAAGCACTTGCTGCTGCCCGCGCCGGACGGCGCGCTGGCCGGTGCAGTGCTGGGGCTCGGCGAGGAGCGCCCCGGCGACCCGATGGACAAGCCGGAGCTGGCGCTGGGCCAGCTCGGGGGCGTGCTGCCGGCGGGCCTCTATCATCTGGCCGATACGATCGCCGACGCGGAGCTGGCGGCCGTGGCCTGGGGGCTCGGTGCCTACCGGTTCCGCCGCTACAAGCCGGCCGACGGCGAGGGTGTCGCTCGCCTGCAGGTGCCGCAGGGCGTCGATCGCGCCCGGGCCCTGTCCCAGGTCGAGGCGGTCTGGCTCGGCCGCGACCTGATCAACACGCCGGCGAGCGACATGGGGCCGGAGGAGCTGGAGG